>ENA-ORUM01001507-ORUM01001507.1-human-gut-metagenome-genome-assembly--contig:-NODE-1507-length-18313-cov-3.793515_pt1 | contig 18313 bp, 15 predicted proteins | sample MGYA00242083_ERZ509217 | MGnify/ENA primary metagenome ERZ509217 (study PRJEB26280, sample SAMEA2338831) | human gut metagenome | biome: human gut; feature: human-associated habitat; material: faeces... | reverse complement strand
GGAGGAAGCCCAGCGAGGTGTTCCTGGAGTTGATGAACGATTCGCTGACAGCCTAGAATCAGGTACTGCTGACAGGGGGTGTTGCGACGTCCCCTAGAATCCGCCAAGATTCCTGACTCATTCGAAAAACGCGCGGAGGGTCATCGAGTTCGAGAATGGCCCAGAAATGCTAGGCTGGTTTATGGTCTTGCAAACGATTGCAAAAGTACGGTTCCATGGTTTTTGGGGCAATAGGAGAACTATGACGGGTAGATTTCCGAAATAAAGAAGAATGAGAAGCCAAGCGCTCTTTTGGGGAGAGGTTCTAAACCGTTCAATGACGAATGGGGGAAGGGTACGAAAGCAGAACCGACTGAAGCCATTGCTAGTATCTCAGGCTAACGGTATGCAATCATGAAAGGGCAAGCTCCTCCAGGGATGAATAACCTATCAATGCAAGTATGTCCTTGGGTTCTATTGTGTGGATTGTAGATTTCGTTTCGGTAATGATATTCGTGATGCCCTTTGTTAGGCAACTGAATTGTTCGGCCGTTAAGACGAGTTCTAGGTCGTCGATAACGCCCTTGAATTTGGTGCTGCCTGATTTGTCAATTCGGGCGCAGTAGAGACGTTCGTCGTGGGCCATCGATTTCTGAAATCTTTGATATGGCCAAAAGCGTTTTTCAAGTCTTTATGGGTGATGTGCTTGTCCTCAAAGTGCGTTTCAGCATATAAAGCCTGGAATCTTCTTGCGATTGAGAATCTGATTGATTTTGGGAGATAGTCGTAAAAGCGAAAAGCCTTATCTAGATCGAGGTTGTTCATGGTTACCCATAGAGGAGCGTTGTCGTGCTTGTTTGCGTGGTGGTCTAGATAGGACTTGTTGCGCTTCGGCTTGCTGGTTCTGCCTAAAATGCGGTTCATTTCTCCAATCAATGTCGGAATGCAATCGGGGTATTTCCCATCAAGGTTGTAGCTTCCTCTATCGAGGTACGCCTTGTTGTTGTCTTTATGCGCTGCGCAGAACTCATATGTTGTGATTGATTTAAGCGTTGCTTCGGCCAGCGTTATATACCTGAACAGAATATTGCGCTGGCGAATCCGAATCCGCTCCGGATTCGTTGCCGCTTTGGTTTCCATTTTGACATGATGTCAGGCGGCTTGGGCTCTTCATTGCCCAAACATTCTGTGGGATTCAAGAAGTACGTCGCCGAATTTTATTGTTTTACCGAGGGCGCTGTCTGCCCATAAATTGGGTGCGACATCGTTGCTGTAGGGTAGCGCGACATCGGGGTCCCAATGGACGGCATCAAGCTTAAGTACGTGCTTGGCGGCTGAGTGGTGGCAGATTCGAGGCTGCTTGGCATAGTCGCCGACTTTATATCGGACTTACGGGCTATCGTGCCCATTGTGTTGGACACTTTAATTCACTTACAGGGCCATAATGCTCTCGATGCTTATTTGAAAAGAAAGTATTGTGGAAGCTGAACGAGTAGGAGTTAAATCTATGAATCGAATTAGAAAAAAGATGCATGAGGTTAAACGAGCTTCGCGGCATGTTCAATTTAAAGACAAGCAATGCTTGGCGATTATCTTGGCTACTGTTGTTATGTTTGCGGTTTCTGCTTTAACAGTTTTTGAGGCAATTGGTCTTGCTGCTCGGTACGGGCATCTCCCGGTTCTATCCGCTCTTTCTGAATCCTCGTTGTTTGCTGGCTCCGCAATATTGCTTTGGGACTCTTTGGGAGGCTCTTTGAGGAGGGAGGCCCTGAAGCCAAGGCCGATATCGTGGGGCAGGGCTCAAGGAAGTACGATGCCCATAGGCGAGGTTCACAGCTATGTGAACGATATATCTAAAAATTGCATCAGCTTTATCCTGCTTTGTGTAGGCTTTTTCGTCTCTTCTTTCGCGGATAGCAATTTGCCATCAGATGCTCATTTCTCTATGTGGCTTCTGTTCTCTGTGAGCTTTTTCGGAGATTCGTTGCTGGTCATATATTTCTTAATGCTGAGTTTCAAGCCCGATGAAAATGGGAATGTTGAAACCATTAGATAAGGTTGTCGCTTTCTCTTTATGAGAGTTCCTAAAGCCGCTTTCTCTGGGTGGGCTATTGGATTATCGCAAACTATTAATATTGACTCGGCGCAGGCTAAAGCGCCGAGTACAATGCGGCTTCGTTTCGCGCTATGGGCCAAGATGGGTACGCTTGGTTTGCGCTGCTGATTAAAGTTAACGGGCATATGGAGTTTGCTTTCGGTTCATATCGCAACTGTAATCGGGTCTGAATCTGCTCTTTTTCTTTAGATTAAATGCAATGTTTCTGGGCGGCGAGTCTCATATTGGCTTCGGTTGAGCCCATCCGTTGCTTCGACATGCGCTTCTCGCTGACGTACCCCAAAGGCTCATCCTTCGGGAAGTACTCTCGGGGAAGCCCGTTGGTGCTCTTGCTAATCCCGTGTTGCCAGGGATGTTGGTCGGCTTGAAATGGAACTCCACGTAGACCTCCTCTGTGGTCTGGTCGTGGTAGAGTGTGGCGGACGTGACCAGGTTTATCTCGATTCTTCGGCTTGGCGCAGATTTCGGCGGTAATCGGGTGCTCTGACATCTCGTGTAAAATCTTTATCTTGGCCTCGCCGCTCGAGCGTCGGGCGTCCTTGTCGTTGCAGCGCATTAGTATGATGCCCTTGTGCTTGCGCGGCGCGAGATGGACATGGTGACCCGTGGCCCTTTTCGTATGATGCTTTAGGCAAGTGCCATTCCGCCGAGGCTCGAGGTCATCGCGTTTTTAGGGTGCTGTATTTAGATCGAAGATTCACGCAGGAAGATGCTTCTAACCAGGCGTGTCAGGGGGGGGGATCGGACACTCTTTTTAGGTTATTGTCCTGTATTCCCTCGACCAATCGAGAACATGGGCAAAGGTCAGGTTCTGTATGGTTTGGCGTATTTATGCGAGTGAAGAAAGTCAATTGGTGGGCCAGCTGATAGGGTTTTAAATTGCGGTTAAGCTCGTAGTCGGCTCGTCTAATATGGCGATACTGGTCGAGAGGCTGAAAGCTGGGTTCGCCCATTGCGTTGTTGCTGTATGGCAATGCGGTGAACAAGTTGCTGGTGAGCTGTATAAAGTCCGGATTCGCGCGTGTTTGCATGTTAGATGATTGCGAGTGGATGGCGCTTGAAGTATTCAATTATATAGAAGCTCTCTGCAGCTTAAGAAGGCTTTTGGATTGTGGTTAATCGATTCGCGTTTGCAAAGCGGGGGCGCAATTGCCGGAGTCGCCTGATGGCATGGTAAACCTAGGATATAGTAGCCTCAGCAGGAAATACTATTGGCGAGCCCTCAGGAGGGGATGACGCTATGACGACTTATACTCTGACGCAAGAAAGTATTCGCGATTACGTAGATAGCCAGAAATCCCGCATTGGAGATGGGGTAAGCCCTAACGAAGCGTTTGAATACATCGCAGCACAACAAGTTCTTACTCAGTACGATATCGACGATGATGAGACCGAGCGAGGTCATGTGGGGGGCGGAAACGACGGTGGCTATGATGGGATCTACATCTTTGTTAATGAGGTCTTGGTAAATGGCGAAGACGCTGATTCCCTGAACATTACGAAACATTCAAAAGTCGATATTCATTTTATTCAGGCAAAGTATCAGACTAAATTTCCAGAAGTATGCATTCAGAACTGGAAAGACTCTTTTGCGAATTTGATGTCCAGCGGCGAACCTGATAGGGAGAGATACAACGATCAGGTTATTGAGTCTTTTGGCTTGATTAGGGGCATCCTGAAAAAAACAATGACAGAAAAGCTTCGTGCGTCAATAGTATTTTGGGGTGTTTCGCTTGTGACCGAGATACACCCCAATTTATTAAAGCAAGCCGAAGAACTAAAAGATGGGGTTCTGAAAATTGCTCCAGCTCTCAGTGACGTTGAGGTGAAGCTGCTGAGGGATTCTGATTTGTTTATGCTGTTCCAGCAGCAGCCAGACAAAATATTAACTCTTAAAAGTTCCAAAGAGTCGCTATGCCCCGATCCGCATAGCGCGATAATCAGTGTCTCTCTTTCTGATTTCAATGACTTTATTACCAAAGATAACGGGGAACTCGAAAAATCCCTCGTTGAAGCAAATATTAGAGACTATCAAGGGAATAATGCGGTCAATAAAGCCATTAGGGAGACTTTGCAATCAGGTGATGATGTTGATTTTTGGTGGTTGAATAACGGGATTACCGTACTCGCTGACGATGTTGCAAGGGATATGGATAAGTCTATTACGCTTACAAATCCCAGAATAGTCAACGGGTTCCAGACTTCAAATGAAATCTGGAACTACTGCAAAGATGCTGCTTTTTCCGGGGACAACAGAAAAGTGCTCGTGAAGTGTATTGCGACTAACGACCAAGGAGCACGGGCAAAGATTATTCAGGCAACAAACAACCAGAGTACGATTCCTCCTGCATATCTGAGGTCTTTGGAGACAATTCATCTACATATTGAGCAGTATTTCAAGCGGCATGGATTACACTACGACAGGAGGAAAAGCTCGTGTAAAAACGAGGGGATCGCTGCGAAAGATATCGTTACTGTTCCATTCTTGGGGCAATGTCTTATTTCTGTTTTGCTCCAACAGCCTGATTACGCCCGAGCGAGGCCTGCTCAGATTCTTAGCGATGATGGCAAATACGGGAAAATCTTCAATGAGGGTATTTCCCCTGAGGCATATTTTGCTCTTGGTAGATTAGGCATCCATGTTCGTCAATTTCTAAAAAATACAAATTTAAGTCGTGCTGTTCAGAATGATCTTATTTTTTATATTATTTTGGCTGCTTGTGCTGACCAGATTGGAACCTTCGATATAAAGCCGGATGATTTAAAATGCCTGGTTATTCCAGAAGATGGAAAACTCGAACTAATAACTGAGAAAGCAAATTCCTTGTATACCTCTTTTGGCGGTAACTCGAAAGTCGCAAAAAGTGCGGATTTTGCCAGGGCGTTTATGGACAATTTCTCTGGGGATTGAGGCCGAGAAACCTGCTGATTTATTAATTTCCATGGTTGCAACCTTTGCACTTTGACGTTGGTTTGGTGCGGCTACCGTTGGACATTTGTTTGAAGTTGAGGTGTTTGAATGCTGCTTACCAATAGGCTGAGACTAGATTCTTTGAAGCTTTCTAATTATCGTAAGTTTGAGACATATGAAGTTGAGTTTGATTCTCGTTTGACTGTTCTGACTGGCGATAACGCTTCGGGAAAATCAACGCTGCTGGATGCTGCAAGCGTTGCTTTGGGGACGTATTTAACGCGTTTTGACCACTCGAAAGGAGTAGGCATTGTATCGAGCGATGCTCGTTGCGTTTATGTCAGGCAGGGTTCGACGATGGACAGGCAGTCGATTTATCCTGTTCGAATATCTGCCAAAGGGTTAGTGGGGGGTGTCTCGACGACCTGGACGCGGGCGCTGAATGGGGCGACATCGAGAACAACCCGCAACGAGGCGCAGACTGTGCTAGGAGCGAGTGAGATTGCTAGACAATTTGTTGCTAGCGGGGATGGGTCTTTTGTGCTGCCTGTTATTGCCTATTATTCGACGGATAGATTATGGGCTCAAGTCCCCAAAAAGGATCTTTCGAAAGAGGATTTCTCTTCCAGCCGCACAAAGGGGTATGAGCAGGCGCTTCATGCTTCGGCGAATAGCGCGCGCATTGTGAGTTGGTTTAGGAAGCTATCCCTTTGGGAGTGGCAAAACAAAACGAAAAGCCCAGAATATAATGCCGTAAAAAAAGCAGTCGGGAAGGCGTTTCGCTCCGCTTCTGGCTGCGATAACGGTTACATCGACTATGATGCTGAGATTGAGAATATTGTTGTCGAGTATATCGATGGTTGCGGGGGCGCCCATCGTGACCCCCTGAACTCGATGAGCGATGGATATAGGGGTACTTTGAATTTGGTTGCTGACGTCGCTAGGCGCATGGCAATGCTGAATCCTGCTTTATGCGATAAAGTTCTGGAAGCTCCCGGAGTTGTCATGATTGACGAGGTGGATCTTCACCTTCATCCTAGATGGCAGGCGAAGATCCTTGGTGATTTAGCAAATATTTTCCCAAATGTGCAGTTTATTGTGACTTCGCATTCTCCAATTGTTGTGGCGTCGGTTCCAAGGGAAAACGTGCGAATGCTCGATGGCGAACGTGCCGTGGTCCCCTCGGTTGAAACATACGGGCATGATTCCAACTCGATTCTCGCTGCGATTCTTCAGGCATCTGCTCGCCCTGAGGGTCTGGTGGCATTGTTCGAGACCTTTTACGATGATATTGATAAGGGACAATATGAGGCTGCTGGAAAGATTCTTGGTCAGATAGAAGAAAAGATAGGAAGCGATGACCCTGAATTGATTGCTGCGAAAACGACTCTTGAATTGTGGGGTTAGTCGCAATGATTTATATCGAAAAGGGAATGGCTCCCGCAGAGCTCGAGGCGGCAAAACGGCGTATGGCTGGAACACCTAATCTGACCCCGTGTTTTAAAGAATTAAGAGGTGATGAGAAGGAAGCCGTTCTGTCATCCCTGCTTGCTGAGCAAGGATATCTGTGCGCGTATTGCATGGCTCGGATAAGCAGAGAGAAGGGGGCAACTATTGAGCACATCGTTCCGCAACACCCTCATGGAAAGGTTGCCACTTCGTTCCTTGATCTTGATTACGGTAATATGCTTGCGGTCTGCGATGGTCGCAATGGTGAGACCTGTGACAAGCATCGTGGAAATCAAGAACTGAAAGTTAGCCCATTGAACCGTAGGCAAATGGACGACATTGGATATTTGTCTGATGGGACTATCTGGTCGAAGGATTCTGATATTAATAACGATTTAAACGTTATTCTTAACCTAAATTCCCCGAGAACTTATCTTTGCAAAAATCGTAAAGAGACTCGTATGGCTGTCGAGAATGCTCTCGTGGCTTTCATCAAGAAACATAAGGCGGAAGACAATCCTGGGGCAAAATCAAATTGGTGCTTACAAAGGATCGAGCAATACGAAAAAAGCGATTCTGGAAAGAAGGAAGAATTTGTTGGCGTGAAGCTTTATTTTCTGAGGCGGTTGAAGTCAAAATTCGATAAGCAAATTCAGGCTCGGAGGTAGGGCGTATGCTCACTATTCATTTTGGCGATACGGACGGGGTTGTTTACAACACCTCGGTCTATTTCAATAACGCGTATTCCAGTGAATGGTTTAATGACCCTTTTGCCCAGAAGATGATTGCTGCTATCGATAGAGGTATCGTGCTCGGTCCCAACGCTATTGAGACGAAGATATTGGGCGTAATTCCTCCTGAAAAGCTTTCCAGCGGCTTGAAAACGCTTTTGCTGATGAACTTCCTGCCCGAGCGCGTTTACAATGCTTCGAACTGCGGCGATAACTGCGCTCGTTGGATTTAAGCCATTGCTAAGAGGCGGGACATCACGATTAACCTCTATCATCTGATGGATTTCGGCGGCCGCCGTTTCACTGCTAAAATTGCCAACACCGGCGATATTGTGCATACCATGGATGAGTTGGTCCTTGTTGGCGCCCATTGCCTTAGGGGAGGTTCCCCATGAAGGGCGAGCATCAAGCTGTAGTGCGCAATAACAAAGCGCAGATAAAGCTAACGATTCGCCGCAACCTAACCATCTTGCAAGGCAATAGCGCTGCAGGAAAAACTACGCTTCTTGATTTGATTGATGAATGCGATTAGCTAGGACCCGATAGCGGTACGGTGGTCAATTGCGATGTTCCATGCAGGGTTCTTTCGGGTCGTAATTGAGAACGGGATCTTTTCTATATCGAAAACAGCATTGTGTTCATCGACGAAGACAATGCCTTTATGAAATCGTACGGATTCGCTCATGCGGCACATCGTAGCTCTAACTACTATGTGTTGTTGCTCGCGAGGCGTTGCCGCAATTGCCTTATAGCGTTGATGAAATATACAGTTTAAGGAATACGGGTAGGGCAAGCTCTAAATACCCTGCATATTCTAGGGTTTATACATCCACGTATCGAATTTATGCCGATGATGAGTTCGCAGGTGAGAAACCGCAGCCGGTTGTGGTGGAAGACAGCAACTCGGGGTTTGATTTCTTTTCGGCGCTTTGCAGGGTGAGCGGAGTGCGCTGCGTGAGCGCGTGTGGGAAAACGAATATCTTTGACGTGGTTCGCGAAGCCGATGAATCGGACATCCTTGTTATTGCCGACGGTGCAGCTTTTGGGCCTGAAATGGCTTATCTGGTTTCGCTTCGTCGCTTCAAATCGATAAAGCTGTTTTTGCCCGAATCATTCGAATGGCTTGTGCTGAAGTCGGGCTTGTTTGCTGACGCCGAGGTGCAGCAGATGCTCTTAAACCCTGCTGAGCATATTGAATACAGTGAGTTTTTTAGCTGGGAGCAGTTCTTCACTGCGGAATTGATTGTCCGTTCCAAGGACTCGTACCTTGCTTATAACAAGTCGAAGCTCAACGATTCATATCTCGGGGAAAGGGAGTCTCAAGCAATCAAGGGCGTTCTGCCGGATTTGGGTATCTAGATCTTGTTTGCTTTGCTGCGCTGCAAAGGGCCCGTCATCTTACCGTCGATTCAATAATTCCTAAAACGACAGTAGAATGACGGGTCCTCTTTTAGTTCATTCCCAGAATCCTGCCTACAATGGCTTTTGCGCCGTACTTTTCCGGGAACCAGCCGAGGCGCAGACGTAGGGCTTGAACATTGCTTATAGGCTTGCTGGAAAGAGCAGCCTCCAGCAGCTTGCGGTCGTACTTTTTTAGCTGCAACTTATCGGTGCTGCCAGTGCCCCAGAACTCGCGGAAAATACGGGCGTATTCGGGCAGCAACTCATTGCGTACGCCTTCCGGCAGGCAGAACAGTCCATACAGCACGAACTCAATGGACCAGCTTACAATCTCAGAACTGTATTCCTCCAAGCCGAAGCGCTTCTTCCAGGCGCTGAAAATACGCTGGGTCATGGGTAAGTGCTTGCGGCTCTTTGCTTCCAGGTCGTCATTGGTTTTCGACGTAAGCGACCCTTCGCGTTCGATGCGATACTCGTACAACTTGTTGCTTATTAGCGCCGTTTTCCTTGAATTGGGGTAGATGTCGAAGAAAAACACCTGGTCTTCGCCGAAGGGCAGTGCCTCTTCGAAGCGAATGTCGTATTCATCCAAGAACGCTTTGCGACAAGCGGTGCGAATGTAGGGAGTGCTCTGTTCTTCGAACATCAGCGCGGGCTTGAATCCGTCATACACCACATCGCGCGGGCTTAGCTTCAACGTTATCCAGGACGTAGCCGCTTCGGCGGGGTTGCAATAGCCGCCAAAAGTCACCACGTCGGCATTGGTTTCGGCGAATGCTTCGGCAATGCGTTGGCAGGCGTTGGGCGTGAAGCGGTCGTCCGCATCAAGGAAGCCGATGTGGGTTCCGCGCGCCGCATTAATTCCCGCGTTGCGCGCAGAGGAAAGGCCGCCGTTTGGCTTATCCACGATAACGATGCGTGTATCTTCCTTCTGGCGCTTTGCCAGGATTTCACGTGAGCCATCGGGGCTACCGTCGTTTACGCAAACCATTTCGATATCGCCGAAGGTCTGTGCCTGCAGCGAATCAAGGCAGGCATCCAGATAGTCTTCCACGTTATATACGGGCACGATTATGGAAAGAACGGGGTGCTCGGGAGCGCCTTCGGCGCGGATGACCGTTGGTTCTTCGACCGCCATGGGCTATTTCGCCACCTTGTTTTTCAGCAGCTTTGCAATAAGAGGCAGGCCGCCAATGCGGTAATAGTGCTTGAAGGTGTTCAGCTTGCCGGGCGCTGCGTATTCGGTGCGGCACTTTGCAAAGGTTTCGGGCTTTTTAATAAGCGCGCGAAGGTCGGCTTCGGCCCAAGGCTCAAACAGCGCCAGGTCAACGCGGCCGGCGTCCAGATCTGCCTTCAGCTCCTGTGCGGCGCGCTTCAAGAATTCGGCGCGCAGCTCAGCGGAAAGGCGATCGTAGTTCCACAGGTAGCTGTTGAATTTCATGCGCTCCAGCACGCCTTGTAGATGCTGCTTTTTTGCCAGACGCTCATCAAGCCAGCGCTGCATTTCGGCGTACTCGTCGCACACGCAATACACCTTGCCGGGGGAATTTACCGATGAAGCTTCGTTGTCCTGGCGATACTTCAAAATTTGTGTGGCGCTGAATGCGGCTCGTTCGGCGGCGGCCCATACCTTAAAGGCGAAGCCCGCATCCTGGTACGACGCACCTGGCGTCTCCAGGAAGCGAATGCCATTTTCCTGTAGGAAGGTGCGGTTGTACATGCCCGACCAAATAGATGGCTTTGCATAGAAAGGTTCAAACACTTCCTGAGGGTTAACCAGCTTGCCGCAGAGCCCTTCGCTAATTACATGGCAGGGCTCCAGCTTTTCGTTCTGGCTCCAGTAGAACCAGAAGTCAGCCTTTACCGCCTGTGCGTTGTGCGTGGTTGCCAGGTTGTACAGCACCTCCAACGCGTCGGGCGTGAACGCATCGTCCGATTCCAAGATGGCTACGTATTTGCCCGTTGCCGCATCAAGCCCTTGGTTCATGGATGCTCCATAGCCGGAATTGGCCTTGTCAATCACGCGAAAGCGGCCGTCTGCATCAAGGTATTCCTGCACAATGGCGCGGGAGCTGTCGGTGCTGCCGTCGTTAATGCAGATTGCCTCGAAATCGGTGAAGCTTTGGGCCAGCACGGAATCTAGGCATTCGCGCAGGTATTTCTCCACGTTGTAAATGGGTATAAGCAAGCTAATTGCGGGCACGGCGGATCCTTTCGCTATTGCTGCGCAGCGTGCGTTTTTGTTCAACATTTCTATGATAAAGGTTATGGCTCGGGTTGCCTGTTCCGCCGGTGCGTCTCTGGCAAAAAGAGATAAAAATGGGCTGGGGCTAATGGGCCCCATGTGCCGGTGGCTTGTTTGACGAATGCTGTTTCCCATGTTGCTGTTAAACGCCTTGTTGGTAACAGGATCTGAAACTCGAGGCGAATAACCTTGAGGGGGAGTAGACTTTCCGTGATGGAAAAGGGGACAGGTACCAGGTTCTCGCTGAAAGCATCGGGAGGTTATCTTGGGGTTAGAAAGTGAATCAACGGCAGAGAAAACGGGGTTTTCCAAGGTGAAGCTCTGGTTTACTCGCAACGCAAAATTGCTGGTGGTGTGCTTTGCGGTGGGTATGGTCTGCCATGCGCAGATGTACCTGAACGGCCTTTCGAACCCCGATGCGGTTGTTTCTTTGAGCAACCCCAATGGATACGGAAGCTTTATTCCGCATGCTTGGGATATTAGCTTGGGGCGTTGGGGCTTGCTGTTTGCTGCCTGCGCTAAGTTTGGGCTGTGCTCGCCTATTCTTACCTCCGCAATCACCATTGCCCTGTTTACGCTGGGCATTGTTGCGCTGATAGACAAGCTTGGCATCAAGCGCACTTGCTTGCGGTATGCTTCTTCGATTCTGTTCATCGCTTCGCCCTTCGTTTCCTGCTGCATCACGTACTACTACTGCTCGAATTCGTACGCGCTCTCGTTTTTATGCGCGGTGCTGGCCGCATACCTGATCGGGCGCGTTGGGGCTGTTGGCAAGCCAGTTGCCCTTGTTGGGGCAGTTGCGTTGCTGGCGTTTTCGCTCGGTTGCTATCAAGCGAGCCTGGGCGTGTTTTGCGTTGCGGTGCTGTTGGTGATGGTTCGCTCGCTTATGGGCGGCGGCTCTGAATCGCTTGCGTCGCTGGCATGCGATGCTCGTGGTGAAGCTCAGAACCCCCACCGTGAAGAAGGCCGCAGCGCCGATTCGCTCAGCGCCAAGCAGCTTGCGGTGTTCTTCGGTGTTGCCATTGCGGTGTGCGCGGCTGGTGCCGTACTGTACTACGCGCTTACCGAGATTTCGCTGTTTGTGCTGGGCATTGGCCTTTCCGCTTATGGCGGAGCTTCCTCGGTTGGCGCTGGCAGCATTCTTGGTTCTTTGACGTCGTCTGTCCCCAGTGCATACGTTGCTTTTTCCGACGCATTGTTCAGCCACGGCATTTTCGGGAACCACTTTGCATGGGTGTATGTGGCGGCTGCCTGCATGATTGTTGTGGCGGTTGCGTTTGTCCGTCTTGCTGCGGTCGACGGCGTGAAGCGTTTGGGGGCGAGCGCTATGGCGCTGCTCTGCGTTGTGCTTATCCCCTTTGCTGCCAACGTTATCCTGGTTATCGTTCCCAGCTATGGGTATCCCACCCCGCTTATGCTGGGCGGTTTCATGGCTTCGTTTCTGCTTCTGCCCCTGTTGGTGCAGCTTTTGCTCGATTCGCCCGACCGAGGCAATGTGCGCCTGCGCATGCCCGCGAAGGCTATGTCCGTCGGCTGCTGTTGCCTTATTGCCGTAGGGGCGTGGTCGTATGCGCTGCAGTCGAATGCGGATGCCGAGGCTATGCAGGCATGTCAGAACCAAACTGCTTCTTTGGCCACCGGAATTGCCGGCATGCTCGACGCAAACCCCGATGTGCAAGCGGGCGCGAAGGTGCTGATTGCCGGCAAGCCCGAAGCGGGCAACTTTCCAAACACCAGCGATTCCTACGTTCACGCAAGCAGCTATGCGAAGTGGGGCATGGTTTGGGACAACCACTACCAGAACAACATGCGTTCTTGGGACGTGATAATGAAGCAGTTTGCGGGGCAGAGCTTCAACTACTGCTCGTTCGACGAATGCGCCAAGGTTATTCGCTCCAGTGAATTTGCGAACATGCCGCTGTATCCAGCCAATGGTTCGGTGGCAACCATCGACGGCGTTGTAGTTGTTAAGATATCTGACATAAGCAAGTATTCGGAATAGCGGCGCGCGCTGACGCCGAAGCGTTTAGAGTTCATGAGGGGCGCTGGGCATATGGGAAAACGACATCACGGCAAGGGCGAAGCGAACGGTGCGCCCGCCTCGCGGGGGCGCAATGGCGCCGTGAGCGTCGATGCTGCGGATGCTGCCGCTGCGCATGGATGCGGCGATGCTGTCGTCTACTCCGATGCTGCCCGTAGCGGTACGGGTGCTGCGGAAGCTTCGGGCTTGGTGAGCACCGCAGACGTCCCAGCCCAACCCTCCAGCGCTCCGTTCTTTTCGGTTGTTTTGCCCACGTATAGCTCCGAGCCCTACCTTGCCGCCGCCTTGGGCGATTTGCAAGACCAGCTGTTCACCGATTGGGAAGCTATTGTGGTGAACGATTGCTCGCCCGATGGCAGTTTGGCCATCGCGCAGCAGTTCGCCGCCGACGCGCGCATTCGCGTTGTATCGCATGAGGTGAACCGAGGGCTTTCGGCGGCGCGCAATACGGGTTTTGCCGCTGCTCGGGGGCGCTATGTGTGGTTTCCCGACCCCGACGATCGCTACGATTTCACCTTTCTGCAGAGTGTGTATAACTCGCTTCAGCAGCACGAAGCGCCAGTGGTTATGGTGGGTCATGTGGAAGAATTCTACGACGCTGGTGGCAAGGTAGAACGCGTGCAGGAATTCACTTTCAGCCAGGAATCGGCGCATTTGGGAAAAACCAAGCTGCGTAAGCACGTTTTGGAGTTCGAAAAGGGTACGCATTACGGCTACGCCTGGAACAAGGTGTACGAGCGCAGCTATCTGCAGCAGGGCGGCTTTACCTTTGCCGAAGACTTGCCGCTTATCGAAGATATCGAATTCAACATCCGCGTGTTCCAAGATTTGCCTGGCCTGAACGTGATTGGCGCACCGCTATATCGCTACGCCAAGCGTGAGGCGGGCAACCTAACCAGCAAGTTTGTACCGCGTTACTACGAGGTGCATCGCGCGCGTATTGAAATGTTGCGTAACCAGCTGGATTCATGGGGTTTGCTTGATGCCGGCGCCAAGGCCACGCTCGGTGCACTGTATGCGCGCTATATTCTTTCGGCGTTGGAACGTAACAAGCAGAAGGAAAGCGGCATGAGCGGCTCTGCGCAGAAGGAATGGCTGCAAGGTGTGTTCGCCGATGAGTTGTTCAACGAGTTGGTGCCCTGTGCGCAAGCCGACAGTCAGGCGTTGCGCCTGTGCTTGAAGCCCCTGCAGCAGCGTAATGCGTCGAAGTGCCTGGCGCTAGGCGGTGCTATTCATGCTGCCAAGAACGGCGCTCTGCACAACGTGTTTGTGAAACTGAAATCCGGCAGGTGAGAAAATAGGGGGGGCAGGTCTCGCTTTTCACTTGTGGCATAGTGGCTGGTACCGAACCCCACACGCAGGTTCCATTGCAACCTGACGCCAAATCGAAAGCGGGAAAACGATAGCCGCCCCTATTTTTCTAGGATGTTGCATTTCGGCAACACGCTGGGTTTGTTTTGCTGCTAGGCGTACAATCGGACGCGGTAATCAAGCGAAAAGGGGGCTTGCGGTGGATCTTTCCATTGTCGTGCCATGCTACAACGAAGAAGGATCGCTGCCGCTGCTGTTCAGCGCGGTGGATGATGCTTTTGCCACCTCGGGAGTGTCGTACGAGCTGGTTTTGGTGAACGACGGCAGCTCCGACGGTACGTCGCACCTGCTGCATGAGCTGCCCACTCCTGCATCGGCCGAACGTATCGTCGTGGTCGATTTTTCCCGCAACTTCGGCAAGGAAAGCGCACTGCTCGCAGGCCTTCAACATGCCGAAGGGGATGCGGTTGGCCTGATGGACGCAGACTTGCAACAGCCTCCTGCAACGTTGCTTGAAATGTACCGCATGCTGCGGGCCAACCCTAGCGCCGATTGCGTAGCCGCATTCCAAGAGCATCGAAACGAAGGCGTGGTGCTGAGCTTCTTCAAGCACGCGTTCTACAAAACGTTCGATGCAACTTCTCGGCTCAACGTCATGCCCGATGCCTCCGATTTTCGCGTGTTCCACCGCAGGGTGGCCGATGCGCTTCTTTCTATGCCGGAAAGCTTCCGCTTTTCGAAAGGCATGTTTGCCTGGGTAGGTTTCGAGACATTGCCGTTTCCCTACACGCCGGCAAATCGCGTTGAGGGCGAAACGAAGTGGTCGTTCCGGAAACTAATGCGCTACGGCATCGGCGGAGTGCTTTCGTTTACCACGTTTCCGCTGAAAATTGCCGCGGTGGCGGGTCTCGTTGCCACGCTTGTCGGGTTGGTTCTGCTGGTCGAAGTCATTGTCGAGCAATTTATCAACCCCGCCATGCCATCAGGCTATCCTACGCTTCTGTGCGTGCTCCTTTTGATGGGCGGGCTCATTTTGGTAACGCTGGGTGTGATCGGCGAATACATCGCACGCATCTACATCGAAACCAAGCGCCGCCCTGCCTATATCGCGAAATCGGTAGAAGTCCGAACTGGCACCAACCAGGCAGGAAAGTAAGGGTAGGTGCTCGATTCCCACTTTGCGAGCTGAGCCGCGTTTGCAATGAAGCGTGCGTACGAGGTTCGGCGTCAGCCGTTATGCCATAGGCGAAGAGGACCGCTCTCCTTGCTTCCCGTGCCCGAGGAACAGGGAGAGCGGTTCAATACGGCACCTCATCCGAGTGCAGGTCTGCGTAAAACCATATTTCACATTTCAGAAAGGACGTATCTGTTATGACAGAACCTACGTATATCTTAATCCGTGAATCCAGCAACGAATCCGGCTACACAGCACATTCGTTCCCTACCGAAACGTCAGCATACAAAGCCATGGACTGCATGGTGGAATCTGATGCTGCTGCCATTGAAACGACATACCACTTATCACCCCGTGTGGAACAGGTATCGAGCTATAAAACACAGCTCATCTTCGATGCAATCATCGCTGAGTCTGACATGACCGTAAAAATTACGTACAGCGTTTATGCAATCGAAAAGTAAATCTACTTATCGAAAATATAAAAAGTGGGGAACAATCTTTCATCTCGATTGTTCCCCATGCTATGTATTTGTACCACGGCTCGCTCGCAGTGGTATATTTTTTATTCTTTTTTATGCTGATTTTCTCTAATTCGTTTGGCCCTCTTGATAGGGGTACTTTTCCAGCAGTTCCTGCACGGTGATGAAGCTGTAGCCTTGTTCCTTCAACTTAGGGAGCGCCTGGCGAAGGCCTTCGATGGTTTGGCTGCGGTCGCCGCCGCCATCGTGCATCAGGATGATGTTGCCGGGGCCGGCGCTCTGGATGCGCTGGGCAATAACGTCGGCGCCGGGCTTCTTCCAGTCGGTGGTGTCAACGTTCCAGCCGATTTCCGCCGTAACAATGCCTTCAAGGTCGGTGGCAACCGAAGTGTCGAAGTTGCCGCCCGGGCAACGGAAAATAGTGCTTGCTTCCTGGCCGGTGGCGTTCTTGATTGCCTCCAGGCCCTTCTGCACTTCCTGCTTGCGTTCGTCGGTCGACATCTTGATAAGGCTTACGCCTTCGCCGCTGCCCTCTGCGTGGTCCCACGTGTGAGTGCCGATTTCGCAGCCCATGCTTGCGGCGCGCTGCAGTTCCTTTTCATGCCCGCTAATGCATTGGCCAACGGTAAAGAAGGTAGCCTTGGCATCGTTCTGCTCAAGGATGTCCAGGATCTCGTCGGTTTGCTTATCCCATGGGCCGTCGTCGAACGTGAGCGCAATAACCTTGTCGCCGTTGCTGTTCACGTTGTAGTACTGAACGATGTTGTTGATCGGTTCTTTGGTAGTAACCGTGGCGGTGATGCCCGATTCCTTGCCTGTGCGCGTTACCTGTTCGCCGTCCTGGGTATTGTTGCTGTACAGGTGAACTGCGCCAACGCCCTTCAGCTCCGTTTTGTGCGGAAGGGTTTGGGGTTCGCTGTCGGTGTAGGGCTCGGTGATGTCGGTGCCATTGGAGATCTCGATCTTGTCGCCGCCGTTCAAGTGCATGCCCATATCGTCGGTGTCGTTTCCGTTCACCTTTGCGGTGCAGCGGGTGCCTTCACCTTGACGGATGGTGCTGCCATCGACGGCTACGTAGTTGCCAGGCGTTACCGAAACCACGTTGTTGTCCAGAAGGCCGCCAACGCTGCGCTCGGCGCCCGAAATGGTTACCTGGTCGCCGTTTAGCGTGACCTCAACCGGCTTCGACCCCATCCAGTTGTTGAAGGCGAATATGCCAACGATGGCAAGCACCACAACAACGGCAACGGCGATAAGGCTGCCGCGTGTAAAGAAGTCGGCCTTCTGCTTGGGCGCATAGTTGTTGTTGCCCAGGTAGCGAGCTGCCTGGTATGTGGATGCGTTGGTGGGCGAAGCCTTTTGGGCGCCTTCTTTGGTGCGCTGGTATTTAGCGCGCGAATAGGCAGACGGGTCGTTGCCGCGCATGTTTTGCACTACGGGTACCTGCTGTGAAGGCTGGCCTTGCTGCGGCTGTGCTGCCTGAACGCGCATGCTCTGGCTGGGTTGCGAAGCTGCGGCACCGCGACGAACGGGGCGCTGCTGGCGTTGAGCCGCGGAGGGGCGCTGACCTTCAACGCGCGGCATGCGCTGGCTTGCCTGGGCGCTGGGGCGCTGACTGCGCTGGCTGTTGGCAGCGCGGCGGGATGGGCGCGCCTGCTCGTTGTCGTTTTGCTGCATGCGCGGCATGCGCTGGCTTGCTGAAGGGTCGCCTGCGCCTACGTGCTGGTTGGCATCTTGTGGCATTGCAACGCGCGGCATCCGCTGACTGCCCTGCATGTTGGGGCGCTGGCCTTCGACGCGAGGCATACGCTGGCTCGCACCTGCAGAAGGGCGCTGGCCCTCGACCCGCGGCATGCGCTGGCTTGCATTTGCGGAAGCGTGCTGATCCCAGGCCGACACGTTGGACATGTTGCCATTGGCCGTGTACCCCTGGTTTGTTTGGGCAGGCTGGTTCGTGGCAACGCGCGAATGGGCAATATGATCGTTGCCGGCACCTGCATACGCAGGGAATGCGGACGATGCGCCGCGTTCCTGACCTGCTGGTTTGTTCTGCACCCGTTCGTGCATGAACGAAGCCGTGGGGTCGTGCTGGCTGTATAGCTCGCGTTCGCGCTCAAGCTCGTCACGTGCGCTGGGCACGGAAGTGCGGGGCGTGGTGGAACGGCGGGTTGGTTGGCGACGCGCTGGTCGGCGCGGGGGGTCGTTTGAATTGGTCATATATTCTAAAACTCCCTAAAATCCAATCTCCTTATTGTACTCGGCTTGGTTGCGGGTGAGTGTTTTATACACAATTGTTAGATGCCGGTTATGCAAGTTCTTCATTGATGTGTTGATGGGGCGCCTGGCGATGGCAAGATTGTGCCCTGATGCGTTTCCGGGCACTCGCCGATGGCAAAATGCCCGCGAAATGCGTTCCCCCGGCGTTCGATGGTGACAAGGTTCTCGCGCGATGCGTTCCCGGGCGGCAATCCGT
>ENA-ORUM01001504-ORUM01001504.1-human-gut-metagenome-genome-assembly--contig:-NODE-1504-length-18338-cov-3.024175_pt1 | contig 18338 bp, 19 predicted proteins | sample MGYA00242083_ERZ509217 | MGnify/ENA primary metagenome ERZ509217 (study PRJEB26280, sample SAMEA2338831) | human gut metagenome | biome: human gut; feature: human-associated habitat; material: faeces... | reverse complement strand
GATTTTATTAGCTTTTTGCCGCTATCGCTATCACACCTCATTATTCGTCCTGCCTGCCTTTATTGAGAAGGTGTATGCAAACTTTTTTATCAGTGATGGCAATGTCCGCCGCAGGAACTGCAGGAACCGCAGTTGCCGCTGCATCCTTTGCCTTCTTTTTTATCTTTGCGCAGTTTATAGACTGCGGCAGCGATCACTGCCACAAGTACCGCGCCCACGAGCAATGTTCCCATGTGCCGCACTCCTTTCTGTTTACGCTGTTACTTCTTCTTTTTTGGTGACTTTTCTTCTTTCTTTATAGGGACGGAACAGCAGATAAATAAATCCTACTACTACTGCCGCTGCCAGAACCGTACCGATACCGAAAGAACCTGTGCCGCTTACAACAGAGCCGATCTGATATACACAGAACGCAACCAGGTAAGCAAAGATGGTCTGGTATCCAATGGCGAACCATGTCCATTTTGCGTTGTTCATTTCCCGTTTGATGGCGCCGATTGCCGCGAAGCAAGGTGCGCACAGCAGGTTGAATACCAGGAAGCTGTAAGCCGCTGCCGGTGTGAAGAATGTTGCCAGTGTGCCCCAATATTCCGCACCGTTTTCCGCTACTTCCGCAAAGCCAAAGAGCTGACCGAAAGTCGCTACAACGTTTTCTTTTGCCACCAGACCTGTCACCGCTGCCACTGCGGACTGCCAGTTGCCCCAGCCCAGAGGACTGAAAATCCAAGCCACTGCAGAGCCTACATTTGCCAACAGACCGTTGCTCAGGTCATCCACCATGCCAAAGCCGTTTTCTGTGAAACCAAAGTTAGACAGGAACCAAATAACGATGGTGGACAGCAGGATGATGGTACCTGCTTTTTTGATGAAAGAAGAACCTCTTTCCCACATGCTCCGCAGGACACTGCCAACAGTAGGCAGGTGGTATGCAGGCAGCTCCATAACGAAGGGAGCGGGATCACCTGCGAACATAGATGTTTTCTTCAAAATAATGCCGGAAACGATGATTGCCGCAATGCCCACAAAGTACGCACTGGGTGCCACCCATGCCGCACCGCCGAACAATGCACCTGCAATCAGGGCAATGATGGGCAGTTTCGCGCCGCAGGGAATGAATGTGGTTGTCATAATGGTCATTTTCCGGTCACGGTCGCTTTCAATGGTACGGGATGCCATAACACCGGGCACGCCGCAGCCAGTACCGATAAGCATAGGAATGAAGGATTTGCCGCTCAAACCGAATTTACGGAAAATTCTGTCCATGATGAAGGCAATACGTGCCATATAACCACAGCCTTCCAGGAATGCCAGGAAAATAAACAGTACCAGCATCTGAGGCACAAAGCCCAGAACAGCACCGACACCGGCAACGATACCATCCAGAATCAGGCTATTCATCCAGCCTGCTACGTTCAGTTTTTCCAGCGCATTGCCAACCAGTACAGGAACGCCGGGCACCCATGTGCCGAAGTCCTCTGTGGCAGGTTCTTCCGCTGTGAGAGCTGCTTCATAGTCCGCCGCTGTCACAGGCAGTGTTTCTGTCACATTGCCTTCCTCGTCTGTTACTTCCAGCACAGTCTGTACGCCAGCTGTTTCTGCCAGAAATTCCACAGGGTCTGTTTCTGCCAATTCCGCATCTACGCCAGCTTCTGTTGCCGCCGCCAAAAATGCGTCAATTTTCTGTGTTTCCAGTGTGTATGCTTCGTTTGCCGCTTCATATTCCGCTCTGCCATTGCCAAAGAGATAGAAACCATCGCCAAACAGTCCGTCATTTGCCCAGTCTGTTGCCATAGTACCTACTGTACTAACGGAAACATAGTACACGATAAACATAACCACTGCAAAAATCGGCAGTGCCAGGAAACGGTTTGTCACCACCTGGTCGATTTTATCGGAGGTGGACATGCCGCCTTTATTCTTTTTGGTGTAACAATGCTGAATCATTTCACCGATGTACATATAACGCTCATTGGTGATGATGCTTTCGCTGTCATCATCCAGCAAATCTTCTGTTTTCTTGATGATGCTTTCCACATCGGGTGCCTTTTCCATCTGTTCCACGATTTTTTCATCACGTTCGAACATCTTGATGGCATAGAATCGTTTCAAGGATGGAGATACATCCTCCAGTTTTGCCGCAATGTCATTGAGTGCGCCTTCCACTTCCGGTGCGAAGGTATGCTGGGGGGCGCTGCTTTCTCTTGCCGCCGCTTCCACAGCTGCCTCTGCCGCTTCTTTCACACCAGTGCCTTTCAGCGCGGAAATCTGCACCACTTTGCAGCCCAGCTCTTTGGAAAGACGTTCCACGTCGATTTTGTCGCCGTTCTTTTCCACAACATCCATCATGTTGATGGCAACCACAACGGGAATCCCCAGTTCTGTCAGCTGTGTGGTCAGATACAGGTTTCTTTCCAGATTGGTGCCGTCAATGATGTTCAAAATCCCGTCGGGTCTTTCCCCGATGAGGTAATTTCTTGCCACCACTTCTTCCAGTGTATAGGGAGAAAGGGAGTAAATGCCCGGCAAGTCCATGATGGTCACTTCTTTGTTGCCTTTGAGCTTCCCTTCTTTTTTCTCTACGGTTACCCCGGGCCAGTTCCCCACAAACTGGTTGGAGCCTGTCAATGCGTTAAACAATGTGGTCTTGCCGCAGTTGGGGTTTCCGGCAAGCGCAATCTTCATGCCCATGTTGTATCTCCTTCCTATCCGTTAGTCACACCTAACTCTCTGCCAGAAAAAATGGCTCGTTCTCACGAACCAGTTATCTGACTGCAATCATTTCCGCGTCAGCCTTTCTGAGGGAAAGTTCATACCCTCTGACGGTAACCTCTACAGGATCCCCGAGAGGCGCTACTTTTCTGACAAAAATCTCTGTGCCTTTGGTGATGCCCATATCCATGATACGGCGTTTGACAGCGCCTTCGCCTGTCAGCTTCACCACAGTGACTTTTTCACCGATTTTTGCCTGCTTTAATGTCTTTGTCCCTTCCATATTGTCACTTCCTTATACCATGATGCGCGCTGCCATGGATTTGCTGATGGCTACGCGGGATTCTTTTACATTGACGATCATATTTCCGTTGATCTCCGATACCACCGTCACCTGACCGCCGATGACAAATCCCAGACTTTCCAGAAATCGTTTGGTATCATCCCGTCCGCTGATTTTTCTAATGGTTTGCATTTCTCCTGTTTTTGCCAGTGCCAAAGGCATCAGAACTCCTCCTTCCATACTTCACGTCCTTTTATATTTTTCAGATGATGAGATAGATTGTTGTTAGCTTTAACTAACATTCTGCAAAGAGTTTACCATTGCTAACTAAAGTTGTCAATAGCTTTTTTCTGGTTTTTGCAAATTTATCCATTTTAAACAAATTCCTTAAATCAGGCACAAAAAACAGACATGGTTGTTTGTACCATGTCTGTCTGTATTTTCTTATTTTCTGCTGCATTTTCCGCAGTTGCCGCAGTCGCCATGACAGGTGCCACACTTATGCTTTTTCACTGCCACAAGTGCCCCTACAATGGCTGCCGCAATCACTGCCAAAATGACAAAATCCAAAGGGTTCATAATCCCCCTCCTTTTATACAAATAAGCCCAAAAGCAGATAAACGCCAAAGGCTGCCAGCCATGCCACCACACACTGCAAGATAACAACGCCCAGTGCCAGCCAGCCGGATTCCAGTTCCCGTTTCACTGCCGCGATGGCTGCCACACAAGGGGTATACAGCAGTGTGAATACCAGAAAACTGATGGCAGAAACAGGTGTAAAAAGGGTATGGAGGGCAGGCCCCAATGCTGCTGTGGAAGTTCCCATCAATACGCCCAATGTACTGATAACGGCTTCTTTTGCTGTAAAGCCAGTAATGAGGGCTGTAGGGATACGCCAGTCGTCAAAGCCCAGAGGCGCAAACAAAGGTGCCAGCAGATGCCCAATGGCTGCCAGAATACTGTCCGCGCTGTCTGTCACCACATTCAGACGGCTGTCGAAGCTCTGGAGGAACCAGATGATGACCGTCGCCAGGAAAATGATGGTGAAAGCACGCTGTAAGAAGTCTTTCGCCTTATCCCACATCAAAAGCAGTACGCTTTTTGCGGAAGGGAAACGATAGTTCGGCAATTCCATAACGAAAGGAATGGGTTTGCCGCGGAATACAGTTCTGTCAAAAATCAGCGCAACAATGATGCCGATGATAATACCTGTCAGGTACATGCCAATCATCACCAGTGCCGCATATTGTGGGAAGAAAGCCGCTGCAAAGACCGCGTAAATGGGAATCTTTGCGGAACAGCTCATAAAAGGTGTCAGCATGATGGTCATGCGGCGGTCACGTTCCGAAGAAAGGGTACGGCTTGCCATAACCGCAGGCACCGTACAGCCGAAGCCCACCAGCAAAGGCACGATACTTCTGCCGGAAAGACCAATTTTACGGAGCAGTTTATCCATAACAAAGGCAATTCTTGCCATATAGCCTGTATCTTCCAGAATGGACAGGAAGAAGAACAGTACCACGATGATAGGCAGGAAGCTGAGAACACTGCCCACACCGGCAAAGATACCGTCGATCACCAGGCTATGTACCACAGGGTTGATGCCGTAAGCCGTCAAGCCTTTATCTACCAATGCGGTGATATCGTCAATAAGCAGGGACAGCAAATCGCTAAGCACTGCCCCAAAGACGTTGAATGTCAGGAAAAATACCAGAAACATTACCAGTATGAATATGGGAATGGCAAAATACCGATGGGTCAGAATGCTGTCAATTTTCACGCTGCGGATATGCTCTTTGCTTTCCTCGCATTTGATGACCGTATCGGCGCAAACACTTTCGATAAAGTCATAGCGCATATCTGCCAGCGCGGCATTTCTGTCCATGCCCGCTTCCGCTTCCATTTCGATGATACTGTGTTCCACCAGTTCCAATTCGTTCTGGCTCAATTGCAGCATATCTACGATACGTGTATCGTTTTCAATGAGTTTGGAGCAGGAAAAACGCACGGACAAGCCAGCTTTTTCCGCATGGTCTTCAATCTGGTGACAAACGGAATGGATACAACGGTGGACAGGCCCCTGTTTACAGAAGTCAATGACCTTTGTGGTCCGCTTTTCCTTTGCCACACGGACTGCCGCCTGTACCAGTTCTTCGATACCTTCGTTTTTCGCAGCACTGATGGGCACAACGGGAATGCCCAGGGCTTCGGACATTTTTTCCACGTTGATGGTACCGCCGTTGTTGCGGACTTCGTCCATCATATTCAACGCCAAAACCATAGGAATCCGCATTTCCATGAGCTGTAATGTCAAATACAGATTTCGTTCAATATTGGTGGCATCCACGATGTTGATGATGCCGTCAGGTTTTTCATTCAACAGGAAATCTCTTGTGACGATTTCCTCGTTTGTGTAAGGTCTGAGAGAGTAAATCCCCGGCAAGTCCACCACAGAACAGTCCGGCTGGCTTTTCATCTGCCCAACCTTCTGGTCTACAGTTACGCCGGGAAAGTTGCCAACGTGCTGGTTAGAGCCTGTCAGCTGATTGAAAAGAGTGGTTTTCCCGCAGTTCTGATTGCCTGCTAACGCAAAAATCATAGGTCAACCCCCTCTTGTGTGATTTCAATGTTTTTGGCGTCCTCCACACGCAGGGTCAAAGTATAGCCTCTGAGCCTGATTTCGATGGGGTCACCCATGGGAGCCACTTTTGTCACCGTTACTTTTGTCTTGGGAATCAGCCCCATATCCAGAAAACGGTAGCGCAGTTCCCCTTCGCCGCCCACCTTGGTGATAATGGCGGACTGTCCAATGGGTAATTGATGCAATGTCATATTTTCTACCTCGTATCTATCTTCATCTAAAAAAGTAAACCATAACTAACATCAAAAAGTATAGCATAGCCCCAAACCCATGTCAATAAAGGCGGCAGCAAATCCTAGAGAAATTATATGAAATATTTTTTCGTCACATTTATACCAAAATTTTTCAAAGGTTTTGCCATTTTTGCACCCGCCATCAAAAAGTATCCCCAAAAAGAAAAAGAGCAGAAAAAAAATCCGTTTATCAGATGCTTTTTCCGCTCTCTTTTTCTCTCTTTTTATGCCTTGAAAAACTATTCTTCCTCTGCAAAGAGATCGCGATAGGCATTTTCGTCATAGCCAACGGTTTCTTTCAGCAGTACCATCAGATTTTTGCCTTCATGGTGCAGGTCGTCCATTTCCACGTCCGCCGCCAGCTTTCCTTTGTGAACGACAATGGCTCTGTCAATGAATGTTTCCACAGACTCCAGTTCATGGGTGACCAGAATCAAAGTTTCTTCCCCTGTCAGACTGCCGGACAAAATCTTCATAAAATCCTGTCTTGTCAGAGCGTCTTTCCCCAGAAAAGGCTCATCCATGAAAATATATTTCGTCCGCTTGGCAAGACCTGCCGCAATTTCCAGCTTTGCTTTCTGCCCCCGTGACATATGCTTTGCCGCTTTTTCCTCCAGTTTGAAAAATTTCACCAGCTTATCATAATAGGCTCTGTCAAACTTCGGGAAGAAATCCGCCAGAAAATCCCCATACTGTTTCGGTGTCAGATCCGGCAGGAAGGTTCCTTCTTCAAAAATGCAGGCAATCTCTCCTCTTACCTGCGTCGCAGGTTTTCCATCCAGCAAAATCTGACAGCCCCTATCCTTCTGCACCAGAAGTCCCGCCATGAGCCAGCGTAGACTTTCCGGCGCCGTTCTCCCCAAAAAGCCCCACAATCTGCCCGTCTGGAATCTGTAAATCCACATAATTCAAGACAGGATTTTTGTCTGTTTCCGCAAATCCGTATGTAAAAAAGATTTGTTTGCCTTCGATCATGTTGTTTCCCCCTCGTAAGTCATCTTGATATTGGTAAAGTGCCTTCTGCCGGAAATATACTGCCATGTATCAGATACCAGATATTTTTTACCCACATGCTGACGACTTTCTTTTGTCAGAAAGGCTCCATAAACACCTTCGGTATCGTCTGCCCTATCGGTGACCAATTCCCCGCGGTAAAGAACTTTTTTGAAATCTCTGCTGTATACCGTCAGGAAATACTGCTTTGGTACAATATCTCCTCGATAAAAGAAATCGGAACCGCCAGGCACATCCATTTTGGCTTCTTCTAACGTTAGGAAACTGTCTTTGCCACAGACAGCCGCTACCCATGGGCTGCCAGTAATCGTAAAGCGGTGGATGATCTTTCCTTGGCTGTCTATGGAAATACTGGTGGTTTCCACTTCATCATAGCCAGTATAATAACTGTTTACAACCCATGTAAACAAAATACCATTTCCACCTTCCCATGCGCTTTGAGAAAGGGTGTATTGATAAACACTTTGTTCTGTCTGAATTTCCTTTCTGTCCAGCATCCTGCCTTCTTTGTTATAAGTCTCCAGAATAACCTTGTTGTTGTCTCTTTTGATAAAAAGCAGATGATCTCCTACGGCTTCTATCCCCAATACCCATTTATTAGCATCCACCACATCTTCCCCAAATATCATTTCCGGCTCCACAAATTCTTGGGTAATGTAGGGACAGCCCGCATCATAGAGTTTCTGTAAGTCATAAGCATAAATACCAATAACGCCTTCTCTATAAGCATTGGACACCCGCCCTGTCAGATACAGTTTATCATCCAGCACCACCCCAACAGGCACCACATGTGGAAATTTTACCTTTTGCTCATCTCTCTCATAATCCACATTGCCCTCTGCATCCCATTCCATGATCACTTCCCCCTCATAGGGCAGAGAAAAAGGCACCCAGACACTGCGGTATGCTGTGCCATTACATTCTTGGACACCATTTGCATCTTCCTTGATAGAAACGATATTCATCATATCCGGCTGATCATGGAAAATGATTTCCTGCTGCATATAAATCTGCCCTTTGGAATACCGTATACTGCCAGTCGGAAAAACACTTTCCTTCCCCAAAAGGAATTGCTGCCAGCTTTGACAATATCTTTCCCATACAGCCTGCTCTAATGCTGCACGAGTATCCGGCAGACCTGCGTCGGCAGTAATTTCCGCATCCTCTGTGGGCAATAGTATTTGCCCACCAAACTCCAACCGCACATACTGCTCTTTTCCGTCTATATCCACTTTCCATTCTTCTCTTTTTTGAGGCATTTCTTCTGCCCTTTCAAAGGAAACGTCCTTTTGTATTTCCCCCTGTGACAAAGTAAAAGAAAGATTGTGGAAATCGTCCCCCCAGTTTCCTGTTATCTGATAGGGTTCCAGTGCCGAAGGACTGCCCTGTACATCTCGTACAGTTAAAGTTTCCCGCTGCCACAGATGTGAAATACCCATCAGTGCTGCCACAGACACCAGCAAAGAACACCCAATCAATATTGGTACCATGAACCTTCTTCCCATACTGTTTCTCCTCCTTTGCCCGAAATATCCTCAACCATCAGATAACGTCTCCATCCGGTTGTCCCCCTTGAATTCTGCTCCTGAATACTTTTTCTTCCTTTTGCCGTTTCACAGGACATGAGAACTTCCAGCGCGTCCTCATCAATATCCGTTTCCAACTTTCCATGGTAAATCATTCTGCCGGCAGGATCTTCGCTGACGTCATACACACGCAGTTCCAGAGCGTTCAAAGTATATATTTCTTCCATCTCTGCCTTTCCATCCCACAGTTCTTGGAAGGAACCGACGGTCAATACGCGGTCTTTCCCCACTACCCCATAAGTCACATCCCCCTGACTGCTTTCCGGCAGATAAACAGCTGTGATTTTGCCATCTTCCACCCAATATCCAGCGAACAAATGGACATAATGTGCATTATCATCTATTTCGTGGCTTCCGATGACATAGATTCCTCTGCCGTTTTCCCAGTCCGTCTGCTGTATCTGCAATTCATCAACAGATGCTTCTGTTTGCTGTTTCACACGGTCCAAAAGTACACCGTCATAGCTGTAAAGCTCCATGGTAAGCCCATCGGCTTCCCCGATGAATAAAAGCAGCCCTTCCTTCACATCTTCCAGCCCCAGTACCAAGCGATTTTCGCTGACAGGGATTTCTGCCAATGTGGCAATGGGTTCCGTCATTTTCTGTCCATCTCCTCCAGAAGTAGGTGTATAGTCCTCTGCCGGATTGGGACCAAAGCAGTACAGCCCCATACTGCCGCTGCAATATTTGTTTGTTGTCATGGTGCCGTAAAGCATTTGCCGCTCCTTGGACCATACAAGCACAGGTGCTTCCCTTATCCACAATTCACTGCTTTGGGTATCTCTGTAGTCCTTCCCGTTTTTCACACAGACTTCTGCCAGCGGTTTATCCGGCGTATACACCAAATTCGTTGGAATCTCGTAATTCCACTGCCTGTACTTAGTACCGCCGGCGGCGCTTGCATGCATTTCCAGCTGAAACACTGCCTGTCCTTTATCAAAAACCGTCGTGGTGCCATGCAAAGTGCCATCTTCCTGATAAGCATCGCTGGGAAAATGGGTATTGCCTTTCAGCACAGTCAAATCCACTGTATCTTTGATTTCTACTTGACTGTCTGCCGCAGGCACGAAGGTACCATAACTGCTCCAGACTTCCAGTTCTCCTTCTTTCCATGTACCGCTTATTTGTTCCACTGGATATGCTGTTCCCATTCCTGCCCCCATATGGAAATCGTTTTTCTCCAGCTTGCCGTCCTCTATGGAAAAATCCCATGTATTCTGGGAATCAGCAATTTTTCCTTTTAGGGTGAAGTCCGCCAAGGCACCCTCGTCCCCCTCCAGATGCCTCAGTTCCATTTGTCCATTCCATACACTGCCACGAACAATGCCCCAAATGATACAGATCACCAGCAGACTGCCGCAGAAAGAAACCAGCGGGAAATAAATCTTCCATTTTCTCATACAGCATCACCTGCGCTCTCTGTTACAGAAAACACCTCCAGCCAACGATTGTTTCTGACACTTTTCAGAGTCTGATGTTCCACACTTTGTTTATATGCCTTTGTTGTGAAATAGTTGAAGAACTCCAATGCGTCCTCATCAATGTCTGTTTCCAGTTCTCCACGATAAACTTCTTTTCCGGCAGGGTCTTCTGTGATATCGTAAACGGAAATCTCGAAGCCATTGAGGGTATTGCCCCGAATGGGTTCTGCCTTTCCATCCCATTCATCCATTGTCCGGGTCATGGTCAGCACCTTTTCCTTCCCCACTGCCGTCCACTCGCCATGTCCCTGATAAACAGGTTTCACCGTACCATTTTCCACCCAGTAACCTGTGCAGAAATGCGTATAGTATTCATTTTCACCTGTTTTCTGGGAACCTTCTACAAACACGCCTCTGCCGTCTTTCCATTTGGTCTGCTGTATCTCCATTTCGTGTACAGGTTCTTCTGTCTGGATTTGATTGCTGTCCAAAAGGGTTCCGTCATAGCCATAGAGTTCCGCTGTCACCTTATCTGGCTCCCCGATGAACACCAGCAGTCCTTCTCCTACATCTTCCAGTCCTAATACCCAACGACTTTCGCTGACAGGGATTTCTGCCAATGTGGCAACAGGTTCTTTTTTTACCGGATGTGTTGTGCTATTGGCATCTTTGAAAGATTCCTCCTGACGAGGTCCCAGACAATACAGTCCAATGCTCCCACTGCAATCCGCGTTTGTTCTGACTGTGGCATAAAGCATTTCCTGACTTTCAGACCATACACTCAGAACATCTATGCCACTCCACGCATAATTTCTATATGTCATAGAGCGATTCTCATTTTCAATCTGAATATGTGCCAATGGTTTTTCCGGTGTATACTGCAAATGGGTAGGGATTTCGCATGACCAACTGCGAAAAGCCTTGCCTTTCTTCTGCACCGCTTCCATGTCCATATTCAGTACAAGCTGACCTTTGTCATAAATACAGGTGGTGCCATGAAGATTTCCCTCATCGTCATAAAGCTCTGGAGAAATGTAAACATCCTCCTTCAACAGACTCAAATCCACCATATCCAGATTTTCTATTTTACTGTCTGCCGCAGGCTGAAACGTCACATCCTCATTCCACACCTGCATGGTGCCGTCTTTCCAATTTCCTATGGTTTCCCCAGAGCCATAAACAGGTTCTTCATAGGACAGGGTAAAGGATTCTTTCTGCAAAGCGCCATCCTTGATGGAAAAATTCCATCTCTGCCTCGCATCGGTGATCCCAAACTGTATATTCAAATCTGCTAATGCGCTCTGATCCCCCTTCAGATGCCGCAATTCCAACTGTCCGCTCCAAGTGTGATTCCAGACGCTTCCCCAGATACCGCCGATTACCACCAAAGAACCGCAAAGCAGTCCAAAAGGAAGATATGCCATCCATTTTTTCATCGCACTTCCTCCTTTCTATTTCGCAAGAGGTTCCCGAAAATCCGCCTGCAATCGGAAAATGAGCCAAACGCCTACAGCAAGAAGAAGGATGCTTCCAGTCAGCAGAATATTGCTCATCTCCCCTGCACTGTGTCCCTGCAAATACAGCGCCAAAGGAATCATCAGCCCTGCAGCACAGATAAAAATACCTGTCAGCCCAATGGCTCTCTGCATGCTGACGGATACAATCCACACACCTGCAAAGAACAGCAGGAACAGTGCACACATCATATTTTTCCAATCCAAGCTGTAAACGATACCCAAAAACTCACTGCGCAGAAAAGCCAGAAACAGCCCATTATGCCGTGTGGCGTCAATGCCTGTCAAAATGGTACCGTCATCCATAAGAAATTCCTGTTTTGCCGCCAGACTTACCATCCAATGCATCATGGGAAAATACATAACCACAATGACCATGAGCCACAGAGCATAGTACAGAAAAACCATTGCCAAAGACTGAAGCAAAAAGGCATTTGCCACCTGTGTACCTTTCATGGGCAATGTCAGGAAAGTATAGATGCCTTTGCTTTCCTTCTGGTATTTCCGCAGCTGCAAAAACTGCAAAAACAGCAGCGCCAAAAGTCCTATACCAAAGAAAAGCGGAATCATACTTTGGTCAATGATGAGCTCATAGGGCAAAAATCCCTTTGCCCGGTAAGGTGATGTTTCTCCTGCCATTCCCGCGTACCCCCGATAAACGGCAGTGATGACCCCTGCCAGAATGGAAAAGACATAAACTGCCCATCCTCCTTTTTTCATGTTCCACTGAAATACATATCCGCTGAGCAATGCTGTTTGTTTCATACATTTTCCCCTCTTTCCTGCCATGCTTCCTCTACCATTTTCATCACTTCTGCCAGCGTCAGACGGTTTTCCTTGGCTTCTGCCACAAATTGCCGCACCAGATCTCCCGTCATCTCCTGCCGGATTCTGCCCAATGTTTCTTCGTCATAAAAAACCGTGCTGGCTGCGTTTTTCGGTGTCTGTATGAGCCCTTCTTCCTCCATGAGCCGAAAAGCTTTCTGGGCTGTGTTAGGATTGATGCAAAGCTGCGCCGCCAGTTCCCTTCTGGAAGGCAGGCTTTCTCCCACAGCCGCTTCCCCCAGAAAAATTGCCCGTTTCAAATGCCGCACAATCTGCACATAGACCGGCTCCATATCATGCAGCTGCAGATCAGAAAAATTCACCACCGTCTGTCACCTCCTTTCAAGTGTACTATGCTTATCATACACTTCTTAACTGTATGATAGCAATCATACACTTTTCTGTCAACAAATTTTAGAAAATTCAAAAAAAAGAAAGACTTTCGTCATATTTTATTTATAATGATTGTATATACTGATAATATAAAATAAAGACAATTGTTATTTTGTGATAGATTCCAAAGGAGGAATACATATGAAACGACTGACATCTTCTCTGGTTGTCTGCATGCTGATGCTGGGCACCGCTGCCTGCACTGCCAATACAGAAACCGAAGAACCCCCACAAACACAGGAAATGACCGCCGAACAGCAGGCACAAGCCGTTGACGACATGACAGCGCCTGTAGACTCTCTGGTGCGGTGCATGTTGGAAAACAATATGGAATATGACCCCCAGGACCCTGAATTTTTCTGGACATCCCTTGCGTATTTCGCAGGACAGTATGGCAGTGAACATCAGCTGGCAGAAGTGACCGATGATTCCATCACACTGCCCAGCAAAGCCGTTCAGGAATTGGCCATTGCCCTTTTTGCAGACTATGACGACCTGCTGGAACTGCCCGACAGCCTTTCCGGTCGTGTGACTTATGGTGAAAGCACAGACGCCTACACCTTTGGCAGAGGCGACATCGGTCTGGCAGAAACCAAACTGACATTCAAAGGCGAAGAAGACGGCGTTGTGACTGTACAGGCAGATCTGGTTTCCCTTATGGAAGATCAGGACATCATCGGTTCCTGGACCGTTACCATGACCAATAACACATACGCTGACGGCATCTCTGATCCTATGTACCTTTACAGCGTTGCCAGCGTAACACCTATTGAAACCACAGAAAACGAAGGTAACAGCCAGACTTCCGGCACCACATCTTCCGAAACGGCTTCCAATGAAATCACAGTCAATGCGGTTTACAACGGTCTTTCCGATGGACATACAGCGGAAATGACACTGCCCGACGGTACCGTCAACGCTTACCAGTTCACAGACAGCAATGTGGCATCCAAACTGCAGGAATATAACGTAGGCGACGCCATCACATTCACCTACACACAGGAAAGCAAAGACGCGGCTATGGTCATCACCAATGTGGAATAATCACAGGAAAGAAGGGAGAACATGGGCAATCTGAGAAATAGGCTTTTGAAAATCCTGCTGATTCTGCTGGCACTGGGCGCCGCCCTATTCGGCGGATGTATCCTGTATCTTGCCATCACAGACCCCATAAAACAGCCTTACCGACAGTATTTCTATCCCATACTCCTTGCCATCTACCTCTCCGCCGTTCCCTTTTTCACAGGACTGTTTTATGGCTATCGTTTCTTATGCCAGTCAGACAGTACTGCACAGGAAACAGGCGCAGTGGTACAGACATTACGGAAAATCAAAATTTGCGCCATCACTTATGGCATCCTCTTTCTGCTGGTCATCCCCTTCTGGATTGGTCTGGCAGAAGCAGATGATGCCCCCGGCGCTATGTTCTTTGGGCTTTTGCCCATTTGCTGGGCAGTTCTGTCTTACTTCTGGTCATACAGATACAAAAACAGACTGCTGCAAAATAACGCATAAAAAAGCTGGAATCCGCATAAAGGATTCCAGTTTTTTTATTTTTCTTCTTTGATGAGCCGCCCTGTCCAGCAAAGCAACAGGCGACTGCCCTGTTCAAACAATTCTCTGGAAATTTCATTTTGTCCTTTCAGCTCTTTTGCCATGGACAAAATTTCTTTTTCCATACCTTCTGCCATCTGCTCCAAATCCGTTCTTTTCTTTCCATAAATGTCTTTTTGCAGATAAACCACTGCCTGCACCACAAAAAGGGCGCCTTTATAAAAGGCTTTGAGCATCTCCCCATCTTTTTCATGAAGGAAATTGTGGACACAGCCATGGTACAAGTCACAAGCGCCTTTATGAACTGCCCGCTGGATGTCCTCTTTTGTGATTTCGCACCAAAGGGCATCCAGACTGCCCCGCAAAGGTGTTGTATCCTGTATGAACTGGAACAAATCCGCTTTATCCCAATGGATCAATTCTTCCCAGCCGCCTACGAAACCACAGAGCTTCTCCCGCATGGGCAAAGCAGACACAGCTTCATCATAAGCCTGCAAATCTTCCAGTTGTAATCCATCCAGCAAAAGTACCACATCAATGTCACTTTCCGCTGTGGCCTCCCCTCTGCCGTAACTGCCCTGTATCCCCAGAAAACATATCCGCTCTCCGAAAATACCATCTACACAGGCTGTCCAATCTGCCAGCCATTTTTCCAAGACCATGTCCACTCCTCCTTTTCCGAAAAAACATTTCAAATACAATCTAAAAATAGGATAGCTGGAATCTTTCTATCTCAAAGACTCCAGCTATCTTTTTTCTGATGAAGCAAGCCTAAATATGAAGGGAATCCACTTCAATTTTTTATTTTACATGTCTGCGGAAAATATGCTCTGCCGCCACAACGCCGTCCACTGCCGCTGACACAATACCGCCGGCATAGCCAGCCCCTTCGCCTGTGGGATACAGTCCCGTCAAAGAAAGGCTCTGTCCCCCTTCTCCACGCAAAATACGCACAGGAGAAGAACTGCGGCTTTCCACAGCCGTCAGCACAGCGTCATCCCGGTCAAAGCCTTTCAGCCGCCGTCCCATAGCCGGCAATGCTTCCGCCATGGCTTCCGTCATAAAGTCCGGGAAAATTTCTTTCATATCTGCAAAAACCGTTTTGGGCGCATAAGTAGGACGTACCTGCCCAAAAGCGTTTTCTTTGTCCTGCAAAAAATTGCCTACAGTCTGGACAGGGGCTGTATAATCGCCGCCGCCAGCCTGAAAGGCTTTTTCTTCCAATTCCCGCTGGAAATACATGCCCGCAAGGGGATGTTCACTTCCGAAATCCTCAGGGAACACCTGCACCAGCAATGCGGAATTGGCGTTCTGCCCATCTCTGGCATGTTCGCTCATGCCGTTGACAGCCAAACGACCTTCTTCCGAAGCCGCTGCCACCACATAGCCGCCGGGGCACATACAGAAGGTATAGACCCCTCTGCCTTTGGTGGTGGTATAGGTCAGGCGGTAATCTGCCGCTGGAAGCTGGTCTGCCGCTTCGCCGTACTGGGAAACATTGACCATGTCCTGCGGATGCTCAATACGCACCCCCATGGCAAAAGGCTTCTGTTCCAAGGCAAAACCTTTTTCATACAGCATGGTAAAGGTATCTCTGGCGCTGTGCCCCAATGCCAGCACCACATCAGTAGCATCCAGACGTTCTTTTCCATTGATTTCCACGCCTGTCACCATGCCATTTTCCGAGAAAATATCTGTCACTTTGGAGAAAAAGCGCACTTCGCCCCCCAAAGATATGATTTTCTGCCGAATTTCTTTCACGACACCACGGAGCAAGTCTGTACCAATGTGCGGCTTGCTGTCGTACAGGATTTCCTTCGGCGCACCTGCTGCCACAAATTCCTCCAGCACTTTTCGGCATCTGGGGTCTTTGATACGGGTGGTCAGTTTCCCGTCAGAAAATGTCCCTGCGCCGCCTTCGCCGAACTGGACGTTGTTATCCACATCCAGCACGCCTGTCTGCCAGAACTTGTCCACAGCTTCCTTTCGGCTGTCCACATCGCCGCCCCGTTCCAGCACAATAGGCTTCAAACCCATCTGCGCCAAAAGCAGTGCCGCAAACATACCCGCCGGACCAAAGCCCACTACCACCGGGCGTTTTTCCATCTGACATTTGCCTTCCGGGAAATGATAGGACAAATCAGGGGTTTTGGACACATTTTTGTCCCCTTTCACCCCTGCCAGTACCTTACTTTCGTTATCCACAGCCACATCCACCACGCAGACATAATGGATGCGGTCTTTTTTTCGAGCATCCAGTGATTTTTTGAAAATCCGCCATGATGTGATTTGTTCCACAGGGATATGCAGTTGTTTTGCCGCCCGTTTTTTCAGCAGGCTTTCTTCTCTGCCCAAAGGCAGCTTTAAGTCAGCAATCCGAATCATGGCATCTCCGTTCCTTTCCCATAAGGTTCATAAAATACTTCATCCAGCATCAAGCCGCGGGAAGGTGCTGTAAAGCCAGCTGCCTCCCTGTTTTCCGCTGCCAGAATTTCTTCCATTTCCATGGGACTGCGTTTGCCTTCCCCTACTTCAATGAGGGTGCCTGTGAGTATCCGCACCATCTGGTACAAAAAGCCGTTGCCTGTAAAAGACAGCACCAGACGTTGTTCCTTCTGCGCAATCTCAATGTCATAAATGGTGCGCACCGTAGACTTTTTCATACGTTTGTTTGCGCAGAAACTTTTGAAGTCATGGGTACCCACAAAGGCAGAAGCCGCCTCTTTCATGGCTTCCACGTCCAATTCGTCTTTGCACCAGAAACTGTATTTCCGCCAGAAAACGGGAGGCATTTCTCCCGTCCAGATGGTATAGACATATCTCTTTGCTTTTGCGTTCAATCTGGCGTGGAATCTGGGTTCCGCTTCTTCCAGAGAAAGAGCGCCCACATCTTCCGGCAGCCATCCATTGATTTCTGTCAAAAGTTCTGCTGCTGTTCTTTTCCAGTCCATGCGGAAGCTGGCAACCTGCCCTTTGGCATGGGTGCCTGCGTCCGTCCGACCGGAACCGGCGATTTCTGTTTCTACGCCGGCGATTTCTGTGAGGATTTTTTCCAGTTTTTCCTGCAAGGTATTATCTGTGTTGCCCTGTTTCTGCCAGCCGTTGTACCGACTGCCATCATAACACAACACCATTTTGTAAGTTTTCATATCCAAACCGCCTTACTGCTGGATGGCACCCAGCACACGGGGTACAAACTGTTTCTTTCTGGAAACCACGCCGGGCAGGTAAATATGATTTTCGCCTGCGGGCGCGCCGAAAGCAGCTTCCACCAGTTCTTTTGCGTTTTCGCCTACAAATACCATATCAGAAGATTCTTCCATGATATTTGTCAGCAGGAAGAACATCATATCCACGTCGTTTCTGTCGGAGTTTTCCATGAATTCCGCAATTTTCGGACGCAGTTCTTCCAGTTCTGTTTTATCCAGAGAGGAAATCTGACCTACACCGAAGTTCACGCCATTTGCACTGAATTTCTTGAAGTCCTGATAGAAGATTTCTTCTGGTGTTTTATCCGCCAGAGAGCTGCCTGCACGGAACATTTTTTCCGCATGTTCCTGAATATCAATGCCTGCAATTTTTGCCAAGGCTTCTGCGGCTTTCTGGTCCACAGGGGTACATGTGGGAGAACGGAACATCAATGTATCAGACAGGATCGCGGAACACATGAGCCCAGCCATTTTGGGGTCGATTTCCACCTGATTTTCCAGATACATCAGATATACGATGGTGGAAGTGCAGCCAACGGGCTGGTTACGGAAATATACGGGCATAGATGTTTCCAGTGTGCCCAGACGATGATGGTCGATGATTTCCAGAATTTCCGCTTCTTCAATACCGTCAACAGCCTGAGATTTTTCGTTATGGTCTACCATGATGATTTTTTTGTTGTCCATTTCCAGCAGGGAACGTCTGGACAGCATACCGATATAATTGCCGTCACGATCCAGTACGGGGAAATCACGATGGCGGATTTTTGCCATAGTGCCGCGGATGTCGCTAATAAAATCATCTTCGCTGAATGTGATCAGATTTTCTTTCCGCATGAAGTAACCCAGAGGTGTACTCTGGCTGATCAGTCTTGCTGTCATGTAAGTGTCATGGGGTGTGCTGATGATAGAGCAGTTGTTTTCCTTTGCCAGTTTCTGAATGGTTTTGGAAACAG
>ENA-ORUM01001476-ORUM01001476.1-human-gut-metagenome-genome-assembly--contig:-NODE-1476-length-18763-cov-2.832852_pt1 | contig 18763 bp, 17 predicted proteins | sample MGYA00242083_ERZ509217 | MGnify/ENA primary metagenome ERZ509217 (study PRJEB26280, sample SAMEA2338831) | human gut metagenome | biome: human gut; feature: human-associated habitat; material: faeces... | reverse complement strand
TCATTTTCATCTGTTATCCTGGAAATAATCCGTTCAACAAGTACCGCTGTCTTTCCGGAACCTGCTGCTGCAGATACGAGAATGTTACGGTCACGCAAGTCGATTACTTTCTGTTGTTCTTCTGTCCATTTTACGCTCATTCTCCTGCCTCCCCTTTCTCTTCCAAAATACCAAGACGCTCTTTCATAGAATTCAACGCTTCTTCCAAGGTATATTTTCTTAATCTTCTGTACTCACAGCCTTCAATCCTCTGGTCAAATCCGCAGATATCCCTGCACCCACAGTAATCACAGCCTGTCATCTCATCAAGTACATACGGAAGTGCCGCAACCTCTCCCTGATACATCACGTCCTTCAGCTCTTTTTCTTTCTCTTTTGTGTACGCAAGAACCGTATCAAAGTTCTCCTTTGATAAAGCTTTTGATGCCGAACCGAGCGTTCTGTTCTTATTCATCCGCAGTGGATAGAATGTTGAAGTTCCACTCAGATTCCGTTCCAGATGCTCAACTACATTTTCATCTGCATTGATCAGTCCATCCAGCTTCAGCTCTTTTAGAATACTTTGCTCAACTTCCGCTTTTGTCTCTTCTTTCTTCACAATCGGATCCTGGATCCTGTAATAAAAAATACCGGCCGGAAGTACTTCTTTCTCCGGATGCTTCTGCCGTTCGATCTCCAGTGCCGCATTCAGATAAACCGGAAGCTGCATCTGCAAACCGTGATAGAATGCTGTGATATCAAATGCTTTCCTTCCAGTTTTATAATCTGTTACCTTCACATAGACCGCATTTTCATCTTCACACGTATCAATTCTGTCAATCTTTCCGCTTCCGAACTTAAATTCACACCCGCTCGGCACAAAATCGCCTGCCGCCATCTGCTGTGTCAGTGCCCAGACGGACCGGTTGATCAATTGCTTGATTCTGTGGATCATATACTCATTACGTGCAGATGAAAATAGAACTGTATTTCCATAATCCAAAATACTTTCTTCTACACTTTCATCAATCAGCTGCTCCCGCTTCTCTTCCGGCATTGTAACCCAGTCCAGACCTTCCTCTTCTACCTTGTGTGCAAATCGCTCCAGTGCCTGATGTGCAATATTTCCCAGATCCATTGCTTCGAACCCATATTTCTCCCGTTCTGACAGACGGAGTCCGTAATTCAGAAAATGTGCATATGCACAGGAAGCAAAACGTTCCAGTCTTGTTACGCTGACACGCTTTGGATCCAGGAAGAGTTCTTTTGCTACTCTATTTCCAAGGCTCGGCTCATCCTTCCGGTAGAAACCGGCTTCTATCATCTGCTTCAGAGTTTCCTGACTCTGTTCATCCTTTACAAACCATCTGTACAGTTCTTTCCAGGAATCATCCAGTCCATGCTCCCTCTCTCTTAAACCTTCTGCAATCTGCAAGAGTCCGCTCTTTCTCATCATCTCATGATCAAGCAGTCCCTTTTTGTCTTCCTCTACCGGAACAAGTACCGGGAATAGACGCATCAGATCCTGGATCAGATACGCTGGACGAAGTGCTTTTCCTTCCCCGGATACTTTTGCCCAGGACAGATACAGAAGTTCTGACGGTTTCGTCAGATTCATATAGAGATAAAATTTCTGAATATATAATTTTTCTTTTGGTCCGGGAGAAAGATTCATTTTCTTCTCCTGAAACTGTTTTCTGTCTCGCTCGGAAAGCAGACCTCTTGCCCCTGCATTTCCTGGAAGAAGCGTATCATTTGCTCCGACAAAAAATAATGCGCGGATATTTTTGATACGTGTTCTCTCCATATCTCCGATCACAACCTGATCCAGACTTGGAGGGATCACACCTACTTTCGCCTCTTCAAGTCCTGCATCTAAAAGTTCACAGTATTCCTTCAAAGGAATCTCTTCCTCCCCCAGAAGTTCAACGAATTTATCGAATAATTCCAGAACAATACGATAAATCTGTGCATATTCCTTCGCCAGTGCCAGTTCTCCATCTTCCTGGAATTTCTGCTCCAATTCTGCAAGCTGCTCCTGGATCTTCTCCTGAACCAGATATTCATAAACTGCAAGTGTGATCTCTTTTACCGTCTTTTTTCTCTTCTTCAGAACTGTATGCAGCGGTGTCAGTTTTTCCACAAAACGCATGCGCAGATGGTTCAGTTCTTCCAGTTCTTCCTTTGTCGTCATCGGTGTCTTTCTCACCCAGACCTGATCCCATTTCTTGAATCCTTTCAGATCCAGCGCAAGACAGTAATTTTCCAGACGGTCTACTTCATCTCTTGTGAACCCACACAGGCTGGTCCGCAGATAACGAAAAACGCTTTCGTAAGTATAGTTCTGTTCAACCATCACCAGCAGACTTCTTAAATACTCTACAAAAGAATTCAACAAAATACTCTTCTTATGATCCATAAAAACCGGAATCTCATAACGTTCGCATGCCTTCTCCAACGAATCAGCATATGTATTCAGATCAGAAGCAATCACTGCGATTTCCCGATATCTGTATCCTTCTTCTCTCACCAGACGCCGGATTTCCTCTGCCACATACTGTGCCTCTTCCTGTGGTGTGTGAACTTCGTGAAGAGAGATTGACTGCATCTTTTTCCCACTGTATTTTCTTCTGGAATAACGGAATAGTTCCTCTTCCAAAAACGCCATCTCCGGATTCTCTTTGAACCGATACGACGGATTCTTGCATAACCAGACCGGCTCATCAATCTCCACTCTCACTTCCTGCGCCACTTCCGTCAGTGAAGTAACCATCTGCTTACTCAACGCAAAGAGCTGATACGGATGCTTATAGACAAACGGATCTTCCCTCCGATCGATCTCAACTGTCAACATAATCTTATCGCACACTTTCAGAAGTTCCCCGATCAGCCGGTTCTGCACCGGTGTAAATCCGGTAAATCCATCCATTGCGATCACACTGTCTTTAAGCATTTTCGCTTCCGGTACAGTCTGACTCAACACATCAAGTAATTCTTCTTTTGTGATATATTTATCACGCAGATAATCCTCAAATCCTTCATATACTTTACGGATATCCTTTAACTTATAATACAGATAACTTTCCGGATTCAGTCCTTCCATGAAAGAATCAAGCTGTTCAAAATCAATTCCATACTGTGTGAATTCTGATATCACAGACTTCACTTCGCTGATATATCCCTGCTTCTTAAGATTTCCCTTAAGAACGGTCAGCTCATCTTCGTAATTTCCTGCAATCTTACGGAGCACCAGATTCTTACCCTCATCATCAAGGATCGGCTGTCTTTCCTTTCCTGTCTCTTCAAAAACACGGTGAGCCAGACGTCCAAAACTTAAGACATCAATATTCATAATACCGCCACGCGGATGTGCCATACACAGGTCCTTCTGCGTCTGCATTGTAAACTGCTCTGGAACCAGAACAAGATAATTCTTCTCCGGATGACGGATTGACTCCTCAACAATCTGCTGATATAAATAATGGGACTTTCCGCTTCCGGAATTCCCGAAAATAAACTGCAATGACATGCTCTGACTCCCGCCTTTCTTCTTAATATCTAAGCAAAAGACAGGCTGTCGTTCACAGGAATGAGCCATATCTCTCAGCCTTCTCTGTGCCCGGCAGCCCGTCTGGGTTTTTCCTTTCTTCTATTATCGCAAATTTATTTCACAAGGTCAACCAGTGCTGTCTTAGGAATCGCACCAATCTGTCTTCCGCTCTCTTCACCACCTTTAAATGCGATGAAAGTCGGAATGCTCATCACTCTGTATTTCTGTGCAATGTCGATATTCTCATCGATGTTGATGTGGCATACCTTTACATCACTGAGTTCTTCTGAAAGAGCTTCTACGATTGGAGCCATCATCTTACATGGTCCACACCAGTCTGCGTAAAAATCAACGAGTACCGGCTGCTGTGCCTGAAGTACTTCCTGCTCAAAATTGTCTGTTGTAAGTTTTACTACTGCCATCTTTATATCCTCCTTATAAATGTTATATCTTTTATCTGTAACTGAATAGTTACCTTTTTCCTTTGTTACAACCCTAGTATAGCACATATTTTTTTATTTTTCTGTGATAAAATCACAAAGAAACCGACAGTTTGGATTTTTCCTCCCTGCCAGTTTCCTTCCTTACTTCTTATATCGTTTTATCTTATTGCAACCAGGTCTGCGACCCTTTATTTACGCTTCATCGATTGCCTTACCGATATCATGTCTCATGTATTTATTCTTAAAGTTTACCCACTCTGTTGCTGCATATGCATTCGCACGGGCTTCTTTCAGATCTTTTCCCTTCGCTGTCACGCCAAGAACACGTCCGCCGTTTGTCACGATCTGATCTCCGTTGAATTTTGTTCCTGCATGGAAGCAGTAATATCCTTCGTGCTTCTTGAACTCTTCCAGTCCTGTAATTGGGAAGCCTTTCTCGTAGCTTACCGGATATCCTTCAGATGCGAGTACGACACAGACTGCTGCATTGTCTTCAAACTGAAGATCAACCTGATCCAGTGTTCCGTCGATACATGCTTCCATAACTTCAAGGATATCATTCTTCATACGAGGAAGTACAACCTGAGCTTCCGGATCTCCGAAACGAGCGTTGTATTCAAGAACCTTCGGTCCGTCTTCTGTCAGCATCAATCCAAAGAAGATAACTCCTTTGAACGGACGTCCTTCTGCTGCCATTGCGTCTACCGTTGCCTGGTAAACATATTTCTCACAGAATTCTTCTACTTCTTTTGTATAGAACGGGCTTGGAGAAAATGTTCCCATACCACCTGTATTAAGTCCTGTATCTCCGTCTCCGGCACGCTTATGATCCTGCGCACTTGTCATTGTCTTGATTGTCTTTCCATCAACAAAAGAGAGTACGGAAACCTCGCGGCCTGTCATAAATTCCTCAATGACCATCTCATTTCCGGCTGTACCAAACTTCTTGTCCAGCATGATCTCCTTCACGCCTGCTTTTGCTTCTTCCAGATCCTTACAGATCAGAACACCTTTTCCGAGTGCAAGTCCGTCTGCTTTCAAAACAATCGGGAACTTCGCTGTCTCAAGATAAGCAACTGCTGCTTTTGGATCTGTAAAGTTCTCATAAGCTGCTGTTGGAATATTATATTTCTTCATCAGGTCTTTGGAAAATGCTTTAGATCCCTCAAGAATCGCTGCATTCTTCTTCGGTCCAAATGTGCGGATTCCTGCTTCTTCAAGAACATCTACAAGACCGCCTACCAGCGGATCATCCATTCCTACGATACAAAGATCAATCGCATTCTCTTTTGCGAAATCTCTTAATTTATCAAATTCCATAGCGCCGATCGGTACACACTGCGCATACTCAGCGATTCCGGCATTTCCCGGAGCACAAAAGATTTTGTCTGCTCTTGGGCTCTTTGCCACGCTTGCTGCGATTGCATGCTCTCTTCCGCCGCTTCCTACGATCAATACGTTCATAGTCTTTGCCTCCTTATTCGGTAACAATTGTACGATGTCCTTCTACTTCAACCTTTCCGTTTGCGATCAAATCGATTGCATGTGGAAGGATCTTCCATTCAGCCTGTTCCATCACTCTGCGCTGAAGTACTTCCGGAGTATCTCCGTTCTGAACTTCTACAGCCTTCTGTAAAATGATCGGACCTGTGTCAGTTCCTTCATCTACAAAATGAACTGTAGCACCGACCACTTTCACACCACGTTCCAAAGCTGCCTCATGTACTTTCAATCCATAATAACCTGTTCCGCAGAAAGATGGAATCAGAGATGGATGAATGTTGATGATCCGGTTCTTATAATTCTTGATCATCTCCGGTGGGATTACCACAAGGTAACCTGCCAGTACAATCAGATCCGGCTCATATGCATCTACAGCCTTTAAAAGTTCCTGATTAAACACTTCTCTTGACTCGTAGTCCTTTGGAGAAATGCATTTCGCATCGATTCCATTTTCTTTGGCACGTGTCAGTGCATAGGCATTCTTATTATTGCTGATCACGCCCACAAGTTCTGTGTTCGTGATCATTCCATTCTTTACGCTGTCGATGATTGCCTGAAGGTTTGTTCCGCCTCCTGACACCATACTTAAGACTCTTAACATAAAGTCACTCCCTTTTCGCCAGCCTCGATCTTGCCGACTACATATGGCTGATCTCCTGCTTCACGAATTGCATCCATTGTCTTATCAACGTCTGCCGGATCAACAGCGAGAACCATTCCAAGTCCCATGTTGAATGTGTTGTACATCATCTGCTCTTCGATTTCGCCCTCTTTTGCAAGTTTTGCAAAGATTGGTGGAATCGGGTAGCTGTCTTTTTCTACAACTGCATGAGTTCCTTCTTTGAGCATACGCGGAATGTTCTCATAGAATCCGCCACCTGTGATATGGCTGCATGCTTTTACTGTAACACCTGCATTTTTGATGCTTTTAAGTGCTTTTACATAGATTCTTGTCGGAGCAAGAAGTGCCTCTCCAAGAGTAGTTCCAAGATCATCATAATAAGTATCTAAAGATTCTTTTGTAATATCAAATACTTTTCTTACAAGTGAAAATCCATTGCTGTGAACACCTGTAGAAGCCATTCCGATCAAAACATCTCCGGCTGCAAGATTCTCTCCTGTGATCATATCTTTCTTATCGCAAACACCAACTGCGAATCCTGCAAGATCATATTCATCTTCCGGCATAAGTCCCGGATGCTCTGCTGTCTCTCCACCGATCAGAGCTGCATCGGACTGCTTACATCCTTCTGCAACACCTTTTACGATTGCAGCGATCTTCTCCGGATAGTTCTTTCCACATGCAATGTAATCCAGGAAGAACAGCGGCTCTCCACCTGCACATGCGATATCGTTCACGCACATAGCAACAGCATCGATTCCGATTGTGTCATGCTTATCCATTACCATAGCAAGTTTTACCTTTGTTCCGCATCCGTCTGTACCGGAAAGAAGAACAGGCTCTTCCATCTCTTTGATCTTCGCAAGAGAGAAAGCTCCTGAGAATCCGCCAAGTCCTCCGAGAACTTCTGCGCGCATTGTCTCTTTTACATATTCTTTCATTAATTCCACTGATTTGTAACCGGCTTCAATATCTACACCTGATGTCTTGTAATCCATCGTAAATCTCCTTTTCTTTCGAATCGTAATATTTATTTATTGTTGAGATATTCCTCATAACCAACTTCTGCAAGTCTGTCTGCTTTTGCCTGTACCGTATCTTTCATCTCTGCAGAATAAGCTTTCAGTTTCTCTAAAAGCTCCGGATCTGACATTGCAAGCATCTTTGCTGCAAGAATTGCCGCATTCATACCGCCGTCGATTGCAACTGTAGCAACCGGGATTCCAGGTGGCATCTGAACGATTGAATAAAGTGCGTCCATACCCTCCAGATTCTTTCCTGACATTGGGATACCAATTACCGGCATTGGGAAAAGTGCTGCGCACATTCCCGGCAGATGTGCTGCCATACCTGCTCCTGCAATAATTACTTTGATTCCCTTTCCTTCAGCTGCCTTTGCCCAGTCAAAAAAGACATCCGGCATACGGTGTGCTGAAATGATCGTCATCTCATAATCGATTCCAAACTTCTCCAGTGTGGCTGCTGCCTTACTCATCACCTTCAGATCTGAGTCGCTGCCCATTACAATTCCTACTTTTGGCATATCATTTCCTCCTCAGTGGTATACTGTTTTCCTTCCCTTGGAAAACTTTGTTTATTTATTATCCATACTTATGAAAGATTCCATTTAATCATCTATTAACTATCCAATTACCTATAGGATTTCCTTAAAATCCCGCTTCATCCAAAGGCTCATTAAGTACCTCTGTTCCAGGCAATACGAATCTTCCGTCCTCTAATAGTATAATGTCTTTTCCCTCGTTTGTCACTACACTTATTTCTTCTAACTCTTTATAAGGAACGGTTATATCTGTATGACAGTTAAAGTATGCTTTTGATACATCTTCCTTACGAAGCAGAGAACAGGAATTATCTTTCGCCACAATTTCCTTTCCATTCGGATTGTAGACTCTGATTTCCTCGCTCCAGGAATAACATGTATCTCCTACTGCAAAATGCGGTCCTGTCTTCTCTGCGATCAGAATCGGCATCTTATCTTCTATATTAAATTTCTTTGCCGCCACATATGCAGTCGTATTTGTTCCAATTGCGAACTCACCAAGCGGAAGAGTCTCATGATTCTTCAACACATTATCGTAAATGTATTTCTTATTCTGTGCTTCATCCTCAAAGTTCGTACATGTATAGTCGGTGATCTTTCCATCCTGAAATGTCAGCTTCAGATTCTCATACTGAAGTCCATCCAGATATACCTTGCTTACATGAAGTATGCCATTCGTCCCTTCCAGAACCGGTGATGTAAATACTTCTCCGACAGGAATATTCACATCTGCCACACAATTTTCGAAGATTGTCTCCTTCTGTGTGTCTTTCAGATGATATAACTGTACTGTAATATCTGTCTGGTTTTCTCCTTTTCCTCTTACATGTACACAAGTTCCCTGATCTAACGCATCGATCATTGTCTGCTGCACTTTTTCATAAAGCTTCGCGTCTAATGTATTGATCTTGATCACTTCATCAAAGATCTTTGCATAATCTGCCCCAATCTCCGGCACCGGATAAGCAACAATCGTGAAACTTCTTTCCTCACCCTTGATATACTCATTCGTGATCTGTCCTGATCTGCTGCTAAAGAGAAGATCCAGTTCTCTCTGCGCCTCATCATATGCCGGTGCTGTTTCTTTCGCTTCCGGTGAAAATGGAGTCTCACCGAAGATCTCCATAACTGCCGGTCCTGCAACGCCTGCTGCCATCTCTTTATTTTGCTCAAAAACGGTCTTCATCACCTCAAGCTTACGTTCTACATAACGCTTATCCATAAAGAGTGCCTGGTCCTGTCTATGATCATACTCATACTGCTGATTCGCAATCGCACCGTAATATCCAATCTTGTGGTGCTCTCTCTTTGTGATCACGCTGGAGGCTGCACGGTAAATAACCGGCTTTAATCCCATCTTACGGAAGTTCTCGATTGCAAGGCAGATCACCTTTTCAAATCCAAGACTGTAACGGATATTTACAATCGATTTCTTTGACAGATCTTTTCCAGTGTTAATAAAACCAACACGATATCCTTCCGTATATACATCTGCCATCTTCTGCAGTGTCTCCTGTGGCAGATTTCTCAGATGATGAGCTGTTCCAAGTTCATTCTTGGAAATGTACTCACCGAATTCATACAGATAATCATCTTCATCAAGATCTGCCTTCTCAATGATCTGTACTGCAAAATCCGCTGACGGATCCATCTGCTCCAAAATTCGGTCTGCATAAAATACATCGCAGTAATCGCTTGCATACCAATACAAAATCTCCTTGATCTGCTCCGGCTTTGGAACTGGATTCTCTTCTTCACTCATTCCCTCGAAACAGGTATAGACTTCGAGAAACAACTCATAGAGGATTGTCAGATAATCCTTGCGCTGTTCAAACACATACGGAATTCCTGCTCTGATTTCCGTATTCAACAAACTTAAAAGCTGTCCCATCTCCTGCCCCAATTTTTCACAGGCATAGTCTTGATTGGCATAGCTTGTCTGATATTTCTCTCCTATAATATCACTATAAAGAATCCTGTTCAGGCTACGCTTTTCTTCAAGACTTAAGCTGTCCCAGCTTCCATCTTCTAGCTTTTTTCGTGTATTCTCTAACTCAAGCAGAAACAAGGTACAATCCTGAAAGTAAGAAATATATGCTGCATTCACTGTTTCTTCTGTCACGATCGTGCGCAGACGCTCAACTGCCAGTTCGTGACGCTGTGTGCACTGTTCATTTTTCTCCTTCTGTAACTCACTTAACTTTCCGATCATAAGCTCAGACCTCCAACAAAAATTCCAAGGAAGCACAAGATCTGCACAATACCGATCCCGATTCCACATTTGCAGGAAAGATATTTTCTATCCTGCTCCTCAAATCCTTCTATTGCATTCCAGATTCCATAGATATCAATCAATAAAGAAAGGATTGCAATCCCTCCGACAATTCCGGCTGCCTTTCCTCTCGTCAGGAATGCATATCCGACACATCCCAGCAAGATAGCAAGTGACCATCCGGTCAACCAGCAGGAGATCACACCTCTTCTTGACTGCAAATACGCTGCTTTCCCATATTTCTTTGATTGATTACTCTTTCGTTCCTTTTCTTTCTTCTGATTTTTTTCTCTTTCATCGTTTTTCTTTTCTTTTTTTCCGATCATTTCTTCTCCTTAGTAGATTACAAACTACAAAAACTATATATCCAAGTACACCGCCGATTGTATTCAGCAGAATATCATCCACATCAAAGCATCCCACTTTCGTGATCAGCTGCATTAACTCTACACAAAAAGTCAGACAAAAACTCCAAAATAACGTTTTGAAAAAGCTTCTTCTTTTTCCTGCCATTGCAGAAAAGTAACCGGCCGGCATGAAAATCAGAATATTTCCAAATAAATTTGAGAACACCGCAAATGTTCCCAGCTGATGTCTGTATTGAATAAATCTCTTAATCTCTTTGAATAGCACCAGATTGTAATGGTATTCATCCATTACGCCTTCCCTGCCGTACCAGTCTGATAAGAACAGAAAGTATACAAGGAAGATAATATATAATATAAACAGGATCTTTCCAAGCGTCCTGACTCTCTTCGCTTCTTTTTTTGTCAATTTCTTACACCTTCACAGAAAAAGAAAGTCCCCTCTGCCGGTTCACTTCGGACGTAACTACTCACAATGAACAAGCTACGAGGGGACTTTCCTTTTAAAATGTTATATTATTTTTATGTTTTAACAGACTGGCTCCATTGATAATAGAAATAATCCCTACCGTAACTCCTGTAACAAGCAGGATAATTCCAATTGCAATGTTACCTGCTCCGCTGTTTCTCATTACACGATACGCTTTTTCCAAAACACCAGGCCTCCTTATTTTGCTCCATATTTCTCATAATATGCATCGATCGCTGCTTTTAATTCATCATCGATCACTACTTTTCCGTCACATTCCTTGTTGTAAAGGCACTCTACAACATCTTCCATTGTAACGATCGCTGCTGTCTCAAATCCATAGAGATCTTTCACTTCGTCAAGTGCGCACTTCTCTCCGCCTTTTCCTACTTCCATACGGTTTAAGGATACCATAAGTCCAACGATTGTAACATCAGCCGCACCTTTTACCTTCGGAACTGTCTCTTCCATAGATTTACCGGATGTTGTAACATCCTCGATCATGATCACGCGATCTCCGTCTTTCAGCTTGCTTCCAAGGAAACTTCCCTTATCTGCGCCATGATCTTTCTCTTCCTTACGGTCTGAGCAGTAACGTACTTCTTTTCCGTATAATTCACTGTATGCGATTGCTGTTACAACTCCGAGCGGGATTCCTTTGTACGCCGGTCCAAACAGTACATCGAAGTCATCTCCATATGTCTGGTGAATTGCTCTTGCGTAATACTCTCCAAGTTTCTTTAACTGGGATCCTGTTACATATGCTCCTGCATTCATGAAAAATGGAGATTTTCTTCCGCTTTTCAGTGTGAAATCTCCAAATTTCAGTGCGGCACAGTCTACCATAAATTTGATAAATTCTTTCTTATAACTTTCCATTCTATCTTACCTCCGGGTTTATTTTACAATACCAACCATATCTTTTACATTCTCAAATCCGTTCTTCTTCATATAAGCTTCGATTCCGTCGATCACTTCCAGTGTCACTGCCGGATTGTGGAAGTTTGCTGTTCCTACAGACACTGCACTTGCACCTGCAAGAAGAAATTCGATTGCATCTTCTGCACAGGAAATTCCACCCATTCCGATGATCGGAATGTTAACAGCCTGTGCCACCTGATAAACCATGCGAACTGCAACTGGTTTCACGATCGGTCCGGATACTCCTCCGGTCTTATTCGCTACTGCAAATGTCTTTCTGTTGATATCAATTTTCATTCCTGTCAATGTATTGATCAGAGATACCGCATCTGCTCCACCGGCTTCTGCTGCCTTTGCGATCTCTGTGATATCTGTTACATTCGGTGTCAGTTTCATAATGATCGGCTGCTTTGCGATCTTCTTAATCTGCGCTGTCAGCTTTTCTACATTATGTGCATCCTGTCCAAATGCAAGAAATCCTGCATTGACGTTCGGACAGGAAATATTGATCTCCATCATATCAATCGGTTCGTCTGCAAGACGCTCTACAACTGCAAGATACTCTTCCGGAGCGTGTCCGCATACATTTACGATGATTTTTGTATCAAAATTCTTCAGATATGGAATATCTCTCTCGCAGAACAGATCGATTCCAGGATTCTGAAGTCCGATGGCGTTCATCATACCGCCATAAACTTCAGCTACACGCGGGGTCGGGTTTCCTGCCCACGGTACATTTGCTACACCTTTCGTTGTCACTGCTCCAAGACGGTTCAGGTCTACAAATTCTGAAAATTCTTCTCCTGAGCCAAATGTTCCGGATGCAACTGTTACCGGGTTTTTCCATTCTACACCGGCAATATTTACGCTCATGTTCATTAGATTTCCACCTCCGTAGACAAGAATACAGGGCCGTCCTTACAGATACGCTTGTTATTTACATTGCTATGTGCATCCTTTTCTTTCGATTTACATACACATGCCAGACAGGCACCGATTCCGCATGCCATTCTCTCTTCCAGTGAGATATAACACTCGATTCCGTTCTCTTCTGCGTACTGTTTGATCGCACGGAGCATCGGAGTCGGTCCACAGGCATAGATCATATCTGCTTCCAATTCATTTTCACGGATTGCGTCCATAACATTTCCCTTTGTTCCGACACTTCCATCTTCTGTAGAAATATAAAGTTCTCCGTTCTGCTCGAACTCTTCCTTAAGGAATGTCTGTGCGTCGCGGTATCCTACTACGATCTGTTTCTTCTCGCAGTCCATCTGCTTCGCCAGTTCAAGGATTGGCGGTACACCAATTCCTCCACCCATCAGAAATACTTTCTTTCCTTCAGCCTTCTCGTATGGAAATCCATTTCCAAGAGGTCCGATCACCGGAATGATATCTCCTGCTTTCAACTTAGAAAATTCTTCTGTTCCTGTCTTTGGTCCTGTCACACGGTAAACAACACGAAGTCTTCCGTTCTCTTTATCAATCTCACAGATACTGATCGGACGCGGAAGTAATTTACTTCCATCTGTTGTATACATAGAAATAAACTGTCCCGGCTTTGCGTCCTTTGCTGCCTCTGTATTGATCCACATGCTGTAGATTCCATCTGCCAGCTGTTCCTGGGAATGTACTACTGCATTTTCTTTCTGCTTTGCCATAAACTTATGCAATTCCTTTCTTGAAATTATGAGAAACATGATCTGCAACTTTCTCAATTTCTATGGTAAATTATTTTGCCGCTGCAAGTGCTCCGCTAATATCAGCTACCATTGCTTCAACTGCTGCTCTTGATGCATCACCGAAATTCTCCGGTCCGAACTTCGCATAAGCTTCCTGCTTGTAAGCTGCAATAATTCCACGAGAAGAGTTCACAATTGCACCAAGTCCGTCTTCGTTAAAGAAATGAACGAGGTCTTTACCCTGTCCACCCTGTGCACCATATCCCGGTACAAGGATGTAAGACTTCGGCATGATCTCTCTTAATACTTTACCCATCTCCGGGTAAGTAGCTCCTACAACAGCTCCGATGTAGCTGTACTCATCTCCCATGCAGTCAGCTCCCCACTCGGCAACCTTCTCACCAACCCACTCATAAAGCGGTCTTCCATCAATGATTCTGTCCTGGAACTCTCCACTGGACGGATTGGATGTCTTAACAAGGATGAACAGACCTTTCTTCTCTTCCTTGCATACGTCAACAAATGGATTCACTCCGTCAGATCCAAGGTACGGATTCACTGTTGCAAAGTCCTCTCCGAATGGTGTATATTCCTTGCTTCCAACCTTAATCTTTCCAAGATGTGCTGTTGCATAAGCAGCAGATGTAGAACCGATATCTCCACGCTTTACATCTCCGATGATCACAAGGTCTTTAGACTTACAGTAATCTACTGTCTTCTTAAATGCCATCAGTCCAGGAATTCCGAACTGCTCGTACATTGCGATCTGTGGTTTTACTGCCGGAATCAGATCATAAGTCTTGTCAACAATCTCCTTATTGAACTGCCATACTGCCTCTGCTGCTCCTTCCAGAGTCTCACCATACTCTGCATAAGCCTTATCAAGTACGTGCTGTGGGATGTAGTTCAGCATTGGATCGAGTCCAACTACGATCGGTGCACCTGTCTTTTTGATCTTCTCTACCAGTTTATTAATCATTCTTCATTCCTCCATATCCTGTTACTTTTCATCGGATCACCGATGAATGATAACCTTCGGTCTTTCCTTCAGGTTGACGCGTTACTTTTCTTTACGCACAATATATCATTTTTCATAATACCATATTCTTGAGAATTTTCCTAGTCATGCTTTTTAATAAATCAAAAAATGAAAAATGAAGTTCTTTCTCTGTCACTCATTTAAACAGAATCTGAAAGAACTTCGTTTCTCTGATTTTATTTTTTAATATCCCGCCGGCACAAGCAATGTAAATGGATAAATCGGAATATTTCTCACGATTCCGAACCCCACCACTATAACTAATACCACATATAGGACTTTCTGATTAATCTTCTGATCCACATGATTACCACCGGTCAAAACCCAGTCAATCAATCGTGCTACAATATACATTCCAAGAAACGGAAGTAATGTCACATACATCGGATTATACCGGAATGCCGCATAAAATCTTCCATGTAAAATAGAATAGCTTGCCCGCCCGGCACCGCACCCCGGACAATACAGTCCGGTAATAATATGAAAGAGGCAGGGCAGCGGATACTGGTGCGGATTATGAAAAAAGAGATAACCCGCAGCGGCCACTGCAATCACTGCCCCCATCAGAACTGCGATGATCCTGGCTGACCTTTTTGTTTGAAATGCTTCACGCATCTTTATCTTCCAAATCATCATCCGCTCACTTTTTAATAATAGTAATAAGCCGAACCGGAAACTGCCCCTGTCACGATCAGAACCATGTAGATCAACCATGTAAGAAGACCAATTGCAAAGGATACGATAATCCAGATTCTTGCCATCTTCGCATTATTCTGTGCTTCTTCAAGATTTCCTGCCAGCATAGCACTATTGATCTTCGCCGAAAATACGATTCCCACTACACCAAACGGAAGACAGCAACATAATGTTGAAATAATTGATAATATAAGATATGGAACCCAGTTCACTGGCTCCTGTGGCATTCCATTGAAATTATTCTGCTGATAATATCCCTGGTTCTGCTGAGTATAATTCTGATTCTGCTGGTTATAATTCTGATTTTGCTGACCGTACCCCTGTCCATACTCATAGTTGTTTGGTTCACCATAGGAAGTATTCTGCTCCTGATTCACACTTTTGTATGGATCGTTCTGATATGAACCTGCCACATCCGCTGGCTGTGTTGGTTCTGTCGGCTGCACATCTTCTTCTGGCTGCACTTTTTCTTCCGGCAGCACATCTTCTTCTGACTGCACTTTTTCTGTCGGCTGCTGTACCTCTGCTGTATCTTCTGTTATGTTATCTGTTGTCTCTTCCTTCACCTGTGATACAGGTTCCATCTTCTGTACCGGCTGCTTCGCCCCGCAATTCGGGCAAAACTTACAACTATCCGGTATCTCCTGATAACAGTTCATACATCTCATCATCTCTACCTCGCTTTCATAAGTCACAATTCTCACTTTCCCAGAGCACTGACCAATTTGCTCACTTGTTCGTTTTGCGACTTTATTTCTTATATCATAACATTAATATCACCAAAAAACTTGTATCTTCATTAAAAATTAACACTTTTCTTTTCCCAAACGGATTTCTTCCATCTGTTTTGCAGTTTCCTCATCAAGATAATCCAGAAGATAATTTTTCAGATTTACCTGCCTGCCCAGATGCTCTCCTCTGAGTTCTTTTAATGCTAACTCAACCTCTTCTTTCAGACCTGGCGCAGACATTCTGTGAGCCCCCTGTCCCATGATGATCACCTGCTCAAGTCCATCTGATGTGGCTACTGTTACATCTGCATTCTTCGCAATCCTGCGGACTGTCTTCTCAATATATTGATCTGCTGTTTCTGCTTCTTTTGTATAGACGATATAAATGTTATGATATTTCATCACTTCACCCGGATTCCCCTCTACTTTATAAGCATCATACACAAGGATCAGGGTACATTTGCGGAATCCCTGATAGTTACTTAGAATATCTGCAAGCTTTCCTCTTGCTGCACCAATATCTCTTTCTGAAAGTTCTTTCAATTCCTCCCATGAAAAAATTATATTATAACCATCTACCAGAAGATATTCTTCTGTTCCAGCTTTCGCTCTCCGGCGCGCTTCCCACTTCGGATCCTGGTAAGCGCTTCCCGGCTCTCTCGTCTTCTCTTTTACCCGGACAGTTACAGGACCTGTAGAACGATTCTTCTTCGGATCCGGTGTACGGACATAAATCGCATCCAACTCTTCCTGTGTCAATTCAATACTGGAGTGCCTGCGTTTTGGAAGTGTCACCTCCATTACATCCATTTCATCATCATTTCCTGATTCCAATGTATGTTCCATATGCATATATTCTTCAACTTCATCCCAATCTACAACAAATCCTGCTCCATGTGCACAGAACACAGAACCTGTCGGATTCGCCAGATCTGCCTCTGAATCATAGGTTGACGCTGCCAGAACTTCTTCCTGATTGTGACAAACATCATAGCCTTTCAACGAAACTGCCATCCTTCCACGTCCACCTGTATAGGCGGTGAATTCTTTCTGATATCCACGCATCAGGGACACCGGTGCACTTCCTGTCAGCACTGTTGTCTCTTCTTCTATCATCGGTGTTCCGAATTTGCCGAACATATTTTGGATATCTGTCATCGCCCGTCCTACATTTTCTGATGGAAGTTCCATTCGGAATTCATAATATGGCTCCAGAAGAATACTGTCTGCTTTCTTTAATCCCTGACGCACTGCACGATAAGTTGCCTGACGAAAATCTCCGCCTTCCGTATGTTTCTGATGTGCACGTCCGGAAGTCAGCGTAATCTTCATATCTGTAATCGATGAACCTGTCAGCACTCCTTTGTGTTCCTTCTCTTCCAGATGTGTCAGAACAAGCCGCTGCCAGTTTCTGTCCAGAATATCTTCACTGCACTCTGCTGCAAACTGCATTCCGGATCCACGTTCTCCCGGTTCCAGACGCAGATGCACTTCTGCATAATGACGTAATGGTTCAAAGTGTCCCACACCTTCTACCGGTGCTGTGATCGTCTCTTTGTAAACAATACTTCCTTCACCGAATTCTACCGGCACACCAAAACGTTCCTTTATCATCCGCTGTAAAATCTCAATCTGCACATCTCCCATCAGCTGTACATGAATCTCAGAAGTCTGTTCCTCCCATACAATATGAAGTTCTGGTTCTTCTTCCTCTAAAATCTTTAGGTTCAAAAGCATCTTATGTACATCACAGTCATCCGGAAGAAGGATCTGGTATGTCAATACTGGTTCTAATACCGGTAAATCCGACTCTTCTTCTGCTCCGATTCCCTGCCCGGGTCTTGTATTTTCCAATCCTGTCACTGCACATACTCTTCCGGCTTCTACTTCCTGGACAGCCTCAAATTTCTCACCGGAGTAGATCCGGATCTGATTGATCTTTTCATTCAATCCTTCCACTACATCTTTTACTTTCAGTCTTCCACCTGTCACTTTCAGATAGGTCAGACGGTTTCCCTGATTATCCCTTGCAATCTTATAAACCTTTGCCCCAAACTCTGCCGGATAAGTCTTATCTTTTATATACAGATCAAGTCCATCCAAAAGTTCTTCCACGCCTTGAGAATGTAGTGCCGAACCAAAATAACATGGAAACACCTGACGGTCTGCAACTGCTTTTTGTACTTTATCCAGAGAGATTCTTCCCTCTTCCAGATATTCTTCCATCATATCATCTTCACAGACAGCCAGCTCTTCCAGCACCTCTTCCACTGCGCTCTCTTTCGTATGTAAATATACTTTTCCACCCGGACAGTCGAATTCTGTCATGATATCCACAAATGGAACGACATTTTCCCCAAAACGCTTGCGGAGTTCTTTCAGAAGTTTTTCACCATCCGTTCCTTCCTGATCCATTTTATTCACAAAAAGAAAGGTCGGAATGTGATATCTTTTTAATAACTTCCATAATGTCTGTGTATGTCCCTGCACACCATCTGCTCCACTGACAACAAGCACCGCGCAATCCAGAACCTGCAGAACGCGTTCCATCTCCGCAGAAAAGTCCACATGTCCCGGTGTATCAAGAAGTGTGATCGTGCGATCCTTCCACCGGAATACTGCCTGCTTGGAAAAAATAGTGATCCCACGTTCTCTTTCCATCTGATCTGTATCTAGAAACGCATCTTTATGATCCACTCTGCCAAGCTTCCTGATTGCTCCTGCATGATAGAGCATGCTTTCTGACAATGTCGTCTTTCCGGCATCCACATGCGCTACAATACCTATATTTATATATCTGTCCGGCTTATTTTCTGAGTTATTCCCCATAAAATCTGCCCCTTTCATTGTTTTCTCGTTTTTCACTTACATCATGATGATGTGAGTGTCAAAAGTAAATTTTGCCACTCACTGATGTAACCGGATTGCTC
>ENA-ORUM01001475-ORUM01001475.1-human-gut-metagenome-genome-assembly--contig:-NODE-1475-length-18776-cov-5.216976_pt1 | contig 18776 bp, 18 predicted proteins | sample MGYA00242083_ERZ509217 | MGnify/ENA primary metagenome ERZ509217 (study PRJEB26280, sample SAMEA2338831) | human gut metagenome | biome: human gut; feature: human-associated habitat; material: faeces... | reverse complement strand
AAATCTGTATGTAGCGGCTGAACCACGCCGAGAGCGTCGAGTGGAAGCCGTCCCATACGGCAAAGGCGAAGGCTACCGGTCCCAGGATGCTCAGCACCACGAGGAAGAACGTCCTGAGCGTGTCGATGATGAGCGCGGCTGCGGCGAACATCAGTTCCAGCAGTTCCCGGAACCAGTCACGCACCGTCTTCTTGATGTTGTACGCCGCCCGGTCCATGTACATCCCCGTCATCGTCACCAAGTCCGAGGGCGACCAGCCCAGCTCGTCCAACTGGCGGTCAAATTCCTCATCACTGGCGAGGTAGGCGGTCTCCGGGTTGCGCATCATCGCCTCGTATTCCAGTTTGTCTTTCTGCTCCCGGTACTCGTTCATGTCGAAGGTCTGTTCTTCGAGGATGCCGTGTACGCCCTGCACGATGGGGCTTAACACGCTGTTCATCGTACCCAACACGATGGTCGGGAAGAACAGGATGCACAAACCGAGCGCAAACGGGCGGAGCAGCGGGTACACGTCTATCGCCTCGGCGCGGGCGAGCGACTGCCACACGCGCACCGCCACGTAGAACAACGCGCCCAGCCCGGCAAGCCCTTTCGCCACGCCCGTCATGTCCGCGCACAGCGGCATCATCTCGTCGTAGAGCGAAAGGAGTATCTGGTGAAGGTTGTCGAACTCTCCCATAGGCTACCAGTACCTTTCGTTAGCCGTTCCGTACAGCGACATCACCCGGTCCATGTCGTTCTTCTTTCTTGCCCGCAGGTAGCTCACCGAGATGGTCTTGCCCGTGTAGTAGCGCACGAGGTTGCGGTAGTTCATCAGGCTGCGGTAGGCGTTGTCGATAATCGCCAGCCGTTCCGCGTCCGTGAGCGACATCCCCGTCACGTTCACCACGTTCTTCAGGTCTTGCAGCACGTCCGAACTCTCGTCTATCAGCATGGTGTAGCCCGACGATATGGCGGCAAGCTCTTCCGGCGTGTAGTTCTCATCAGAGAGCATCTTCTGGTAGTTATCCACATAGATTTCTGATATTTCCATCACCAACCCGATGCTTTTCGACACCTTCACGCCGCCCTTCACCACGTCATGTACGGATTTCAGCGCGTCGTAATACTTCTTTCCCTGCTCAAACACTTTCTTGGTTTCCAAGAAGCCGTTGAGCGTGTTGGCTTTCGTGCCCGCCGTTTCCACCATCTCCTTGGCGGAGTTGATGATGCTCTGCGCGAGGTTCGTCGGGTCGGACACCACCCATTGGGCGTTTGCCGTGCCTGCACCTGCAAGGCACAGGCAGGCTGCCACCAATGGCATTTTCAGTTTTTGTCTCATATTCACATTGGATTTAGTGGTACATTCTTATTGTTCTTTCTTCTTTTCGCCATTGGCTGTTTCATCCGTGTTCACCCGGATATAGTCGCCGTTAGGCGAAAAGGACAGGATGTCCGTTTCCTCGTTGTATGCCACGTCGATGCGGAAGCCCGTGTTCAGGTAGAGGTTACCGTCCGCCTCCCTTTGCAGCAGGTAGGTCTCCGGCTTCAGTTTCCGGTGGACGCCCGCCCTGCGGAACAGCGTCACCTTGTAAAGTGCGCCCTCCTTGTACACCAATATGTCGGGCTTGCCCTCCACGCTCTGCCAGTTGCCGCAAATCTTCTCGCGGATGTCTTCGTTTTCTTTCATTACCGTCTCGCAGGCTTGCAGCATCAGCGACGCCAAGCCTATCAGACCGCCGCAAAGCAGCAGCCGTTGTGTCTTTGTCAGTTCAATGTTCATAATCTTCAATTCTTGTTTTTTTGTTGATAAAATGTGTCTTGACCTCATACGCCGTTTGATACACCCTTATATGCCGTATAAGGTGGCCTCAAACGCCGTCTGTGGTCGGGTGATGTTTCCATCGGTTACTTTTCTTCGTCCATACGTTTCTCCGCAATCTGCCGTATGGCGGCTTCCATGTCGCTGCCCAGCTTCCCCGCCAGTTCGCGGACTTCCATCTTCTCCGTTTCCTCCGTTGTATAGGCAAGGTATTCGTGTATGGACACCTCCGTGGCGTACACCGCCGACTGTGTGCCGCCTAAGCCTATCCACACCTCCTTGTATCGTCTGGACGAATCGTTGGACTGGTTGATGGAAAGTATCTGCGACTTCTCCTTTTCCGTCAGCCCCAGCAATCCCTGTATCTGGTCGAAGCGGTTCATGAACTTCCGCTGGTCGAGCAGTATCTTGCAGTCCGAGTTGTTGATGATGGACTCCTTGACGATGGGCGAGCTGATGATGTCGTCCACCTCCTGCGTCACCACTATTGCCTCGCCGAAATACTTTCTGACCGTCTTATAAAGATACTTTACATAGGAAGCCATATTCGCCGAAGCAATCGCCTTCCAAGCCTCTTCAATTATTATCATCTTTCTGATACCTTGCAGACGGCGCATCTTGTTGATGAACAACTCCATAATGATGATTGTCGTAACCGGGAACAAGATGGCGTGCTCTTTTATCTGGTCGATTTCAAAGACGATGAACCGCTTGTGTAGCAAGTCCAGTTCCTTGTCCGAATTAAGCAGGTAATTATATTCACCGCCCTTGTAGTACGGCTCCAGCACATTCAGGAAACTGGCAATGTCAAAGTCCTTTTCACGCACTTTCTTATCTTCCAATACCTTGCGATAATCCGTGTCTATAAACTCGTAGAACGTGTTGAAGCATGGGACAATGCTGTTGTCTTCCTTAATACGTCCTATGTACTGCGACACGGCATTGGAAAGTGCAACCTCCTCCGCACGGGTAGCAGGCTCATTGTCCTTCTTCCACAGCGTCAGCAACAAAGTCTTGATACTTTCCCTCTTTTCGATGTCATACACCTTGTCCTCCGTGTAGAACGGATTAAAGGAAATCGGGTTGTCCTCCGTATAGGTATAATAAACCCCGTCCTTTCCCTTGGTCTTGCGGTGTATCATCTCGCACAGCCCTTGGTAGGAGTTGCCCGTATCGACCAGCACCACGTGGGATCCTTGTTCGTAATACTGCCTGACAAGGTGGTTCATGAAGAATGACTTGCCGCTTCCCGAAGGGCCCAATACGAACTTGTTTCTGTTCGTTGTCACGCCCCGCTTCATCGGCAGGTCGGAGATGTCGATGTGCAGCGGCTTGCCGCTGATACGGTCCGCCATGCGGATGCCGAAGGCGGAGGGCGAGTCCTTGTAGTTGGTCTCGCCGGCGAAGAGGCACACCGCCTGCCCGATGAACGTGTGGAACGCTTCTTCCGCCGGGAAGTCGGCGGCGTTGCCGGGGATGCCCGCCCAGAACAGCGTCGGGCAGTCCGTCGTGTTGTGGCGCGGCACGCAGCCCATTGAAGCCAGCTGGCTGCCCACATCGTTCTTGATGCGTTTCAGTTCCTCCGCGTCGTCGCTCCACGCCATCACGTTGAAGTGGGCGCGGACGGACTTCAGCCCCTGCGAGTGCGCTTCGTTCAGGTATTCTTCAATCCACTCGCGGTTGATGGCGTTCTGGCGGCTGTACCGGGAGAGCGACTGCATGTTCCTCGCCGTTTTCTCGAAGCGGCGCAGTTCCTCGTCGCTGTTGCCGATGAAGACATACTGGTTGTAGATGTGGTTGCAGGGCAGCAGCAGTCCCAGCGGCGCGGCGAAGGACAGGCGGCAGTCCGAGCGGTCGGTGGACAGCCTTTCGTAACGGCAGTCCGTGGCCACCGCTGCGGGCAGGTCCTCCGTGTCCGACAGGGTGTGCAGGCACAGGCGGTTGTCGCCGACGCGCATTTCCCTTGCCGTCATCTCGATGTCCTCCAGACAGTCCGCGTTGCCCAGCGACAGGGCGAAGTACCTGCCTATGATGCCCGTCTCCTTGTCCGTGCCTGTAAGCTCGTCATCGGAGAGGCGGCGCAATTTGATATGCCCCGAATCGTTCAGGATACGCGCGAACTGCTCCACCGCCTCGATGAACTTCACCGCCGTTTCCTTGTCCTGCATCTCCTTCGGCACGATGTGCCCCCGGCACAGGGTGTTCCAGTTGCTCTGCTGCCTCATGCGCTCCTTCGTCGTCTTCGTCAGGAACAGGTAGCACTTGTGGTGGAGGAAAGGTCTTTCGTTGAAGTGCATTTCGTAGCTGCGGGCGAGGAAGCCCATGCCCTCCCTGCCTGTGTCGGGGCGGTACCGCTCCTTCACGTACCAGTCCTGCTTGTGCAGCACCGAGTAGTCGGGCAGCGCCTTTATCGCCTTGCACCACGTGGCATGGATGGCCTCGTACTCCTCCGCCGTGACGGTATAGACCTCCGGCAGTTCCACCTCGAAGGCGGCGGTAATGTCCGCGTCCTTCGAGACGATGCAGCCGTGCTCCACCGAGAGCAACGGGAAGCGGCTTTCCAGCGTGGTGGCTTTCATTACATTTCTCATACGTTTCTTCCTTTCTTTTTTACATAAGACAGTCTGCACTCGGGAAATTGAGAACAAGTTCTCTTTCCGCTCGCTTGCACTGTCTTTCGTCTTAACAGATTGGACACCCGTCTGCGGTGGAGCACATGGCGGGGGCGCATCCGTGCCGCGCCCAGCTTCATCAGCCCGTGTTCGCCGTACTTCGCGTTCAGGCGGAACGTGAGCCAGACGGTGGCGGAAGCCGACACCACACCGAAGCCGATGCAGAGCCACTGGCCCGCGCCTGCCATGTACAGGATGACAAAGAGGATGAAGGCGGCAAGCAGTCCGCCTGCGAAGATGAACAGGTATTGCGCCTTCAGTCCCTTGAACTCCACCGGACGGCCTATGCCCTTGTTGATAGGGTATTCAGCCATTGTCCTTACACCTTATTATATATGTATGGGAATGTACGTTTATTAAAGGAAGAACGAACGGAGAATCGTCGCGCTCACAATCAGGAAGATGCACGCCCCGAACCAGCTCGCGGCGGTCTTCGATGTGTCGGGGTCGCCCGATGAGAACTTGCCATATACCTTGATGCCCCCGATAAGCCCGACGACAGCGCCGATGGCGTAGATGAGTTTCGTCGCCGGGTCAAAGTATGAAGTGACCATGCTGGTGGCTTCGGTGATGCCCGCCATGCCGTTGCCTTGCGCGAAAACTTGGATGTTGGCAGCCAGCAGGAGGGCCGCGAGGATGATTTGCTTTTTCTTCAATGTCTTTGTCATAATCTTTTCTGTTTTGTGCCTCCGGGTTGGATGTTCCCATTGGCGGTTGATACTTGTTTTAATTCTTGCGGCTTTGGATGAAGCCGGCTTGTGGATTTAGTGGTTCGGTGGCAAGCCGGGGTTTAGCCGTAGTCGATTTTCTTTTTTCGCATTGCTGTTACGTTTTTACTTGTTATACATAGTCGCGGATGTTGAAGTCCTCGAAGTTGTCCGGAACTGCGGGCGCTTTCTTGGGCATAATCACCGGTGTAGTGTTTGCCTGCGCCGCCGACACGGAGTCCAGATAGTAGTCCATCAGCTCGTCCAGTTTCCTGCGGGTCGCTTCCGAACTCTTTTCTATCATCGCGAACAGCTCGTTACCCTTCATGTCGCAGAACACCATCCCGGCGTGGCGGCGTTCCTCCATTGTGGCTGCCGGTTTCTTTACCGTCCGCATGGCAAGGTCGATGTCCTCGAAGGTGAAGCCGCTTGCCTCATGGGGTTCGCCATCGTAATCCTCATTCCCGTCATATTCTGCCATGTCCGACACGCGGCTGTCGCTGAATGTTTCATCAAGTTCGTCATCGGGCACTTGGCGTGACGGCTTGTTTTCCGGTGCTTGTCCTCCGTCGGTATCCGTTTCATCGGCAAAGGTAACGTCCTTTTCTTCCACCGCCTCGGCTTCCACGGAAGTGGCAGCTTCCGGCACTGTGGTGTCCTTTTCTGTCCCAATCCAGTCCGATATTTTGAACTTGCTCCTGCCCACGACATCGGGCGGCGGTTCCTGCCGTTTCCGGTCTGTGTTTTCTTGACTGCCGGCCTTCTGCCGTTCCTGCTGCTCCCATGTCAGATAGAAAAGTATCCACAGGTTGCACATCATCATCAGGACAATCAGGAACGTCACCATCGGCTTATCGTTATCTGTTCGACCATCCCGTGGCTCTTCTTCCCATGCAGGGTTTCCAGTTCAGCCCTGTGCTGTTCAAGGTGTTCGGTGACAATGCTGTCTATGTAACCGGATATGGTTGTCCCTTGCCCTCCCGCCATGCCTACGATCCGCTTGACGGCTTCATGGTTCTCGCGGCTGATGTACACCGCCTTCTGTGCGGTTCCTTCTGGCCTGCGCCCGTTGAGGTACTTGCCCGCATAGGCTTCTTCCTTTCCCTTGCGTCTGAAAATGTTGATGTTCAGTTTCATGATTATTTTCTTTTGAGTTAGAAAATCGGTTTGCTTAATTCATACAGTTTGGTCATCTCATCCTTGTGGCTTGCGAAATGCTCTGCCAGTACATTGTCTATGTAACCGGATAACGTAATCTTGTTCTTCCCGATAATATGGACAATATGTTGTATCCGCTCGTGGTGTTCGTCACGGATATAAGCTGTCTTACATGTGCGGGCGGTAAAGTCCGCACTCTTCAGGTATGTATAGATGTAGTTTTTTACTTTTTCCACCTCACTCGCATCTTGCGCGATACCTGTTCCTGAATTTTTTTTCTTGTCTATTTTTCTTTCCATTGTCATTTTTGCTTTTAATGTTAATAAACGTCTTCATAATTCTTTTTGTAGAGCCTGCGTATCACTTCCTCTTTCTCGCGGAAATGTTGTTCCAACACACGGTCCACATAGACTGACAGCGAAATCCCGTTTTTCCCGATGACCTGTACGATGCGCTGTATCCGCTCATGGTAATTCTTACGGATATAGGCAGTCTTGCCTGAACATATGGGAGTTTTCGGCGCATGTAGGAAGAGTTCCATATATTCCTCTTCCTGTATGGTTTCTTCCTTTTTCGCCTTTATTGACGGTTTCTCCGTTGGTCTTGTCACCTTGTCTGGGGCATTTTCATCCGTTCCAGCATTTTCAGGGGCGGCGGACGTGGGCATTTCTGGACGGAACGAGTCCAGAAACTTGCCGGGATCAATATCGACATCAAGTTTTTTAGCCATGCGTCGGGCGCTTTACGATACCGAGTATTTCTTCCGCAAGGTCATCGATGCCGCTACCTTTCGCCAGTGCTTTGTCTGGTGGCAGCAGCGTGGAACGGAAAAACGGGCGGTCGCCTTCTTCCGAACCTTCCTTGCGGAAACGCTTGCTGTCCGGCAGGCTTGTCTTCAGCGTTTCCAACCCCATCCCGGCAATCACTTTGTCATAGATGTCGTACAGGTCGGTTTTCTCGCGTTTGTCCACCATATTCCACAACAGTCGGATACCTTTGATGTTCGACTTGCCAGTGGTGATCAGCGTGTCATTGATAATGCTTGCATACTTCAGCGAACTTTCCATGATGAATCGGTCGGCGGCTATAGGACAGAAAATGTAATCCATGGTCGCCACCGTCTTGATTAATCCGAGGTTGTTCACCGTACCCGTCAGGTCGAAAAAGATGAAATCGGGCGGTGTCGCCGACTCAATGAAGGGCTTGACCGTTTCTATCGCATTGTCGGGTCGGCTGCCCACAATCGGGTAGGCACGTTTGCCGATGCGCTTGAACTGGTCATATGCCAGCTTGCGCAGGTACGGGTTGCGCTCGATGTTCTTCAGGTCACGCTCGCGCATGTCCTTAATGCTGAACTGGGGAAAGTCGCAGTCCACGACTACCACGTCGTACCCTTTCACGTAATACAGGTAACTCGCCATCAGTACGGTGAGTGTCGTTTTGCCGGCTCCTCCCTTCTGGGTGGAGAAGGCGATGAACAAAGGTTCTTTTTTCATTCTTCTTTTTTTAATTGTTAGACATCGGTTTATTGCAGGTCGGCATATATGCCATTTCGCAGACTTGTTCATTTGCACATTTGCGGCTTTGCTTGTATGCTCATGAGGTTACTCGCTTGCTTGCAATCTAATGTGCCTGCTTGCGTTTCCGCCTGTACGCTTGCGTGCCGGCAGGCAGGCACACAGGCAGGAGGGCAGACAGGTGCAAGGATTTGCACATTTGCGGATATGCCTGTACGGAAATAGGCAGGCTTGCCGACCTTTCTGCCTGCAAAGTAAAGGGCATTTTTCCATATCCGTATCGTTTTGGAGTTTGGTGGCAGCTTCTGGCAGCAAGTGGTAGGGAGTGGCTTCGTTCTTGTCACGTTTTCAAGGGCTTAAACGCCCTACCTTTGCACCCAAGCGGCAGGGCAATGCTCCCGGCGCGTACCGCAGCCCCCGGCTCCGTCCTTCTTTTGGGCAGCCGGAGGGTATCGGGCGACCGATACCTTTATGGGATTGTTATAACAGGTATATCCCCAACCGACGAACGAAGCAAGAACAGAGTCAAGCTCGCTTGAACTATGTCTTGCAAGGAGGAGGAAGAGTAACACTCAATCCGTCTGCTACGAATTTTTGTGTCCTCAAAGACACAGCAAGGTATGTTTCGAGTTACCCGAAACCTTGCGGGTTACTCCCGCAAGCCTTGCCCCTGAAAGGGGAAGGGGGCTTCCTCTCCGAAGTCGGGAAGCCTGTTTCTTACCTGCGGTATGTATGCCGGAAGCTGCGCTTATGGCGTGAAACCACTAAATCCATAGTAATAATGAACAGAGAACGTAAGAAAGGGGGAAGACACCCCAAGTTGGAAAAGAAAACGCACCATGTGATGCTGCGTTTCAACGACGAGGAATGGCTCAGGTTCCTCGCCATGTACGAACAGACGGAGGTGAAGGCAAAGGCGGTGTTCGCCAAGGCACGCATCTTCGGCGGGGAGTTCCGTGTGTTCCGGGAGGACAGGACGCTGGTGGAATACTACGCCAAGCTGTCTTCATTCCATGCGCAGTACCGCATGATAGGCAACAACTACAACCAGACCGTCAAGGAGCTGCGCTGCCATTTCTCCGAGAAAAAGGCGATGGCATTGCTCTACCGGCTGGAGCAATGCACGAAGGAACTGGCGGCATTGACCCGCCAAATCGTGGAACTGACAAAGGATTTCGAGGAACGATGGTCGCAAAAATCAGTTTAGGGAAATCGTTGTTCGGGGCACTGGCGTACAACGGGGAGAAGATTGACAAGGAACAGGGCAAACTGCTCGGCACGAACAAAATTTTCGACGGCTGTTCCGGCAGGATGGACATCAGCCGCGCCATGCAGGACTTCTCGCGCTACCTCTCGCCCCACGTGAGGACGGAGAAGCCCGTCATGCACGTATCGCTCAACCCGCATCCCGATGACCGCCTGACGGACATGGAACTGGAGAACATCGCGCGTGAGTACATGGAACGGATGGGGTTCGGCGAACAGCCGTACATCATCTACAAACACGAGGACATCGACCGCCACCACCTGCACATCGTGACCATCCGCGTGGATGATAACGGCAGGTGCATCAGCGACCGCTACAACTTCCGCAGGAGCAGGGAGATTACCCGTGAGCTGGAACACAAGTACGGTCTGCACCCCGCCGACCGCAGGCAGCACCGCCATGACAACCCCTTGCGGAAAGTGGATGCTTCGCAGGGCGACGTGAAGCGTCAGGTGGCGAACACCGCCAAGGCGGTCATGGCGACCTACAAGTTCCAGACGATGGGCGAATACCGCGCCCTGCTCTCCCTCTACAACGTCACGGTGGAGGAAGCCCGTGGCAACGTGGACGGGCGCGAGTATCACGGGCTGGTCTATGCTGCCACCGACGATGCCGGGAACAGGGTGGGCAATCCTTTCAAGGCATCCCGTATCGGGAAGTCCGTCGGCTATGAAGCTGTGCTGCGCAGGTTTGAATTTTCCAAAGGGCAGATCCGCGACAAGCGTCTGGCGGACAGGACACGCAAGACCGTCGCCGTCGCGCTCGCCCGGACCTATCGCAAGGAGGAGTTCATCGACCTGCTTCGCGCAAAGGGCGTGGATGTGGTGTTCCGCCACACGGACGAGGGGCGCATTTACGGGGCAACCTTCATCGACCACCGCACGGGCTGTGTGCTGAACGGCTCGCGCTTGGGCAAAGAGTTTTCCGCCAACGCCTTGCAGGAGCATTTTACCCTGCCGTATGCCGGCACTCCGCCGATACCGTTCACCTTCACGGAGGACACGCCACAGACAGACATCCGTTCCTACGAGGAACATGACGAGGGGCACTCCACCGGCTTGGGGCTACTCGGTGGCGATGCGTCGGGCGCACAGGCGGAAGAAGCCGCCTTCGAGCGTGACCTCAAACGCAGGAAGAAGAAACGCCGCAAGGGTTTGGGGCTATGATTCAATTTTTTCATCAACTTAAAAACAGAAACAGATTTATGTCACAACAGGAAGACGATTTGAGGGCATTGGCGAAAATCATGGATTTTCTGCGTGCCGTAAGCATTTTACTGGTGGTCATACACCTCTATTGGTATTGTTACGAAGCCGTAAGGCTGTGGGGCATCGACATCGGTGTGGTGGACAGGGTGCTGGTGAACTTCGACCGTACCGCAGGATTGTTCCGCTCCATCCTTTATACGAAACTTTTTGCGTTGGTGCTGCTGGCACTCTCGTGTCTGGGCACGAAGGGGGTCAAGGAGGAAAAAATCACGTGGGCAAGGATTTGGACGGTGCTTGCAGCAGGGCTGGTGCTGTTTTTTCTGAACTGGTGGATATTGTCCCTGCCGCTGCCCGTAGAGGCAAACGCGGCATTGTACACCGCCACCGTTGCGGCGGGCTATGTCTGCCTGCTGATGTCCGGCACATGGATGAGCCGCCTTCTGCGCACCAACCTCATGGAAGACGTGTTCAATGTGGAGAACGAGAGCTTCATGCAGGAAACGCGGCTCATCGAGAACGAGTATTCGGTGAACCTGCCCACGCGCTTCTATTACAGGAAGAAGTGGAACGACGGGTACATCAACGTGGTAAACCCGTTCCGTGCGTCCATCGTGCTGGGCACGCCGGGCAGCGGAAAGTCGTATGCCGTGGTAAACAGTTTTATCAAGCAACAGATTGAGAAAGGTTATTCAATGTATATCTATGATTTCAAATTCAGCGACTTATCGACCATTGCCTACAACCACCTGATGAACCACCCGGAGGGATATAAGGTCAAGCCGAAGTTCTACGTGATAAACTTCGACGACCCGCGCCGCTCGCACCGCTGCAATCCCATACACCCCGATTTCATGGAGGACATCACCGATGCCTACGAGAGTGCCTACACGATAATGCTCAATTTGAACAAGACTTGGGTGCAAAAACAGGGCGACTTTTTCGTTGAGTCACCGATTATATTGTTCGCTGCCGTGATATGGTTTTTGCGCATCTACAAGGACGGTAAGTATTGCACTTTTCCCCATGCCATCGAACTGCTGAACCGCCGTTACGAGGACGTGTTTCCTATTTTGACCAGCTACCCGGAGTTGGAGAATTATCTTTCCCCGTTCATGGACGCTTGGCAGGGCGGCGCGATGGAACAGCTTGCCGGGCAGATCGCATCGGCGAAGATACCGCTATCCCGTATGATTTCCCCGCAGCTCTATTGGGTCATGTCCGACAGCGAATTTACCCTCGACATCAACAATCCCGATGAGCCGAAGATACTCTGTGTCGGCAACAATCCCGACCGCCAGAACATCTACGGCGCGGCATTGGGCTTGTACAATTCCCGCATCGTGAAGCTTATCAACAAGAAGGGCAAGCTGAAGTCGGCGGTAATCATCGACGAACTGCCCACGATTTACTTCAAGGGGCTGGACAACCTTATCGCCACCGCCCGAAGCAACAAGGTGGCTGTCTGCCTCGGTTTTCAGGACTTCTCACAGTTGAAGCGCGACTACGGCGACAAGGAAGCCGCCGTAGTGATGAACACGGTGGGCAACATCTTCTCCGGTCAGGTGGTGGGCGAGACCGCCAAGACCCTTTCGGAGCGTTTCGGCAAAATCTTGCAGAAGCGGCAGAGCATCACCATCAACCGCGAGGACAAGTCCACCTCCATCAACACGCAGATGGAGAGCCTTATCCCGGCGAGCAAGATTTCCACGCTCACGCAGGGTATGTTTGTCGGTGCAGTAGCCGACAACTTCAACGAGCGCATCGAGCAGAAAATCTTTCATTGCGAGATTGTGGTGGACGTGGAGAAGGTGAAGCGCGAGGAACAGGCTTACAAGCCCATCCCCGTCATCACGGACTTCACCGATGCCGACGGCAACGACCGCATGAAGGAGATGATTCAGGAGAACTACAACCGCATCCGTGCCGAGGTGCGGCAGATTGTCGCCGACGAGTTGCAGCGTATCCAATCCGACCCGGAACTGCAACACCTGTTGCAGAACAAGTAGGACACCGCAGGCGAAAAGAGAAAATCCGTAGCTCGGTTCAGACCGGGTTACGGATTTTCCTTTTCTTGTATCTTCTTTTCTGCTTTGAGCAACTTGTTTAGGGTGGAAATGGCAAGGGTCATCAGATAGTTTTTCAACTCGCTATCCTCCTTCAGCAAGATACCATATTCTTCGGCAAAGGCTTCCAACATCCATTTTCGGATGTCTGCCATATCCTCCCCGAAAGGTATCAGCCGGTTCTCATCCCAATAGACGGTAACGGCAGACACAAACATTGACTTGAAAGCCGCCTTTTGTTCCGCGTTCAGTTTCTTGTAACGTGTCCTTTCCGTAATGGGAGGTTCGCTGTATGGCATGACGGACACCGGGTCATAGACAGACACCAAGTCGCCGCCGTAATCAATGATTATCGGCAAGTCTGACATTGCACCCTGTTTTCGTTTTTTCTTTTTCGCCATGCTACTTGTTTCCTTTCAACAAAGCCTTACCCTGTTCAGTAAGGCGGTATTTTTGTTTAGGGCTATGCTTGGTCAAACCGGGATATACCGTTTCAACAAATTCAAGCCCGATGGCAGCGTTCAAGTAATTTTCCAAAAAATTGCTTTTGTCTTTCAAACCGATTGCTTCCATTATCTCTTTGGGTGAATAGGAGCCATCCGACAGAGCTGCGATTAGTTTGCCGACCTGTGGGGTGACTGTGGGATTACTATGGGGTGGCTGTGGGGTGGCTATGGGATTTTCCTCCATAGCCTTTGGCGCGTAGCGGAATACAAGCACGACAAAACCGCCGCCCAACCTGTATTCGGGAGACGGCAATCCGGCTTTACGGCACTCTTCCTCCATCAGGCTGATACCGCGTCCCCAATTCTCCAACAGTTTCCTTTTATAAAGGACATTGGCGATGATTGGATTTTGAGGTTCCGAACAATGCTCGGACGCCATCTTCTCCACATCCCAGCCATGCGGAAAAGAGCCGGGATTTTCTATCTCCACACGGTCATCGTATATGGCGATGCCGACAGAACCTCCGGCTTCCCTGTAACTGCGGTGAGCCAACGAGTTCAATACACCTTCCCTCACAGCCTTATAAGGCACACTCAGTCGTTCTTCACGTTCCAGCCCCTCAATCCTGCCCGACAATGAAAGATGTTTGAACAGAAAAGCTATCGCAGCATCAAGCTGTTGGAATATATTGCCGTAAATGCGTTGGCTGTCTATGAATTCCATCTTGTCCGTTCCCCTGAAACGAGCTAAGCGCAGCAGGCATTGGGGATAGTTTGCCGGCATTTCCCGGTTGGCAAACAGGATGGCGGCTGCATGGTTCAACACGCCGTTCCTCATCAAGCTGAATTTTTCAAGGATGGCAGGAATGTCGTTTCCTGTATTTTCCGGCAAGCGTCCGCAGTCTATTCCCAAACGGACTGTTTTAAGCACCTCGTTCTCATCAATGTCATTTAATGTCAAATCAGGGTCGTCGAACAGTTCCCAACGGTGACGCACACCGTCGCGGTCGAGCAACAACTCATTGTATTTTTGTTGCGGCATGGCGACAGTTGTGCTTTCCACACGCATATAAGGGCGGTTCTTATAAGTAAACGGGCGTTCCATCCTTGAATCTTCAACATGGAGGGCGATGATTTTCTTTTCACCGTCAGGCAAGGGCACGTATGAAACCTGTACCGTGGCGGTAGGCTCCAATCTGCCGATGGCTTCCGCAATATCCCGTTTCGTCTTGTCGCTCACTTCCTGCCCGATGATTTTACCGTTGTCCGCCACGCCGAACAGCACCGTGCCGCCTTCGCCGTTGAGGAAGGCGCACAGCGTTTCCATGCCACGCTCCAACTGTCCGGTGGTCTGCTTGAACTCAACCTTGCCGCCTTCCTTTTCAGCTGTCAGGTTCTGTATGATATTGAGATTGTCTATTTCCATCGTCTTGCTCTTTGGTTTACAAAAGTAATAAATTGCCCTGCCGAAAACGAAAGTTTTATGCTATTTCTATGTATTATGTCGAAAAAACAGGCGAGGAGACACTCACGCGCCCCCTTGCCTTACTGTTCTTATATAAATGGACAATAACGTCTATCTTCTTTGCCGCTCCCGTTCCTCGTCCAGCAGCATCCGCCTGTTCACCTTCTCCGCGGCGCGGTCAAGGAAATAGGTGCGGCTCTCGCTCTTGCGCATCTTGATGTCGCCAAAGATGTTGTAGCAGCCTTTCGCCTGCACGCCGAACACCTTGTAGAAGTAGGCGGCAATCTCCTTGAGCGAAGCCTCTCCACCGTTGATGCAGCCCATCTCGCTGACGCCATAGATAAGTTCCACGAGGTCGGAAGCCTTGCCCGTCCACCGCAGGGGCGGGGCATCGGCAGGTATGTCGTCTTTCTTTTCGTCTTGGGAGGGGATGAAGGATAGTGGCGGCACTTGGCTGTGTGGCATGGAAATGTGTTTCAACATCTTGCGCACGAAGGCGAGGGCTTTGCGCACGTACACGCTGTGGTGGGTGCCCGTATCTTGCAGGGCTTTGTGGTATTGCAGTTCCGTTTCCGCATAGCTCAACGCGGGCAGCGGATGGCAGGGGCTTGCAGCTCCCGTACAGAGCGAAATGACCGTTGCCACGAACTCGTTATATGCCGCACTCAGCCCGTTGCGGCTGTCAGGGTTGTCTATCAGGCGGAAGAACTCCGTTTCTGTCAATATGAGATGTTCCATTTGCTTTCAGTTTTATGTTGTTACACTTGGGTTGAAGTGTGCGCACATAAAACTATCGGGCAAACGGCAGTCCAACGGATGGGATTTTTTGCGGTTTGTTTTGTAAGTCGCTGATAAACAGCAGACATATTTGATAAAAATAAATTGGAATACCCGAATTCAGTCTTTCGGATGTGTTCAGAAATTGAACACGTGTTCATAATCTGAACAGCCTTTTGAGCCGGGAAGTGTTCACTTTCTGAACAGTCGCACCCTCGTTCTTGCGGTACACGGCTTTCAGCGAACCGTCCTTGTATGTCTTTGTCTCGTCCCGCATCCATTCGCTTTCAGGCAAATCTCCAAGGAACAGGCGGCAGCCGTTCCCGGCAATGACGGGTATCGTGCAGAGGATGATTTTGTCCAGCAGGTGCATCCTTGCCATGCCGTTGATGATGCTTGCGGTAGCGGTGTTGGCTTCTATGAAACAGGTGGTGTCGGACTTGTCCAGCACCAGCATGGTGAGGGAGGTGTATTCGGAGAGCGGACGGGCGGTTTCTTTCATTCCGGCAATGCCGAATCTGTCCGGCGTGTCGGTTTTGGCAAGCCATTGCTGCGCTTTCCCTGAACTGTCCGCAAGGCATCCGTCCATCGTGAGGACGGCGAATAATATGACTTTTCCCATCGGTCTCTTTTTTAGTGGTTGCGACCGAAAGCCGTCATACGAAAATAGCGTGCAATACACACTACTTTCAAGCGACGGCTCTGGTAAAGCCTTTACAGAGAGTACGTGACTGCACGCTATGCCTTGGCATAGCATAAGCATCACGCAATCGCCTCTGTAGTTCCAATTTACCAGATTTTCGCTTGAAACGCCTTGCGGTCTTATTCTATACTATATTTTCATCGGACGGATTTTTTTTACTTTCCGCACCCGACTTTTCTCAAATGTTGCTACAAAGGTAATGCAAGTTGAGGGCAGAACAAAACAAATCAATTGTTTTTTATGCCGAAACGCCGCTTACCTTATCGAAAGGTAGCCTTTTTCCTGTAATTCCTTTCATCTTTTTACTGTTTTCTATTCTATCCCGTATGCTTTCATCTTGTTGTACAGCGTGGTGCGCCCGATGCCGAGCAATGCTGCCGCCAACTTGCGGTTGCCCTTTGCCTGTTCCAGCGCAATGGATGATTTGTTTCTTCTCCATGTCGTCCAAAGCCAGCGAAGCGTCATCCGCTATCGGTATTTCATCGAACTCCAACGTGTCTGCCATGACCGTATCGCCTTCGGTATGCAGCACCGCCATGCGCACGACCCGTTTCAGTTCCCTCACGTTGCCGCCCCATGCATAGGCGAGCAGTTGTTTTCTTGCTTCCGCATCAAAGCCTTTCACCTGCCGGTCAAGTTCCTCGTTGGAGAGTTTCAGGAAGAAATCAGCCAAAGGCATGATGTCCTCACGGCACTCGCGCAGCGGCGGTATGTTCAATGTGTATTCCTTTATCCGATGGAACAAATCCTGACGGAAACGCTTTTCGGCGATGGCGGCTTGCAAGTCCTCGTTGGTGGCGGCGATGATGCGCACGTCAGCCTGCTTGTCCTTGCTGCCTCCCGTGGGTCTGTACCGTTTGGCTTCCAATGCGCGGAGCAGCATCTGCTGCACTTCCGGCGGAAGGTTGCCTATCTCGTCGAGGAACAATGTGCCTCCTGCGGCTTCTTCCCAGAACCCCTGTTTCTTGCTTTCGGCTCCTGTGAACGCTCCTTTCTCATGCCCGAACAGGGTGGAGGAGGCAAGTTCCTTTGAAAGCAGACCGCAGTCCACAGCGACAAAGGGCCCCGCCGCCCGTTTGCTCCTTGCGTGTATCTTCTCGGCGATGTGTTCCTTTCCCGTTCCGCTTTCGCCCAATATCAATACGCTCATGTTGGTCGGGGCGACCAGCTTTATCTTGCGGTATATTTCCCGGAAAGCCGTGCTCTGCCGCTCATGGATGGGCGTATCGTGCCGTTCCAGCCTTTTCTGCAAGGTTTTCAGGAGCGGGAAGAGGTTGGTTTCAATCAGCTTCTTCGGGATGTAGTCCTCTGCGCCCTGCTTCATTGACCGGACGGCGGTGGGCACTTCGTCATAGTCGGTCATGACGATGTAGGGATTGTTCCTGCCCTGTTTCCGCAGTTCTTCCAGCAGACTGATACCGTCACCGTCATTCAAGCGCAGGTCAGCCAGAATGATGTCGTCTTCCCTCATCTTGGCAAACAGCTTCCGTGCGCCGTTGCAGGTGGAGGTACTGACGCTTGTGTATCCCTTGCTTTCCAGCAGGCGGCATACAAAGTCGGAATAGATGATGTTGTCCTCCACTACGATTACCCGTCCCATCTTTCCGCCTCCTTCCTTGCCGTTTCCACGATGATGACTCCTTGCTCCAGCACTCCGTTTACAGCGGACTGTATATCTTCTTCTGATATTTTCTCCTTGTGGATGGCGTCATACAATACCGCCAACGGTTGCTCCGCCTTTATCAGCATCCACGAGCTTCTCAGGTGATGCACCCAGTAATCCAATGCTTCCATGTCCCCCGCTTCCGCCGCCTTGCGCACTTCGTCCATGTCGGATTGTGTAGTGGCCGCCAGCTTTTCCAACGTGCGCCGCTTGTCGCCGAAGGCGAGCAGGGATGACAGGTCTATGCTGTTTGCTTTGTTCCGTTTGATGCAGCTTTCCGTCACCGCCAGCAGTTCGTCTATGGAATAGGGCTTGTACAGCACGGCGGCAAAGCCTTTGCCCGTCAGTTCTTCTTTCTCCACATAGCCTGCGGCGGTGGCTGCCACGACGGGGATGGTCCGCGAATTGCCTATTTCCGATGTACGCAACAGTTCAAGCACCTCGTAGCCGTTCACCTCCGGCATTTTCAGGTCGGTTATCAGCAGGTCATAATCTTTTGCGCGCATCAGGTCTGTCAGTTCTCCTGCTGTCTGGCAGGTGTCGCAATCCACACCGTTTTGCCTGTACATCTCTTTCATCATGTCCAGCAGCATCCCGTTGTTGTCTATCGCCAGTACGGAGCAGTCGGACAGCGTGGAATGTCCGGCGTTCGTCTTTTCGGCAGCCGCCATTTCTTCCGCCTTTGTCAACGGCAGGCTGACGGTGAAGCGGCTTCCCTTGCCCGGCTCGCTTTCCACCGTGATATTTCCTTTCAACAGCTTTACCGTGTCGGCTACGATGGCAAGCCCCAGCCCGAAGCCGTCCTCCGTCACGGCGTTGCCCAACCGCTCAAACGGGATGAATATCCTCGCCTGTTGTTCTCCGGTCATGCCCGTGCCGGTGTCTTCCACCGTCAAAGTAAATATGCCGTTCTTGTAGCCGGTGCTTAATGTGACTGTACCGCTTCGGGTGAACTTGATGGCGTTGGAGAGCAGGTTGCCGCCAATGCTTATAATCCGGTTCCTGTCGCCGCTTACAATCTCGTCCGTTTCACTTGCTGTCTTGAAGTTGAGCCCTTTATTCTTCGCCAATGTAGCAAACTCCGTTTCCAATGTTTCGGCGATGGAGCGCAGTTTGAAAGGCTTGACGCTTGGCGTTTCCTTGCCGCTGTCCAGCCGGAAATACACCAAGAGGTTGTTTATCATTCCCGCCATGCGCCCGGCGGCATCCCCGATGGTCTGTGCGTGGCGCATACGGTTGTCTGCCTCCGTGTCGTTCAGCAGCAGTTCGGCGTTGCCGCCGATGACGGTCAGGGGAGTGCGCAGTTCATGGGTGATAGTATGTACCGCC
>ENA-ORUM01001472-ORUM01001472.1-human-gut-metagenome-genome-assembly--contig:-NODE-1472-length-18803-cov-3.156870_pt1 | contig 18803 bp, 16 predicted proteins | sample MGYA00242083_ERZ509217 | MGnify/ENA primary metagenome ERZ509217 (study PRJEB26280, sample SAMEA2338831) | human gut metagenome | biome: human gut; feature: human-associated habitat; material: faeces... | reverse complement strand
GAGAAGAGCATGTCACCCCGGCCCAGCAGCTTTTCGGCACCCCCCATATCCAAAATGGTGCGGGAGTCCACCTGGCTGGAGACGGCAAAGGCGATCCGGGAGGGGATGTTGGCCTTGATGACGCCGGTGATAACATCCACCGAGGGCCGCTGGGTGGCGATGATCAAATGCATTCCTGCAGCCCGGGCCATCTGGGCCAGGCGGCAGATAGAATCCTCCACTTCATTGGGGGCCGCCATCATCAGGTCGGCCAGCTCGTCGATGATGATGACGATTTGGGGCATGGGGTGCAGGTCTTCCCGCTCCTCACAAAGGGAATTGTAGCCGGAGAGATCCCGCACGCCGGTTTCGGCAAAGGTTTTGTACCGGTTGAGCATCTCGGTAACCGCCCAAGCTAGGGCGCCAGCCGCTTTGCGGGGATCGGTGACCACTGGCACCAGCAGATGGGGAATGCCGTTGTACACCCCCAGTTCTACCACTTTAGGGTCCACCATGAGGAACTTGACCTCATCCGGGCTGGACTTAAAGAGCAAGCTCATGATGATGGAGTTGATGCAGACCGATTTGCCCGAACCGGTGGATCCGGCGATGAGCAGATGGGGCATCTTGGCAATGTCTGCCAGGGCGATGTTGCCGGTGATGTCCTTGCCCAAAGCCACGCTGACCCGGCTCTTGGCCTCCATAAACTCTGAGGAATCGATGATCTCCCGCAGGGAGACGGTGGTGACCACCTTGTTGGGCACCTCGATGCCCACAGCGGGCTTGTTGGGGATGGGGGCCTCGATCCGGACACCGGCCGCTGCCAGGTTGAGGGCGATGTCGTCGGCCAGGCCGGTGATCTTGCTGATCTTCACCCCGGCGGAGGGCTGGAGCTCATACCGGGTGACTGCCGGGCCCCGGCAGATGTCGATGATCCGGGTCTGGACCCCAAAGCTCTGCAGGGTATCCACCAAGCGCTGGGCGTTGGCCTTTAGTTCCTCGGTGACGTCGTCATTCTTAGCAGGTGGGGCTTCGTTGAGCAGGGTGATCGGCGGGAAGGAGTAAACGGGGACCTGAGGGTCTTTGATGAGGATTTCCTGGTCCTCCAAGGGCAGATCCCCCGAGGCGGCATCGCCGGGCTCCTGTTCCGGCTCGGTCTCCGGGCTGGACAGCTCATCGGGGGAGTCCACCCAGGGCAGGTCCTGGGCCAGGACGGTGCCTCCTTCCGCCGGTTCGGCAGCGGGCCCAGCTTCCTCCTTTGGGGGGATAGCGTCTTTGTCCACCGTGATCAGCTTGCTGATGATGTCATCCAGGTAAGCGCTGTTCTCCGACTCTGCGGATTGCTCCTTAGATTCTTCCTTGGGGAGCTTGTCCTGGGTCTCAGGCTCGGGGTCACAGCGGAACTGGGGCTTGAGCAGCTTGGCGTCCAGCTTGTGGGAAGCCGGTTCCTCCGCCGCAACCGGCCCCTCTGCCAAAGGGGGGAGTGGGGCGATGGAATCCAGCAGCTTTTCCTTGGCTTTGCTCACGCCAGAGCGATCCATGCTCCCCTTGGGGGATTTGACCGGATGGGCGGGCAAGGGTTCGTCGTCTAACGGGACGTCGATGTTGAATTTGGGGCGGCGGCGCTCATCGCTGACCCGCTCCACATAGGCTTCTTCCAGCTTTTTGACCGGCTGGGCTGCCGATTGGTAAAGGTCGATGAGGGTGCCGCCGGTGATGACCATGACAAACACAAAGATCAAAAGGCAGATGGTGATGGAGGCCCCCAGCTTGCCGAACAGGCGCAGAAGAGGGACGCCGACAAGCCCTGCGGCCAGCCCGCCGCCGTGCATGGCCTCTCCGCTGTAGTAGAGCTGTTTGGCGGTGGCGATAAACCCTTCGGTCTCCGGGATGCCCAGGGTGAAGATCTGCACCGCCCCGCACAGCAGGGCGACCAGCACAAAGGTCTGCCAAAGTTTGTGGCCGATGTCGCCGCTGGGCTTTTCCAGGGCAGTCATCACCGCTATGTAGATTAGGATGGGGCAGATGAGGAATCCCCCCCAGCCAAACAGCCCAAACAACAGGTTGTGCAGGGTGTTCCAGAAGCTGTCCCCTTTTACAAGTGCCAGTGCGCCGAAGAGAATGCCCAAGGCGAAGAGCACCACCGCCCACATCTGCCGCCGGGCGCGGTTCTGTGCCTCCAGCTGTTTGGCGGTGGGCTTTTTTGCACCGGTTGATTTTTTACGGGAGGATGATTTTCCCTTTGTCGTAGCCATTCTTTTGTAACCTCCTGTTGCCGTGGGGTGGAAAAACGGGTTATTGGAGCCAGGTGAGGACTATCTTTTGCAGGGCGTGGTCGGTGAACATTTCATAAATACCCGCGGCGGTCACCAAGGTTCCAAGCGCCAGGGTGTAGTAAGCAAAGATTTTAAACTTATCGCTTTTCACCAGCCAATTGACCATCTTGATGGCGATGAGGCCAAACACTGCCGCAGAGAGCATGCCCACTGCCATCACAGAAAAGGGCAGGGAGACGCCGGCCTCCGCCGCGTCTTTGATCTCCAAAATGGCGCCGCCCAAAACGGCGGGCATGCCCATGATGAAGGAGAAGGTCACCGCGTATTGGCGGGCTAAGCCCATCATCAGCCCGGTGGCGATGGTGGAGCCAGAGCGGGAGATGCCGGGCAAGGGGGCAATAGCCTGGGCCGCTCCGATGGCCAAGGCGTCGCCATAGGTCATGGTTTTCGGGGTTTTGCGGCCCTTGGGGAACCGGTCCGCTAAGGTGAGCAAAACGCCGGTGATCAGGAAACAGATGCCCTCGGCCAGGATGCTGTTGTCGCTGGAAAAACCCTGGAGCCAATCTTTAAAAACAAAAGTGACAGCCAGGGGCAGGAGGGAGATGATCAAGAGGACGATCATCCGCCGGTAAGGGGTGAGGTGGGAGAGTTGGAACTTCCCTTTAAAGATATCGCCCACCATGCAGAAAAACTCGTAGATCAGCCGCAAGATGGTCTTGTGAAAAGCCAAAAACACGGCAATCAAGGTGCCCAGGTGCAGGAGGATGGAGAAGAGGGCCCCCGTTTCCCCGCCCTGGCCGGTGAAATACTGGATCAAAGAGAGGTGGCCGGAACTGGAGACTGGCAAAAACTCGGTCAAACCCTGGATAATGCCTTGAAAAAGCGCGTTCAAGATGTTCATGAGGAACCTCCGTATGTATCCCGCCCCTAACAGGACGGGTTGTTGTCAGACTGGGGCAAGGTGTAAGTGCTTCCGGGGGCAAACTCCGGTTTGAGGTAGACGGCGGGGTCGGTAGAGATCACCCGAGAGATGATCAGATCCCGCCCTTGGCGGACCCCTTCCAGGTAGCCGCCGTCAAACCCCGCCACCTCCATGGTGGGGGCGGCCGGCTGCTCCATTAAATACCAGGTGGGGGTCACCGAATGGATGATCATTGGGCATCCTCCTTCGGGGTGGACTCAATCAGCTCATAAAGGCAGGCGATGGCGTCCCCAAGGCCCCCCAGGTGGTCAATCAGCCCCTCCTGGACCGCGGCGTCGCCGTCGAGAACGGTGCCCACATCCATCATCAGTTCGCCGGTGGTCATCATCAGTTCCCGGAACCGCTGGGAGCTGATACCGGAATTTTCGGTGACAAACCGGACAATCCGCTCCTGCATCTTGTCAAAATAGGAGAGGGTCTGAGGGACGCCTAAAACCAGGCCGTTCATCCGCACCGGGTGAATGGTCATGGTGGCGGAGGGGACAATAAAGGACTGCTTAGCGCTGCAGGCCAGCGGCACGCCGATGGAGTGTCCGCCGCCCAGCACCAGGGAGACGGTGGGTTTGTTCATTCCGCTGATCAGCTCGGCGATGGCCAGGCCGGCTTCCACGTCGCCGCCAACGGTGTTGAGAATGATGATCAGCCCTTCAATGGTGGGATCCTGCTGGATGGCCACCAACTGGGGGATAACGTGTTCGTATTTGGTTGTTTTGTTTTGGGGCGGCAGGATGTAGTGCCCCTCAATCTGCCCGACGATGGTCAGGCAGTGGATGACGTGTTTCCCTTTAGCAGGGGTGACCGAACCGGTTTTGATGATCTCTTCGGTCTGGTCGGACCGCTCCTCATCCAGGGAACGCTCCTCTTCTTCCTCCGACATGGTGGGGGAGGGAGAGGACCCGCGGCGGTAGGGGGATTCCCCATGGCTGTGACCCATATCCAAACACTCCGTTTCTTTTACAAAAAATCCCTGCCATGGCGGCCGGGTGTTTCGATAGGTAGTCTTTCCGCAGCGTGTTTTATTATACGCTTTGCGCCGGGGGGAATATGTGCTTTCTTGGCGTTTCTTCCACCGTAAAAAGCACAACATCTCAACTTTAAATTATACCATGTTGCCCCCAGAAGTCAAACGAAGGCCCCCTTACGATTTTCTTATTTTTACAGGGGAAAACGAGGTCAAAAAAACAGGCGGCCGAAGCCGCCTGCCGTTTAATAACCCTTGATTTCGTCTAGGGATTCATCTTTTTCCACATAGTCCCGCTGGACGTCGATAATTCGGAATTGGTCGCGGGTATCCCGCACCACAACCTGGGCGATACCTGCGTTGATGATCATCCGCTTGCACAGGGAACAGGGGTTTGCCCCAACCACATAGTTGCCGGTGGAACACTCCAGCCCCACCAAATAAAGGGTGGCGCCCAGCATGTCGGCCCGGGAGGCGTGGATGATGGCGTTCTGTTCTGCGTGGACCGAGCGGCACATCTCATACCGCTGTCCCCGGGGGATGTTGAATTTCTCCCGGGTGCAGTACCCCAGATCGCAGCAGTTCTGCCGGCCCCGGGGAGCTCCTACATAGCCGGTGGAGATGATCTGATCGTTTTTCACAATAATCGCTCCAAAATTGCGGCGCAGGCAGGTGCCTCGGGCGGCTACTGTTTGGGCGATATCCAAATAATAATTATACTTATCTCTGCGTTCCATGGGATGATTCTCCTTTTTGTATGCCGCCAAGTTGGCGGTGGGAAGCGCCTTTTGTGCCCTAGTTGATACAAAAGGACAAATTTTTAGGTTCTCCCCCATTTTAATGCAAAACTGGCCTATGTGCAATGATTTTTTTTTGACTTTGTGTTACAATGAAGCAAGAAGCGCCGTTGGGGAGGCCTTATCCCTCCCGGCAGTCATCATTTTACTGGTTTTGGAGGACAAGTCCTTGAAATTATCCAACATTTCGGTCATCAAAGACCTGCTCGGCCGCCATGGGTTCACCTTTTCCAAGGCCCTGGGGCAGAACTTCCTCATCAACCCCACCGTCTGCCCCCGCATGGCAGAGGAGGGGGGAGCGGCCCCCGGTGTCGGGGTCATCGAAATCGGGGCTGGCATCGGCGTGCTCACCGCCGAACTGGCCCAGAGGGCGGAAAAGGTGCTCTGCATTGAGATCGACTCCCGGCTGCTGCCTATTTTGGATGAGACCCTGGGGGAATACAACAACATCAAAATCATCAATGAGGATGTGCTGAAGGTGGACCTGCCCGCCCTCATCGCCCAGGAGTTCCCGGGGATGGAGGTGGTGGTCTGCGCCAATCTTCCCTACTACATCACCTCTCCCATCCTGATGGACCTGCTGGAGCAGCGTCTGCCCATCCGGTCGATCACCGTCATGGTGCAGAAGGAGGCCGCCCAGCGGATCTGCGCCCCATTGGGGAGCCGGGAGGTTGGTGCGGTCACGGTGGCAGTGCGGTATTTTTCCGAACCAAAGGTGCTGTTCCAGGTGTCCCGCGGCTCCTTTCTGCCCGCCCCGGATGTGGATTCCACCGTCATCCGGCTGGATGTCCACCAGGAACCGCCAGTCTCAGTGCCGGATGAAACGCTGTTTTTCCAGGTGGTGCGGGGGGCTTTTTCCCAGCGCCGCAAGACAGTTTCCAACTCCCTGTCCAGCGCGTTGTCGCTCCCCAAAGCCGCGGTCAATCAAATTTTAGAGGCGGCTGGGGTTCCCCTCACCGCCCGGCCGGAGCAGCTCTCTATGGAGGAGTTCGCCGCCCTCTCCACGGCCGTAGGCAATTGGAAAAAGGCGGCCAACCGGGAATAGAAAAAACCCTCCCCAATCCGGGGAGGGTTTTGTTTTGCGGGGAGGGAGGGGCTATTTCTGCTCCACCTCTTTGGCGGCCTCTTTTTCCGCCAGGTCTTTGACTCGGTAGCTCAAGGTCATCAAGCTGTCCCCCAGGTGGACATTCTCCACCACAATGCTGTCGTAGTTGACCGCCAGATCGTAGTGGGAGAAATTCCAGAACCCGCGGATGCCCAAGCCAACCAAAAGGTCGGCGATCTCCTGTGCCGCTTCCTTTGGGATGCACAGTACCGCCATCTTCGGGCGGTACTGCTGACAAAAAGCAGTCAGATCGCTGACATCCCGGATGGGGAGCCCACGGACCCGGCGGCCGATGACCTCGCTGTTTTTGTCAAAGATGCCGATGAGATCGAACCCCTTGTTTTCAAAATCCATATGGGTGGCGATGGTGCGGCCCAGGTTGCCAGCGCCGATCAAAATGGTCTTGACGCCCAGGTTTAACCCCAGGATGTTGCCGATCTCCCCATGGAGGGCGGATACGTTGTACCCATACCCCTGCTGGCCGAATCCCCCAAAGCAATTGAGATCCTGCCGGATTTGGGAAGCGGTCAGCCGCATGATCTGTGCCAACTCCCGGGAAGAGATGCGGTTGACCCCACTTTTTAAAAGTTCCCCCAAGAACCGGTAATAGCGCGGCAGGCGCTTGATTACCGAGAGGGATACTGTATCACTTTTTGCCATTGCAATCACTCCCAACAAGACAGAAAGGACAAAAAAAAAGTAGCATAAATAGTGTAAACGAATTTGGTGGAAAAGTCAAATAAGCAGCAATTGTTTGTAGGATTGCCGGAATTGGCCGGATTGTTTGCGCTACCTCCATGATTTATTCACAAATATTCGCTATACTAAAAACAGAAATGACCTTTGTACAAAGCTCTTTCCCATGGAGCGAGTAGACGACCATTCCCTTCGGGCCAGGGGCAGATGCGGTTTTCCCCTGTGTCGCCGCTGGGGTTTATCCGAATAAAAGGAGTAATGACATGAACAAACAACCTCTTTACGATCTGCCGGAAAATCTGGATGAATTGGAGCCAGAGCGCAGGGTCACCGTCGTCTGTGTTACCAATCAATTTCAATGCGACCGCATCATCAAGGCAGGACGGGTGATGGCAGATCTGAGCAACACCGCCTTAAACGTCATCAGTGTGGCCAACCCGGGAAGGGACCAGGACCCTGCCGCATTGCAGCACCTGTTTGATGTCACCAAGGAAAATGGGGGGAGTATGTCAATCTTATATGAGCTTGACCCAGCCAAGGCAATTATCCGTTATTTGAAGGAAAACAAAACATCCTATGTGCTCACTGGCATGCCGGAGAATGAAAATTCCATCCTCTATCAGATTTGGGAGAAGTTCACCCATATCACTTTCTTAACCGTCACCCCGGAAGGGGAACTCCAGGAGGCGGGCCGCGCCAGGTCCCTGCAAGCCGCCAATTGATTCTATGAAAAGGAGCGATTGTCATGCAAATCCGCGTCGATGAAATTTCCTTTGCCAGCAGCAACGGGCGCAGTCTGGTCAAAGGCTGGGTCTATGCCCCGATGGAAGGGGATTGCAAGGGAATTGTGCAGATCTCTCACGGCATGTGCGAATACATCGGCCGGTATGATCCCTTCCTCCGCTTTTTGGCGCAGCACGGGTATGTCGCCTGCGGCAACGACCATATTGGCCACGGCCACAGCAGCCCAGATGAGGACCACCTGGGCTATATGGGGGGGATGGAGGGCGACCGCTGGATTGTGGAGGATCTGCACCGCTTCAACCGGATTGTCCGCAAAATCCACCCCGGCTTGCCCTGTGTCATGCTGGGCCACAGCATGGGTTCCTTTGCCGCGCGGGTGTATGCTGCCCAATATGGGCATACCCTGGCAGGGTTAATTTTAAGCGGCACTGGGGGGAAGAACCCCGCCGCCCCTCTGGGGGAGAAGCTGGCCCGTGCTCTCAGCCGCAGGGCAGGGGAACGGGAGCGGACTCCTGTGCTGACCAGGCTGATCTTCCAGGATTACAACCGAGCCTTTGAGCCCCGCCGCACCGACAGCGACTGGCTCACCCGGGACAATGACCTGGTAGACCGGTATATTGACGACCCTTTCTGCACCTTTACCTTCACCAATTCCGCCTATGCGGCGTTGCTGCGGCTGCACCATCAGGCCAACAGCCGAAAGACCTTTCAAAGGACCCCCAAGGAACTGCCGGTTTACCTGTTCTCCGGGGACAAAGATCCGGTGGGAGGAAACGGGGAAGGGGTAGCCCAGGTGTTCCGGAGGTACAATGAGGCCGGGCTGTGGGATGTGGAACTGAAGCTCTACCCCGATGGCCGCCACGAGATGCTCAACGAACTCAACCGACAAGAGGTCTATAAGGATGTCTTGGGATGGCTGGACTTCCATTTGGCGGAATAGAGGGAAAGGCCCGCCTTGAAAAAAGCAGTGCAAAAAGAAAAGCCCTTGGGAATTATCCCAAGGGCTTTTGCATGTTCCTATTTGGCATAGTCCACCGAACGGGTTTCGCGGATCAAGTTGACTTTGATCTGTCCAGGGTATTCCATCTCATCTTCGATCTTTTTGGCGATTTCCCGGGCGGTGATAACCATCTGATCGTCGCTGATCACATCGGGTTTGATCATGACGCGGATCTCACGGCCGGCCTGGATGGCGAAGCATTTCTCCACCCCATTGAAGGAATTTGCAATCTCCTCCAGCTTCTCCAGGCGCTTGATGTAATTCTCCAGGTTCTCACGGCGGGCACCGGGACGCGCGGCGGAGATGGCATCAGCAGCCTGCACCAGGCAGGCGACGATGGTTTTAGGCTCCACATCGTTGTGGTGGGCCTCAATGGCGTGGATAATCTCCGGGCTTTCCTTGTACTTTTTGGCGATGTCTACGCCGATGGCCACATGGGAGCCTTCGATTTCATGGGTGAGGGCCTTGCCGATGTCGTGGATCAAACCGGCGCGGCGTGCTTGGTTGACGTCTGCGCCCACTTCGGCGGCCATAATGCCGGCCAGGTGAGCGACTTCCACTGAATGGGCCAGGACATTCTGGCCATAGCTGGTGCGGTACCGCATCCGACCCAAAAGCTTGATCAACTCGGGATGCATGGCATGGACGCCGGTTTCAATGACAGCGCGCTCGCCGTCCTGCTTGATCTCCATGTAGTTCTTCAACACGCCGGTAAACATCGCGTAGTTGCTCTCCCCGTGGGGCACGTGGTATTTTCCCCCCAGCGGGTAGCTCATGGCGTGCACCGCCGCGCACCCAGCCGTACCGAATGCAAAGCCCGCATAGTTCGACGCAATCAGGAAGTCCTCCAGCAGGGGCAGGCGGGCCTCCCGCCCCTCCCGGGCGATCGTCTGATATCCCCGGATGAGCATCTCAATGGCCTTATACCCGAACAGCTTGGTATACGGCGTCGCCTTCGGCGACAGGCTGGACTCCACCGCGTGCACCAGCGCGTCGATCGAGCTCGTCGCAAATACCCCGAAGGGCAGCCCCTCCAGGAGCTGCGGGATGAGCACCGCCGCGTCCGCATACATGGCCGGCCCCACCAGCCCCATCTTCGTCCCCAGGCGGGTCCGGTTCAGAATTGAGATGTTGGTCACCTCGCTGCCCGTGCCGCAGGTGGTGGGGATGAGGACCAGCTCCCGCCGCTTGGGCAGCTCCGGCGCCATGCCGTACAGCTCGTCAATGCTCTCCCCGCCGCCCACCGCCAGCACCTTGGCGATGTCGATGACCGTGCCGCCGCCGATGGCCACAACCCGGTTGCAGCCCGTGGCGGCCGCATCACGCAGGATGGCCTCCGCCATCACGTCGGTGGGCTCACCCATGCCGTACTGCTCCTGGTACAGCACGGCACACTCCAGGTTCATCGCCCCGAAGTAGGGCTGGTAGATGTACTCGTTGGTCAGGATCAGGTCGGACGCACCCAGCCGGAATTCCTCCACGAACTCCTTGCAGCTCGAAAAGCGGTGCAGCTCCGGCTTCCATATGATTTCTTTCATGGCATATTTCCCCTTTTCATATCCAGCTGCCTTTACTTTCGCTTTTTCTGCTCCGCGCTCTCCCGGATATAGGCCACAGCCTTTGGATCATCCGTAAACTTACATGCTTCCGTTTCCGCTGTGGTGATGTCGATGACCACTGGCCCTTCCAGCTCCAGTGCCGTCTTCAGCTCTTCCCGAAGGGTCCTGGGGTCCCGAATGGATATGCCTTTACAATTGAGCCCCCTAGCTACCGCGGCGTAGTCGATGGTTTCGGTGTCCACCTCGGTAAAGCGGCCGTCCCACATGGCCGCCTCGTACCACTTAATCCAACCCAGGATGCTGTTGTTGAGAACCACCACCTTGACATCCATGTTTTGCTCATGGAGCACTGCCATTTCTCCTAAGCAGTAGTTCAGCCCTCCGTCACCGGTGAGCACCACCACCTTGTTCCCCGGCCGCGCCGCCGCTGCGCCGATGCCGGCAGGAAGTCCATAGCCCAGGCCGCCGGCGCCCCGGGGAAGAATGGTACGACGGGCACCATATACGTCAAAGAAGCTGCCCGCCCAGCCGCAGGAGAAACTGGCGTCGCAGGCCAGGATTGTATCGTCGCCGCACAATTCATTCAATAAGGAGACGACCCTCTGCGGAGTAATACAATCATCAGCCTCCACCGCCGGCCGGTTTTTTTCCCGCCAAGCGCGGTACAACTTCGCGATTTCTTTTTCTACAGCAGTGGGATCTCTCTGCGCATCCAGCCGATCCAGCAGAAGCTGCAGGGTGGCCTTGGCATCGCCTACCAGCCCTACATCTGTAGTATGCAGTTTATTCATTTCAGTCTCGTCAATGTCAATGCGGATCTCCTTCTGGCCCTTCCTGGGAATTGTCCAGCCATAGGTGGAGTTTTGACTGAACTTAAAGCCGATGGCGAGAATCACGTCGGCCTCCTCCACCATTTTTCTGGAGACATCATTGCCGCCCAGACTTCCTACCACACCCAGGGACAGTGGGTGGTTCTCAGGCAGCACACCTTTTCCGGTCAGGGAGGCGGCTGCGGGCATAGCCATGCGCTCTGCCAGCGCCGTGATCTCCGCTCTGGCGCCGGAACGCCAAGCACCGCCGCCCAGCAGCATAACCGGCCTCTTGGCCTCCTTCAGTACCTGGATCGCCTCGTCGATTTCGTCGCGGGACGGGGTAGGACGGTGGGCGGGCAGGCTGGCCAGTTTTCGGTTGCTCTCATAGTCCGGCCCGGTATATTCCTCCCGGAAGGGCCGCCATGGACACTCGATAAATACGGGTCCGGGACGGCCACTGACCGCCATCTGGGCGGCAGTCTGCACCAACTCCGGCATTTTGTTCACATGGGGCAGGTACGCCTGCCACTTGGTCACTGGCTTGAGCACCTCCTTGGAGTCTACCACTTGGGAGCCCGTACCGCGGTACCGGGCGGCCAGCCAATCCCCCTCCATCTCAGAACCGATGGCGATGACGGGGATGGAGGTGTTGTACGCCTCCGCCAAGCCCGAAATAAACTTGATGGCACCGCAGCCGGCGGTGGCGTCGCATACTCCGATACCGCCGCTGATACGGGCGTAGGCGTCCGCGGCAAAGGTGGCATCAATCTCATCCTTCATGAGAATATGCCTGATACGGTTCCCCTCATCCAAAATTCCGTAGTAGAGCGGCAAAGTCTGCCCGCCGGGCACACCAAATACCGCCGTCACACCATAGTCGGCCAGCAGGCCGGCCATTACATTTCCTCCATGCTTTTTCATCCGCTTGTCCATACCTTTCTGATTTAGACTTAGTAAATGGTTCTATCAGACACGTTTGCCTGCGGCAATTGCAGCCTTCATCTCTTTTCTGGCCTCTTTATAAAGCTGGTAGCTGTCGGAGCGCTCACCGGACCTGGTAGTGACCAGCGTGACAATGATCTGGGTCGCCAGTGCGACAATACCGCCGGCATAGGTAATCTGAATACCGAATGGACTCGTACCGAAGACGTAGCCGTAGACGATCCAGACAACACATACGATGATACCCAACACCATGCTGTAGAAAATGGACTTCTCGTTAGGCCGCTTCCAGAGCAGAAACAGGGTAAAGGTCAAACCGCATACCGCGCGCACTGTCAGCGCGTTGGACAGGATGTCCACCACATCGCTGGAGAGCAGGCCGAGCAACTGGAACAGGATTCCGAATACCACAATGAGCAGCTTGGTCAGAAACATTTTCTGCTTCTCACTCATAGGGCTCTTACGCAGGGGAGTATAGAGCTCCATTGCAGTACTGGACATTACCATGATGTAGGTCGGCGCCGTAGACATACTGGCCGCCAGCACGCCGCAACTGGCCAGCGCCGCCATGGCGGGACCGTAATGACCGGCAATGGTGTACCAGGCAGTCCCCGGATCCATGTCGGGCCACAGGAACTTGCCACAGCAGGCAGCTATGATGACCAATCCAAAAAAGAAAATTGCAAAAATAGGCATGATGGATTGAGCCTTCTGTGCGGTCTTGGCGTCCTTGGCGCCGATCGCCGCAGAGATGGACAATGCATTTACAACCGTAACAAAGGGCTGAATGGCAAGCGTACCGATGATGTAGGAATTGCTTCTGGAGCCTCCAATGAGCTTAAAGGTACCCTGGGGCTCCAGCGCACGGTAAACTTGTCCGAAGTCCCATCCCACAGAGGTCATTACCGCAATAAAAATTGCCACAACGGACACGCTAAGTACAACCACATGCACCATATTGATGCGGGCCAGACCCTTCATGCCGCCCTGAAGTGCCAGCAGGATCATGGCCGCAATGGTGACGGTCATGGTAACCTCGCTGCGGATGCCCAGCAGGGACTGAAGCAGATTGGAGACGATGACCGTCTGTGCGCTGACCGCACTGGCAAAAGATACGAAGATCATGACTGACACACAGACGGATACCCGCTTGCTGAACAGCTTTCCAAAGATTTCCCCCAAGGAGGAACAGCCATATTTATAGCAGATGGAGCGATAAATGGGGATATAGGCACAGGTCAGCGCCCAGCCGATGATATAGCCGTAGAAGGTCCACTGATAGGCGATATCATGCTCAATAACTGCAGATGAGTTGCCAATAATGTAGCTGGAACTGATCAGGTTGCCGCACATCAGCGAGAAAGCCATAAACAACCCCATGCTGTTTTTACCGGTAGAGTACTCCACTGCGGTTTCATTCAGTTTTCTTTTTTTGGTTCTGTAGTCCAGAAAAAAGGCCATGCCCACGCAAAACAGGAAGTACCCTACCACCAGTATGATTGTCAACATGTTTTCCACCTCACAAAAACGTCTTTTGCTCTCTTTTCCATTGCTCTGCCGCCTGTTTTAGCCTCCTTTTCTTTTATTCTCCTTCGCTTTATGCGATATAACCACCCAGCACATCCACGCAGGAGCCGGATACATAGCTGGCCTGCTCTGATGCCAGAAATGAAATTACGGAGGCTACTTCTGACGGCTCTCCAATACGCCCCAGAGGTATCTGACTGCAGATTTCGTTCTGGACTTTCTGCGGCAGCACCCTCGTAAGTTCCGTATTAATGCGGCCGGGCGATACGCAGTTTACAGTGATATTGTACGGCCCCAGTGTCTTTGCCAAACTTAGAGTCATCCCAACGATTCCCGCCTTGGTAGCGGCGTAGTGCGCTCCGGACTTATTTGCCCCAAAACGTCCCGCCATTGAGGCCAGACTGATAATGCGTCCCCAGCGTTTTTCTTTCATCTGCGCCGCAGCCTCCTGTGCACAGAGAAATGCCCCCATTAGGTTTACCCGCAGAACCTGTTCAAGCTGCTCCAGCGGGATATCTTCAAATGGAACTTTGGGGGAGATCGCTGCATTATTAATTAAAATATCCACGCTTCCCAACCGCTCTGCAGCCGTCCGAAAGAGGTGCTTGATCTCCTCCGGCACCCCCACATCCGCATGAATATAGATTCCAGTTCCCCCCCTCTCACAGATTTCCTCCACTGTTTCTTTTCCGCGGCTGTCATTGATGTCACTTACACAGACCACGGCACCCTCCTGGGCTAAGACCAGAGCAGTTTCCCGGCCGATACCCTGACCAGCCCCAGTAACTACCGCTCTCTTTCCCTTGATTCCCAACTCCATTTTCTGCCTTTCCTTTCCTCATACTTTGTTGCCTATTAACCTGCTGTACGCTGGCAGCTCTCCGAGGTCCCTCAGACGCTATTATCAAAAGCAATTTTAATTCCATATCGCTGCAAATGAATCCTTTTTAAACTTTTTTTATTTTTTAGCCAAAATACTTTGCAGATATTTGGAGTAATCTCACAAATTTGTTTTATCCTTTTCTTCTCATACATCTGTTTGTATCTCATATCTGGATATCTTAAATCATTTTAATAATGTCCAAATTGCATTGACGGGCCATGCTCTGTCTGTTATCCTTTTAAGAGGCAATGTTTCACCCATGCGCTTCAAGGAGGGACACCCTATGGCCAAACAAACTCTTGGTGTTTTTACGGAAAACGAGCTGGACCGTAACTATATGTGTAAAATTCTCTCACAGGTTTTTTCCTCGTCTCTGGATATTGTCCCTGTTACCCTTGCCACCGTACACACGCTTGCGGCAGAACCCGCCGCTATTTTGGTCAATATTACCTCCCTTGCGTACGCCGACAAATATTTTCCAAACAGCCAAATCATATTTGCCCGGCGTTTTTTGGACAGCAATCACTTACATCGGCTTTTGGAACTGCCCGAAGGTACGCCAGTGCTGGTTGCAAACAAGCCCAGACGGATTGCGGAGGATTTGGTAGAAAACCTGCAACAGCTCGGGATCAATCATCTGAACTATATCCCTTATTGGCCCGGCTGTGACATAGACACTACTCCCTATGACACCGTTGTTTATGCCGGTTTTCGCAGCTATTGTCCAGAAAACAAAAAGGTCTACATCAACCTGGGATACCGAAATATCACTCCCTCTACTCTTGCTGAAATTGTCAAAATATATAATCTGCCGCCTGACTTTTTGAACCAGTTCCATATACCGGTGATGCAGCAACTGGTATCTGAGCTGTACCACCGACAAGATATCCACACCCAGAACCAACTACTCAAAAGCCAGTTATCCCAGACACTCGCTCTTACAGGCACTGCTCTGTTCCACCTGGATGAGAACCAACAGATCGTGGAGCTGAACGAGGCCGCCGCCCGTCTCCTGCCCGCCGGACAGAAGGGATTGCCTGGCCACCCGCTTCTCCCGTGTTTTCCAGAGTTGGCCCACCTCGCCGCCTCCCTGTCCGAAGGTCGTGAGGAAAAGGAAGTCGTATATTTAGGGAAAAAGCCCTATACACTGCACCTCCACTTCGAGTCCCCCCTCCAGCACCGCCACTGTTTCATCCTGCTCACCCCAATCGCCGCGTCCTCCTCCGAAAAACGGTGCTCTCATGGTGTAAAAAAGAACTCCTTGCCAGCCAAGTACCACTTTTCAGACATTTTAGGACACTCCCCCGCTGTTCAAAAGGCAATTCGCCTGGCACAGTACTATTCTGGTACAGATGAGACCATCCTCATCTTTGGGGAGAGCGGCACAGGCAAGGAGTTGTTTGCCCAGTCCATCCACAATGCCTCGCGTCGCCGTCAAAGCCCCTTTGTGGCCGTAAACTGTGCCGCCATTCCAGATACCCTAATTGAAAGCGAACTTTTTGGTTATGAAGAGGGGGCTTTTACTGGGGCACGCAAAGGGGGAAAGCAGGGCCTCTTTCAAACCGCCGATAACGGCACCATTTTTCTTGATGAAATTGGCGACATTCCCCTCTCTCTTCAAAGTCGCCTTCTACGGGTTCTGGAAGAGCGGGAAGTGATGCCGGTTGGCTCCACCAGTGTGATCCCTATTGACGTACGGGTTATCTGCGCAACCAACCGGAATTTGAACGAGATGGTCCGGCAGGGTACCTTCCGTGAGGATCTCTATTATCGACTCAAGATCCTGCCCCTAGTTATCCCTCCGCTCCGCGAACGCGTGGAGGATATCCCGGAACTTCTCCATTCCATGGCCGAGGGTGCGCGACTTCCAGCACAATTAGAGCACAGACTTTTACATTATACATGGCCCGGGAACGTCCGCGAGCTGCGGGCTTTTTCTAGTAACCTGACTATTTTTTATCAGCAGGATATTGCCCCTGATCAGCAGCAATCGCTTTTAAATGATTTAATTCGCAACTTTTTTGGCCACCGAATTTCTGCGTTCACCGACTGTTCTGAACCACTGTCCCAGGAAGACCGCCTCCTTTTGAACTCCATTCAGGAGCTTACCGCCGCCGGGCGCCCTGCAGGCCGCGGTTCCCTGCTTCGCCTTTCGCCTTTGTTGGCGGCGGGTTTTACCGAGGCCAAGCTGAAATTAAGAATTCGCCGACTGGCGGAGTCCGGCTACATATCAGTAGGGAAAACCCGGCAGGGACTCCGCCTTACCCTATTGGGCACCGAAGCACTCGCACAGGGTGAAGTATAGCAGGCCTCTCCGGTCCACTGTAAAAACCGTCTGTCTCAACGGCAGGAAAAAGCCTGTAGTCGTTTGACTACAGGCTTTTTCCTTTTATTCTTTCTGTTCCCCTTGGGTCAGTTTATCTCCGGCACTGTCCACGCCGGACTCCAGCGCTGCAATAGCCTTGGACAGCCATGCAGGCAAAGGGGCTCCCAGCCGCCCGGCATTTTCCACGATACTCCCCAGCTCGGTCAGGATATACCAGACCAGCACCAGCACCGTGAGAAATACCGTATAATCGAAGGGCAGGGTCAGGGCGGGGATATGATCCAGGATCAAGCCCAGCACCCCGTCCAGGATGGCGGCCACCAGGACGGCGGCCATGGCTCCCACCTTGTGCCAGAGGCCCTCCCGGGCCGCCTTGCAGGACCACTTCCCCGCCTTGAGGGCGGCGGCGGTACCGGTGGCGTAGTCCAGCAGCATACAGGCCACCCACGCCACCACCAGCCAGCCGAACCATCCCCACAGGGCGGTCAGGCAGCCCAGGACAGCGGCCACGGCGGCCTTGAAGCCGTTGATGTGGTCCATCAGGCCCCGCCCCCGTCCAGCAGGCCCAGGTTGCGGAGCATCTGAAGGTTAACCAGGTTGTCGTCGGTCAGGCGGAGTCCGCCGCCCTGGTCTCCCCGCAGCACTCCCTCGTCAACGGCCTTCTGCACCGTCTCCCTGGCCCACGCGGGGCAGTTCTCCACACTGGTGTAGACCGGCGGCCGGGCGGCCGTCACGGCCGCGTCGATCATGGCCTGAATTTCCTCTTTCGTCATGTCGGTGTCCTCCTCTCGATATGGGGGCATGGCGGGCGGGTAGTCCCCCGCCCGGATCATACTGCTGGTGTATTTTCCGCCGTCGCTCCACTGGAGATGGGGCCGGTCAGGGAAGCTCTTCCACCGGCCGCCCCACTCAAAGCCCACCTGTTCCCCCAGCTCTCCGGCCCGCTGAAAGAATGTGGAATCCGAATACTCCTGTCCCTTGATGTTCTGGCAGAAGTCGAAGGCCAGCCCCGCCTGCTCCCCGTGAAAGCTGGGTACAGGCGTGGCGGCCGTACCGTTTTCATAGCAGTATTGCTGGTACTCCTCATCCCGCACGGTTCCGGTGACCAGCACCAGAAGCCCCGCCGCGCGGCACAGCTCCAGCCAGGCGCGGCAGTTGGCCGCCACGTCGGGGCGCAGCCGGTCAATATCCCGGCTGTTCAGCATTGCCGTTCCCTCCGTTCGCTCGCTCCATGGCTCTCATCCTTTCTCCTGTGGTTCAAAAGGGGGCGGCAAATCCGCCCCCTTCATCTTATGCCTGCACTTCCTCCCACTGCCACATGCCGGGGGTGTCGGGGGGCCAGGTGCAGGGGATCATATCCCCGCCCTCGGCCACCTGGTAGACCTTGCCGTTGTAGCGGTAGCACTTGCCCGCATGGCAATCCATGCCGTACACCCAGGGGATGGGGTCGTCCGCCGTGCCGGCGTGCTCCCGGTCGATGGGCCGGTAGACGGCCAGCATCCCCTCGTCGTGGGGGGCCTGGTGGGCCTGGGGTGTCACCGCCTGCACCACCCGGTAGAGCTGGCCGCCGTCGTTGAGGACCCGCCCCTCAGGCAGCTCCTCGCCGTCTGCCAGTACCGCCGCCCAGGTGGGAAACAGATCCGACATGTCCAGGGCATAGCTGTCCGGGATGGCTGTGCTGGTGGCCGCATAGGACAGCATGGCTGTGCGGAACTGGGGCGTCAGGTCCGGCTCCGGCTCCGGCTTGGGCGGCTGCTCCCGGGGCGTCAGGCCCACCAGCTTGCCGTCCTGTATGTCCAGGTCGCAGTAGCCCGCACAGTCCCAGGCCGTCTGCTCCAGCTCCGGCGGTACGGCAAGCCACCCCTCCAGCCAGCACTCCGTCCGGTGGCTCTGGCTCTGCAGGCCATGGCCGCCGTCCTCCCTGTCCTTAATTTCGATGATGGTCAGCATACAATTCCCTCCTGATCCATTCAAACAGTTTGAGCAGCAGGCGGCCCAGCTTCTGCCGGTTGCTCTCCGCCGCCCGGCTCCGCTCCCTCCAGTCCGCCCCCTCCACGGACCGGCGGCCCAGCCACTCCTCCAGGGCGGCCAGCAGCCTGCCGCTCCCCCAGCGCCCGCCCTCTGTCCGGCGCAGGCCCTCCCCCAGCTCCGCCGTGCGGGCCTCCCCGCCCCGCACCAGCCGCACCACCAGCCCCTGCAGGGTGAGCTTTCGCG
>ENA-ORUM01001465-ORUM01001465.1-human-gut-metagenome-genome-assembly--contig:-NODE-1465-length-18863-cov-25.248139_pt1 | contig 18863 bp, 12 predicted proteins | sample MGYA00242083_ERZ509217 | MGnify/ENA primary metagenome ERZ509217 (study PRJEB26280, sample SAMEA2338831) | human gut metagenome | biome: human gut; feature: human-associated habitat; material: faeces... | reverse complement strand
TTTCTAAACTACCTATGCGGCAGTTAACGGGAATATTCCGTCACGGTAGATTGCGGGAATTTTCTAAACTACCTATGCGGCAGTTAACACATGAGCCTCAGCTTTGCTGTTTTCAGCATATTTCTAAACTACCTATGCGGCAGTTAACTACGGTACTTCCAGTAGTTTCCCCTTGATGTTTTTCTAAACTACCTATGCGGCAGTTAACAACATGGACAAGATTTCTGAAATCGGTTATGCTTTCTAAACTACCTATGCGGCAGTTAACCATTTGATGTGAGAGGTGGTCTCGATGCACTTTTTCTAAACTACCTATGCGGCAGTTAACGTCAGGCTATGAATAAAATTCTTCATAGTCTTTTTCTAAACTACCTATGCGGCAGTTAACCAGAGCCAGAAGACAAGTCGATTGGCGCTGCATTTCTAAACTACCTATGCGGCAGTTAACACACCTAAAGGCATCATTGAGCGCCTATGAAATTTCTAAACTACCTATGCGGCAGTTAACATCATATCAACATTTTGGGTAATCCGGTTCATTTTCTAAACTACCTATGCGGCAGTTAACCGGAGCCAAATCCTACATCCTCACCGATAATATTTCTAAACTACCTATGCGGCAGTTAACCTGAAACTATATGCAAATCAATAGGTTTTGCTTTTCTAAACTACCTATGCGGCAGTTAACATTGAATTACTGATGAAAAGAATCGGCGTTGTTTTCTAAACTACCTATGCGGCAGTTAACGCATGAAACAAGTAAAAGAAGAATGGGTAGTATTTCTAAACTACCTATGCGGCAGTTAACTAAAAGCATGGCCGCCATGGGCGGAAGCGATTTTTCTAAACTACCTATGCGGCAGTTAACAGGTCCATTTCCCGAACTTTTTTCACAAAAGATTTCTAAACTACCTATGCGGCAGTTAACTTTATTTCCACGATTGCGCTCCAATCATCGGTTTTCTAAACTACCTATGCGGCAGTTAACCTCAAGATTTAACTTTGTGTTGTGGTCCTTGATTTCTAAACTACCTATGCGGCAGTTAACTTACAGGAATTAAACCTACCGAAAATTAATAATTTCTAAACTACCTATGCGGCAGTTAACGACTTTAGCAAAGTAAAGGATACAGGTATTATTTTCTAAACTACCTATGCGGCAGTTAACTTAAAAAGTGGTAAAAGAGTGGTTGACAATAATTTCTAAACTACCTATGCGGCAGTTAACATGAATTTCAGCGTGCTGGCGGTAATACTGGCTTTCTAAACTACCTATGCGGCAGTTAACACCACCCATCTTTGATACCTTTCCACTCTTCCTTTCTAAACTACCTATGCGGCAGTTAACAAAAAGTGCCTTATTTTGCGTTTTAAGAGGGGTTTCTAAACTACCTATGCGGCAGTTAACGAACACTCACCATTTCCACAATCCACTGTGACTTTCTAAACTACCTATGCGGCAGTTAACCGGTTAAGTCCTGCAATCAACTTGCCAATTATTTTCTAAACTACCTATGCGGCAGTTAACCTGAAAGAAGACATAACGATACCGACTTTGTCTTTCTAAACTACCTATGCGGCAGTTAACTACCGTCGAACATAAACGCCGCCGCGTTTATCTTTCTAAACTACCTATGCGGCAGTTAACGAGTTTTGGGGACACGGTAAACACTGGTTTGATTTCTAAACTACCTATGCGGCAGTTAACAAGGAGGAGATGAAAGATGAAAATTTCATCGGTTTTCTAAACTACCTATGCGGCAGTTAACTAAGGGACTTTAATTAAATTCCCCTTGATGTTTTTCTAAACTACCTATGCGGCAGTTAACGATGCTGGAGCGGAAAAAGAAGCCGACAGCACGTGCGCTTATACATCTTTTTCCCACTTTGACCCAAATTTATTCCTGCTTTGAAATAGATTGATTTAATCGCATTTTTCAAACGCCGTAAAAATTTGGGTTAAAATTCCGGAACGGTTCTGTTATTACTTAAACCATAGGTTCCGCATTCTGTCAAGGCAGATTCTTCTTCTACCCGCTTTTTTATAAAAAGGCTAAATGTTCCTCCGCGGGAAAAGCTTTTCATCTGTATGTACGGCAGTCTGACAGATTTTCTCTTTCCTTGCAGAAGCCGGGCAGCCTCTTCGATCGTTACTCCCGGATGTCTTTTTGCATAGCGTTTCGCTTTTACCCGGATTGAGCCCTCAGGCTGGTACCTGCTATATACGGCATAAATTTTTCTTTCCTGTACTTTTCTTTCCGGCACTTTCCTTATGCTTGTACAGTGCACATAATCAAGGAGGCGTCCCAGTACTTTGGGCAGGTTGAGTCTTTCCAATTCTTGTGCTTCCGCAAAGACACGGATTTTTTCTCCCAGATCTGTTTCCCTGTATTCGGGAAATGAAACGGCATAGGGGTTATGTCCGCTTTTATTTTTTTCATCTGCAAAAGCAATATGGAGCTGGGTAAACACTTTGGTCCAAAGGAAGGCAAGCGATACTTCCGCACATGGGAGCAAGGTGATTTCCTGATAGTATTCCATGGCTTATTCCTTTTCGCTCTGACCAAAAACACCGCCGCGGACGAGAACAGCCATGACATAGTTTTTGTCATTTTCATCGTCCGGTTCACTGCCGGTTGACCACTGATCAAACAGGGTATAAAAATCTTTTTTCTCTTTTGGTGTGCGGTAGGCTTTCCCCAGAGTAGTAACCGCGCCATAGGGTTCAATGGCAATCGGTATCCGTCTGCCCTCTTCCTGAGGATACCAAGTGTCGACGGTTCTGATGGCATTGCTGAGTTTCTGCGAGTGTATGGCTGCCGTACCGTCCACATGGTAAAGAACCTTGCTCTTCTTGCCTTTTCCTTTATCAAGAATCAGTTCTTCGCTGGGATAAATTTCCTGTCCTTTCCCCATAAGTGCGAAGGCTTCCACTTCGATCAGAAGGGATGACCTCTTTCCACAGAGAGTTTCGGCAATAAAAGATGCCAATTCTTCCACTTTTTCACGATTCTTATCAAAATCCTTCAAGCTAAAATCATAAATATTAAATATCCATTTTTTATTTTCTCCTTTTATGGATACAATGACCTCCGCTTTTTCTGCCCCTACACGATTTCTCCAAAGGAAGCGGCCATTAGCTATATTCATCGCATAGCGGGCTGACAGCTCTTTAAATCCGTTCTGCTCAATAAATTTCTTTCCTATTTCTTCTATCTTTTTATGATGAGTTTCGTTATTGCATGCAGAAGGATGCTCTACACCGGAAAGGACTTTGATTGTAAAGGATAATTTCAATGTGTCATCGTTTAAAGAAATAGAAGCACTGTCTACGGTCTGCAGATTTGCTTTTTCCACTTCCGCATTCAATTTCATGGGATCATTTTTTACACTATCCTTCAATCGGTTGGAAATGGTTCCTCTTACAGATTTTTCTACCAGCATAACGGGACGGGCTGTTTCATTTCTTTTTTCCCAGGTTGTTCCATACATATAGCCATCCGATAAAACAAGTTTCTTTTCAAAAGAAAGTACAGATGCCAGATTTGATTCTTTTTTCGCCATTTTCATTTCCTCCTGATCATTCCTTATTTTTACAAAGATATAATTGATTGGTTTCTTCATAGGCATAGTGCCACATCATTTCATCTATGTCACGGAACCGATGAGCCATCTTAAATTCACCAAGGGTGACTATGCTTTCTGCAAATCGATGGGGCGTATCCGGATCCCGCTGATTTTTCACTTTCCCCAGCGGAGACAATCCTTTAAATCCTACAGCAAGCGGCGCAATCCATCCGGCCGCCGTCTTTTCATATTTCCAGTCTGTTACCTTCCCGGATTCATCTTTTTCTGCTGTCTGATGTACTTTCAGATAGTGAAGCAGCCTATCCAGACTGTCTTTCCCTTCCAACTCTTTCGCTTCCATGAGATCCCTGCGCTCAATAGGTATATAACCGGGCATAAGGGTGAAAATTACTTTCCTAACTGACATAGGATTGTCTTCATCTATACGCATGACTTGGATTTTTCTAATATCCAGTATGTCTCCCCCCGCCATTTTCATTTGGGGCAATATTTCCTTTACGGCCTGTTCCAATAATTCCATGTTATTCCCATCTACCCTTTCGACTTCTATCAGAAGGGATACGGAAAGATGGATTCTCGCATCTTCAATAAATGACGGTCTTTCTCCTTTTTCATTAAGTGGATTTGCCGTTCCTACAAGGGAATTCACATAGTCTCCGAGTCCCTTATAAATCTGCAGATTCGTTTTGTGATACGATACTGCTGTTTTTACAAGTCGTATTCCCTCCAGAGCCGGCTCTCTCCTTTCTCCCAACTTTCGTTCCAGTGCATGGACTGCCCCGAGCCATGCCGTCATAGCAGGTACTCCTATGGTTAAGGTGCTGCTCATGGCATTGGCATTATGAATACGCAGACGGGATATAAGCAAATATGCTTTCATGACAAACTTCTCACCTCCTCCATAAGCACCTCTGTCATTGCGTGCCGGATATATTTCATTTCCTCCTCGCCCAATGATACACGCTGTTCTTTTTTGATCCTTCTATATTTGTAAATAAACCATTTTGCAAAATACTTTCCTATCTCATTTGCCCATTCATCTGTCCGCTCCGCTCTATATTGTTCATCAAGCCATATTTTCTGAATCCGTGGCAGATTAAGGAACTCCTCACCGCTGCTCCAGCCGGCAGGCTCTTCCCGTAAGCGGTAACAGGACTGCAGTATGACATCAATCAGATTACAGAACAGTGCTTCCCTCTTATTCCGAATTTCCACATTATTCCGTTCCATGAGAAACAACTCATGCAGATTTCGGAACAGGAAGAAATAGTCTCGGTATGGCACTGTTTCCTCAAGGAAATTACGGTGGGGGCGACGTATTTTTTTCTCTTCCAACAGAGCCGGCATAGACATGAGCAGATCCGCTTTTCCCGCTACCCGTGCATTAAAGGCACTAATATTCTGCGCTTTCGTTCCCCCAAAGCCAATGACTGTCCGCTCCATGATTTCATCACATGCATTCCCATAAAACTCGCTTTTCTCATTACGGCAGTCAAACCTGTGCTGCCTCATATTCCTGCTTCTGCCGTTCAGCACTTGCAGGAGGCTTGAGGCCGGCAATACAGTCAACAGATGATACACTCCTTCTCCGACAGGAAAGTAAATTTGCCGCAGCCTTCCGTCCGTTGCTGCCGGATCGGCAGTCGCCATCATGCGTTCCACTTCCTGTCTCATTGTATCAAAGGATACGCCCAAAGATTCTACTTCTCTCCTGACGTTTTCATCATTTTCATAGATATGCTTCCATAATGGTCTTCCGTCATCCAATGCATAAAGCAGTAATTTTGCCGCGCCCATGTAAGCAGCGGAAGAATATACGATATCCGTTTCACAGTCCACATTTTCCGTCACTACATAGGCATTTTGTCCCGCTTTATTTTTTCTCTGCAAATACACTTTCACATCGGGATGGGTAAATTTCCCGACATGTGTCGCCATATCGCATTTGGAAAGCAAAGAAACCGTATCCGCCAGCCACTTCTGTGGCGTTTTCTTTTTCCCTGCCGCCGCTTCCGATATGTACGCTGTCAATCCGCTCAAAATCATCCCTCCTGTCTATTTTCTTCCGTTAACTTGAACATACCTAACTGATCTGAATATTTCCATTCATCCACTGTACTGGATCTCCCGTAGGGTATAGTGATTTCTCCATATCTGCAGGAAATCTCATTCATTTGCACATCCTGCGGCACATCACTTGTATCTGATACGTACCGCCTCAAGGCAGCTTCATAATCACGAATAAGCCATAACCGTCCCTCCATTCCCTCTGTCATACCACTGTAGTCGGTAATTCCTACACTATCTGAAAGCAAAGTCTTCTCCTTTCCCTCATACACAAGAAATTTTCGTACCCCCTCCTCATACACCGCGCAGGCCTTGATTTCTTCCCCATAGCTTTCACGGAAGCGGCTGCAGCCTTGCGGAAGTGCCGTCATCCACCAGTATTCTTCCATCCATCCGTGCATACACTGCGGCCCGCAATCTCCCTTGCAGTTAAAATCCATCATGCTCGCATGTTCCAGATCAGAGAGTTTTGAGAAATATTTTTTATCATCTGGACAGAATTGCTCCTTATCCAACATTTCCGGTTTTAAAATTCTCGGTACCGCATCAATCCTTCTGCCCAACTCCTCTTCATCCACAAGATCATGCATGTCATAACTGTTCAATTTCCGCTTTTTGGTTTCATACCCGGGTTTGCTGTAAGCCGGCTCTTTTCCCTGCCAAGCTTTCAGATTATAGGCCATGATTGCCATATTCTTTTTTTCAAGCGTTCCTGAAACCGGCTGACGATGACGAAGGACACGGCCGGCAAGCTGTATGATGGATCGGTACGACGACGGCTCCACCACTGCCCAATCGAAGTCATGATCACGGCCGACTTCCTCCACCGGTGTTGCTACAAGAATAAATATGATATTCTCTTCCGGTGTGCTGTCCAGATGCTTCCGCACGGTTTCATCCTGAAAATCCACTGTGGCAGACTGCGTTTTTCTTGTGAGCACCTTGTCCAGATACCGCTCCTGCTCATGACGGAGAAGAAGGATCTGCCTGCTGTGGTAAGTCATCACTCGGACAGCTGTCCCCTCGCTCCATCCGCATTTCATGAGGTACAGGCTGACTTTCACACAGGGGGTGATATTTGCCACACGAACCACACCGAAAGAAATCCGCTTCTTTGTTCTTTTATCAATGACATGGTGATTTTCATGCAGCTTTTCTATGGCCTTCCTCATATTTTCAAAATAGGAAGTCTCTTTCGCAGCGTCAGTGTCATTATATTCCGCTCCGCAGGGCTGTATATATCCCTTACGCTTTATCGGCTCTTTCCCCAGATTTTCCACTCGTTTACGGATAAATCGATCGTGAATCTTTCGATAAGCCGAATCATCCCCGCTGTCCATCGGTTCCACATCTGTCCTGAACTCATCACAAAGCGCAAGAGCACACCGTTTTTTCCCCGTAAAGAAGGAATTGTAACTTTTCAGTCCTGCCTGATATGACCTGTACAGCCCTTCCGCCAGATCAGGCGGTATCGTCGCTGAAGAGATCGCCACATTTCTTCCGCACAATCCCGCCAGATGAACAAGCCTTGCTATGGCGATGAGATCCTTGGAATTGAAATCATCAATTTCATCAATCACCAGATCCGATGACATCAGCCGCAATGAAGGCAAAATATACCTTCCTCCCCGTGTTGTCTCCACAGCCCCCATCAAATGATCGATAGTCGCCGCAAGAACAGGCTTGTATAGAAAGGCTTTATTCTTTTTTGACGTCTTTTCATTTACCGCCACTCCTTTTTTATCTGTCTTATTGAAAAAGATATCCAGAAACCGGGACTGCTCCTCGCTTTCCGTATCCACATACTCCAATTCTTCCGGCAGCAGCGGCTCTTCCGATAAATACCCCTTTCTATTTCCCTTTTTCTCTTTACCTTTATCTGCTTCCTTATTTTCCTCATGCAATTTGGTTACGGCACTGGAACCGATAAGGACGGCCAGATCATTCCTGTCCAAATGTATCCGTTCCCTGTATTCATCACCGGTCTGCAGCGTCAACGTACGGAGGCCGAGGGCAAGGATATACCGGAGCGATTTTCCGTCCGTCGATACAGCCTGCATGATCTTTGCATTGGCAAACGTTTTGCCGCAGCCGGTGCTTGCCATATTGACTATAAAATACCTGGCACCATCCCCATTCTTCTCCCGGAATGCTCTGATTTTCTCGACAACTGTATCCTGCCATCTGAAAACTGCCGGGCTTTTCTTTGTCAACGCCTTTACATCATAGACGCTCTCCATCTGATCACTGAAATAAGGAAATCTGTGGGCAATATGGGTTGCCTGTTCACAGACCCTGACCAAATGTTCCTCCAGAAACTGCTTTTTCTTTCCGGTCTTACCGTCCGTATTCGCCCACAAATCATTTTTTACCCATCGGCCCTTATCTGTTTCCTCAGGCAGGGAAGAAACATAATGGTCCGCCAGCATAAGAGACAATCTCGTATAGTGGGCGATAGCCCTGAATGATGGTTTGTATGTCTCCCCTCCCATAATATCCATCAGTCTGTCGTAATCATTTAATAACCGGCCGCACCATTTTTTTATGGCCTTCCGCCAAGCTGCCGCATTCTCCACAAGGAGTCCCTCCGGAAATACAAAGCAGCTCCTGCGGCACATAATAGCCTCCTCCGCTTCACTCTCATATCCCCAGCACGCATTCAGACTGAAGAACATACTGTGGAAACTTTTTTTCTCTACATTCACCCAGCCATTCTTATCCATAGACGGCAGCCTGTGATGAGACAGGATCAACCACATCAGAAACTTTGCAATCGGCGGCAAATGTGCTGCATCCAGCTTTTTCATATCTGCCTGCCCGTTTCCTTTTTCGTCAATTTGCAGATTCTTTTCTATATCCTCTGTCTTTATCGTTCCTTCGGCCAGTACTTTCAGCCATTTTCTGTCGTCTTCCTCCGCACCTGCAGCAAAAACAAGCGCTTCAAGAAGCTTGCAGGATACCCATTCATGACGGAAGGGATCCATTTTCAATGTTTTTTCATCCAGTTTCTTCTGAAATAACGCTGATGCCTTTCCCCAGTCATGGAAGAGTGCCGCCACCGCTGCCAGCGCTTTTATCAACGGCAGATACTGCCAGTCGTTTTCCCACTCATGGTGAAGGATTTCCTTTTGTGTGGAGTGGACAGGTACGATGCCTTCCTCATTAAACATGTCCCGCTTCCCTACAATCCAGACCAGCTCGCTATGGCTCCGTGATCGGATCCAATGACACGCCACTGCTGTACTTTTGGTAGCAGTCCGTCGCAAAAGCGCCTGCACCGTCAGCAACCCCTCTTGCGTAATGACCGTTTTCCACGTATCATTCCCAATTCTGTCTGCAAAACTATCCAGAATCCTCCGCACCGTATAAATAGCCTTCTTCTCGCTCCTGCTCGTAAATATGACCATCATGACCGTTCACCGCCCGCATATAGTCTGCTGCACCGTTTCACTTCATCAAACATAAAATCCAGCGCCTTATGTTCGGTAAACTTCTGTAAGCAGATCTGCCTGAACTCTCTGTCTCTCTGCCCTCTCATGGCACAGATAAAGCTCCATGGCAGGACGATGGCATCCTTGATCAAATCCGCCACATCAAAAACAAGAGCGCCTCGTCTTGTCTTACCATGCATCACCGCGAAGCCGTGAGGAATACCAAGTACCCAGAGAGTCGTTGCCGCCAGTCCGTACGCCAGATAATTCCCATGGTCAAGCAGCCTGTTCGCAGGCTGGTCAGAATTACGCTCCCTCGTGAAATCGACTGTTTCCGTATTCTGTGCCGCGTACCTGTAGAGCTTTTTTGTGAATTCCGCCTCCGCCGCCAATACATGGGTCACATCCCCCGCTATTTCCATGCGGCTCTTAAAAACGGAAATCGCTTCTTCTGTCAAAGCATCATCGGTAAAAAAACCTTCATCGGCCAATTCATTGTCTTTATCCCAGACTGTCTGCAGAAAACGGATACGGTTTTTCTGGAACTCCTTTGCCACAGCAAGACGTTTCTTTTCATCAAACCAAAAAGACAGCCACCCCTGCACATATTCTGTCGGCCTGTACTCACTTTGCGGATTCAGCCACTCCACCTCCGTACCGGCAAATAACGGTGTAGCCCCACCACCGCAGAAACCAACAAGTACACCGGCGCCGCTGAGCAGCCGCATTGCCGCCTGTGTCACAGAAGTACCGCTGCCCAAAAGAATTACTGTTGTGTTGGCAATCGGAATATTCCAAAACAAGTTCTCTTTTTTCGTCTCCGTCAAATAAACAATACGTCCATCCTTCTGCATGATCCTGCACTTTTCAAGATAATACAGATTCGCCCGTTTAGAATGAAGAATCGTTTTCAAATCCGACTTGACAATATCCTCTATCATAGCCCTCACCACATTCTTTCCTGCAGAATTTTTACTGCAATACAGATACGTTCTCTTTTGCAATATTCATCAATACCTTACAGTAATAAAGATAATTTAACACCATCCATCCATTTCTGATCGACAGCAATCTACTAATTTCTTTGTTATTGCTTTTCTCATTTTACCCCTTAAGTAAAACCATGTCAAATATAATTATTTATTAAGTGGAATTTATTTGACATGGAAATAATCTTTTATGAAATTCAAACTGCCTATGCGGCAGATAATTATAATCATTCATTAAGTTTTCTAAGCTGCTTATCCAGCAGTTGTCTACATTGTACACCATGATAAAAATAAACAGCAACCACAAGATGTTCTTAATATGGATATATTTGCCGTACTGATTTTTCTATAGCTCAGCTTCATGAATATTTTGATCATCCTTACTTTTCATTATCCAAAACCTTCAACTTTTTCATTCCTTCAGTATTCAAATTCTCCAAAGAAAATAATTAGGTTCTTGCCAATTTTCTAAGCACGACCATTCGCTCTTTCCAATCAATCTTTTTACCAATTAAAACTGCATTACAGCTTTCCATATTCGCAAGGACCAATAACTCATTTAGATTTGCACAAGCCCTCATTTTTCTTTCAGATCCGGATTTCCCTCACGCCACTATTTTGCACGTTTATTGAACAACACAACATTTAGCACATCCGCTTCACTTACATATTTGCAGGACAATTGTTCACTTGTTAAATCAGATAAAAGATATCCGTTGACAGCATCTGTGTAAATTTTATAGTTAATCTTTAGGATTTCTCTATTTAGATTCCAAAGCCCTGAATACCCATTATCGGGGCAAATCCACTCATAGCTTATCCAAGCTGCGCCTCATTTTCATTGCATTTCCAAAAACACTCTACAATCCTTTACTCAAAAACGGCACTGTTTTTCTTTCAGTGCTGTTTTTCTGTTTCAGAAGTCAAGGCGGAAGGAAATGCGCCCTTCTTTCCATGATACGTCTATGGTTCCATCGAGGATCTGCACGATGTCGGCAGCTATGGAGAGGCCTACGCCGTAGCCTTTGATCTGGCTGCTGTGGGAGATGTCGTGGCGGTAGAAGCGTTCAAAGAATTTCGTGTAGTCTATATCTTCTCCTTCTGCAAAGTCGTTGGAGATTATTATCGCAAAACCTTTTTCTTTTTTCTCTGTCGTGACTTCCACTTGCACGCGTCCTTTTTCGTCGCAGTATTTCACGGCGTTATCCAGAAGGATGCCGAGGATCTGTCCGAAGAGTTTTTCTTCTGACCGGACGTGGACGCCGGGCGGTATATGGGTTTCGAGCGTCTTCCCCCGTTCAGCCGCCACCTGTCGGAAGTCACCTGCGATGGTTTCTGTGACTTGGGAAATATCCACATCTTCCAGTTTCAGGTTTTCTTTTTCTATTTCCCCGACCCGGGCGAGGGCAACAAGGTCGTTGATAAGGTTCGTCAGGCGTTTCGTCTGTTTGATAATATTCCCTGTCCATTCGCTCTTTCCGCTGACGAGTTCGAGCGCTTCCGTATTCGCCGAAATGATCGCCACCGGTGTTTTCAGCTCGTGGCTGGCGTTTGTGATGAACCGTTTCTGGTTTTCCATATTTCTCACGAAGGGCTTAATGGCCTTGCTGGAGAGGAAGGTGATGATGAGGAAGAAGAGGATGATGCAGAAGAGACCGAGCGCCACGGAGTAGCTGAATATGGAAGAGAGGGCGAGGATGTCCCGGGTACAGTCGAAAAAGACGACGAGGGTGTCACCGCTGGCGGTCTGTGTGATTTTATAGTTGTAATAGGCCCTGTCTTTAAGGAAGAAATCTTCCGATTTCCCTGTCTGGAGAACCCGTACGGCGAGGTTGAAGGCTTCTTTGGCGTTGAATGCGGCGATGTGGTTGACGTTAATGACCTTCGCTTCCTTTTTGTTCGCGTCAAAGAGAATGGAGAAATATCTCGCCTGATAGGAGAATTCAGGTGTTTCTTCCGCCCAGTTCCCGAATTCGAAGAGTCCTTTCTCCTGCGGCGCGAGGTCGGATGGGATAGTGCCGCCGTTCTGCGAAATGATGTCGGTGATGGACGATATTTCATGGTGCACCCTGACGTAAAGGGAGCCATTGATCAGCCCGACGGCAAGGACGATGATGGCCACGACGGAGGCGGTGGCCATCCATATAAATTTGCGGTGGAGCCTGCGTATCATATCCATAGGAGTACCTTCTGTTTCTGTATGTCAATCAGCGGGAGACGATCTGGAGGCGGAAGTCGCTGTTTTTCTCTCCTGCTATCCGTATATTTCCATGAACGGCCTCGATTTTTTCTCTGAGGTAGGAAATATACATCCAGACGATGCCGATATCCATGTCCGCTTCATCACTCCAGACATAGCGGAAAAGCTCGTCGGTAGAAATAGTCTTCCCTTCGTTCATCATAAGGTAGGAAAGGAGCTTCGTTTCCTTGCTCGACAGGCGGACGGAACTGGTGCAGGAAAGTTCTTGCTCCGCCACATCCAGCTCGACATCGCCTTTTTTCAGCTTAGTCGGCGTAAATTCGCCCATGCGCCTTGTCATGGAACGGATGCGGGCGAGCAGTTCCCCCATGGCGAACGGTTTAGCGAGGTAGTCGTCCGCGCCTGCGTCAAGGCCCATGATGCGGTCTTCTACCTCCGATTTGGCGGTCAGCATGATGACCGGCGTCATATCACCGCTGTCACGGATACGTTTCAGCGCTTCAATACCGTCTATTTTCGGCATCATGATATCGAAAATCATACAACTGTAGGAGTTCTCCCTCGCCTTTTCCGTAGCGGCGAGCCCGTCATAGACGGCGTCCACCTCGTAGCCGAAATGTTTCAGCACCGCCGCAAGGGCGTCTGACATAGCCTTTTCGTCTTCTGCTATCAATATTTTCATTCTGTTCCACCTTCTTCACGGATAAGTTTACGAATCGTCTGCATGGAAATATCGCAGGACGCCAGTTCATCAGCACAGCGTTTCAACTCCTGCTCAATGAGCGGCGCATTCCTGATATGGTGCTTATATTTCATTTCATGCTCCAGACTCGCCCACGAATCCATAGCGATGGTGCGGAGCTGTATTTCCACAAAAAAATGACCCGGATTATCTCCGCGAACGTCCTCATACGGCGCCTCAACCGACAGGATCATATGGTAGCTGCGGTACCCATTTGATTTCACATCCAGTATATAATCCTTTTCTTTCACCACGGTGATTCCCGGCAAGTTTTTAATTCGTGAAATATTTTTGTAAATATCGTCGATAAAGCGGCAAACAACACGGAACCCGATGGCATCCCGTACCTCGCAGAGCGCCGAATAAGGGGTAAGAGGCAATCCCCGCGTTTCCAGCTTCGCCTGCATGCTTTTCTCCGATTTCAGCCGGTAACGCAGATGCTCATAAATCAACTCCCCCGAATTATCTTTATGTGCCTTCGCATACCGCTCTATGGAAACCGCCATCATCCGCATGACCGCCTCTAAAGAATCCTTGTACTGTCCATATATATCCATATGATAAACCTCTTTTACATAAGTATGCCTAAATTATAGCACAGGAAAAACGGCCCCTGACAAAAAAGCCCCCCACTTCGCCACATACGCCCTGCAACATCAGCCGCGCAACACAAAAAGCCGACCCCCATCAGACGTCAGCCATAAAAAAAGAACTATGAAGTATATAACCTGCCTATACGGCAGATAACGAAAAAGGAATACAGCTGCCACTGATCACGAACGTTTCTAAACTGCCTATACGGCAGATAACTGTCTTCAACGAAAATATGAAATTGTGTATGTTTTCTAAGCTGCCTATACGGCAGATAACGTCTTTAGCTGTGCTTTGAGCGTCTCGTAATTTTTCTAAGCTGCCTATACGGCAGATAACGGGATGGTTAGAGTTAATCGTAATTGGAGTATTTTCTAAGCTGCCTATACGGCAGATAACGGTGAATGTCATAAAAAATGGCAGTCATTCAATTTCTAAGCTGCCTATACGGCAGATAACGATATCGACAGGGTATGCACAAAGGTACAAATTTTCTAAGCTGCCTATACGGCAGATAACTCTACCCCCCTTATTTCTAAAACACGCAATAATTTCTAAGCTGCCTATACGGCAGATAACAAAGGTAGCGAGTTTGTCGTTACCGCCCTTGATTTTCTAAGCTGCCTATACGGCAGATAACAATGGTACGAAGCAAGAGATGTAAAGTCACATTTTCTAAGCTGCCTATACGGCAGATAACCTTCTTTACCAATGCGAATAATTGCGCCCATTTTTCTAAGCTGCCTATACGGCAGATAACTGTAAAAAATAAAAAGATATTGCGATACTGTCTGGCCGTATCCTTTTTTCTTTATTTTATCCCAAATTTATCTTCTTTTGCAAACATATAGGTTTTATCGCATTCCCCAGTGTCCATAAAAATTTGAGTTAAAATTTAGTATTCAATACTTCCTCTATCCTCCGTCATACCTTACCGCTCCTTTCGTCCAAGTATGGCGTTTCAAACGCTTTTATAGTGTCGCTTCGCTCTCTTAAAAATGGTTCACTTCCTTTCTTTTGAATAAAAGGGCTCACCCAAACCCTATTCTTACCGGCAGAATTCCTTTTATAAAACCGGTTCGCAATAAATACCTTATGAAGCAAAAGGTAATCAGAAAGCCTCCTTCGCTCCTGCTCTGAATGACATCTTACCGATTTCCTCACCACGGGTACAGATCCTTCACATTCGTTCAGGATAACGATTAACGTCCCCCCTCATTATGATGACTTCCATGCCACGGTCATTCTGAATGGAGACAAGAATGCTTTGTAAGAAAGCAGGAAAGCGGAAATATGACACGGAGTGAAGAATCTATTACCCGGATGACATCTCCCACGGATTCTTCCGGACACCTTTATCCTACTCCCTTTCAAATTTATGCATGTAAAAAGGACTCACATCTCTGCAAGTCCTTTTCCTTTATCAGCAGCTTCCTATCCTCCCGGGCCGCTTCCGGCCAAGTACTTTCGGCGTTTGTGAGCTTAACTTCCGTGTTCGGCATGGATACGGGTGATCCTCACAGCTATCGCCACTGTTTCTCTGAGAGCCTGTTCTCTCAAAACCATATAGAAGAAGTCCTGAAGTTATTCGCTTGTCTCGGTGTTTCTAAGTTAAGACCTCGACCTATTAGTTTTATGTCGCTCCAAGCCTTGCGGCTCTTCCACTCATAACCTATCTACCTCATCGTCTGTAAGGGGTCTTACTCATTGCTGATGAGAAGTCTCATCTTGAGGTTGGCTTCACGCTTAGATGCTTTCAGCGTTTATCCTTCCCGGATGCGGCTTTCCAGCCGTGCCACTGGCGTGACAACTGGGACACCGTTGATCCGTCCACTCCGGTCCTCTCGTACTAGGAGCAGCTCCTCTCAAACTTCTTGCGCCCGCGATGGATATGAACCAAACTGTCTCACGACGTTTTGAACCCAGCTCGCGTACCACTTTAATGGGCGAACAGCCCAACCCTTGGGACCTACTCCAGCCCCAGGATGTGATGAGCCGACATCGAGGTGCCAAACCTCCCCGTCGATATGAACTCTTGGGAGAGATTAGCCTGTTATCCCCAGGGTAGCTTTTATCCGTTGAGCGATGGCCTTTCCACCCAGTACCACCGGATCACTAAGCCCGACTTTCGTCCCTGCTCGACTTGTTGGTCTCGCAGTCAAGCTCCCTTCTGCCTTTGCACTCTTCGGCCGGTTTCTGTCCGGCCTGAGGGAACCTTTGGGCGCCTCCGTTACTCTTTCGGAGGCGACCGCCCCAGTCAAACCGCCTGCCTGAGAGGGTCCGCAGGGTCGTTACTCCTCGCGTTAGAATCTCAGCAACAGAAGGGTGGTATCCCAACATCGGCTCCGCACCGCCCTAGGGCAATGCTTCGGCGCCTCCCACCTATCCTGTGCATCTGTCACCGGGATTCAATCTCAAGCTGCAGTGAAGCTCCATGGGGTCTTTCTGTCCAGTCGCGGGTAACCTGCATCTTCACAGGTATTTCAATTTCACCGGGCCCCTCGTTGAGACAGTGCCCAAATCATTACGCCTTTCATGCGGGTCGGAACTTACCCGACAAGGAATTTCGCTACCTTAGGACCGTTATAGTTACGGCCGCCGTTCACCGGGGCTTCAGTTCGATGCTTCGCTTTCGCTCACACCTCTCCTTAACCTTCCGGCACCGGGCAGGCGTCAGCACCTATACTTCAGCTTTCGCTTTCGCAGGCACCTGTGTTTTTGGTAAACAGTTGCTTGGGCCTCTTTTCTGCCGCCCCTTTTAGCTCTGAGCGTTTCTGCTCTTCACTGACAGGGGGCCATCCTTCTCCCTAGGTTACGGATGCAATTTGCCGAGTTCCTTAACGAGGGTTTTCCCGCGCACCTTAGGATTCTCTCCCCGCCTACCTGTGTCGGTTTACGGTACGGGCGGATCTTGTCTCGCTAGAAGTTTTTCTTGGCAGTGTGGGATCCATGAGTTCGTCAAAGTTTCCTTTAACTCCCCATCATGTCTCTGCTTTTAGCTGCAGGGGTTTTCCTCTGCTGCAACATACGCACTTGGACGCGCTCTTCCAGCCGCGCGATCATGTGCCCTCCTGCGTCGCTCCTTCGCTCGATCGACTTGATCCGGTACAGGAATTTCAACCTGTTGTCCATCGCCTACGCTTCTCGCCTCGGCTTAGGTCCCGACTTACCCTGAGTCGACGATCGTTGCTCAGGAACCCTCGGGCTTTCGGTGGAAAGGATTCTCACCTTTCTTTTCGATACTCATACCGGCATTCTCACTTCTTATTCGTCCACATGTCCTTCCGGTCATGCTTCTTCCTTATAAGAACGCTCCCCTACCCATGATATTGCTATCATGCCATAGCTTCGGTTCCGTGCTTGAGCCCCGGACATTTTCGGCGCAGCGTCTCTCGACCAGTGAGCTATTACGCACTCTTTAAATGGTGGCTGCTTCTGAGCCAACATCCTGGTTGTTTATGAAATGCCACATCCTTCGCCACTTAGCACGGCATTGGGGACCTTAGCTGATGGTCTGGGCTGTTTCCCTTTTGACTACGGCCCTTATTAGTCGCAGTCTGACTCCCAGGTATGATTGCAGCCATTCGGAGTTTGACTGGGTTTGGTAACCGGGTAGGTCCCTCTCCTGATCAGTGCTCTACCGCCTGCAATCTTTTCCCTGAGGCTAGCCCTAAAGCTATTTCGGGGAGAACCAGCTATCTCCACGTTCGATTGGAATTTCACCCCTACCCACACCTCATCCTAACCCTTTTCAACGGATATAGGTTCGGTCCTCCACACATTTTTACCTGTGTTTCAACCTGGACATGGGTAGATCACTGTGGTTTCGGGTCTACGCTTCCTGACTTGCGCCCTCTTAAGACTCGCTTTCGCTTCGGCTCCGCATTTCCTGCTTAACCTTGCCAGGCTTCGTAACTCGCCGGTTCATTCTTCAATAGGCACGCCGTCGACCTTATTATTAAGCGGTCTCCGACTGCTTGTAAACATACGGTTTCAGGTTCTCTTTCATTCCCCTCCCGGGGTGCTTTTCACCTTTCCCTCATGGTACTATGCGCTATCGGTCGATATCTGTGTTTTGCCTTGGAGGGTGGTCCCCCCTGTTTCCCACGGGATTTCTCGTGTCCCGCGGTACTCTGGTGCCATCTCCGCGTTTCTCTTTTTCGCCTACCAGGCTTTCACTGTCTTTGGCACTGTTTCCCAACAGTTTCGGCTAAGGTTCTTCGCGGGTCTGATGGTCCTCAACCCCGGTAAAGTTTCCTTCACCGGTTTGGGCTTCTTCCCTGTTCGCTCGCCGCTACTTGGGGTATCTCGTTTGATTTCTTTTCCTCGGGCTACTTAGATGTTTCAGTTCGCCCGGTTCCCTTCTCATGCTCTTGGGCATGGATGGCTGTGCATCATCACAGCCGGATTTCTCCATTCGGATGTCTGCGGGTCGCCGATTATTTGCATCTCTCCGCAGCTTTTCGCAGCTTGTCACGTCCTTCGTCGGCAGATATCGCCAAGGCATCCACCGTATGCTCTTAGTATCTTAACTTACGTTTTTTTACCTTGACTTTTGTTTCTTTTTCCCGGGGAAAGGGTTCCCTCTCTCCGGGTTTCCTTCAGTACGCCAGAAAATTTTTCTCTTTCGTGAAATCTTTTCTTTCGTTTCTTCTTCTATACAGTTTTCAAAGAACAGTTGAGAGTTATGGTTCTCTCAAAACCGAACAGTACTTCGAGGTCTCCGATGTCCGACCTACACGTTCTTAAGGTTTCCCTTAAGTGTGTCTCCTTAGAAAGGAGGTGATCCAGCCGCACCTTCCGATACGGCTACCTTGTTACGACTTCACTCCAATCATCAGCTCCGCCTTCGACGGCTGGCTCCTTGCGGTTACCTCACCGGCTTCGGGTGTTTCTGACTCTCATAGTGTGACGGGCGGTGTGTACAAGGCCCGGGAACGTATTCACCGCGGTATGCTGACCCGCGATTACTAGCGATTCCTGCTTCACGCAGGCGGGTTGCAGCCTGCGATCTGAACTGGGGGTGTGTTTTTGAGGTTTGCTCTTCCTCGCGGTTTCGCTTCTCTTTGTTGACACCCATTGTAGTACGTGTGTAGCCCAGGTCATAAGGGGCATGATGACTTGACGTCGTCCCCGCCTTCCTCCACGTTGTCCGCGGCGGTCTCATTTGAGTCCCCACCTTTACGTGCTGGTAACAAATGATAGGGGTTGCGCTCGTTGCGGGACTTAACCCAACATCTCACGACACGAGCTGA
>ENA-ORUM01001448-ORUM01001448.1-human-gut-metagenome-genome-assembly--contig:-NODE-1448-length-19079-cov-4.413583_pt1 | contig 19079 bp, 12 predicted proteins | sample MGYA00242083_ERZ509217 | MGnify/ENA primary metagenome ERZ509217 (study PRJEB26280, sample SAMEA2338831) | human gut metagenome | biome: human gut; feature: human-associated habitat; material: faeces... | reverse complement strand
TTGCGACGACGAGCCGCCATGGGCAAAGTAACTCGCCGCCCGCAGGCGGCGAAATTCCCCTGCGAAAAGAGCCATCCAGCGGCCCGATGAGGGCATCGGGCCCTACAAAAAAGCGTTCTATCATCGCCCCCTCATCCGCCCAGGTGGAAGGCTAAAAAGGGCGGCGAAATCCCCCAAAATTTACTTTTTCCGTCTCAGGCGGCGGAGCACCCGCTCCTCCACCTGGTCGCCGTACTTCATGCCCACCAGGAACAGCCCCAGGCCGCCCAGGCCGATGAGGACCATCCCCCACCAGGGCAGGGAGAAGGAGGCGCCCCCCAGGGCGCTGGCCACCAGCAGGCCCCAGGGCCGGGTGAGCAGCACAATGACCGCGAAGCGGCCCAGCGTGATGTTGGTGAGCCCCGCCAGGATGCACAGCACATCGTCGGGGAAAAAGGGAAACAGAAAGGCCAGCACCAGGAACACGTCGGTCTTGGCCTGGATCACCTCCCGGTACTTCTCCGACACCTTGCGGCCCACCAGGCGGTTCACCGCCTCCCGGCCCAGCCCCCGGGCCAGGGTGAACACCAGCACGGACCCCAGGGCCACGGCGGCAAAGGTCATCAAAAACGAGGGCCAGGTGCCGAAGAGCACCCCGCCGGCCAGGGCGGTGATGTTGCTGGGGATGGGGGCCAGCACCACCGAGAGCAGCTGCACCAGGAAAAAGCACAGATGGGAGTAGGGGGAGAACTGCTGGATATAGGCTCTCAGGCTCTCCTGAGAGGCGGCGGCCTGAAAAAATCCGCTGCGCCACAGGAACAGTCCGCCCCCCGCGCACAGAAGGACGGCGGCCAGGAGAAACAGCCACCGGATCGTTTTTTGCTTCATACCATGCGACCTCATTTGTGTAATGTGATTACAGCATACCATACCACGGAGATTTTGAAAAATTTAGAATGTTTTCTTAAATTTATATGAAAATCCTCGTTTTCCCGAAAAACTGAAAAATTTCTTCCCCAATCGGGAACTTTTCCCCGGCTGCTTCGTCTAAAAACAGAAAGGGGATGCACAATTTGTCTAAATTCCGCCGCCCTTTTGGATTAAAACTTTGTGAATTTGCGCTCCTGTATTTTGACTTTTCCTGAAAGAGAGAGTACAATAGGGAACATCAGGGGGCCGGGCGTTCTCGCGCCGGCCCAAACGGGAGACGCTATCTCTGAGAGCTGTTCACAAGCAACTGCAGCGTGTATTACAGATTACGAGAAGGAGAACTGACATGAAAGCTGGATTACGGCGAGCCATCGCCCTTTCCCTGGGCCTGTGCGCCCTGACCATCCCCGCGTCCGCGGCCACTGCCTTTACGGACGTACCCTCCACCTACTGGGGATATTCCTACATCACCAAGGCCGCCAACAACGGCCTGGTCTCCGGCATTGGAAACAACCAGTACGGACCGGAGCAGAAGCTGTCCAACGCCCAGTTCGTCACCATGGTGTGCAACCTGTTCTATTCCAACCAGGTAAAAGCCCAGGGGAGCTCCTCCGACTGGTGGCGGCCCTACATGAACGTGGCCTACGCCAACAACCTGCTCAGCGGCACCACCGTGGGCCAGAACTACGCCGCCGCCGGGTCCTGGAACAGCAGCTCGGTCAACGGTCAGATCAGCCGCTATGACATGGCCCAGATCATGTACAACCTGTCCACCGCCCAGCGTTGGGAGACCCCCGACTCCATGAGCCTGGTGCTCTCTCAGCTGCTGATCAAGGACTTCGGCTCCATCCCCACCAACTATCAGATGCCGGTGGCCTACTGCTACGCCAAGGGCCTGCTCACCGGGGATGAGAACAGTAACTTCAATGGCAGCGCCACCACCACCCGGGCCCAGGCCGCCGTGGTACTGTGCGGTCTGAACGACGAGAAGACCCAGGCTACCGCCCCCACCTACACCAACTCCAACCGGCTCGCCAACGGCCTGGTTGCCACCGAGGAGAACGTGGCCAACCTGATCGACGATCTGCAGGCCAGCTACCCCAACTATGACCAGTGGAGCGTAAATACCACCTACACCTCCCAGCGCCTGGGCGTGGGCACCGGCAGCAGGGGCTTTGCCTACATGATCAGCGACAAGATTTTCGGCGGCATGCCCGCCAACCAGATCGACGACCCCGCCGACCTGCGGCTGGGCGACGTGATCTCTCTGAACAACGGCAGCGAATACGGCGTGGTGTGCGAGGCGGACGAGGATACCTTTACCTACGTCTCCTGCGACTCCAGCGGCTGGATCTCCTGGAAGAACGACATGTACCGGGACGACCTGGACCGGTACGACACCGTCTGGACCCGCTACCTGGATATGCCCGAGCCCGACGACGTGCTCTCCAACGGCAAGGAGGCCACCCGGAAAAATGTTGAGGCCATTCTGGACGATCTGAAGAAAGATAAGGACTATAAGGAAGGTAAGACTTGGCGTGAAGACGCTGATTATGAGTCTGATGTGCTAGGCGATGCCGAGGGCTCCAGAGCGCTTGCTTATAAGATCAGTGATGAGATTTTCGGTAACTTGGATTACGAAAAGGTGAATGATGTTGACGACCTGCGTATCGGCGACGTCATTTATGATCGCGACTATCACGCTCTCTATGGTGTCGTGGTAGACATCGACTGGTCGGACTATTCCTGCACTTATGTGGCCGCTGACGAGTATTACGAGGAAATCTCCTGGAAGTTTGGTTGTGATTTGGACGATATCACCACAATTTACACCCGCTATCCTGAGGATGCCAAGTATACTGATGATCGGGATGAGGATGACCGCTTGACCAACGGTGACCGCATTACTACGGGCAATGTGAGCGCTCTCATGGATGAAATCTTAGACGAGTGTTCTGGCAAGTATTTTGAAGACGACGGATATTGGGACATGGACCGTTCCTATGATTCCAATGTATTTTACGACGACGTAGAGGGCAGTGAAGCATTTGCCTACTATGTGAGCGATGAAATCTTTGGAAATCGCGACTATGACGATGTAAAGTATCCTGAGGATTTGCTCATTGGTGACGTAATTTGCGTGGACGGAGACTATGGCATTGTTGATAAGGTATACGATGATTACTGTCGTTACTACACGGTGTACAAAGATGGAGAAATCCACACTACAACCGTTGATTTTGACGATAAGGACCTTGACGAAATGTACACCCGCTACTAATTTCCAATCTTAAAACGACAAATCGCCAGCCGCAAGATTCGTTCTTGCGGCTGGCGCTTTCTTTTCTCTCGGTCTGGGCATTACTGGTTCTGATAGGTTTTAGCCGCGGCGATAAATTCCCGGAACAGGGGATGTGCCTTGTTGGGCCGGGATTTCAGCTCCGGGTGGAACTGGACGCCCACGAACCAGGGGTGGTCTTTCCGCTCCACGATCTCCACCAGGCGGCCGTCGGGGGACAGGCCGGCCAGGGTCAGGCCGCCGGCCTCCAGCTCCGCCCGGAACTGGTTGTTGAACTCATAGCGGTGGCGGTGGCGCTCGGAGATATCCTCCGCACCGTAGGCCTGATAGGCTCTGGTGTCATGCGTCGTGATATAACAGGGGTAAGCACCCAGACGCATGGTCCCGCCCTTGTCAGTGATGCCTTGCTGGTCGGGCATCAGGTCAATGACCGGATGGGCGGTGGCTGCCAGTTCACTGGAATGAGCATCGGCCAGACCGGCCACATGGCGGGCGAACTCCACCACCGCCATCTGCATCCCCAGGCAGATGCCGAGATAGGGAACCTGATTCTCGCGGGCCCAACAGACGGCGGAGATCATCCCCTCGATTCCCCGGTTCCCAAAACCGCCGGGCACGATGATCCCAGCGCACCCAGCCAGCAGTTCCGCGGCATTGCTGTCGTTGATGTCCTCGGAGTCCACCCAACGGACATCCACCTGCACCCCGTTTTCGATCCCACCGTGGGTCAGCGCCTCCACCACGGAGATATAGGCGTCGTGGAGGGCCACATATTTCCCCACCAGGGCGATCTCCAGCCGGCCCGCCGGGCGTTTGGCTCGCTCCACCATGGCACGCCACTCCTCCAGGTGTGGCTTACTGAAGGGAAGTCCCAATACCTCGCACACCGCTTTTGCCAACCCGGCCTCCTCCAGCATCAGCGGCACTTCGTAGAGGATGGGGGCGGTCTCGTTGGAGATGACCCGCTCCGGCGGCACATTGCAGAACAGGGCGATCTTGTCCCGCACCTTCTGGGACACCGGCCCGTCGCAGCGGCAGAGGATCACATCCGGCTGGATGCCCAGGCCCAGCAGCTCCTTTACAGAATGCTGGGTGGGCTTGCTCTTGGGCTCCCCGGTGCCGGGAATGGAGACGACGAGGGAGACGTGGAGGTAAAGCACATTCTGCCGCCCCACCTCAGCGGCCACCTGACGGATGGCCTCCAGGAAGGGCTGGGACTCGATGTCTCCCACCGTGCCGCCGATCTCGGTGATGACCACGTCCGCCTCCTCCCGGCGGCCAACCCGGTAGATGCGCTCCTTGATCTCACCGGTGATGTGTGGGATGACCTGGACCGTGCCCCCCAAGAAGGCCCCCTCACGCTCCCGGCTGAGGACGGACCAGTAGACCTTTCCGGAGGTGATGGAGGAGTCCACCGTCAAATCTTCGTCGGTGAACCTCTCGTAATGGCCCAAGTCCAGGTCGGTCTCCGCCCCGTCCTCGGTAACGAACACCTCCCCGTGCTGATAGGGGTTCATAGTGCCCGGGTCAATGTTCAGGTAGGGGTCGAACTTCTGGAGGGCCACCTTCAGCCCCCGGGCCTTCAGTAGCCGTCCCAGAGAGGCCGCCGCTATTCCTTTCCCCAGGCCGGATACCACCCCGCCGGTGATGAAGATATACTTTGCCATACCGATCCCTCCCTTGGGTAAGTTGGAAGTTCAAGTTTTGACGCGTCAGAACCCGCTGGCCCCGTAATTTTTCAGTGCCCGGGCGGAGGGGTCATCCACGTTGCAGCCCTCCCAGGCCCGATTTGGCATCCAGAAGTCCTTGATCATCCGGGCCTGGCCGGGGTAGTACCGCTCGAACAGGTCCCGATAGAGCAGGCTCTCCCGGGTGAAGGGCGGGCGGTACTGGTATTGGGCGCAACCCCGAGTGAAAGCCAGGTCGCTGTACTGCGCTCTGGCATATTCCTTCAGATCATCCACCATAGAGTGGCCCACCGCGTCGGAGAAGGCCGCCTTCTCCCGCCACAGGATCTCGTCAGGCAGCAGAGCATCGGACTGGAAGGCCCGGCGGAGCAGATACTTGCCCTTGCCGCAGCGGTTGACCTTCAACGCCGGGTCCACCGACATGACATACTCCACAAAGTCCAGGTCCCCGAAGGGCACCCGGGCCTCCATGGACCAGCCGCTGATACACCGATCCGCCCGGAGCACATCGTACATGTAGAGTTCCTCCACCCGCTTTTCCGCCTCAGCCTGGAAGGCAGCGGGAGAGGGAGCAAAGTCGGTGTACTTATAGCCGAAGAGCTCGTCGGAGATCTCCCCGGTGAGGAGCACCCGGATGTCGGTAGTCTCGCGGATGGCCTTGCAGCACAGGTACATGCCTACGCTGGCCCGGATGGTGGTAATGTCCCAGGTGCCCAGGGCGGCCACCACTTTGGGCAGAGCGGCTATCACGTCGTCCCGGGTGATGATCACCTCCGTGTGGTCCGCCCCGATGAACTGCGCTGCCTTCCGAGCGTACTTCAGATCGATGGCGTCGGTGTCCATGCCGATAGCGAAGGTGCGGATAGGCTTTCCAAGCAGCCGGGCGGCGATGGCACACACCAGGCTGGAGTCCAGTCCGCCAGAGAGAAGAAAGCCCAGGGGGGCATCGGCGTCCAGCCGCTTGTCCACCGCGGCGATAAGCTTGTCATGGATGTTCTGGCAGACGGTGTCCATGTCGTCGGACCGGCTGAGGCCGGGACGGGCGGGGTTGGCGTAGCGGACAAACTGTCCCCGGTACCAGTAGTGTCCCGGAGGGAAAGGGAGGATCTGCTCACACAGGCCCACCAGCTGCTTGGCCTCGCTGGCGAAGAGAATGCCGCCGTCAGGATCGCAGCCATAGAAGAGGGGCCGGATGCCAATGGGGTCCCGGGCGGCAACGTATTCGTCCGCCTCCCCATCGTAGAGGATCAGGGCGAACTCCGCGTCCAGCCGGGCAAACATGTCCAGCCCGTACTCCCGGTACATGGGCAGCAGGAGCTCGCAGTCGCTGCCGCTGCGGAAGGTGTAGCCCCTCTGCTCCAGCTCTGCGCGCTGCCTCCGCCAGCCGTAGAGCTCCCCGTTGCACACCACCTGGTCAGGCCCCAGGGCGAAGGGCTGCATCCCACGCTCGTCCAGCCCCATAATGGACAGACGGCGAAAGCCCAGCCAGCCGGAGGCGGTTTCCGCCACCCGGGCCATGTCAGGGCCCCTGGTATAGGCCCGGTCCAGACAGGCCAAGACCTCTTCCCGCCCCCTGGTCTTTTGGGTAAATCCCACGATCACGCACATAGAAAGCACCTCCAAAAATGTTTGCGCAGCCCTCGTCCTCTTGATTAGGACGAATGCTGCGCTCCGCGGTGCCACCTAATTTGCCGCCGGACGGCGGCCCCTTTTCCGGCTCTGACAAGTCGGCGCGATGTAACGGTCGCAGCCCGTTCCCCCTACTGGCGCGGTGCGTTCGGGTTTCCGCTCCAGAGTGTTCTTCCCGCGGCCTCCTGTGCGGGGCTTTCACCATCCCCCGCTCGCTGGGACTGAGTCCCCGCAGTACTCTTCTCCCTCATTGCGTTTAACGGTATTGCCTGAAAAAACGGACAAGGGCGCTGTGGTCCATGCCACAGCGCCCTTGCTGTTATGGGATATTATAGTGGCCGCCGCCCCCATTGTCAAGAAAAACTTTCGGCGGGCGTCCCCAATTTCCCTCAGAGGCGGATGGGATAGTTGCCAGTGAAGCATCCGTCGCAAAAGCCGCAGCCAGCGTCCGGGGCGATCTGATGCAGGACCTTCAGCGGCAGAAAGCCTAGGCTGTCCGCGCCGGTGAGGGCGCAAATCTCCTCCGGGGAGCGGTCATGAGCGATCAGGTGCTCACTGTCCGGAATGTCCGTCCCGAAGTAGCAGGGGGTGATGAAGGGCGGTGCGGAGATGCGCAGGTGGACCTGCACAGCGCCGGCCTCCCGCAGCAGGACTACGATCTGGCGGGAGGTGGTGCCCCGGACGATGGAGTCGTCGATCATCACCACCCGCCTCCCCTCCACACAGCTGCGCAGCGCCCCCAACTTAATGCGCACCGCCTGCTCCCGGCTGCGCTGATCCGGGGTAATGAAAGTGCAGCCGATATAGCGGTTTTTGACCAGACCCACTCCATAGGGGAATCCTCGACTCCTCCGCATAACCCATGGCTGCGTCCAGACCGGAATCTGGGATGCCGATGACTACATCCGCCTCCACCGGCCAGGTCTGAGCCAGCAGCCGGCCTGCCCGCCGCCGGGCCTCATAGACGGACTGACCGCAGAGCATGGAGTCCGGCCGGGCGAAATAAATGTGCCTGCCGCCCCTTTGTCAAGAGCTCCCCATACCGGCGGTGCAGATAGCTCATTTATGAAAGTCTATTTTATACTTCCTGCACAAATATGGAGAGCCGTCTGGCTATTTGTCTTAGTGGCGAAGCAAAATTGAGTTGAACTTGCAAAAACATCTTGACATGGAATTGCGGTTCGCGTATAATTTGCCCATAGTTTAGGACAAAGGCGTTCCGAACCAACAGGTCGGCCTGCCTTTGTCCTCTTTTTATTTTAACTTTACTTGAAAGAATGAGAGGAGTGTCCTGCATGTCGTACAGCAAGGAAGACATCATCCGTATGGTAAAAGAAGAGGATGTGGAGTTCATCCGCCTTCAATTCACCGACATTTTCGGTCAGCTCAAGAACGTGGCCATCACCGCATCTCAGATTGAGAAGGCGGTGAATGACCAGATCATGTTCGACGGCTCCTCCATCGAGGGTTTTGTCCGCATCGACGAGTCGGATCAGTACCTGTACCCCGACCTGGACTCCTTCGCCATCTTCCCCTGGCGGCCCAGCCACGGCAGGGTAGCCCGGCTCATCTGTGACGTATACAACACCGATGGAACCCCCTTCGTGGGCGACCCCCGGCACGTCCTCAAGCGGGCTCTGAAAAGGGCGGAGGAGATGGGCTTTGATGCCTTCAACGTAGGTCCAGAGGCGGAATTCTTCCTCTTCCAGACTGATGACGAGGGCAAGCCCACCACCCGTACCAACGACGAGGCGGGCTACTTCGATCTGGGCCCCCTGGACCACGGGGAGGGCACCCGGCGGGAGATCTGCATGGCCCTGGAGCAGATGGGCTTTGAGATCGAGGCCAGCCACCACGAGGTAGCCCAGGGCCAGCACGAGATCGACTTCAAGTACGCCGACGCCCTGCGTACCGCGGACAACATTATGACCTTCAAGCTGGCAGTCAAGACCCTAGCCCAGAAAAATGGCCTCCACGCCACCTTTATGCCCAAGCCCATCTTCGGCATCAATGGCTCGGGGATGCACACTAACATGTCCCTGTTCCAGGGCGGGAAAAATGCCTTCTACGACCCGGATGACCCAAAGGGCCTGTCTAAAGAGGCATATTCCTTCATCGCCGGTCTGCTGGCCCACGTGAAGGGCATGGCGGCGGTGACCAACCCCCTGGTGAACTCCTATAAGCGGCTGGTGCCCGGCTACGAGGCTCCCTGCTACCTGGCCTGGTCTGCCTCCAACCGCTCCGCCCTTATCCGTATCCCCGCCGCCCGGGGGCAGTCCACCCGGGTGGAGCTCCGCTCTCCCGACCCGGCCTGCAACCCCTACCTGGAGCTGGCTGTCTGTCTGGCCGCCGGGCTGGACGGCATCGAGAAGGGCCTCACCCCGCCCCCGGAGGTCACCGAGAACATCTTCGACATGAATGCCGCCGCCCGAAAAGCTCACGGCATCGACTCTCTGCCCGACTCCCTGGAGGAGGCCATCCACGCTCTGGAGGCCGATCCCTTGGTGCTGGACACCCTGGGAGAGCATGTGGCAGCCAACTATATTGAGGGCAAGCGGAAGGAATGGGAGGAGTACCGCACCCGCGTCTCCTCCTGGGAACGGGAGAAGTACATCATCAATTATTAAAGCGATCCCATCCCAACAGGGGAGTGAACGCACATGGAAAAGATCATTGTGGCCTTTGAGAGCGAAAAGACCGCCCTGCGTGTAAAGGAACTGCTGGAGGGGGGCGGCGCGGCCGCCTGCTTGGTGTGCCGCACCGCCGACCAGGTGCGGCGGGCCATAAACAAGCTGCCAGTGCCGGCGGTGGTGTGCGGCTACAAGCTGGGGGATCAGACGGCGGAGCTGTTCTTTGAGGACCTGCCCCCCTCCTGCGCCATGCTGGTGCTGGCTCACCAGGACCGATTGGATCTTCTGGGGAATGACGACATCTTCCGCCTGCCATCCCCGGTAAGCCGTGGGGATCTGCTGGCTGCGGTGCGGCTGCTGCTGCAAGTGGGGCGCAGGCTGGAGCGGTACGGGCGCCCCTGTCACAGTGGGGAGGATCGGAGACTCATCGACCGGGCTAAGGCCCTGCTCATGGACCGCCATGGCATAACAGAGGAGCAGGCCCATTACTATTTGCAGAAAAAAAGTATGGACAGCAGGACAAAATTGGCCCAGACCGCCCGGCTGGTGCTGGACAGCAAAACGATGGAATAGAGGCGGAGACGAGGTGGTCTCACGGCGACGGTCGGGAGACGGACCGCCGCCGTTTTTATGGAAAGAGGCGAGACGCATGAGGGAAAAAGCGGCTGAAGGGAGAGGGCTGTACCGCCCGGAATTCGAGCATGACGCCTGCGGCATTGGCGCCGTGGTGGACATACAGGGCCGGGCCAGTCATGAGACAGTGGACGATGCCCTGAAGATCGTGGAGAAGCTGGAGCACCGGGCGGGCAAGGATGCCGAGGGTAAGACCGGCGACGGGGTGGGCATACTCACCCAGATCCCCCACGCGTTTTTTGCCAGGGCGGCGGCGGAGGCGAGCATCGCCCTGCCCGGACGGCGGGACTACGGCGTGGGCATGTTCTTCCTGCCTCGGGATGGTTTGAAACGCCGGCAGGCCCAGAGACAGTTCGAACTGGTGACCGAGAAGGAAGGCATGGCTTTCCTGGGCTGGCGGGAGGTGCCCGTGCACCCGGAGATTCTGGGCCAGCGAGCCAGGGACAAAATGCCTAGCATCTTCCAGGCTTTTGTGGCCAGGCCGGAGGAAACGGCTCCCGGCTTGGATTTTGACCGAAAGCTCTATGTAGCCCGGCGGGTATTCGAGCATCTGAGCGGGGACACCTACGTGGTCTCCCTGTCCAGTCGCACCGTGGTCTACAAGGGCATGTTCCTGGTTCACCAGTTGCGGGCCTTCTACCCCGACCTGCAAAGCATAAACTATACCTCCGCCTTGGCCATCGTCCACTCCCGGTTCTCGACCAACACCAACCCCTCCTGGGAGCGGGCCCACCCCAACCGGCTAATAGCCCACAACGGGGAGATCAACACCATCCGGGGCAACATGGACCGGATGCTGGCCCGGGAGGAGACCATGTTTTCCCCCCTGCTGGCAACGGATAGGGACAAGGTGCTGCCGGTGGTGAACGCCTCCGGCTCTGATTCCGCCATGCTGGACAACACCCTGGAGTTCCTGATGATGGCGGGGATGGACCTTCCCCTGGCGGTGATGGCCTGCATCCCTGAGCCCTGGCGGAATGACCGCACCCTCTCCCGCTCCCGCCGGGACCTATACCACTACTACGCCACCCTCATGGAGCCCTGGGATGGCCCGGCGGCCATCCTGTTCTCCGACGGGGACGTGGTGGGAGCGGTGCTGGACCGCAACGGCCTGCGCCCTGCCCGGTACTACCTCACCGACGACAGCCGGCTCATTCTCTCCTCCGAGGTGGGGGTGCTGGACATCCCACCGGAGCATATCGTGGAAAAGTCCCGGCTGCGGCCGGGCAAGATGCTGCTGGCGGACCTGAGGCAGGGGCGGATCATTGACGACCAGGAACTGAAGGAGGGCTACGCCGCCCGGCAGCCCTATGGAGAGTGGCTGGACACCAATCTGCTCCGTCTGGCCGACCTGCCCATCCCAAACCAGCGGGTGGAGCGGCACAGCCGGGAGGAACTTAGCCGCCTTCAGAAGGCCTTCGGCTACACCTATGAGGACGTGAACGACACCATCCTGCCCATGGCCCGCACCGGGGCGGAGCCCACCGCCGCCATGGGGGTGGATATCCCCCTGGCGGTGCTGGACAACAGGGATCGGCCCCTCTTCTCCTACTTCAGGCAGCTCTTCGCCCAGGTGACCAACCCACCCATGGATGCTATCCGGGAGGAGATCGTCACCGACACCACCGTCTACGCGGCCGATGACGGGAATCTGCTCCAGGAACAGCCGGACAACTGCCGGGTGCTCCAGATCCACAACCCCGTTCTCACCTCCACCGACCTGATGAAGATCAAGGCCATAAACCGACCTGGCTTCCACGCAGCCACCGTGTCCCTGCTCTATTACAAGGGCACCCACCTGGATCTGGTACTGGACCGGCTGGCGGTGGCGGTGGACAGGGCGTACCGGGAGGGGGCCAACATTGTCATCCTTTCCGACCGGGGGGTGGATGAGAACCACGCGGCCATCCCCTCTCTGCTGGCGGTGTCTGCCATGGAGCAGCACCTGGTTCGCACCGGGAAGCGCACCGCCGTATCTATCCTCCTGGAATCCGCTGAGCCCCGGGAGGTCCACCACTTCGCCGCCCTGCTGGGCTATGGCGCCCGGGCAGTGAACCCCTACTTGGCGGAGGAGACCATCGTGGATCTGATCGAGGAGGGCCTGCTGGACAAGGACTTCCACACCGCAGTGGCCGACTACACCGCCGCCGTCCTCCACGGGGTGGTGAAGATCGCCTCCAAAATGGGCATCTCCACCCTCCAGTCCTACCAGTCTGCCCAGATCTTCGAGGCGGTGGGCATACGGCAGGATGTAATCGACAAGTACTTTACCAACACCGTCTCACGGGTGGGGGGCATCGGCCTGGAGGAGATGGCCGCCGCAGTGGAGCGGAACCACGACCGCGCCTTCGACCCCTTGGGACAGGAGACTGACCTGACCTTGGAGAGCCTGGGGGAGCACAAGGCCCGAGCCGGTGGGGAGGACCACCTCTATAATCCACAGACCATCCATCTGCTCCAGCAGGCCGTCCGCTGGGAGGATTACGGGCTCTTCAAGCAGTACACCGCCCTGGTGGACGATGAGACAAAGCCCCACACCCTCCGTGGCCTGATGGAGATGAAATATCTGGGCGAGCCCATCCCCTTAGAGGAGGTGGAGAGCGAGGATTCTATCGTCAAACGCTTCAAGACCGGGGCCATGAGCTACGGCTCCATCTCCCGTGAGGCCCACGAGTGCCTGGCCCAAGCCATGAACCTGCTGGGGGGCAAGTCCAACTCCGGCGAGGGGGGCGAGGAAGACGACCGGCTGGGGGACCCGGAGCGGTACTCCGCCATCAAGCAGGTGGCCTCCGGCCGCTTCGGGGTCACCAGCGCCTACCTGGTGAGCGCCAGAGAGATCCAGATCAAAATGGGGCAGGGGGCCAAGCCCGGCGAGGGCGGCCACCTGCCGGGGAAGAAGATCACGCCGGAGGTGGCCAGGACCCGCCATTCCACACCGGGCGTCACCTTGATATCCCCGCCGCCCCACCACGACATCTACTCCATCGAGGATCTGGCCCAACTGATCTATGATTTGAAGTGCGCCAACCGTCAGGCCCGCATCTCGGTGAAGCTGGTCAGCGAGGCGGGGGTGGGTACCGTCGCTGCCGGGGTGGCCAAGGCAGGGGCCCAGGTGATCCTCATCTCCGGCCACGACGGAGGCACCGGCGCGGCCCCTCGTACCTCCATCCACAACGCCGGTCTGCCCTGGGAGCTGGGTCTGGCGGAGGCCCACCAGAACCTGATCCAAAACGGCCTGCGGTCCCATGTGGTGCTGGAGACTGACGGCAAGCTCATGAGCGGCCGGGACGTGGCTATCGCCTGTATGCTGGGAGCGGAGGAGTTCGGCTTCGCCACCGCCCCTCTGGTCACTCTTGGCTGCGTCATGATGCGGGTGTGTAACTTGGACACCTGCCCCGTGGGGGTGGCCACTCAGAACCCGGAGCTGCGGAAACGGTTCACAGGCAAGCCGGAGTACGTGGTCAACTTCATGCGCTTCGTCGCCCGGGAACTACGGGAGCATATGGCCCGGCTTGGGGTGCGCACGGTGGACCAGCTGGTAGGCCGCACCGACCTGCTGCGGGTACGGAAGCCCGCCGTCAACCAGCGGGCGGCCACGGTGGACTTGTCCGCCATTCTGGACAGTGCTTACGCCGGCTGGCCAAAGACCCGCTTTGATCCGGCGGACGCCTATGACTTCCATCTGGAGGACACAGTGGATCTGCGGGTACTGGAACAGAAGCTGGGCGTCGCCCTTGAGAAAGGCGACCATAGGCGGCTGGAACTGGCGGTGTCCTCCACCGACCGGGCAGTGGGGACTATCCTTGGTTCGGATATCACTCTCCTCCACGGGGAGGCACTCCCCGACGACACCTTTGTGGTAAAGTGTACCGGCGGGGGAGGCCAGTCCTTCGGCGCCTTCCTGTCCCGCGGCCTCACCCTGGAGCTGGAGGGGGACGCCAACGACTACCTGGGCAAGGGCCTCTCCGGAGGGAGGATCATCGTCTATCCGCCCAAGGACAGCCCCTTTGACCCGGCAGAGAACATTCTGGTGGGCAACGTGGCCCTCTATGGAGCCACCTCCGGCCAGGCCTTTCTCAACGGCGTGACCGGGGAGCGGTTCTGCGTGCGCAACTCCGGCGCCGACGCGGTGGTGGAGGGAGTGGGGGACCACGGATGCGAGTATATGACCGGGGGCCGGGTGGTAATCCTGGGCCCCACGGGCCGCAATTTCGCCGCCGGCATGAGCGGTGGGATAGCGTATGTGCTGGACGAGGACCATGACCTGTACCTGCGGCTGAACAAGGAACTGGTGTCCATGGGCCCGGTCACGGAAGAGGGAGATATAGAAGCGCTGCGAGGCCTGATCCAGGCTCACGCAGAGGCCACCGGCTCCCCCAAAGCCGGACGAATTTTGGCCAATTTCGGAGCCTGGTTGCCTAAATTCAAGAAGATTTTGCCCCACGACTACGACCGGATGTTGCGTACCATCGCCTGGTACGAGGCCCAGGGTATGGGCCGGGTCCAGGCAGAGACGGAGGCGTTCTATGTCAACGCCAGAGGAAAGGGGGACTGACCGTGGGAAAGCCCACTGGATTTCTGGAATATGCCCGGCAGGGCAATCACTGCCAGCCACCGCTGGAGCGGGTGGCGTACTGGAACGAATTCCATCCCCGGCTGGGCCGGGAGGAGCGGCAACGGCAGGGGGCCCGGTGCATGGCCTGCGGCGTGCCCTTCTGTCAGTCAGGGGCGGTGTTGAACGGTATGGTCTCCGGCTGCCCACTGCACAATCTGGTGCCCGAGTGGAACGACCTGGTGTACCGCAGAAAGCTTGGCCGCGCTTTGGAGCGGCTACTGAAAACCAACGACTTCCCAGAGTTCACCGGCCGGGTGTGCCCCGCCTTGTGTGAGGCGGCCTGCACCTGCGGCCTAAACGGCCAGCCGGTGACGGTGAAGGACAACGAGCTGGGGATCATCGAGGAGGCCTGGGAGCAGGGACTCATGTCCCCTCGGCCGCCTGAGACCCGCACCGGTAGGACCGTGGCGGTGGTGGGCTCCGGCCCCGCCGGGCTCTCCTGCGCTCAAAGGCTTAACCGCCGAGGTCACAGCGTCACCGTGTTCGAGCGGGCCGACCGACCTGGCGGCCTGCTGATGTACGGCATCCCCAACATGAAGCTGGAAAAGTCGGTGGTCCAGCGGCGGCTGGATCTGATGGCGGCGGAGGGGATAGCCTTCCGCACCGGTGTGGACGCGGGCCGGGACGTGGGTCAGGAGGAGCTGAGGGAACAGTTTGACGCGGTGGTTCTCTGCTGCGGCGCGGCCCAGCCCCGAGATCTGGACGTACCAGGTCGGGCGGGAGTGGACGTCTGGTTTGCAGTGGACTTCCTGACAGGGGCAACCCGTGCCCTGCTGGATGGGACTTACTGTCCCTCTGCACAGGGCAAGGATGTGGTCATCGTAGGGGGCGGCGACACGGGCAACGACTGCGTGGGCACCTGTATCCGCCAGGGCTGTAAAAGCGTTACCCAGTTGGAGATAATGCGTAAAGCCACAGGCGCCCGCACCGCCAAGAACCCCTGGCCGGAGTGGCCGCGGGTGTGTAAAACAGACTACGGTCAAGAGGAGGCCATCGCCATCTTTGGTCGTGACCCCAGGATCTACGAGACCACCGTCTCACACCTGCTTCGGGATGCGGAGGGGCACCTCACCGGGGTGGAGACCGTCCTGCTGGGGCCGGACCGCAAGCCTCTGACAGGAACGGAGAAACTGCTGCCCTGCCAACTGCTGCTTATCGCTGTCGGCTTCCTGGGCCCCCAGGACTATGTGCCGGAGGCCTTCGGACTGACGCGCACTCCCTGCTCCACTGTACAGACAGCGGAGGGGGGCTATTCCACCAACATCCCCGGCGTGTTCACCGCCGGGGACATGCGCCGGGGACAGTCCCTGGTGGTGTGGGCCATTCGGGAGGGCCGCGAAGCCGCCTGGGAAGTGGACAGGTACCTGATGGGACACGGCGAGTGGACCGAGCTCCCGCTGATTCAGACAGATTGAAAAACAGAAGGCTCGGTCGGTGCCCGCATTATGCAGCACTAGATAAGGATACATCGTGAACCAGGGGTTCATATCATTTTCTCTTAGCATAAGGCCACACCAATCTGCATATTTTAGGCGGAAAGCTTAGAGTACCAGGGGGTGTGGCTTTTCTATTTTCCCTAAAATTGACCAGATCAAAAAATAATATTTTCGAGGAATAAACACCCTTATAGAGGTTGTTTTCCAAAGTTTTGCGTGTTTTCCCGCTGTATTCCCTTTTAGTGCCCTATTTGCTCTCAAATAGGGCACTAAAATCTGAAAAATGATATACAAAAAGGAGAGCGCCGGTTTGTTGGTTTTGTCAACCATCAGGCCGGCGCTTTTTGTTGCCCGGGGAGTTCAAAAAGGGCATTTTCAATTTGCGCCGGAGAAGGATGACATAGCGCGCCAACTTTATTCGTACTGCCAAAAAAGGCACACACTTTTCCGTCTGATATGCTGAATAGATTTTTCGTGGAAAAGATGGCATGACGGAGTCCCCGAGAGTGGGACTCAAAAGGATGATTAAAAGGGGCATTTTGCCCGTAGTGAAGGAGGAGAACGCATATGACCAAAGAAACCTATTTCGAGGAACTGTCCTACGCCCTGCGGCGGCGGGAGCTGCTGCCCAGGCCGGTGGAGGAGGACGGCCTGCTCCCGGTGGAGTGGAACGGCCGCATCCTGTGCCGGGTCACGGAGAGCGGCGCCGTCCGGTATGACCCCACCTGGGTGGACACCAGCAGGGCAAAGGCCGCCCTGGCCCAGGTCACGGAGGCGGCGGGGACGGTGATGGAGTACATGACGCTTCTGGAGAATGCCCCACCTCTGAAGGCGGATGGCCTGGCGGACGGTTACCGGGTGCTGGCAGAGTTCAACGGCACAGTGCTGGCCGGGACAGAGACGCTGCTGGGGGCCCAGTTCGTCACCTGGGCCCGGGACTATGACCGGAGCGGGGTCAACAACGGCCACTACTACATGGAGGACTATCAGGGCGCCAGGGAGGACTTCGCCCTCCGCTCCGGGCTGGTGGCCAGGGAACGGGTCTTTGACCGGGAGCAGCTGGAGGGGCTGCGCCAGGCGGTGCAGGGCTTCCTCTATGGAGAGGGCCCCGCCTCCTACCAGCAGGAGTTCCAATGCCGGCGCCTCCTGGATCAGATCACAGCCCAGCTGCCGGAAAGAACCCAGGATCAGATGCAGAGCGAAAGTCAGAAGCTTGGACAGTCCATATGAGGGCGGTGCCAAATCAGGCGCCGCTTTTTCTATACAGAAATTGTTGGTATCGCTTGGTTTGCGGCATTTTTTTCGTTACGTATGGTGATAGCTTTATCCCGCAAAAGCGGGTATTGTTGTGGTCAGAAGCCCACCAAAAAATAACGAGGAGGACACACGTATGAAACAGATTGAGAAGCATCCCGCGCCGGAGAAGCTGCTTCAGCAGATAACTGAGGAGGCAATCAATGCCCTGGCGCTGGGCGGGCCGGACAAGATCGGGGATGAGGCTCCCATGGAGGCAGGCGTGAAGCTGATTGCCAAAGCCTGGGGAGTGCCCCGGGAGAGCCTGCAGGCCAGCCTGGAGCTGATTGAAAGAGAACGGCAGCTTCTGCGCAGCGGGAGCAGCGAGGACGCTCTGCCCAACAGCGAACTGCTGAAGCCTTACGACGGCAAGATGATTGCCGAACTGCTCTGGGGCCTGTTTGAGACGACGGCCAGGCTGGAGGATGCCCAAGACCGGGCGGCGATGCACAAGCTGGCCCTTCTCATGGCGGAAAGCCTGAACCTGGACAGTTGGATCGCAGAGTGCGGGCTATCCAAGCCCTAAGACGGAAGCATACAGGAGGGGGCTGTCCTTGGACGGCCCCTTCGACTTTGCGCAAAGAAGGATCGTTTGCTTCGGCTGAAGTGGAAAGGCCGCCCTGTCCCAGAGCGAAGCTAACTACCGGCGGCAGCGCAACATCTAATAGAAAGTAGGGAGCAAATCTTGAATCGATCATGTGAGGGCGGCGCCCAAAAGAGCGACGCCCTTTATTGTGCCCAGATTTTATTCCATTTCAGTGCTCATAAGATTTACGCCCCGGAGCATCCGGCGGAACCGCCGCCCAGGCCGGTATGCACCCATTCCCCCCTCTGCGAGGGCTGCCCCTACCCCGCCAACGGCTTCCTCTGCTGGGGGAAGGATGGGACGTGCCTGCGCTCGGAGATGCGGCGGTTCAATGCCCCAAACAGGAGGGCAGAACAAGAAGGCGAGGAGGAGATTCACACAGATGGATCTATGTAACAGCCGCTTCCCCCTGTGGCCGGCCACCCTCGGGGAGGCCAGCCTGTTCTATTCAAATGACCAGGCGGACAGGGTACTGGGTACAGTGGGCCATGTCCGGATAGACTTTGGCTCCAGTGGCAATGGGTTTTATCACACCTGGTGGCCCCACAATGGGGATCAGTTCAACACGCCGGAGTTCAAGGAGGCCCTGCAGCAGTTCGTGGACGCCATGCGGGCGGATGGGCCGCTGAAGAACCTGCCCTCTATGGACAGATTCTGCCGGCAGAACGGCGGGGCCATCACGGAGGACGGTCGGAGTTATGGGTATCTGGCAGAGATGGGCAGCTACCGTTTCTGCCTCCGGTGCACTCCCAGCCCCGGGGAATACCAGTGCTATCTGTACTGCTATGACCTGCGCCAGCAGACGCTGAACAGGCCGGTGGGCCGGGTGACCTTTGCCAACGGCGAGCACATGGAGTTCACAGCTCCGCAGAATTACCTCCGGACAATCCGTGAGGAACTGCCCACAAAGGATCTGACAGGCTTTCGCTTTGAGACCCTGACGGATGACCCTGCGGTGCGCAAGGCGGTGGACGATATGGTCTATGACTTATATGGGGAGGAAAACCCCAGGCCGCTGGAGGATTACACGTCCCGCCAGGGGCCATCCCTGAGAGAGCTATCCATATGAACCGAGGGAAAAACATGCAGAAAAAAGAATTTATCCGGCAGCTCAATGAACTGGTTCCCAGGCCGGATCCCGTCACCACCGAGGCACTGTACCGCTTTGACCGTGAGTGCGCGGAGACGGAGTACATCGATACGCTCACCTCCCTGCGGGTGGTGGCGCAGAACTTCAGTGAGGAGACGCTCCAGGGCGCCTATGAGATCATCCAGTACCGGAATGCCGCACTGCCCAGTGAGCTGTTCGCCGCAGCCGTCTACCTTCAGGCCGGGCGTACACCGGCGGAAGTGTCCGGCCT
>ENA-ORUM01001442-ORUM01001442.1-human-gut-metagenome-genome-assembly--contig:-NODE-1442-length-19149-cov-2.513303_pt1 | contig 19149 bp, 19 predicted proteins | sample MGYA00242083_ERZ509217 | MGnify/ENA primary metagenome ERZ509217 (study PRJEB26280, sample SAMEA2338831) | human gut metagenome | biome: human gut; feature: human-associated habitat; material: faeces... | reverse complement strand
ACATACTGTTTAATCTTCAATTATCAAGGTTCTCATTTTGTTGTCAGACTTGTTTGCTGCAACGGTTATTTATTATAACCGGTTGTCTTTCGTTTGTCAACAACTTTTTTAATTTATTTTTTTGTTTCTTTCGAAACATCTGCCGCTCTCTCAAGCGCGAAGATTATATTAGCAGATCTCAAACCGTTTGTCAACAACTTTTTTATTTTTTTAATGTTTTTTTATTTTTAGAAGTTCAAACAATTCAAACAATATTGAAAGCGCCTTGAAATCTCAGGGCGCCTCCTGTACACGATCTTCTAAATCATCAATGCTGCTTCTAGCCTGCTCAAAAACCGGCTTCTGGCACTTTCCTGACTCTTCAGGCTTTTCAGCTTGTCGGTGCTCTTAGCCGGTATCCAGGCTTTGTTTGTATTATAATAGAAATTCAGCTGTTTCCAGTATTTTTCCGGAAACAGGAACATATAGTAGAGACATTTTCGCTCCTGCTTATCCATAGGACGGACCCGTTCATAGGAATCCAGCATGGTGATCCCCAGATCACCGTCCCATCCATGTTTTTCCATTACTTTTCGCATCAGGCGGTACAGATCTTCTGCCTGGACTCCCAGATGCATGCGGTTATATTCAATGATCGCTGTATAGCCATTCCCCATTAATACATGATGCTGGTCCAGGTCACCGTGGCAGAGATAGCCCAGTCTGCTCCCCTGCTTCCTGGCAGAATTTTTCATGTTTTCAACAGGATTTTCCATATTTTCAGCGGCATTTTCAACAGAAAGTTCTGCAGCAGCCAGCTGTTCTGGAGCCCCATTTTCCAGGAACAATCCCTTCATCTGTTTCAGTGCTTCTTTGGCCTGTTCAAAAAAATAGTCAAAGCTGTCCATAACGCACAGTTCAAATTCCGTCTTTCCCCGTTTGCCCCGGATAAAATTTCTGGCCCGCTTCATTTCCTTTACATGGCGCTCCTTTTTCCAGGCTTTCTATAAAGATAGAACCCATATTCCATTCTTCTCTTGGCTGGATCTGGCGCAGCTGCCCATGAAGCATGGCAAGACGGGATATCCCCAGACGGATCTCATAATTATCCCTTATATTGCATTCTCTGTCAGGAAAGCATTCTTTCATAATGTAATTAGTCCCGTCTCCTGCTTTGCTTAAAAGGGCACCTTCCTGATTCCGCACATACCGGTCTACCCGCAGGCTTCCTCTGGTGTCAATGCTTTCTAACACCTGATCTTCAAATTCCAGTCTGCGTACAGTCCCCCTGTATTCCCGCAGAAGTTTCAAACCCTTATCTGTTTCGCAGATCCAGGAACCCCGGCCTTTTCTTACAGATAGGACTTCCATTTCATATTGCGCTAAAACCTCCTGGTATCTTTCATTCATTTTTACCCTCCCACAAAAACCGCACCGTTTCAGCGTCCAACTGTGCGGCTGTCATTTCACTGCTTTTACAGACTATGTGAAAAGAGCCATGATTATGCGAAAGATTTTCGGTCAGAATATCTGCAAGAAAAAAAGTCCCCCTGTCAATTCAGGGGGACTGTACACTTACAATGCTGCTTATTTTGTCATCCATGTCAAAAACGCGCCGGTGACACGTTTGACGGTTGTTTAACGATTGCTTCCGGACTTATTTACTTCTGTTCCCAGCCGTCTTTCCACTTCATGTGGTGAAGCTGGCCTTCTAATGCCATTTTTTCAAAATCATTGTGGCGCAGGGCTTCATAGAGCACTACAGCCACGGAATTTGACAGGTTTAAGGACCGGATCTCTCCCCACATGGGAATACGGACGCAGTGGTCTTCATTTTCCACTAAGATTGATTCCGGGATGCCGGCACTTTCTTTTCCGAACATGAGATAGCAGTCCGGTTCGTAGTCTACTTCTGAATAGACTTTATGCGCCTTAGTAGTGGCAAAATACATTTTTCCCAGGGCATCCGGATTCTTCTCCAGAAAATCCTGGTAATCGCTGTATACATGTACATCCAATTTATCCCAGTAATCCAGCCCGGCTCTTTTTAAGGCTTTTTCATTTAACTTAAAACCCAGAGGCTCGATCAGGTGGAGTCTGGTATTGGTGGCCACGCAGGTACGGCCGATATTTCCGGTATTAGAGGGCATTTCCGGTTCTAAAAGTACAACATTCATCATATTTCTATTCTGCCTTTCCATCATGGCGCTTTACAAAACGCTCAATACGGCTTAACGCCTCTTTCAGGCTCTTTAAGGAGTAGGCATAGGAAATACGTACAAAGCCTTCTCCGCAGGCGCCAAAGGCCGTTCCGGGAACTACAGCTACTTTCTCTTCCATCAGAAGTTTAGTAGCAAATTCCTCTGAAGTCATGCCAAAACGGCTGATATTAGGAAATGTATAGAATGCGCCTAATGGCTCAAAACAGTCGATGCCCATTTCACGGAATGCATTTAATAAAAATCTGCGTCGCTGGTCATAGGACTCACGCATCATTTCTACATCCGAATCACCATTTTTCAGTGCAGAAACTGCTGCATACTGGCTGGTGGTAGGTGCACACATGATAGCGTACTGATGGATCTTTAACATCTGCTTTAAGATCAAGCTTGGTGCTGCCGCATAACCAAGACGCCATCCGGTCATAGCATAAGACTTGGAGAAACCATTGATCAGGACAGTACGTTCTTTCATGCCTGGAAATGCTGCAATGGTAGCATGTTTTCTCTGGTAAGTCAGTTCAGAATAAATCTCGTCTGTTACTACAAACAGGTCTTTTTCAATGACGATCTTTGCGATCTCTTCCAGCTCATGTTTTTCCATAATAGCGCCGGTTGGGTTATTAGGGAATGGAAGGACCAGGATCTTGGTCTTGTCTGTGATCTTTTCCAGCAGCTTCTCAGGAGTCAGCTTAAACTGGTCTTTTTCCTCCAGTTCAATGATCACCGGAACACCGTCTGCCAGAGTAACGCATGGCAGATAGGAAACATAGCTTGGCTGTGGGATCAGTACTTCATCTCCCGGATTTAACATGGCACGCATGGCAACATCGATAGCTTCACTTCCACCTACTGTTACCATAACTTCTGTATCTGGGTCATAAGTTACTTCAAAACGGCGCTTTAAGTAATTGCATATTTCATCCTTTAACTGCTTTAAACCTGCATTGGAAGTATAAAATGTGCGGCCTTTTTCAAGGGAGTAGATACCTTCTTCCCTGATATGCCAGGGAGTATCAAAGTCCGGCTCGCCTACACCTAAGGAAATAGCGCCTTCCATTTCATTTACAATATCAAAAAATTTACGGATCCCGGAGGGCGGGATACTTACAATTTTGTCAGATAAGGGGTTTCTCATGGTGTGATCAGCATCCTTTCATCCTGGACCGGCTCGCTGATAATGGTGCCGTGATCCTTATATTTTTTCAATACAAAGTGAGTTGCTGTACTTAATACTGACTCCATAGGAGCTAATTTGTCAGATACAAACTGTGCTACCTGGCGCATGGTCTTTCCCTCGATAAATACGGTAAAATCAAAAGATCCGCTCATCAGGTATACAGCGTTAACTTCATTATACTGGTAAATACGCTCTGCGATCTTATCAAAGCCCATACCTCTCTGAGGAGTTACTTTTACTTCGATCAGAGCTACTACTTTTTCTTCGCTGGTGTTATCCCAATTAATGAGAGTGTGGTATCCGCAGATAATGTGTTCTTTTTCCATCTCGGCGATCTCATTGGCCACTGCGATCTCACTTTCACCAAGTAATACCGCCAGGTCTTTTATATCGATCCTGCTGTTTTTTTCGATCACCGCCAGAATTTTTTCTCTCATGATAACTTCCTCCAATATTAAAATCATATATTCTTATATGGTATTGCCGCTGTAAAGCGGCATATATGACGCCTTCGACCTGTATGCCAAGCCTGTTTATCCGGCTGTTATCCAATACGGGTCAGTTCATCGGCTCTTGGCCGTTCCAGATATCCGGCTGTTTCCTCTCCGTGGCGTATCACCCGGGCAATTCCCTTTTCTGCACTGCCTATCACTGCTGCCGGGATTCCCCGTGCACTGAGGCTTCGCACCATCTGGCCGCCTCTGTCGCAGGCTAAGATCACGCAGTTTTCACTGAAAAGGCGATATGGATTGACCTCAAACATCTCACATACTTCAACTACTGCCTGCTTCATAGGGATCATTCGCAGATCAATATCTACGCCTACGTTGAAAATGCCGGATAAATTCCAGACAGCTGTGAGAATGCCGCCTTCTTTCGCGTATTCCCAGGCTGTAACTGGACAATCTTTCTGCTTTAATTCATTTTCAAGCCACTCTTTTACATTGTAGCTGTCTTCCTTTTCCAGACATCTGAGAAAAGAAGGTGCAAAACGGCCTTCCAGTTTTTCCTTTTTTTTCTGGAAAATGAGTCTGGCTCCGGCCATACCGGCATATCCGGCCACTACCAGATCCTGACCTGGCTTTATAAAGCCATCTCGTTTTTCAAATCCGCCCGGACCCTGTCCTGCTGTTCTCATGGATTTTCCTCCTGTGCGGGACTGGCCGGGCTTTCCGCACCAGCATTTCCCCCCGCAGGCTGTGCTGCAGTGGTAGGAACAACTCCCGGTCCACCGTTTTCTCCTGTAACCGCCTCATGTGCCGTCTCTGTCTGAGCTGGTTCTGTCTGAGCTGGTTCTGTCTGAGCTGGTTCTGTCTGAGCTGGTTCAGGCGTATTATTCTCTCCTGTTTCAGGTGTAGTGGCTGGTGCTTGCGGCTCTGGCGCCGGTACAGGTGCTGCCTGAGCTGGTCCTACACGGTAAATGGCCTTGGAAGCATTGTAGGTATCCTCATTTAGAAGAGTACGTTCCTGCTCCACTCCATCCACAGTCACTACCTTCCATAGTCTGGATCTATAGCCGGTATGTGCTGACTGTACCTTCACCTTAGCACCTGGCGCAAGGCTATTGTCCGTAATCATCTGGGGTTCTCCCGGATTGGTGGTCCCCACAGTCTCTGAAACATATTCTACCTGCCGGCCAGAAGGTCTGGTATCTTTTCCATAAATGGTAAAGATCAGTTTCTTTCCCGATGTATATCCTTCGATATATACAGGTGTGCTGTAATTATTCTTAATTTTAATATCTTTATAAGTGCCTGCAATAGCAGCATCCATTGACGGCTTTACATAGGTTACGATCATAGAATGGTTCTGTCTCTGAACAATCTCCATTTCCGCCTGCAGTGCTGCATCATACAATGTAGTAGCGATCTGGCAGACACCGCCGCCAATACTGTCCACTACCTGGCCATTTTCATAGGCTGCAGCTGTCTTATAACCATTTTCGATGGTAAACGGCTGTAAACATTCATAACCGGATAGCACCTCACCAGGCATAAGCACACGTCCATTAATTTTTCCCGCACCAACTGCAAGATTAGTGGAACGTGCCGCGCCGCTGCTGGAAAAGTCGGTGGTACAGGTTCCTAAAACATCTTCTATGGTCTTAAGGTCATCGGAAGTGATCTTCGGCTGTTCTTCTTTGATCACTGCCTGGACAGAAATCTCACCTATAGAGTCTTTTAATCCCTCAAAAGCGGTATTTAAAGCGGAAGCCGTGGCATCTGCATCCACGACTTTTCCTAAAACAGACTCTGTGATCACAAATGCGCCGTTTTCTCTGCGGATAGACGCATCCTGAGGCTGTGCCAGTACTCCGTCGCAATGGGTATCTACAAAAGCCCTTATCTTATCTGGATCCGCTGCTGTCTGGACCGTAACATCCACCGGTGTCTTTTCCAGATCCTTTTTGTTCATATATTGACGGATCAGGCTTCCACCTACATAGCTTTTTAACTCTTTTTCGGCTTCTTCCTGATTGCTCCAGTGAATACCCAGTTCCCCGGCTGTGGTTTCTGCTTTTTTATCCTCAATAGTTAAGGCTACAGACACATCCGCCTGTTTTTTCACTTTTTCTTCTGCTGTATGCAGGGCATCTTCCCATGTTTTTCCAGCCAGACTTTCCCCGTCTGTACTGATACCTTCCGGAAATACCGGCGCCGCACATACGGTCATGGGAAGCACCGCCCATAAAGCCCCGGCAGCCAGTGCTGCAAAAAGACCTGCTTTCAATGTCTTGTTTCCCATAAATTCTCCTAAATTCTTCTGATCCCTGATCGGGTCTTCTGCCATTTTATTTAGTTCAACATTTAATTAGTACATCAATGCGCTCAGCGCCATTGGCACGATCATGGCAAGTACCAGGATCACAACAATAACAGTAGAAATGATCTTCTTTACTTTAGGGTCTCTCATATTTAACATTTTATCACCTCATTTATTCTGTGGCTTCACCCGTCCGTACTGGAGGATGATCTTGTCGATCAGCCTGGAAGCATCGCTCCGGCTTATATCGTTTAACTGCACAGTTATGTTTATTCTATGACATTTTAATAAATCCTGCAAGTATTCTTTTTGTCTTTTCGTTGCCGGCTGCTGTCGCTTCATCCGGCAATTTAAAGGCATTGTCGCAAATAACTCTGGCTGGTCTTCTCCATGAAGTCCCCTTAACTTCTGATAAAGCAAATGCGCCGACAAGGCATCTGCCTCTGCCCGGTGTGTCAAAGGCTGTTCAATCTTATAATAAATGCAGGCGTTTCCCAGATTTTTCTTTTCCTGCTCCGGCATCAATTTCCTGCATAATTTCAGGGTATCTACTGCCTCACATTCAAATTCCATTTTCTGGTTCACCGCCGCCTGCTTTAAGAAGCTGTAATCAAAACGGATGTTGTGGCCTAAAAGGGGCAGATCTCCAATAAATCCCAGCACCTCTCCAATAATATTTTCTATTACCGGAGCATCTTTTAACATGTCATCTGTAATACCTGTTAATTCCACTACCCGTTCTGTCAACGGCCGTTTTGGATTTACCAGAGTTACAAAACGGCCTGTGATCTGTCCATGTTCTACTTTTAAGGCGGCGATCTCCGTTATTTTCTCTTTCTTCGGCTCCAGACCTGTGGTTTCCAAGTCCAGGGCAATGTATGAGTCGATCATTTTAGCATGTCCTTCCTAAAATCAAATTTAAACAAATTCAGAATTTTTCTGATTTTTGTATTTTTCCTGTTTAATCTGTTTTTTGTATTTCTCTGAAAACTGCCGGTGCTTCACAGGCAGGACACCATTGTTTTAAAAAGCAGTTTCCGCAGTCCGGCTTTCTGGCAGTACAAATGGTCCGCCCTAAAGTAATGATATGGATATTCCAGAGAATCCAGTGATCTTCCGGAAGTATCTTCATCAGATCCGACTCTATCTTTTCCGGCTCTGTCTCTTTTGTAAGCCCCAGCTTCCTGGAAATGCGCTTTACATGGGTATCCACCACAATACTTGGCACATGGTAGATATTTCCCCGGATCACATTGGCAGTCTTCCGACCCACACCTGCCAGTGTAAGCAGGTCTTCCATTTTTTCCGGCACAATACCGCCGTACTCTTCCACCAGCCGCTTTGCACACTGGATAATGTTTTTGGCTTTCATATGATAAAATCCAATGGAACGAATGTCCTGTTCCAGTTCTTTTAAGTCCGCCGCCGCAAAATCTTTAATCGTCGGATATTTCTTAAAAAGATCCGCTGTTACAATGTTCACTCTGTACACTGGGCGCTTAAGATAACCGCAATGAGCAGCTGCCATGGGGTCTCGTAGTTTAGGTAGCAGATGAAGTCAGTGCCGTATTCTTTATCTAAGGCTGATAATATATGAGAGATACGTTCTTTTAGTTTGCCTGTCATTTTGATCATATTTGCTTTATCCCCTTCTCACACTTTTATTCCACTTTATTTCACATCATAGGTCACATGCAGATATGGGACATGCCATTGAAAGAGATCCAGATCCCCTTAAACCCGTAATATCCAAGCATTATTACTTAAAGGATCACGCCTTTTGTAATCAAACAGCAAATAAGTTCCATCTCTTAATGGCTCTAAATGGGCCATTTTTGCCATCTGTCTTGAATCGTAGCCTTCGTAGCCAGATAAATGCTCCGGTGTCTTCTCTTCTCTCTGGAAAAATTCACGGACAAAGTCCTTGGAGCTGCTTAAATCTCTTGCAAAACTTGGACGGCTCTTTACATTTTCCCGAAGATACAGGTCAGTCATTAGCAGATCCCGGTATAATTCCAGTTTTTCAGAAATACCAGGGTTTACTTCTGTTCCCCGGGGGGCATGACTTTCATAGGTTTCATGACTTTCATAGGTTTCATAAGTTTCATGGGGTTCATATATTCCAGATTTTTCCAATTTTACCTGGATTATTTTCCAGAGGATCTCGTATCTGGCAATACGGCTGTGGCTGATACCAAAAAGATAATTTCTGTTGTAATAGCCTGCCATAAAAGAAAACATTTCATAAGGAGTATTAAATTCCTTTTCCAGTTCTTTTAAAGTACAGGTAAACTGGCGGCTGTTGTAATGGACTTCTGTCATCTCTTCTATATCTTTTAATTCCAGCACATCCCCATAGGAAAGCCATTTTGTCTGCAGCACCTCATAAGGCGGCGCAGCACTGTAAAGCAGGTCGCATTCCAGGATCAATTCTTCCATATAAGAGCCTTTTAATATTTTTAAAAAGCCTAACTGCAGCTGCTCCGGCTCCATAGAATATACGTCATTAAAGGACTGTTTAAAACGCTTTAGATCTTCCCATGGAAGTCCCACGATCAGGTCTAAATGCTGGTGGATATTGTGCCAGCTGTTAATGTTTTCTGTGATCTGGCGGATCTCTTCGATATCTGTCTTCCGGCGGATGGTCTCCAGTGTTTTTTCATTGGTAGACTGGACGCCGATCTCTAACTGTACCAGTCCCGGACGCATAGTAGAAAGCAGATCCAGTTCGTCCTTATCTAACAGATCCGCTGCGATCTCAAAATGGAAATTAGTAATACCATTATCATGATCTCTTATATACTGCCAGATTGCCATTGCATGGGACTTTTTGCAGTTAAAAGTCCTGTCTACAAATTTTACCTGGGGCACTTTCGCCTGCAGGAACCATTCCAGCTCCGGCAGCACTAGGTCCAGACTGCGAAAGCGCAGCTTCTTGTCAATGGAAGACAGGCAGTAGGCGCAGGAAAATGGACAGCCTCTGCTGCTTTCGTAGTAGATAATACGGTGTTCCAGCTCTTTCATATCCATAAAAGCATAGGGAAACGGGATCTGGCTCATATCCATTACCTGGCGAAAGCCTGTATCAGTAATAGTGCCGTCATCATTTCGCAGCATAAGACCAGGAACCCGTTTTAGCTCCTCTCCTTCAAGGAGCGCCTTTAGAAAATGGGCGAAGGTGATCTCTCCTTCCCCCATCATAACAAGATCCACTGCCGGTTCTTCTTTCAAAAAAGCTTCTGCGTGATAGGAAACCTCCGGGCCGCCTGCCCATATTTTCACATTCGGAAGCACCTTTTTTATATCAGCCAGTATCATTTTTACATAGGAAATGTTCCAGATATAGCAGGAAAATCCAATAACATCCGGCTTTCGCTTATAGATATCCTGAAGGATCTGCTCCATCTGATGGTTAATGGTGTATTCTGCCAGAGAAACTTTCGCCTCCTCTGCCAGTCCCCATTCTTTTAACATCTTCTCTCCATAGGTCTTCAGGCTGTAGATGCCCAGATTGGAGTGGATATATTTTGCATTGATCGCAGCTAAAAGGACCTTCATTTTACACCTCGATCTCAATCTTGCGGCCAGTAGGCTGATACTGATAATAGCGCACTCCTGCTGCGTTTAACATGCGCTTGGAAGCTTTTACAGCCGGTGTGCGGGCATATTTATCCCCGCCATAGATGATAGTCTTAATACCCGCCTGGATAATCGCCTTAGCGCACTCATTGCATGGGAAAAGGGTCACATACAGCTTGCTTCCTTCCAGGCTTCCCCCCCTGTAATTTAAAATGGCGTTTAACTCACTGTGGGTAGAGTAAAAATATTTTGCATTGTACGGATCATCCAGTTCATGCTCCTTGCCCCATGGAAATTCATCATCTGAACAGCCTTTTGGAAAACCGTTATAGCCCATAGAAAGGATCTTGTTGTCCTGGCTTACGATGCATGCCCCCACCTGGGTACTTGGATCCTTGGACCGTCTGCCTGATAGAGCGGCAACTCCCATAAAATATTCATCCCATGTAATATAATCAACACGTTTATCTGACATTTTTTCTCCTTTTACATTTCATGTACTCTCGGAATCTTTTAAAACATTTGTAATCATCATATAATAGACAATATAAAAATGCAAGAAGGAGCAGTCTTATCAACTGCTCCTTCCCGGAAATATAAAGCTGTCAAACTTACGCTTTTTCTACATTTTTCGTCACGATCACATCTGCATCCAGACCTAATATCCCTTTGATCACAACAGTTCCCGCTTTTACCGGCGCTGTTAACCGGCATTTTCTGATCTCATCCATTGCATCAAAAATACGTGCTTTGGGGATCGGGGCGGTAAGGCGTACACTGGCAAGCGGCAATTCTCCTCTTTCTACCAGTACAGAGGTTGCAATATTTCTCTTTGGATCTGTCAGCTCCTGCTTCACATACTCTGCTCCTCTTTTGCAGGTGGCTCCTTCTAATGAGTGGATCACTACAGACTGATCTGCCTGTATCTCATAATCTGCACTTATTTCGCAGCCATTTGGACAAATAATGCATGTAAATTCTCTTGTCATTCTACCTTCACCTCCAGATCTCCCTTGTTTTCCAGTTTTTCTGCTTTTAAGTCTATATGGATCATCTCTGCCGGAAGAGCTTTTTTCATCTTTTTACGGGCGATTTCTCTTCCATTCTGGCTTACAACCAGAGCACAGTCCTTAAACGGCCGGTTTACACGCAGAGACAGACAGCAGTCTTCTGTTCCTGATATCCGCTGTGGAACGGTATGATTGATATTTCTATCAGTCTTTACCTGTATCTCACATGCAGGCAGTTTCCCATCTTTAATATACCGTGCTGCGGAATCTGCCAGTTTTTCTGCCTCCATGGATACAAAATCCACCAGATCATGAACATGGAGTACATTTCCTGCTGCGAAAATCCCCGGCCGGTCTGTCTGGAAATACTCATCCACTGTAGCACCCTTTGTCCTTGTATCCAGTGTTACTCCTGCATCCAGGGAAAGTTCATTTTCCGGGATCAGGCCAACAGATAAGATCAGGGTATCACAGCTGTATTCCTCTTCTGTTCCAGGGATCGGCTTCATGTGTTCATCTACTTTTGAAACGGTCACACCGGTCAAACGCTTATCTCCATGGATTTCTGTAACTGTATGGCTTAAATACAATGGGATATTGTAATCATTTAAGCACTGTTCAATATTTCTTGGAAGACCGCTTGGATATGGCTGGATCTCAAAAACTGCCTTTACGTGGGCACCTTCTAAGGTCAGTCTGCGGGCCATGATCATTCCAATATCACCGGAACCTAAGATCACCACTTCTTTTGCCGGCATACGGTTATAAAGGTTCATATACGCCTGGGCAACACCTGCTGTAAATACACCGGTCGGACGCTCTCCTGGTATGCCAAGGGCTCCTCTGGTACGTTCTCTGCAGCCCATTGCCAGGATCACTGCCTTTGCCTGCCACTGTTTTAAGCCATCAGGAGTAGCTGCTGTGATCACTTTGTCCTCTGAAATTTCCAGAACAGTTGCATCAGTAAGATAACGGATCTTCTTTTCATTTGCCAGGTCAATGAATTTCTGGGCATATTCCGGGCCACTGAGTGTAGTTTTAAAACGGGCCAGTCCAAAACCATCATGGATACACTGACGTAAAATGCCGCCTAACTGTTTTTCACGTTCCAGGATCAGAATATCTGTAATCCCGTTTTCATACAGGCGTACAGCCGCTGCCAGACCTGCCGGGCCGCCGCCTACGATCACTGCATCTGCCTGTTCTATTTCCCACATTGCTGTTTTATGTTCCATGTTCACAGTTACACCTCCCGTACTTTTCCAAATAAAACATTAGAGCCTTCACGTTCATACTGCACTTCTGTCTCTTTTTTCCCAAGTTCCTGCTCGATCATCTGTTCAATGCGCATCTGGCAGTAGCCGCCCTGACAGCGTCCCATCATGGAACGGGTTCTGTATTTCACACCGGTCATAGTATCTACACCTAATGGATTGTGGATCGCCTGAAGGATCTCCGCTTTTGTCACCTTTTCGCATCGGCAGATCACTTCGCCGTAATCCGGGTTCTCCCTGATCAGTTCTGCCTGTTCTTCTTTTGTACACTGGGAGAAATGGCGTATTCCTTTTCTCACTGGATTGAAATCCGGATTTTCTTCTAATTCTTCTCTCTCTTTCATCAGTTCAATGGCATATCTGGCAATTGGCACTGCTGCTGTCAGTCCCGGTGATTCAATACCAACCAGATTTAAGGCATGAGGCGCGATCTCATCTTTGATCTCGATCTTAAAATCCTGGATCACACCATTTTCATCTACCCATTTTGGCAGGATTCCGGAATAATTGCGGATATAATCTGCCTTATGGATACATGGCCACAGATCTGAAGCGCTTTCTGCCAGATAATCTATATTTTTCTGTGGTACACCGTAATAGTTAAAGTCTGTCACCATATCTGCGTTAGGGCCGATGATCACATTTCCGTCTGTAGTATTTGTCACATGAATTCCCATATAGGTGTTGCTTGGAACTGGATAAACAGGCATTGGAAGAAGAGGACCTGTACGCTTATCCAGGATAATGTAATCTCCCTTGGAACCAATGATGCGGTAGCCGGTGATCCCAAGCATATCAGAGATCTTGCCGCAGCCAAGTCCTGCGCAGTTTACTACCCAGCGGGTCTTAAAGTTTCCTTTTGCTGTGGTGATTTCATATGTATCATCTTCCTGCCTCTGGATCGCTGTCACTTCGCATCCAAAATGATATTCTACGCCATTTTCATGGGCATTTTCTGCCAGGGCAATGGTATAGCCAAAGGGATCTACAATACCGCTGTTATGGGAAAACATGGCAAACTTTCCTACTACAGCAGGAACCAGCTCATGAAGGCGTTTTTCATCGATCAGCTCCAGGTTAGTAGCTCCGTTGTCTTTTCCCTGTTCTATGGTGCGTTTTAAGGTCTCCATATCTTCATCGGTATTTCCCACCAGCACTTTGCCGCAGCGGATAAAATGAAAATCCAGCTCTTTTGCCAGATCTCCCATCATCTTATTTCCTTCTACGCAAAGCTTTGCTTTTAAGCTTCCCCTGTCATATGCAAAACCGCCATGGACAACGCCGGAATTCCGGCCACTGGTCTCATTACATACGTCCAGATTTTTCTCCAGCACACCGATTTTCAAACGATACCGTGACAATTCTCTGGCCATGGCACTTCCCACTACACCACCGCCGATGATCAGAACATCATACATCTCCTTCATTTTTACGCCTCCTATGTTCAGCATTTTATTTCATTTCAAATTCATCCTATGAATATATCTCATTTTTATCATATAAAGAAGATAAAGTCAATGTTTTTCTGATTTCATCTTAATATTTATGGGATAAATTTAATCGTTGATGTCATGGTTTAAATGACCAACATAATTAAATTTGCAGACATGTAAAAAAAGCAGCTCCTGCTCATTTTAAGCAGGGCTGCCGAATATTAACCGAATTACGGTTCTTTTATGACTCTTTTATGACCCTATTCTGTACCGGTTATGGTTGTACATCAGGTGGAAATACATTTCCTGTCTTGCATCTTCTCCCCGTCCATCCCGGATGGCTTCAAAAATACGCCGGTGGGATAATAAAGTCTGCTCATATTCTGTTTCTTCTACAGAATCTGCAAAAACACGCACACCTTCTGTGATCACCGGAATCAGATTGGTCATGACCCGGTTGTGGGAGCAGGTAGCGATCTGGGCATGGAACTGGGAATCTTTTTCGGAATAGTCTTTTTTATCCCGGATCAGTTTTTCCAGCTCTTCTAAAATGCGCTCCAGGTCTTTTATCTCTTCCTCTGAACCATTTTGCGCAGCAAGTGCAGCAAGTGCCGGTTCTAGGATCAGTCTTGCCTGAATCAGGTCTTCTGTAAGCTGGCGCCTGTCATCCATCATAAAAAAGCCAAGTGGATCGTCTGCCACTCCATTTTTCTCGGAAATAAAGGTTCCTGATCCCTGACGGATAGTAACGATATTCCGGGACATAAGGATGCGAAGTGCCTCTCTTACTGTATTACGGCCAACTCCCAGCGTTTCCACCAGTTCTGCCTCTGTAGGCAGCTTGTCTCCTGGGGCATATTCCTTCTGCTGGATCATTTCAAGGAGATTCTGGGCTGTTTTTTCTCCTAAGGTCTGTTTTTCTGTTTGTTTCATACTCCGTTAACAACCCCGCTTTCTATGCTGTAACCCCTTTGATACAGGAATGCTGTGTTCCATTATACTTTATAGATCTGATATCCCGCTGCTTTTGACAGACGGTTCATAATGGCCTGTCCCAAATGATCCTGGGTAAAGCTTTCAGAAAAGATATAGTCTACTTTTAAATCATCAAATTCGCGAAGCAGTGCATACAGGTTATGTGCTACAGACTCCTGGCTCTTTCTGGCGCCAATACTGCGCACCTCACCCTGGGGATAACGTGATCTTGACTCATCAGTGCAGATGATACCAACTTTACAACCTGCATCGATTTTTTCTTTTGCCAGCTTCCACACAGTTTTCACCATTTGTTCCACCTGTTCCTGTGTCATGGCAACGGCTTCCCCTGTTTTTCTGGCATCTGCCACATTTGCAGGCTCTACTAAGGTCAGATCTGCCTTTGGAGCATAATGTTTATACTTCATACCAGGTGCTTTTGGACGCACGCCTTCTGCCATCGGTCCTAAAATAGCCGGGTCAATGGTAACTTCCCCTAAAACATCTTTTAACATTTCCATGGTAATAGCGCCTGGACGCAGAACTGCGGGAACATCACCGGATACATCTACAATCGTGGATTCCACACCGATCCCTACAGGGCCTCCATCAATGATCATCTCGATCTTGCCGTTTAAATCCTGCCATACATGGTCTGCTGTTGTAGGGCTTGGACGGCCGGAGGTATTGGCGCTTGGTGCTGCTACCGGTACACCCGCCAGTGCGATCAGGCGGTTTGCAACCGGGTCTACCGGCATACGGACCGCTACTGTATCAAGACCACCAGTGGTTCCATAAGGTACAATATCACTTTTAGGGAAAATAATAGTCAGTGGGCCTGGCCAGAAAGCATCCATTAATTTCTTTCCTGCTTCCGGGATATATTTTACCAACGGTGTGACTTCTGCAGCACAGGATACATGGGCGATCAGAGGATTATCTGAAGGCCTGCCTTTAGCCGCATATATCTTTCCTGCTGCTTTTTCATCTAAGGCATTTCCCCCTAAACCGTATACAGTTTCTGTTGGAAATGCAACAAGACCGCCGTCACGTAAAATCTGGGCGGCTTCTTTTAATTCTTCATCGTTTATATTTTTTGTGTCATTTATTTTGATTCGTTTGGTTTCCATGGTGATTTTCTCCGTTTATATATGCTTGTAGGCTCAGGTTTCCTGTGCGGATGCGCTCCACTGCCTGCTGGTAGACTCAGGTTCCCCGCGCTGACGCGCTCTACTGCCTGCTTGCGCAGGCGATTTGTTCGTTAATGGCTTGTGAAAAACAAATGTCTGCTGCGCAGCCGCTTGTTTTTCCCTACGCTCATTATATCATACCTTAGAAAGAAAAAACAGTCGTGAGAATCTTAACATTCTCACGACTGTTTAAAATCAGCCTGAAGCCTTTTATTTCTGCGCTGTTCCAATACGGACCAATGCACGGTGAAGCTTTGCTTCTGCCAGCTTTACCTCTTTGTCATCCATACTAGACTGGTTCATTTTCTCTTCTGCCAGCTTTTTTGCCTTTTCGGCACGGGCTACATCAATATCTTCGCTCCACTCCCAGGTAGTAGGGATCAGACGGCATTCGCCGTTCATCATGGTCAGCATTCCGCCGATGCAGGCTGCTTTCCTCTCAGTTCCGTCCTCTAATACCACATGGGCGGTTCCCATTCCAATAGCCGTACAGTAATTCATATGGCGGGCCAGAATGGCAAGGTCTCCGTGGATGGTACGGCAGGATACGCTCTGTACCTGACCGTCAAATACATTTCCGTCCATGGTCGCGATCTGTAAATGGAAGGTCGTCATATACCTGTTCCTCCCTTCTACTGCTGCTGTTTTGCTTTTTCGTATACGTCATCAATGGTTCCGGCAAACAGGAAGCAGCTCTCCGGGATGTCATCGCATTCGCCGTCTAAGATCTTCTTAAATCCGCGGATGGTCTCTTTTAACGGCACGTACTGGCCTTTCATACCTGTGAACTGCTCTGCTACGGAGAAGCTCTGGGACAGGAATCTCTGTACCTTACGTGCTCTGGATACGGTCAGCTTATCTTCTTCAGAAAGTTCATCCATACCCATGATAGCGATGATATCCTGCAGTTCCTTATAACGCTGCAGCACTCTCTGTACAGAACGTGCTACCTGATAATGCTCTTCGCCTACTGTCTCAGGAGACAGGATACGGCTGGTAGAATCCAGCGGATCTACTGCAGGGTAAATACCCTGGCTGGCAATATCACGGGAAAGTACGGTGGTTGCATCCAGATGGGTGAATGTAGTTGCAGGAGCCGGGTCAGTTAAGTCATCTGCAGGCACGTATACAGCCTGTACAGATGTGATAGAGCCCTTCTTAGTAGAAGTGATACGCTCCTGTAAAGCACCCATTTCTGTTGCCAGTGTTGGCTGGTAGCCTACTGCTGAAGGCATACGGCCAAGCAGTGCAGAAACCTCAGAACCAGCCTGGGTGAAACGGAAGATGTTATCGATGAACAGCAGCACGTCCTGATTCTTAACATCACGGAAGTATTCTGCCATAGTCAGTCCGGAAAGGGCAACTCTCATACGTGCGCCCGGCGGCTCGTTCATCTGACCATATACTAAGGCAGTTTTATCTATAACACCGCTTTCCTGCATCTCTCCGTAAAGGTCATTTCCTTCACGGGTACGCTCTCCTACACCGGTGAATACGGACAGACCGCCGTGTGCAGTTGCTACGTTGTGGATCAGCTCCATGATAAGAACTGTTTTACCTACACCGGCACCGCCGAACAGACCGATCTTACCACCCTTTGCATAAGGGCAGATCAGGTCAACGACCTTGATACCTGTTTCCAGGATCTCTGTTGCCGGTGTCTGCTCCTCGTAAGATGGAGCCGGACGATGGATCGCCCAGCGTTCCTTTGCCTCTGGAACAGGTTTATTATCTACAGGATCTCCTAACAGGTTAAATACACGTCCCAGGCATTCATCGCCTACAGGTACGGTAATAGGGCTTCCTGTATCTACTGCGTCTGTACCGCGCACAAGTCCATCTGTGGAACTCATAGCGATGCAGCGCACTACGTCATCACCGATCTGCTGCGCAACTTCTGCGATCAGCTTATGACCGTTGATGTCGATCTCAATTGCGTTCAGCAATGCAGGCAGTTCCCCTTCCTTGTACCGGATATCCAGTACCGGTCCGGTAACCTGCACCACCTTTCCAATGTGTTTCTCTGTCATATATCTATCTCCTCTTTAAGGCTCCTCTGCACCAGCTACGATCTCAGTGATCTCCTGGGTTATGCTGGCCTGACGGGCACGGTTGTAATACAGGCTGAGCTGTTCGATCATCTCTCCTGCATTCTTGGATGCAGCATCCATGGCAGTCCTTCTCGCTGCCAGCTCACTGGCAACAGACTCACACATGGCACCATATACCATACCAGCCAGATACTCCGGCACGATGGCGTCAAACACCGTTTCGCTGTCCGGCTCATATAAGATCAGGGAATGGATCTGTTTCATATCCTTTTCTTCCCCTGAAAGGTCTTCTAACGGAAGCATGGATGATACATCCGGCTTCTGGGAAAGCATAGAGACAAAGTTGGTATAGCCCAGAGCTGCATGGCCAAATTCCCCGGCCTTAAAAGCCCTGCACAATAAAGCTGCGATCTCAAAGCAGTCGGATACAGAAATATCTCCTGCTTCTGCGAATTCTTCAGTTACCAGTTCTATGCCCCTGCGTTTGTAATATTCCACTGCTTTCTTTCCGATAGGAAGTACACAGTAGTCTTTCCCGGCAGTCTGGCTCTCCATTTCCTTGAACAGGTTGGAATTGTATCCACCTGCCAGTCCTCTGTCACCGGCGATCACTACATAGCACCATTTTTCGTTTTTGCTCTTCTTTGTATATACAGAAGAAAGATCTGTGTTGCCTGCAGCGATCTGTTCCAGTGTGTTTTCCAGAGTGTGGAAATAAGGCCGGCTTGCATCTGCCCGTTCCTTTGCCTTACGCAGCTTGGAGGATGCCACCAGTTCCATTGCTTTGGTGATCTGCATGGTGCTCTGTATGCTCTTCATACGGAGCTTCACGGCTTTCATATTTGCAGCCATGTGTTCCCTCCTTATACTTCATATCTTCAGCCCCCGCTCCCCGAAACAGGAGAGCAGGAACCCGATATCACTATTATCTGGTCTTTAAAAACCGGTCAGTATAGTCAGCAAGAGCAGCTTTTAACTTCTCTTCTGTTTCGCCTTCCAGTTTTCCGGTAGTACGGATACCTTCCATAGCAGCCACGCCCTGTGCATCACTGTCAAGGAATGTATAAAGGCCTTCTTCGTACGCCTGGATATCTTCTACTTCTACACTGGTCAGGACACCCTTTACTACCGCATACAGGATCGCTACCTGCTTCTCTACAGGTACAGGTGTGCTTCTTCCCTGTTTTAAAACTTCCACGATACGTGCGCCCTGTGCCAGACGTGCCTTAGTGTCTGCATCCAGGTCAGAACCGAACTGTGCGAAGCTCTGCAGCTCTCTGTACTGGGAGTATACCAGTTTCAAAGTTCCGGCAACCTTCTTCATTGCCTTGATCTGTGCATTACCACCAACTCGGGATACGGAGATACCAGGGTTTACAGCAGGCATGATACCGGAGTGGAACAGCTCTGTCTCCAGGAAGATCTGTCCATCAGTAATGGAAATAACGTTGGTAGGGATGTATGCAGATACGTCACCTGCCTGTGTTTCAATGATC
>ENA-ORUM01001441-ORUM01001441.1-human-gut-metagenome-genome-assembly--contig:-NODE-1441-length-19153-cov-6.446172_pt1 | contig 19153 bp, 15 predicted proteins | sample MGYA00242083_ERZ509217 | MGnify/ENA primary metagenome ERZ509217 (study PRJEB26280, sample SAMEA2338831) | human gut metagenome | biome: human gut; feature: human-associated habitat; material: faeces... | reverse complement strand
ACCAGCTGAACCAGTGGGAACCCACGGACCAGGTTTTACGCACCGACTTCAACGCGGACAACGCCAAGCTGGACGCGGCCTTGGCGGAAAAGGCGGAGGTGGAGACGGTGTCCGCCCTGCAAACGGCGGTGGCGTCCAAAGCAGAACAGACCGCCCTGTCCCAATTGACCGGGCGGGTGGAGGACCTGGAGTCCGCTCCCCGCTTGGTGGCCGGAGTTTATTTCGGCGACGGGGCGGAGAGCCAGTTTATCTCCCTGGGCGGGACGCCCAAGGCGGTGTTTACCATCTCCTGCTACGGCCCCACATTTACCGGGTCAAACGACGCCTACGGTGGCCTGGCCCTGACGGGCTATCCGGCGGCCCGGGGAAGCGCCGGGACAAGGTCCCTGATCGTCGGCATCGAGACCGGCGGTTTCCGAGTGTATAATAACAGTGAGGACTCGGTCCGCGCTAACCGGGAGGATTACCGTTACCACTATTTGGCGTGGATGTGAGAGCGGGTTAAAATGATTAAAAGGAGCCCCCGGCATGTGCTCGGGGGCTCCTGCGCTTGCTTTTCACTTCAAAAGAAGTGCATGTCAGGGAACGTAATATCAGGCCTTACGCCTCAGTTGTGGCGGTCGTATCATTCGACACATAGACAACAGTGACCGTTACGGAAATCGTATCACTGACTTCGGCTTCTTCATCGTTGTCATCAGTGTATGTGTAGGTGATCGTCACATCGGCAGTGATTCGAGTCGTGTTACCTACTTCGGTGGGCTGAATATAGCTGCTCGTCAGCTCAGCATCCGCAGACATATTGTTCTCACTATCACTGTACTCTTCCTCAATCGCGCTAAGGACGCTGTTATAGGAAACATCACTCAGGCTGACAGTCACGGAAGTATTCAGCTCATCAATGTACTCAGCCAGGGTTGCCTCAGCATCGGTCTCGCCATCTCCGTCATCGGTGACGTTCGCGGCGTTACGGCCATCAACGTAGATTTCAACAGCCTGATCGTCGTCGTCCTCGTAGACATAGATGGTGCCGATGAAGCCGTCCTCAAACTCGTTCTCCAGCCAGCCGGTGCTGCGGGTCTCGGCATCGCCGTCGTCATTGTAGAAGATGGTGCAGCTGTCGGCCAGCTCGATGTACACATCGCCGAAGCGGAGCACGCCGCCGCTGTAGTCCACGACAACGCCGGTGTTTGCAGTCTCGTTACCGAAGTCCTCGGTCCAGAAGTCCTCATCGTCAGAGGCATTGGAGCCGACGGTTACCTTATCCAGCTCATCCTCATCCACATAGCCGTTCTCGTCATAGGTCACGCCTTCATACAGGCCAACAACATCAGTGCCACTAATTACGTCGTTGACTTCAATGGTGCCGACCTCGCCGTTAACGATGGCGTCATACACATAGTAGTCGTTCTCGTCTTCGTCCACGCTGTGGTCGTAATCATCATCCAGGACGTATACGCGGTCGTCGCTCTCGCCGGAAATGGACAGATTCTCGCCGCCGATGTAAACCACCTCAGCGTAGTTGTCGTCCATGACCACGGCCACGGCAGCGGTGTTGTCACCGGTGACAGAGATGTCAGGCACATTGCGGATGCCGGTGTAAACGGTCACGTCGCCGTCCTCATTCACCACAAAGATGGTGGAGCTGTTGGCGCGGACAGTGCTCTGAGCCGCAACTTCGGGCTCCTCAGTGGCTTCCTGATTTACCTGCACGGTAGAGCGGCCATTGGTGGTAATAACGCCCTCATCATCGGAAGAAGTGACTTCACCATAATAGGTGGTCTCATCCACCGAGCTCAGCTCGTAGTCGCCGTTGCTCTTCTCGTCGTACAGGAACCACATGCCGTTGTAGTCGGTATAGGTATCCTCGTCGTCAGGATTGAGGATAGCAGGAACACTGTACTCATCCGCATCGTCCTCCCCGACGCTGTCGATGGTAATGACGCCGTTGGTGCCGTCCACGAAATAGGCCTCGGCCTCCAAATCGCTGCGAACACCGCTGGTTTCATCCATGGCGGTGATGAAGACATAGTCGTCCACACCCTCGGAGCTGTCGGAGTACACCACATAGCCGTAGTTGTCCAGAACCAGGGTGTAGTCGTCGCCCAGGTCATACTCAAGACTGTCGCGGCCATCGGTATAGGTTACGTTGTAGTAGTACCGGGTGCCGTCGGCGGTGACATTGCTGCCCACAGTGTAGGCGGACACGGTGGCGGTGATAACCTCGGCGGCTTCAATGGTCTGCACCTCGTCGTCCGCCACAGTGATCAGGACATAGTCCTCGTCGGAGAACTGATCCAGGTTGTCAAAGTCGTCGCTGGACAGGGTCAGATCCACGTCGGGGGTGGCTACTTCGTTCTCGTCAGGAATGGTGAGCTCCAGCTCCTCATTGTCCTCGTCGTAGTCGCCGTCCACCTGGGCCACATAGGTGTGGATCTGGGTGATGGTGACGTTGTTCTCATCATCCACAAACACCTCGGTCAGTACGCCCCGACCGGTGCCCTCAGCGTCATCGTCGTTGTTGCGGGCGATGTAGCTGCTCAAGGTAACGTCTTCCACTTCCTCGCCGTCCACATAGACGGTCAAAGTGGTCTCTTCGTCTCTCAGGTCGTTGTAGACGCTGGAACCGATCAGATCATAGAGGGCATCCTTGTCCACAGCGGCGGTGTAGGTCTCCTCTGGGTCGTCGGCATAGGTACCGATCTCGTCGTTGTTGTACTCCCAGGTGACTGCAGGCCGGCCGAAGACGTCCTCGTTGGCGTCGGCGGAGCTCTTTTCCAGATCGCCGTCGTACAGCTCCTCGCCCAGCTCAATGGTGTACTGGCTGTCACTGTCGTCAGCGTGGTCATTGCTGATGGAGGCGTACTGGCTGTTGCTGCTGGTGCGCTCGTCATAGCTGACGTTGCTGGAGACGGTGATGTCGCCCACCACGATGGTGGAACCGTCGCTGGAGGGCTCGACCATGGTGGCCTCCAGGGCGTTCAGAGCCAGCTGGGCCACCTCGTTGCGGGTCATGGCGCTGCTGGCGCCGGCATCCACGCCGTCGTACAGGTCGATGCTGCTGGCCTGACGCACGGCGGAGAGCTGCCAGTCAGAGCCGAAGTCGCTGCTGTACTGGAAGTGGCCCAGGGCCTTCAGCATCATCAGACCGGCCTGCGCTGCGGTGACGGTGTCATCGCCGCCGTAGGTGGTGTCGCTGGTGCCGCTGGTGATGCCGTCGGCATAGCAGGCGGCCACATAGGGGGCGGCCCAGTCGGGCACATCGGTGAACGGAATACTGCTGGAGGTGAAGTTGCTCACATTCAGAGCCAGCAGGTTGGACATGACGACCGCCATCTCGTTCCGGGTGACGTACTCGTCCGGGTTGAAGTTGCCGTCCTCGTCGCCGACCATCACGCCGACGGCCTGGAGCACGTCAACGGCTTCCACGTTGTCTTCGGAAGACACATCGGCGTAGCTGGCGGCGCTGGAGCCCATGATCATCAAACCAGAGATCATAGCCGCAGTCACGCCCAGGCTGAGAACACGCTTCAGGTTTCTCATTGGAATTCCTCCTTTTAAATTCAGGTTCGGAGGAAAGTTCTCTGCCAAAACAAGGAAGAAACTCCCTTAAACTAGAAGAAAAAGGGACTTTTACCCAACTATGACAGCATAACGCCCCTTGCATGCTCCAAAACGTGCTCAAAACGCAAAAAAGAGGGAGAAATCCGCGGGTTTCTCCCTCAAAAAATCACCTTGGTAGACATCTGGTAGACCGGCCCCGAAAAACGGCCAAAAAGAAACCGCCGGAAACCCTTGGCGCGCAAGGCTTCCCGGCGGTAGACCTGGTAGACGGCTGGTAGACGGCTGGTAGACGGGGCTGGTGATAACAAACCGTGGTTATGCTCCATATGTCTCTTTCAAATATTGAATTGCCTGGCGGTATCCCTCGAATCCCAGTCCGGAGAAGGTGCGCTCACAGGCCATTCCGGGGTAGGAGATGCGCCGGAATGGCTCGCGGCTGTTCACATCAGACAGGTGGACCTCCACGGCGGGGAGGGATACCGCCTTCAAAGCGTCTAAAATAGCCACGCTGGTGTGGGTATAGGCGGCCGGATTGATGACGATCCCATCCATTTTTCCGTAGGCCCATTGGATTTTTTCCACCAGCGCGCCCTCATAATTGGACTGGAACAGTTCCACCTCTACCTGAAATTCCAGAGCCGCGCTTCGGATAAAGTCCTCCAGCGCGGCAAAGTCCTGCCTGCCGTAAATATCCGGCTCCCGAATGCCCAAGAAGTTCAGGTTTGGTCCGTTTAAAACTAACAGCTTCATAATCCAAGCCTCCTGATAATTTCATTTGCTGTTTCTGCTGGTGTGCCGCGGTTCTCTACCGTCAGGTCCGCCAGCTGTTCGTACAGAGGGGCGCGCTGGCGGTAGAGTTTTTCAACCGGATTGGCCTGGGACATGGGGCGGCCGCTGGTGGGGAGCAGAGACAGGTCCCGGCGCAGATAGATGACGGTGGAGTTCTGCCGCATGGGGTCCCAGTTCTCTTTCCTGGTGACGATGCCGCCGCCGCAGGCGATCACCTGTCCGGATTCCTTGGAAACCGCGCAGAGAGCCAGATGCTCTCTGATTCGGAAGCCCTCCTCACCCTCCTGGGCGAAGATCTCCGGGATAGGGCGTCCGGCCGTCGCGGCGATACGCCGGTCCACATCCTCCAGGGGACGGTTCAGACAACGGGCCAACTCCCGGCCAATGGTGGTCTTGCCGCAGCCAGGCATGCCGATGAGCAGCAGGTTGTGCGTTTTCTTCTCCATATCGGCGGTGATTTCAGCCACCCGCGCCTCTGGAATTTTGGTATCCAGGAAGCGCTCCGCCGCCGCCCGGGCCTGAGCCACCAGCATGCCAAGGCCGTTGGCCCACAGCATCCCCCGCCGCTGGCCGTCCAGCAGAAACTGGGTCTTGGCGGGGTTGTAGATCAGGTCAAAGACCCCTTTGCAGCGGGGGAACTGGTCCAAATCCACCGGGGATATGCCGGTGTCGGGGTACATCCCCACCGGGGTAGCATTGACGATATACTCCGCGTCCCGGTGGCGGTCCAGGTTGCCGTAGTGGTCCGGGCCGCTGCGGGAGATGGTGACCACGTCCCCTGCGTGGAGGTCGGCCAGCACTGCCCGCACGGTGAGGGAGGCTCCGCCAGAGCCCAGCACCAGCACCTTTTTTCCCCGGACCTGGGCTCCCGCCGACTGGAGCAGATAGCGGAAGCCGTCGTAGTCGGTGTTGTCTCCGTACAGAGAGCCGTCCGCTTTCCGCACAATGGTGTTGACGCTGCCGATGCGCTCCGCCGCCGGGGAGAGCTCCCGGCAGTAGGTCATCACCGTCTTTTTGTAGGGGATGGTCACATTCAGCCCCCGGAAGTTCCCCTCCTGGAGAAAGGGGCCCACCTGGTCCGGGGGGAGCTCCACCAGCTGGTAGTCATAGCTTCCCAGCTGTCTGTGGATGGCGGGGGAGAAGCTGTGACCCAGGTGCTCCCCCAGCAGGCCGAACTCCATATGCTCCGGGACCATCAGCAGATGACCTCGTTGTAGGTGCCCAGGTAGCGGAACTGCTCGCTCTCCTCCTCCAGATCCCGGAACAGCCGCTCCATCTCGGGGGCGTAGACGGAACACTCCAGGTCGAAGTAGAACATGAACTCAAACTCCCGGTCGGGGAGGGGGCGGCTCTCCAGCTTCCGCAGGTTGATGCCCAGGGAGTAGAACTTGGAGAGCACGTTGTACAGGGAGCCCGGCTTGTGGGGCAGGGTCATCATCAGGGAGGTGCGGTCCGCCCCGGGGTAGATCTCCGGATTTTTGGAGATGCAGATGAAGCGGGTGTAGTTGTTGTCCTGGTCCTGGACGTTGGTCTGGAGCAGGTTGAGACCGTACGCCTCCCCGCAGAACCGGGAGGACAGGGCGGCCACGTCGGTGCGGTCGGACTGGGCCACCATGCGGGCGGCCATGGCGGTGTTCTCCGCCACCGTCACTTTGACGCCCTTCAGGCCGGCCAGGTAGTTGGAGCACTGGTTGATGGCCTGCTCGTGGGAGAATACCTCCCGGATGTCCTCCAGCTTGGTGCCGTGCTTGGCCAACAGATTGTGGCTCACCTTCAGCCGGGCGGCGCGGACGATGGAGAAGTTGTGGCGGGTCATCAGGTCGTAGATGGCATTCACCGAGCCGGCGGTGCTGTTCTCAATGGGCAGAATGCCGTACTGGCACATGCCGGTCTCCACCGCCTTGAACACGTGCTCAAAAGTGTTGAAGTACAGAATGGAGGGGGACTTGAAAATGCTGTCGCAGGCGATCTGGGAATAGGCCCCCTCGATGCCCTGGCAGGCCACCACCGCCCGCTGGGGGAACAGCTCCGGGGTGGTGTCCAGGGCCCTGCGGATGGTCTCGTACACCTGGGACTTGACCCCGCTGCACTGGTTCTGATAGGACCGGCCCGCCGCCAGGATGGAGCGGAACACCGACTCGGTGTACTCGGCCAGCTCCTCCCCGGCCTGGGCCCCCACCTTGGCCAGCAGGGCCCGCTCCCGGCCCGCGTCCAGGGTGGGCATGCTGTGCTCCTTCTTATAGGCGGCGATGTCCCTGGAGACGGCCATGCGCTGTTTGAACAGGTCTACCAGCTGGGAGTCGATGGAGTCGATTTTCACCCGCAGTTCCTTTAAATCCTCGCTCACAGTACATTCCTCCTTGTATTTTTATAAAATAATATTTTGCTTCGTTATGAAAAATAGGGAAATAACCCCTCAGATCTGGTCGGCATTCCGGTCCAGCAGGGCGTCCAGCATCACCAGGGCGGCCACCGCCTCCACCACCGGCACCGCCCTGGGGACGATGCAGGGGTCGTGGCGTCCGGTGATCTGCAGGTCCTCCTCTGTCCCGGTGGACAGGCGGACGGTGTGCTGCTTCTGGGCGATAGAGGGGGTGGGCTTAAAGGCCGCACGGAACAGGATGGGCATGCCGCTGGAGATGCCCCCTAAAATGCCGCCCGCGTGGTTGGTCTGAGTGCGGATGGCTCCGTTCTCCACCACAAAGGGGTCGTTGTGCTCCGAGCCCCGCATGCGGGCGGCCCCAAAGCCGGAGCCGAACTCCACCCCCTTCACGGCGGGGATGGCGAACAGGGCGGCGGAGAGCTGGCTCTCCAGCCCCTGGAACATGGGGTTTCCCAGCCCCACCGGCACCCCCTGGACGATGCACTCCACCACGCCGCCCACCGAGTCCCCGGCCTCTCGGGCCTGGAAGATGGCGACGCGCATGTGCTCCCCGGCCCGCTCCTCCAGCACCGGGAAGGGGGCCCGCTTTACCCGCTCCAGCACCTCCAGGGGCTCCCCCAGGGGCTGGAAGGGCCGGTCCTCCACGTTGGCGATGGAGCGGATGTGGGCTCCGATGTGGATGCCCCGGCGAGCCAGGATCTGGATTGCAATGCCCCCGGCGATACACAGGGGGGCGGTGAGCCGGCCGGAGAAGTGGCCGCCTCCCCGCACGTCCTGGCAGCCGCCGTACTTCACCTGGGCGGTGAAGTCGGCGTGGGCGGGCCGGGGCTTGTCCCGCAGTTCGTCGTAGTCTTTGGAGCGGGTGTTGGTATTCTCGATGACGGCGGCCAGCGGAGCCCCGCAGGTGACGCCGTCCACCAGTCCGCACAAAATTTGGGGCACATCCCCCTCTTTCCGGGGGGTGGAGGTGGCATCCCGGCCGGGGGCCCGGCGCTGGAGGAAGCGCTGGAGCTCCTCCAGGTCCACCGCCTCCCCGGCGGGCAGGCCGTCCACCGTCACCCCGATGGCCGGGGCGTGGGACTGGCCGAACACCGACACGTGGATGTGCTTACCGAAGTACGAGGCCATGAGCTTCCCCTCCTAACTGTATAAAATGATCCCAAAATTCCGGATAGGATTTTCTGACGCACTCCGCGCCCAGCAGTTTCACGGGCTCTTGGGCGAAGGCGGCGGACACGGCGGCCATCATGGCGATGCGGTGGTCGTTGCAGCAGTCCACCGTCCCGCCCCCGGGCAGCCGCTCCCGGCCGTGGATGGTCAGGCTGTCCGCCCCTTCCTCCACCTGGGCTCCCATCGTCCGCAGAGCGGCAGCCACAGTGGAGAGCCGGTCGCTCTCCTTCATCCGCAGCCGGGCGGCGTGGGTGAGGTGGGTGGTCCCCGCCCGCACGGCGGCCATGGCCGCCAGGGGGGGCACCAGGTCGGGGCACTGGGACACGTCCAGCTCCGCCTCACCGGGCTTGGCCAGCTGCCAATACTGGAGGGCGATGACCTTGTCTCCCTGCTTGGAGTCCATGTTCAGTCCCTGAATGTCCACCTGTCCCCCCGCAAAGTTGGCGGCGTACCAGAAGGCGGCCTGGGACCAGTCGGCCTCCACGGTAAAGTCCCTGCTCTCATAGTGCTGGTTGCCGGGGACATGGAAGGCGTCCGCCCTTTCCTCCACTCGGATGCCAAAGGTGCGGAGCACATCCAGGGTCAGGTCCACATAGCCTCTTGACTCCAGGGGACTGGTGAGCACCAGGTCGCTGTCTCCGTCCAGCAGGGGCAGCACAAACAGCAGGCCGGTGATGAACTGGCTGGACACATTCCCGGGGAGGCAGTACTCCCCCGGGTCCAGAGCCAGACGGTCGTAGCCCCGCCCGCTGTCGATGGTGAGGACGCCGTTTTCCAGACTCCAGGAAATTCCTTTCTCTTGGAACAGCGCTTCATAGGGGGTCAAGGGCCGTTCCATCAGCCGTCCCCGGCCGGTGAACTGAGCCTCCCCCTGGACAAGCAGAGCCACGGGGATGAGAAAGCGCAGGGTGGACCCGGACTCGCCGCAGTCCAGAATCGGGAAAGGTCCCGCCTGGACGAGGGAGTTACCAATCCCGTGGACCCGGACCTTATCTGGGGTCAGGTCTTCAATCCAGGTGCTCAGATTTGAGAGACACCGCCGGGTCGCCTGGATGTCCTTGGAGTCCCCCAGGTTGGAGATGGTGCTGAACCCGCCGCTGAGGGCGGCGGCAATTAACGCCCGGTGGCCCACCGATTTGCTGGACGGCGGGGTGACAGTCCCCTGGAGTTTATTGGGAATGATCGTCACATCCATGGCCTATCCCCCACACATGGGCTCCAGCAGGGCCAGAAGCTCGTCCTTCTTCATCCGGTGGGGCACCGCCCGGCCCAGCCGGGTGAGGAGGATCAGGGTGATGGAGTCCCCGGAGCGCTTCTTGTCCAGGCCCACCGCCTCCACCATGGTCTCCCAGGGGCAGGGGATGTCAATGGGCAGGCCGAATTTCTCCACGGTGGTTTGGATCTGTCCCACCACCTCGGGGGGCGTGACCCCCAGGGCCACCCCCAGCTGGGCCGCCCAGTTCATACCGGCGGCCACCCCCTGGCCGTGGGTCCAGGTCTCGTAGTGTCCGGCCAGCTCGAAGGCGTGGCCGATGGTGTGGCCGAAGTTCAGGGTCATGCGCAGACCGGTGTCCCGCTCGTCCTGGAGGACCACCTGCCGCTTCAAGTCGCAGCAGGTGTAGATCACCTGCTCCATGTGCTCCATCACGCCCGCCCGGCCACCGCACCGGTCCAGCATCCAGAAGAAGTCGTCGTCCCGGATACAGCCGTACTTGATGACCTCCGCCATGCCGTCGGAGAAGGTGCGGTCGGGCAGGGTGTCCAGGCAGTCCGGGTCAATGAGCACCCCGCGGGGCTGCCAGAAGGCCCCGGCCAGGTTTTTGCCTGCTTTCAAATCAATGGCCACCTTGCCCCCCACGGAGGAGTCCACCTGGGCCAGGAGGGTGGTGGGGATCTGAATAAAGTCCACCCCCCGGAGGATGGAGGCGGCGGCGAAGCCCGCCAGGTCCCCCACGACCCCGCCCCCCAGGGCCACCACCGCGTCGGTGCGGGTGAGGCCGAAGGCCATCATGTCCTCCCACAGCTCGATGAGCTGATGGGCATTTTTGGAGGCCTCCCCGGCGGGGACCACGTTTACCTTCACCTGGAATCCGGCGCCGGTGAGGCTGTCCGCCACCCGGTCCCCGTACAGGGGGGCCACGTTGGAGTCGGTGATCACATACAGCCGCGCCGCCTTGGGGAGGAGGGCTCTGCACCGCTCCCCCGCCCGGGAGAGCAGGCCCCGCTCGATCTCAATGTCGTACTCCCGGCCCGGCAGGGCCACCGTCAATTTTTTTCCGCTCATTCCGCGTCCACCTTCTCCTTGCAGATCCGGCCCTCCGCCAGCAGGGTACACAGCCGGTCCCCGTTGCCCTGCTCCAGGGCGGTTTTGTACTCCTGCAAATGGCCGATCATCTCGTCCAGCTCCCGGAGCAGAAAGTCCCGGTTCTCCAGAAACAGGTCGGTCCACATGTGCTCGTTGAGCCAGGCCACCCGCGTCAGATCCATGTAGCTGCCCGCGGAATAGCCCTTGTGCATCTGGGCCCGTGGGCTCTTGACGTAGGCGTTGGAGATCACGTGGCACATCTGGGAGGTGTAGGCGATCATCTCGTCGTGGTGCTCCGCCGTGGTGACGGTGACGTGGCTGAACCCGGCGGGGGTGAGCAGCTTTTTCACCCGGTCCAGCAGGAGAATGTCGTCCCGCTCCCGGGGGACCACCACCATGGGGGCCCCCTGGAACATGTCCGCCTTGCTGTTGGCGTAGCCCGAGTACTGGGTGCCCGCCATGGGGTGCCCGCCCACATAGGTGAAGCCGTACTCATCGGCCAGGGCGAAGCCCACCTCACAGATCTCCCGCTTCACGCCGCAGCAGTCCATGACCAGGGCGTTTTGGGGAATATAGGGGGCGATCTTTTTCAGATACTCGATGGATACCTGGGGGTAAAGGGCCACCAACAGCAGGTCGCACTCCTTGACCGTATTCTCGTCCAAATCCCCCTCCAGGACCCCCTGGAGCTTGGCGAAGTCCTGGACCACCCGGTTTCCGTCGTAGCCGTACACCACGGCTCCGCTCTTATTGTAAGCCTTGGCCAGGGACCCGCCGATGAGTCCCAGGCCCGCGATTCCAACCTTCATGGGAAAAACCTCCTCTGCCGTCAGTCCTGGGCCAGCGCGGCCGCCCGCACCCGGCGCACCGCGCGGGCCACGTCCTCAAACTGCTCGGGCCGCAGGGACTGGGCCCCGTCGCACAGGGCGTGGGGGGGATCGTTGTGGACCTCGATGATGAGGCCGTCCGCCCCGCAGGCCGCCGCCGCCATGGCCATGGGCTTCACGTACCGGGCCACGCCGGTGGCGTGGCTGGGGTCCACGATGACGGGCAGGTGGGTGAGCTCGTGGAGCACCGGCACGGCGGACAGGTCCAGGGTGTTCCGGGTGGCCGTCTCGAAAGTGCGCACCCCCCGCTCGCACAGGATCACGTTCTCGTTGCCGCTGGCCATGATATACTCGGCGCTCATCAGCAGCTCCTTGATGGTGTTGGCCAGGCCCCGCTTGATGAGGATGGGTTTTCTTGTCTTGCCCAGCTCCTTTAAGAGCTCGAAATTCTGCATGTTCCGGGCCCCCACCTGGATCACGTCCACATCTTCAAACAGAGGCAGGTGGTTGGCGTTCATAATTTCCGTCACGATGGGCAGGCCGGTTTCCCGCTTGGCCTCCAGCAGCAGCTCGATGCCGTCGGCCTTCAGGCCCTGGAAGTCGTAGGGGGAGGTGCGGGGCTTGAAGGCGCCCCCCCGGAGCATGGTGGCCCCGGCGGCCTTCACGCTCTTGGCCACGGAGATGATCTGCTCCTCGCTCTCCACGGAGCAGGGGCCGGCGATCATGGCGAAGTTGCCGTGGCCCACCTTCAGCTTCTCCTCGCCCACCTCGATGATGGAGTCCTGGGGGTGGAACTTGCGGTTTGCGCTTTTGAACGGCTCGGACACCCGCTTGACCCCCTCCACAATGTCCAGGCCGGAAATCAGGTCCTCGTCCAGCTTGCTGGTGTCCCCGATCACCCCGATGATGGTGGAGTAGTCCCCGGTAGACACGTGGGTGCGCAGGTTCTGGGACTCGATCCACTGGATCAGATCCCGAATTCGTTCTTCTTTTGTACCGTCTTTCACGATGATGACCATAATAAACTTCCTTTCTGTCCGTCTCACCGGGCCTTAACGGTCCACACAGGAGCGTGGAACATGTCGCGGCTCATAAAGGTTTCCGCATTATTTTCGGTTGCCCCGAAGGGGCGAGAAAATGGCGAATCTCAATTTCTGCTGTGCGGGAGCACAGCAAAAAGGCCTGCGGTGAAGTGTTTGTTCACCGCAGGCCTTTGACCTTCCTATGCTCCGCTTATGCCACGGAGGGGAGCCGTTTGTTTGCAGCAAAAAACACTCTTACCTTTTCAACACTGAAGCCGAAAAAGTAAAAGTAGCCATAAAAGAACGCCGCAAACTTCTTCATAAAAGTATGGCTCCTTTCCTCGAGTTTCATAAGCTAAGATAGGTTTATGTTAGCACTTTACCCGGATGATGTCAATTCTGAATCCGTGGAGATTTTCACAAAATATTTTTTGCTGCACAAAAATGAAGTTGTCTGATGTGCTGGGAAAGGGCGTGCAGGCGCAATGTGGGGAAATTTCCATTATTTGTACGCTGACGTCCCACTTTCATGCTGAAACGTCCCACATTGAAGGGAACGTCTGCAGCGGCAGGTCTTTCCCATCCATCAAGGGAGGTTGTTGCAATGGCAAGGAATCAAACGGAGTACTGCCAACTCAGTCAGTGGGATGCCTCGGACCAGGTGCTCCGAACGGAATTCAATGGAGACAACGCCAAGATCGACGCGGCTCTGGCAGCTATGTCGGAGGAGGTGAGCGGAAAGGCGGAGGTCTCCGCCCTGGCGGTCAAGGCGGACGTCACCGCGCTGGAAGAGGTGGAGGCGTTGGCGCTGGGGCGGGCAGAAATTCGTTTGGGTACCTATGTTGGAAATGGAGCGGCCAGCCAGTTGATCCAATTGGGGTTCAAGCCCAAGGCGGTGCTGGTACTCACCACCGACGGAGGTATGTCTGATGTTGCGGATGGGCGGCACTACGGCGGACTGGCCCTGGAAAACCAGCCGGTGGCGAGTTACGACCACATGATTCTCTCTGTCCACGATCAGGGATTTACAGTCTACTACAGTTCCAACTATCGGATCTATACGAACTCAAACAATGACACCTATGTTTATTTGGCGGTAATTTGACCGATTTGTAAAAGGGTTCGTTGCAAAAAGAGCCCATAAAAACGAGCGAGGTTTGGAGCCCGAAAGGGTTTCCAAATCTCGCTCGTTGCTTTATTCTTAGTTTGTGAAGACAAAGAAAAAGCAAAACCAGTGTACCGTATATGAGCGGAATGGTCAACTGGTACTTGCACTAAATTCAGAAATGATGATACCGGAGGAGGCACCTGTCCGTCTGCTAAACGCCCAGCTTGAGGAACTGGAGTATGGGAAACTGTACGAAGCGTATTCTTCCAAAGGGAGAAAATCGGCGGCGGAACCACGGGTGTTGTTCAAAGTATTGGTACACGGGTATCTGTGCGGGATCTACTCCAGCCGGAAGTTGGAGGAGGCTTGTCAGTACCGCATTGACTTTAGATGGCTGCTGGAGGAGCGGAAGGCGCCGGATCACAGCACCCTGGCGCGGTTTCGAACTGGACGCTGCAAGGAAGCGGTGGAGGATCTGTTCTACCAGTTTGTCCGCAAGCTGGAGGAAGAGGGCGAAACAGACCACAAAGCGGTGTTCATAGACGGCACAAAGCTGGAAAGCCGTGCAGGGCGGTATACCTTTGTATGGCGGAAAACAGTAGAAAAGCGCCTTGGCCAAGTGAAGGATAAGCTAAAATCCATGACCGGATCGAGCAACCTTGCGGCTGTACGCTTCATGCTGGAGGAGGAAGCCGGGAAGATCGCGTTTGTCAGCGGCAAGGGCCGGCGTAAAGGACAGGCTCAGCGGGAATGGGAGACGAAAAAGGCGCTTCTGGAGCGGTGGGAGAGGTACGAAGAAATGCTTTCCATCATGGGCCAGGGGCGTAACAGCTACTCCAAGACCGACACAGATGCAACCTTCATGCGGATGAAGGAAGACCACATGAGAAATGGCCAGCTAAAGCCGGGATATAATGCCCAGATTGCTGTAAACAGCGAATATATCACCGGTTTAGAGGTATTCTCAGACCGTTCGGATGTGAAAACGCTGCGTCCCATGCTGAACACGTTGTCCCGGTGGCACAAGGTGCGCTACGAGGAAGTTGTGGCGGACGCGGGTTATGAAAGCCTGGAGAATTATCTATACCTGGAGCAGAATGGCCAGATGTGCTTCATAAAGCCCACCAACTATGACCAAAAGAAGACAAGCAAGTTTCGCAAGCAGGTGGGCCGCATCGAGAACATGGAATATGACCCCGAAGAAGACTGTTTTACCTGTGTACAGGGCAGGAACTTGCACCTGAGACGGGAGACTACAGAAGTACAGAACGGACAGTTTGTGTCCACCGCCTGGTACCGGTGTGAAGATTGCAGTGGGTGCCCACACCGGACACAATGCTGCCGGGCCAAGGCACCGGATAAGCCCAAGGAGATCATCCTCAAAAAAACCTTCTGGGAAAAACGGGAGCTGGCAGCCAGAAACATTATGACCGAACGCGGAATCCATCTGCGTCTTTGCCGTTCCATCCAGGTGGAGGGCGCGTTTGCTCTGCTCAAAAACGACTTTGGATTCCGCCGCTTCTTGACCTGGGGAAAGGCCAACATCCGCACCGAACTTTTTTTCTTGGCTTTAGCCTTTGACTTGAAAAAGCTGTGGATGAAACGGAAACAGGGCAGACTCCAGTCCCGGGCGTCCATAAAAATGATCTCGTAGTCCCTCAAAAACCAAAAAATTCTCCACACAGGCGCAAGAAAATCGCTTGCGTTTGGTTTACCATACCCATTTTGGGGGGAGTTCCTGCAAATTTCATGGCAATTTCCATTCTTCTGCCCTCCTTAGACGCAAGAAAACCCGCCGCAGAATTTTTCAATTCTGCGACGGGCCCTTTCTTTTTAAAACAATTGTAACTACTCTGCGTGCACTATGGCCTGAAAAATTGCAGGCAAGACAATGTAAGCCATGTCAAAATAAAATAGCGACACTTGCTACCCAATAGAACACAAAAACAGAAGGAGGAACATTCATTGAACATCTACGGTTACATTCGGGTGTCCAGCACGGACCAGAAAGAGGACCGGCAGCTTCTGGCACTTAAAGAGTTGGATGTCCCAAATATGCGAATCTATTTGGACAAACAGTCTGGAAAGGATTTTCAAAGGCCACAATACAAAAAAATGCTCAAGAAAATCCAGAGGGGTGATCTGCTCTACATTTTGAGTATCGACCGGTTGGGGAGAAATTATGAAGAGGTCCAAAAGCAGTGGCGCATCCTAACCAAGGAGATTGGAGCGGATGTGTGCGTCCTGGACACCCCGGCCCTGGACACCCGGCGGGCTAGAGACCTCATTGAGACTCTTATTTCTGATGTCATCCTACAAGTACTTTCTTTCGGAGCGCAGGTCGAGCGGGAGCATATCCGCCAGCGGCAGGCGGAGGGGATTCGGGCAGCAAAACTGCGTGGTGTGAAATTTGGCCGCCCCCGCAAGGAACTGCCCGGTAATTTTGCGGAGATATGCAGTGCATATTGTTCTGGAACAACCTCCCTCAAAGCGGCCGCAGAGTCATGCGCAATGGCTAAAACCACCTTTTATGATGCTGTTTGCCGGGAGAGAAATTCCGCTTCCTGTATAAAATAAGTCGGTCGGATAGGTATACCTATCCGACCGACACATTTATCCACACACTTTATTGCCTTCAATGCATATATCGTCACCCGTTTCCCGAAAGTTAATAGCAAAATGAAAAAGTTTTGTCAGTCGCATTGGTATACATTTTCGACCACATCATCGGTTTAAAACGAAAAAAACGCTTGTAGAATCCCATAACATAACTCCAAATGCTGGAAACTTTCTTGCATGTAACTGGAGTTCAAGTGGATCAAAGATTAAAACTGTGGGTTCACCATTTTGCATGGGAAAGCATTTTGAGCGGAAAAGATTTTCTGGCCTTTGAAACACAAAAAGAGCAATCGAGGTGAACCGATGGCAGGGAAAGAAAAAGCCTTCAAAGAAAGCGGAAAGTGTCTCCAATACATCACCATTAAGGCAAGGCTCTATCCCACTGAGCAGCAGGCGGAGCTCTTTGAAAAGACCTTTGACTGTTGCCGCTACCTCTGGAACCAGATGCTCACCGACCAGCAGAGATTCTATCTGGAGACAGGTGCCCACTTTATCCCTACCCCAGCCAAATATAAAAACCTAGCGCCGTTTCTTCGGGAAGTTGACAACCAGGCGCTGATCCAGGAGCACAACAAGCTGTGTCAGGCGTTTCGGGTGTTTTTCAAGAATCCGGAGTCCTTTGGTTATCCCAGGTTTAAGAGAAAAAAGGATGACAAAAAATCTTTCTCTGCCTGCAACCACAATTTTCCCTCTGGGCCTACCATCTACACCACCAAAGACGGCATCCGCATGACCAAGGCAGGGATTGTAAAAGCAAAATTTTCCCGCAAACCCAGAGCTGACTGGGCCCTGAAGCGGATTACCGTGCAAAAGACAAAAGCCGGAACGTTCTACTGCTACCTAGTGTACGCTTACAGGGTGTGCACGCCGAAGGCAATACAGCCAACTGAGGAACGGACAGTGGGCATCAAATACTCGGTTCCCCACTTCTTTGTAACCGATGATGGCACTACAGCGGACCCGCCCCATTGGCTCAGGGAGTCTCAGGAAAAGCTGGCAAACTGTCAGCGGAAGCTGAGCCGGATGCAGCCAGGGTCCAAAAACTATCAGGAGATGGTTCAAAAATACCGTGCCCTCCACGAGCACATTGCCAATCAGCGCCGTGATTTTATCCACAAGCAGTCCAGCCAGATAGCCAATGACTGGGACGCCGTGTGTATGCGGGACGATGCGCTGGATGAGATGAGCCGGACCATGAATCGGGCCAACCTGTATGAGGCAGGCTTTGGGATGTTTCGGGAGTGCTTGAAATATAAGCTGGCCCGGCAGGGAAAGCAGTATATCCTGGTGGACCGGTACTATCCTTCCTCCCGCATTTGCCGGCACTGTGGGTATGAGCTGCCCCAAGCGGCCGATTATAACCGCCAGACCTGGAACTGCCCGCAGTGCGGGGCGTTACTCAACCGGGAGGTCAACGCGGCACAAAATATTAAACAGGCGGGCCTGCGGCAGATTTCTTCCCATGGGGAAACCTGTAAGCCTTGCAAAAAGAGTCCGCCCCAAAAGTAAACCATAGTGTTCAGAAAACTATTTGCCCGGCTTTTTTAGAAAGCTGGCGCCGGTCGGGACGCCGGTAAGCGCCCGTAATCCGGATTTAGTGCGTTGATCGAAGCGAAATGCATCCATTCCGTTTCGATCCGCGTGCTGAAAACCGGAAAGCGGGAAACGAGAGGGTATCCTTCCATCGTTTGGGAAGCGTGCCCAAAGCCCTTTTCCCAGGGCGTCCATAATATTATGACGATGAAAATTCGAGAACCATCAGGTTCCGGCGCGGAAAGGAATCCGTTGCCAGCGCTGGGAAGGAGACCACACGATGCTCTGTCTAACCATTTCGCCGGGTGATTACGTCACCATCGGTGACAATGTCATCCTTCAATTCGACCACATGACAGCGGGCCGATGTGACTCGGTCATTCAGGCCCCAAGAGAGATCCCCGTTTTGCGGGGAGAGGTGTGGGAGCGGAGCGGTGAAAGGCGGCCTGACTGTGTGTTTGAAAAAAGCCGCTGGAGAAAAGTGGAGATCCCCTGGAACCGGAGCAAGGAGCAGGCACTTTGCGCCATGCGGAAGCTGTTGGAGCGTATGGATGAACAAGACGAGAATGTCAAAGCGCTCCGAAGGCAACTCAACCACATGTTCCCGCCCGTGAAAGAGGCAAACGCAGAGTAACTTAATTTTGGTTTCATCCGGTGCAGCTAGCCGGTTGAAATATAGATTCCTGTACCAAAGGGTTTTAAGCAGTCCGGCCGGATGTTTTGAGCCTGGAAGTACACCCCGTACCCGCACAGGGATGTGCGCAAGGGTACAACCCCCAGCACAGTTCAATTTATTTAGAAAGGAAGCTAAATGAAATGAGAATCCAACATAACATAATGGCGATGAATGCCTACCGCAACTACAACAACAACACCTCCGCCCTGTCCAAGAACCTGGAGAAGCTCTCTTCCGGCTACAAGATCAACCGCGCTGGCGACGACGCCGCCGGTCTGGCCATTTCCGAGAAGATGCGCGCCCAGATCACCGGCCTGGACAAGGCTCAGGACAACGCCAAGGACGGCATCTCCCTGGTGCAGACCGCTGAGGGTGCTCTGACCGAGGTCCACGATATGCTCAACCGTATGTACTCCCTGGCTGAGCAGTCCGCCAACGGCACCTATGACGGCACCGACCGTACCCAGCTGCAGAAGGAAGTCAACCAGCTGAGAAAGGAGATCGACCGTATCGCCGATTCTGCCAACTTCAACGGCATCAAGCTGCTGGATGGCTCCATGAACGAGAGTACCGTCACCACCTTCAAGGACACTGCGACGAATGGCAGCGCCGCAATCAACCTGGCAATCAGTGTGGACAAGTTCCAGCTGGCTAATGGTTCTGACGGTACCCTGTCCTTCACCTTTGCCCACAATGCCACCGCTTCCCAGACGAACAAGGCCACAGTCACCGCCGCCGGAGCGGTCACCATTACGATCGATGGCGGCAAGGACTACTCCGCCGCCGAGATCCAGGAGATCTTGAAGAATGCGACTGGCACCGCTACCAGCGTCAGCGACGAGGTGCTCAATGCCGTGAAGAGCGCCACTGTGACCGGCACGGTCGACAAGGCAACGGGTACCGCAGCCGCCATTAAAAACACCACCGGAACCGCTGCGCCGGGCACTGGCAGCGAGCTGGTCCTCCAGATTGGCGACACCAGTGATGACTTTAACCAGCTGTCCGTGGGCATCAAGAGCTGCAAGGCCAGCGCCATCGGAATCAGTGACCTCAGCATCGCCGATCAGACCGATGCTGCCGACGCTCTGGATATCATCAAGAGCGCCATCAACTATGTGTCTGACGTCCGCGGCACCCTGGGCGCCACCCAGAACCGT
>ENA-ORUM01001440-ORUM01001440.1-human-gut-metagenome-genome-assembly--contig:-NODE-1440-length-19172-cov-5.882513_pt1 | contig 19172 bp, 17 predicted proteins | sample MGYA00242083_ERZ509217 | MGnify/ENA primary metagenome ERZ509217 (study PRJEB26280, sample SAMEA2338831) | human gut metagenome | biome: human gut; feature: human-associated habitat; material: faeces... | reverse complement strand
CCCTCGGGGATGGCGGCCACCGCCAGGGAGACGGCGGTGAGGAACATGTCCAGCAGGTCCTTCCCCTGGATGAGCCCCACCCCGAACATCACCGCGCATACGCACAGGCACAGGAAGGACAGAGTTTTCGAAATTTCTCCCATCCGCCGCTGGAGGGGGGTGTCCGTCCCCTCACTGTCCAGAAGCAGCCCGGCGATATGGCCCATCTGGGTGTCCATCCCGGTGGCGCACACCAGGGCGGTCCCCCGGCCGGCGGTGATGAGGGTGCCCGAGATGACCATGTTGGTCCAGTCCCCCAGGGGGGCGTCGGCGGGCAGAGACTCCGACGGGGCCTTCTCCACCGGCACCGACTCCCCGGTCATGGGGGACTCGTCCGCCTGGAGGCGGCTGCACTCCAGAATCCGGGCGTCGGCGGGGACCAGATCCCCCGCCTCCAACAGGATTACGTCTCCGGGCACTAGCTGGGCGGCGGGGATTTTCGTCACCTTTCCTCCCCGGAGGACGGCGGCCTGGGGGGAGGATAACTTCCGCAGCTCCTCCAGGGCCTGCTGGGCCCGGTCCTCCTGGGAGATGGAGATGATCCCGTTCACCACCACGATGACCAGGATGATGACCGCGTCCAGCCAGTCCTCCCCGCCGCTGGCGGCCAGGGACACCCCCGCCGCCCCCAGCAGCACCAGAATCATGGGGTCCTTCAGCTGTCCCAGAATCCGCCCCAGCAGCCCCCCCTGCCTGGGGGGCTCCAGCTCATTGGGACCGTACCGCCGCAGGCGCTCCTCCGCCTGATGGGGGGAGAGCCCCCCGGGTCTGGCGTCCAGCTCCTGGAGAAGCTGGGCCACCGTCTCACTGTGCCAGCGGTTCATACCATCACGCTCCTTCCGTTTTCTTCCATTATACGGAAGGGCCTGTCCGCATTTTGGGGAAAACGGGGAGGGTTTTTCCCCTTTCTGCAAAGAGGAACGGCCGCCAGCAGAACTGGCGGCCGTTTTTCATTATGATATGGAGGCGTGTCCGGGGCGGGAGTGCGGGCGTCGCTCCCAATCAGAGGGGTGCGCCCGTCCCCCATTCCGCCTCCTCCCGCAGGGGGAGGGAGAACATCTGGTCCACCGCCGCCTCATAGGCGGGGGAATCGGCCGCCTTGCGGATGCGCTTGAGGGGTTTCCCTTCCGCCCCAACAAACAGCCGGGACAGGTAGCTCCAAAGCTCCTTCATGTGGAAGACCGTGTTCCGCTGGCTGGCGAAGCGCTCCAGATAGGTGTGGTACAGCTCGTCGTGGAAGGCCCGGAGGGTCTCCTTGTCCGGGCCGGGGCCGCCCCTGGCCTGGCGCACCAGGGCGGGGTTGGCCAGCAGGCCCTGGCCGATCATCACCTGGTCCACGCCGGGGAAGTCCCGGGCGAAGCGGGCGCAGTCCCCGGCGGTCACCAGGCCGCCGTTGAAGCACAGGGGGCCCTTGTAGTGGTCCAGAGCGTAGCGGAACCACTCCATGCGCACCGGGCGCTTGTAGAAATCGGCGCGCACCCGGGGGTGGAGGATGAGCAGGGAGACCGGGTATTTTGCAAAAATCTCCAGCAGGCGGGGGAACTCCTCCGGGTCCTCCAGCCCCAGCCGGGTTTTCAGGGAGATTTTCATGGGGGGAGCCTGGGAAAAGACCGTATCTAGATAACAGTCCAGCTCCTCCGGCCGGGCCAGCATCCCGGCCCCCTTCCCCTTGGCAGTCACCGTGCCCGAGGGGCAGCCCAGGTTCAGGTTCACCTCGTCGTAGCCCATGGCGGCGAGCTCCCCGGCGCACCAGAGGAAGTCCTCGGGATTTTTGGTCAGCAGCTGGGGAACCGCCCGGAAGCCCTGGTTGTGCTCCGGGAGGACGTTGCGCAGCTCCCGCTGGGTGAACACGTGGTCCTGGGTGGGGGAGAGAAAGGGCATGTAGTAGGCGTCCACGCCGGGAAACCAGCGGTGGTGGGCCCGGCGGAACTCCGAGCCGGTCACCCCCTCCAGGGGGGCAAAGTAGTAGTTCAAGGGTCTGTCTCCTGTCTATCCAAGGTTTTGAAGGCGGGGGAGGTCAGTTGGGGTGCTCGTCCACCCAGCGGCAGGCGGCCAGCCCGGCCACCGCCCCGTCCCCCACGGCGGTGGTCAGCTGGCGCACCCCCTTGGAGCGGCAGTCCCCGGCGGCGAACACCCCGGGCAGACTGGTCTTGCAGTCCTCCCCGGCCAGCAGATAGCCGTCCTCGTCCACGGCGATCAGAGCGGAGAAGGGCCCGTTCTGGGGCTGCTGGCCCACGGCGATGAACAGCCCCTCCACCTCCAGCTGCTTGGCCTGGCCGGTGATCCGGTTCCGGACGGTCACGCCGGAGAGGCCGCCCTCCCGGGTCAGCAGCTCCTCCACCGTGCTGTCCATCTCACAGGCGATGTTGTCCCGGGCCAGCACCTGCTCCACCAGCCGCCGGGCCCCCCGGAACTCCTCCCGGCGGTGGATCAGGGTGACCTGGGAGCAGATTCCGGACAGGAACAGGGCGTCCTGGAGGGCGGTGTCCCCGCCCCCCACCACAGCTGTCGCTTTTCCGGCGTAGAAGGGGCCGTCGCACACGGCGCAGTAGGAGACACCCTGGCCCACCAGCGCCTCCTCCCCGGGCAGGCCCAGGGTGCGGTGCTGCACCCCGGTGGCCAGCACCAGGGCCCGGCACTCCCGCAGGGCGCAGTCGGTGGTCACCTGAAAACCGTTCCCGTGGGTGCGGAAGCTGGTCACCGCCTCATACTCCAGCTCCACCCCCAGCTCCTCCGCCTGGCCCAGCAGATCCTGGGAAAACTGACTGCCGGGGATGGAGGGCAGGCCGGGATAGTTCTCCACCAGGGGGGAGAAGTTGATCTGTCCGCCGGGGGCGTTTCCCTCCAGCACCACCACCGACTTACCCGCCCGGGCGGCGTACAGGGCGGCGGTGAGCCCCGCCGGGCCGCCCCCCGCCACAAGGATATCCGTCATGCTTGCAGCACCTCGCTTCCGGCGCCCGCCCGGGCGCCTTTTTTCCTATTGTAATCCATCCGCCCAAAAGGCGCAAGCCTGGAAGGACGGGACGGAGCGGGAAAACCAGTTTTCTTGACAGAGTGCCAAGTTTCATTATTTTTTTGCCAAGTGTAATTGACAGAATGAGGGCGGCGTGATAGGATATGCTCACAGCAGAGGATGATCCCGCCTCCGCCCCAAGGCGCCGGGGCCAGGAGGGGGCCCGAACTGGAAAGGAGCTTATATGGATAAGAATGAAATCTTGGAGAAGAGCCGGAAGGAAAATCAGCTCTGTGACGAAGGAATTCTGCGCGCTCAGGAGAAGGGCCGCCAGTGGGGTGTGGTTGGATTTTTGGCCCTGTGTGTGGCGGTACAGGTCTATCACCTGGCACTGGGGCTGGACAACAGCCTGCCGCTGGCATTCTTTTTGGGGTATGTGGCCTGTGAGGCCCTGGGCCGGTACCGGGCCAGGCGGGAGAAGCACCTGCTGGTCGTCGGGTGCCTGGGGGCGCTGGGCTCCCTGTTCTCCCTGGCAAGCTATGTGATGGACACCCTGCCCGCGCTGCAGGGGTGAGGAGGAAAATGGCATGGAAAAACAGGATATTCTGGAAAAAAGCCGTCGGGAGAAGACGGACGAGGGGGTCACCTATGCGGAGAACGAAGGCCGCAGGTATGGAGAGATCAGCTTTTGCCTGCTGATTATCGCGGTGTTGGTCTATGACTTCGCGAAGGGGCTGGACAACTATCTGCCCATGTCCCTGCTGTGGGCCTATCTGGCCGCCCAGGCTCTGGGTAAGTACCAGGCGCGGCGGGAGCGCAAGTACCTCTGGGTGGTCGTATGCGGAGCCGTCGCCTCCCTGTGCTTCCTGCTCTGCTATGTGCTGCGGACCTGGTGAGAGGGGGCGAGGGTTTGGATGAACAGCTGGTTTTAAAAAACCGTTTGAAGGTGGCCCGGGCGGAGAAGGGCCTGTCCCAAGGGGACCTGGCTCAGCTGGTGGGAGTGTCCAGGCAGACCATCAGCTCCATTGAGACGGGGCAGTTCAACCCCACCGCCAAGCTGGCCCTGATCTTGTGCATCGCCCTGGACAAGAAATTTGAGGACCTGTTTTACTTCTGAATTGACAAAAAAGCCCCTCTCTGCCCGGCGGCAGAGAGGGGCCTGGTGTATTTTAGATGTGCTGGTGGACCTTGGAGAGCTCCTGGGCGATGTTCAGAATGTGGTCGCCGATGCGCTCAAAGTCGGTGAGAAGCTCGGAGTAGAGGATGCCGCCCTCGGCGGAGCACTCCCCGCTCTGCATCCGGGCCAGGTGGCTGCGGCGGTAGTCCCGGGTCATGTCGTCGATGCGCTGCTCCAGGGCCGACACCTGGGTGAGCCACTCCACGCTCCCGGCCTGGTCGGACAGGAGCTGCTGGATGCCGTTCAGGCAGATGTCCTGCATAGAGACGATCTCCTGCTGGGCGGTCTGGGAGAAAGCGATGTCCCGCCGGTTGAGCATGCGGGTGTAGCCGGCCAGGTTGTCCGCGTGGTCGCCGATGCGCTCGATGTTGCCGGAGATGGTGAGAAAGCTGCTCACCACGGCGGAGGCCTGCTGGTTGGTCTCATAGGCGATCACGTGGGAGATGTGGAGAGAGATCTCCCGGTTCAAAAAGTCGATATACTCCTCGGTCTCCTCCACCTGGGAGAGCTCGTCCTCGTTCCGGTCCAGCACCGAGCGGAAGCTGGCCTCCACATTCTCCTGGGCCATGAGCATCATCCGGCGGAGCTCATGCTGGAGCTGGTCCACCTGGATGGCGGACACGCCCAGGCCGCTCTCCTTGCTGCCCGTCTGGATGGGGGTGAGGTACTCCAGGTGCATGCGCTCGTCCTTGTCCTCGGGGCGGTCGGGCAGAATCTTCACGGCGGCCTTGGCCAGGTAGTTGCCCAGGGGCAGGAGGAGCAAGGTGGTGATGATGTTGAAGCTGGTGTGGGTAATGGCGATCTGGCCGGCGGGGGTGGCAGGCAGCACGCCGCTCAGGAAGCTGCCGAGGGCGCCGGGCAGCACCAGGGAGCCGTCAATCACGCTGGCGATGGGGAAGAGAATAAAGAGCGCGGTGAAAATGACGGTGCCGATGATGTTGAACATCAGATGGATGATGGTGGTGCGCTTGGCGTTGCGGGTGGTGCCGATGGAGGCCAGCACCGCGGTGATGCAGGTGCCGATGTTCTGTCCGAACAGGACGAACACCGAGTTGGCGTAGGCGATGACGCCGCTGTTGGCCAGGGCCTGCAGGATGCCCACCGAGGCGGACGAGGACTGGATGATGGCGGTAAAGATCATACCCGCCAGGATGCCCAGCACCGGGTTGGAGAAGTTGGACATGATGCCCACAAAGGCCTCCGACTCCCGCAGGGGGGACATGGCGGCGCTCATCATATCCATGCCGATGAACAGCACACCCAGACCGGCGAAGATCTGGCCCACGTGCTGCAGCTGTGGCTTTTTCACAAAGACGGCCAGCACCACGCCCACAAAGGCGATGAGCGGGGCCAGCTCCCCCACGTCCAGGGCGATAAGCAGGCCGGTGACGGTGGTGCCGATGTTGGCGCCCATGATGATCCAAACCGCCTGGTTCAGGGTCATCATGCCCGCGTTGACGAAGCCCACCACCATGACGGTGGTGGCGGACGAGGACTGGATGACGGCGGTGATGGCCGCCCCCACCAGTACCCCTAAAAACCGGTTGGCGGTGAGCCGCTCCAGAATCTGCTTCATCCGGCTGCCGGCCGCGGCCTCCAGGCCGGAGCTCATCATCTGCATGCCGTACAGAAACAGGGCCAGGCCCCCCAACAGGCTTAAAAAGTCTGTCATCTGCATAAGGTTGGAATCCTCCTCTTTCTCTCTCGTTCCAGGGAACTATCTATTGCTATTGTTTCGGGTTTGCGGTAAAAATATAAAAAGGCACAGCCCACGGGCCCGGCGCTCCGCCGGCTCCGCAGGTTATGCCAGTATTGTCCGATGAAGTTGTAGCAGGCCGGTTCCCTCCGGCCCGGGTCCCGATGCTCCCATGGCATTGTTCCCTCTCTGCACACCGCATTTCTTTCTTAACACATTCTTTATTATAGGGGGGCGCCCCGGGCATCGTCAATGAATTTTACTTATATTTAACATAGTTCAAACAATTTTCCATGGTTCAAACAAAAATGCGCACCCGGACACGTCCGGGAGCGTGGATTTTACCGGAGCGGGCGCCTGGGAGAGCCGGGACCCGCGGCCGGACCGGAGAAAGGGAGGAATGATCCATGATCCAGCTGGTGGTCAGCGACATCGACGGAACCCTGCTGCAGGATGGGGCGAACGCCATCCCGCCGGCTATTTTTGAACAGATCGCCCGCCTGAGGGAGCGGGGCATCCGTTTCTGCCCCGCCAGCGGGCGGCAGTACACCAGCCTGCGGAAGCTGTTTGCCCCGGTGGCGGACCAGCTCTACTACCTGTGCGAAAACGGGGCGGTGGTCTATGGCCCGGGGTCACCGGGGCCCATCCTCAGCCGCACGGAGATGGACTGGGGCCTGTCCCTGGAGCTGTGCCGGGAGATTCTGGCCCATCCCCGGTGCGAGGTGCTCATCTCCGGGGCCAACACCAGCTACCTGTGCCCCAAGGAGGGGGATATCGTCTCCCTCATCCGGGACTTTGTGGGCAACAATGTGGCCCTCCTCCCCCGGCCGGAGGACATGCCCGAGCCCTTTGTAAAGGTGTCCGCCTACTGCCGGGACGGGGCCAGAGGGGTGGAGCCCGAGCTGGCCCCCCGCTGGAGCGGGCATTTCCACGCCGCCGTGGCGGGGGAGGAGTGGCTGGACTTCACCCTGGCGGACAAGGGGGTGGGGCTGAGGCAGCTGTGCGCCGTCCTGGGGGTCCCCCTGGAACGGGTGATGGCCTTCGGGGACAACTACAACGACCTGCCCATGCTGGAGCTGGCGGGCCGACCCTATCTGATGGAGAGCGCGGCGGAGGAGCTGCGCGCCCGGTTCCCCCTCCGCTGCCGCCGGGTGGAGGACGTGCTGGCCGGGCTGTGAGCGGTCCGGGCGAAAAATAACCCGCCCCGGCGCGCTCCGGTCTCAATGGGACCGGGGAGCGCCGGGGCGGGCATATAAAAGGGGGAAAGAGAAAACCAAAGGTGGAATGGGATGAATCAAACGGGAGGTTTACCAGAAGAACCCGCCGAAGGGCCAGTTGTTATAGTAGGAGCCGCCGCTCTGGGAGTTGTTCTGCTGGTTTTGGTTGGACTGCTCCTGAATCTGGTTGGCCGCCTCGGTCTGCTCGTTCTGCTCGTCCAGGGTGACGGTCAGCTGGACCTGCTGCTGATTGCGGATCACCGTCAGGGTGACAGTGTCCCCCGCTTTATAGTTGCTGGACAGGGCGGCGGTGAGGGCGCTGCTGGAGTCAATGGCGGTGTCGTCGATGGCGACGATGATGTCGTTCACCTGCAGCCCCGCCTCCTGGGCGCAGGAGCCGTCGGCCACATAGAGGACGGCGGCGCCGGCGGAGACGCCGTAGCGCTGGGCCTCAGAGGACACGTCCTGCACCTGGATGCCCAGATAGGGCTTGCCGGTGACATAGCCGTGCTCGATCAGGTCGTTGATGATCTCCTTCACGTCGTTGATGGGAAGGGCGAAGCCCAGGCCCTCGGCGGAGACGCCGGAGCTGGTCTGCGTATACTTGGCGGTGACGATGCCCACCACATTGCCGTAGCTGTCAAAGAGGGGGCCGCCGGAGTTGCCCGGGTTGATGTCGCAGTTGGTCTGCAGCACGTTCAGGGTGGTGGTCTCTTTCTGGCCGGTGGTCTGGTTGGTGCTGCTGGTGGTGATCAGCCGGTCCAGGGCGGACACCAGGCCGTCAGTGAGGGAGTAGGTCAGCTCGCCCAGGGGGTTGCCGATGGTGTACACCGTCTCGCCCACCACCAGCTGGTCGCTGTCGCCCAGGGTGACGGGCTGCAGGCCGGTGGCGTCGATCTTCAGCACCGCCACGTCATTGTCCTGCTCGCCGCCCACCAGAGTGGCGGTGTACTGGGTGCCGTCGGCGAAGGACACCTCAATGGACACGGACGAGTCGTCCACCGCATCCTCAATGACGTGATAGTTGGTGACAATGTACCCGTCCTGGGTGAGCACAAAGCCGGAGCCGCTGGCCGCCGAGGTGGTGGTCTGTCCGAAGATGTTCACGGTGGTATTCACCGTGATGCCCACGCAGGAGGCCAGGTTGGCCGCGTACAGCTGCTCTGGGGTCATGGGCTGGCCGTCGTTGCTGTTGGCCACCGTGTCCACATCCACCGTGGGCCGCTCGCCCTGATAGACCACCGTGTCCGGCTTGGTGATCTGCTGATAGGCCGCCGCGCCGCCTGCGCCGGCGGCCCCGCCCACCACCACGCAGGCCAGCAGCAGGGCGATGGCCCGCTTGGTGAACCGGCCGGGACGCTTCCTGGGCGACTCGGGTCCGGGACCGACAGGGCCCGGGACGGGAGCCGGAGAGGGGTCGGCGTAGTCGCCGAAGCCGCCGCGGTATCCGTCGTTCTCACTATTATAAAAATTGAATTCATTGTCTGCCATGATCAATCACTCCTCCGTGTGAAGCTGTGGGGTTTTCCCGTTTGACAAGTCACAGTATACGGGAGAAATATGAAAAAAGCATGAAGAAACTTGGGGGCTTTTTTTAATTTTTCTGCAGGAAATTGAAAACTGAGGGGAAAAGATGGGGTGTTTCCCCCAAAAGCATGCATTTTTTAAAGTTTTCTGAAATGATTCCGGCCCCGCCCGCAGAAAAACAGCCGCCTTCGGGCGGCTGTTTTTGGATCTGCTTCAATTGGCTCAGAAGCGGCTGTACAGGGGCGTCCTCACTGGTCGGCCACCGCTTTGCGCATCCACCGTCCGCTCTTCACCCGGGACAGGGAGACCGCCGCGCCGATGGCCCAGCCGGCGGGGATGGACCACCAGATGGCGTTGGCGCCCAGGGGGGTGAGGTAGGCCAGGGCGTAGGCGATGGCCACCCGGGAGAACAGGTTGGCCATGGAGCTGAAGGTGAAGGCGCCCATGTCTCCCGCCCCCCGGAGCATCCCGTTGGGGACGAACAGCAGGCCCATAAGGATGTAGAACACCGACACCGTGTGCATGTAGGCCAGGCCGTAGCCCAGCGCCCCCGAGGTGTCCCCCGGGTCCAGGAACAGACCCAGCAGCTGGTTGCCGAACAGGAAGATCAGCACGGTGATGGTCAGGGAGAACACCACCACCATAAAGAGGGAGGCCTTCAGCCCCTCCTTCACCCGCTCGTACTTGCCGGCCCCGATGTTCTGGGCGGTATAGCTGGACATGGCGTTGGAGAAGTTCATGTTGGGCAGCATGGCCAGCGTGTCGATTTTGGTGGCGGCGGTGTACCCGGCCACCAGCACCTTGCCGTAGGAGTTCACCAGCCCCTGCATCATCATCATGGACAGGGAGACCAGGGACTGCTGGAGCATGGAGGGCAGGCCGATCCGGGCGATGCGCTTCACCGCCAGCAGGTGGAACAGGGGGATCTTCTCCCCCTGCCGCCCCGGCTCGCAGGGCATGCGCTTCAGCCGCCGGACGAGCACCAGCAGGGAGCACACCGCGCACATTCCCTGGGCGATGAGGGTGGCCCAGGCCACGCCGGCCACCCCCATGTGGAACTGGATCACAAAGACCAGGTCCAGCACGATGTTGGTCAGGCTGGAGATCATCAGAAAGAGCAGGGGGGTGCGGCTGTCCCCCTGGGCGTTGTAGATGCCGTTGAGGGTGTTGTAGAGAAACAGGAACACCGCCCCGCCGAAGTAGATCTGTAAGTACAGCCGGGAGTCGGCCATGATGTCCGGGTCGGTGCCCAGCAGCTGCAGCAGGGGGCCGGCCAGCACGGTGCCCAGGGCCATGATGATGAGCCCCAGCACGCTCAGGGAGATAATGGCGGTGGAGATGGTGGACTTCATCTCATGGATGCGCCCCGCCCCGAAGAGCTGGGAGACCACCACGTTGCTGCCCATGGACAGCCCCGAGGCCACCGCCACCGACAAAAACACAATGGGAAAGGAGGAGCCTACGGCCGCCACCGCGTCCTCCCCCACAAACTTCCCCACCACCATGGTGTCCACCATGTTGTACAGCTGCTGGAACAAATTGCCCGCCACCATGGGCAGGGCAAAGAAAAACAGCAGCTTCAGGGGCCGCCCCTCCGTCAGATTTTGAACCATATCCTCTCTCCTTTTCTCAGGTTCTCCGCCTCCGGCGGACCGGAGCCGGTTTTAAGGTAAGAGGTATTGTATACCGGAACCGGGAAAAAGTCCATGCGCGCGCAGGGAAAACGGAGAAAAATTTTGCCCCCCGCATCCGGTGCGGTTTCCTGTTTACTCCCGGCGGATTTTGCGGTAAAATGGGGGAGCATGCAGACGGGGAGAGGAGGAGAAAACCATGGCACAGCTGCTGACCCCGGGGAGCATTCTCGCTATGACCGACCAGGCGGCCGACCGCCTGATCAAGCTGGACAGCGGGGACGCGGCCCTGCTGTACCTGCACCTGCTGCGCCGGGGGAGCCCGGAGGGGCTGCGCTGGCCGGAGGAGCGGAAGCGCGCCGCCCTGAAACAGCTCCAGGACCAGGGGCTGGCCTCCCTCTCCCTCACCGCCGCCCCGGCGGCGCCGGAGGAGCCCCCGGAGGCCCCGCCCCCGGAGTACGCCCTGGAGGACATCAACGCCGCCCTGGGGGACCGGAGCTCCGCCTTCCCCGCCCTGGCCGACGAGGTGGAGCGGCGGCTGGGCAAGAAGCTCACCGCCAACGACCTGAAGGTGCTCTATACCTTATATGACCACCTGGCCCTCCCCGCCGAGGTGATCTGCCTGCTGGTGAACTGGTGCATTGAGGAGATGGAGCGCAAGTACGGGCCGGGAAGAAAGCCCTTCCTCTCCCAGATCCGCCGGGAGGGGTTTGTCTGGGCCCGGAAGGGCATCGACACGGTGGACGCGGCGGAGCAGTATCTCCAGAAGCTGGCCCGCCTGCGGGGCCGGGGCGTTCAGGTGCTCCGGCTGCTGGACATCCCGCCCCGGCCCCTGGTGGAGCGGGAGAAGAAGTACATCGCCGCCTGGGATGAGATGGGCTTTGACGACGAGGCCCTGCGGGCGGCCTATGAGCGGACCATTATGAAGAAGCAGTCCCTGGACTGGAGCTATATGAACGGCATTCTCCGCCGGTGGCACGAGAAGGGGCTCCACACCCTGGCGGCCATCCAGGCGGGGGACCGGGACCCCCGGCCGGTCCAGGCGGCCCCCGTCACCCCCCAGAGCCAGGCGGCCGCCAGCCGGGAGGACCAGCGGGCCCGGGAGGACATGGAGCGCATCCGCCGCCTGATGGAACAGATGAAGCAGGAGGAGTGAGCAGATGGCATACGATCCCAACATCCTGCGCCGGGCCGCCGCCCGGCTGGAGGAGCAGAAGCGCCAGCGGGAGGACCGGCGGGAGGAGCTCCGGCGGAAGGCCTACGCCAGGGAGCCCCGGCTGGCCCAGCTGGACCGGCAGCTCCAGAGGACCATGGCCGAGCTGGCCTCCGCCTCCCTGCGCCAGGGGGGGGACATGCGCCAGACCCTCCAGGCCGTCCGGGACAAAAACCTGGAGATCCAGCAGGAGCGGGCGGTGCTGCTGGGGGCCCTGGGCCTGCCCGAGGACGCCCTGGACGACAAGCCTGCCTGCCCCAAGTGCGGGGACACCGGCTGGCGGGGGGCCCAGATGTGCGAGTGTCTGAAAAAACTGTGCGCCCAGGAGCAGATCCAGGAGCTGTCCAAGCTGCTGGACCTGGGGGAGCAGTCCTTCGACGCCTTCCGCCTGGACTACTACAGCGACCAGCTGTGGCCCGGCCGGGCCTCCTCCCCCAGGACCAACATGGATCTGGTGTACGAGGTGTGTCTGAACTACGCCCAGAAGTTCGGCCGCTTCCATTTTAAAAACCTGTTTCTTACCGGGGCCCCCGGCCTGGGCAAGACCTTCCTCTCCGCCTGCATCGCCCGCAGCGTGTCCGAGCAGGGTTTTTCTGTGGTGTACGACACCGCCGGAAACATCTTCGCCCAGTTTGAGAACCGGAAGTTCCAGCGGGACGCGGAGGGGGTGCAGACCGCCCGGGACGAGACCCGGCGGTACCTCAACTGCGACCTGCTGATCCTGGACGACCTGGGCAGCGAGCTCACCACCCAGTTCACCCAGTCCGCCCTGTACGAGCTCATCAACACCCGGCTGGTGAGCGACCGCCGGACGGTGATCTCCTCCAATCTGACCCCCGAGGACGTGGTGCGCCGGTACACCCCCCAGATCTCCTCCCGCCTGCTGGGGGAGTTCTATATTCTCCACTTTTTCGGGGACGACATCCGGCTGCTCAAGCGGAAATAGGCAGGTTGCTTTTCCACCTGGGTTGGGGTATGATACAAGTTGTGAAAGCGAGACCGCAAGGGAGGTTTTTCAAGATGCGGGACGGATTTGTAAAGGTAGCGGCCGGCACCCCCAAGATCCGGGTGGCCGACTGCCGCTATAACGCGGAACAGATATTTACCCTCATGCGGGAGGCGGACAAGCAGGGGGTGCGGGTGCTGTGCCTGCCCGAGCTGTGCCTCACCGGCTACACCTGCGGGGACCTGTTCCTCCAGGACACCCTGCTCTGGGGGGCGGAGGAGGGCCTGAAGACCATTCTGGAGGCCACCCGGAACCTGGACATGGTGGCCGCGGTGGGCCTGCCGGTGCGTGCCAACAACAAGCTCTACAACTGCGCCGCCGTCATCCACAAGGGAAAGATCCTGGGTCTGGTGCCCAAGACCCACATCCCCAACTACGGGGAGTTCTATGAGAGACGGTGGTTCGCCTCCGCCGCGGACAGCAGCTTCCTCGACTGCACCATGGAATTCGCGGGCCAGGAGGTCGTGGGGCTTTCCCCCTACCAGATCTTCAGCTGCAACATGCCCAATCTGGTCCTTGGGGTGGAGATCTGTGAGGATCTTTGGGTCGCCGATCCCCCCTCCACACGCCTGTGCGCCCAGGGGGCCACGCTGATTCTGAATTTGTCCGCCAGCGACGAGGTGGTGGGCAAGGCCGACTACCGGCGGCAGCTGGTGACGGGCCAGTCCGCCCGGCTGGCGTGCGGCTATGTGTACGCCGACGCGGGGGAGGGGGAGTCCTCCACCGACCTGGTGTTCGGCGGCCACAACCTGATTGCCGAAAACGGCTCCCTGCTGGCGGAGCGGCGGTTTGCCACCGGCCTCACCGTCAGCGAGATCGATGTGGACCGGCTGGCCTATGAGCGCCGGCGCATGACCACCTTCCCCGCCGGGGGAGAGTATGCCTACTCCAACTATTTCGAGCTGGAACTGGGCAAGACCAAGCTCACCCGGTACGTCTCCCCCAACCCCTTTGTCCCCGAGGACGCGGGGGACCGGGCGGAGCGGTGCAACGAGATTCTGAAAATCGCCGCCCTGGGCCTGACCAAGCGCCTGGAGCACACCCGGGCCAAGACCGCCGTGGTGGGCCTGTCCGGCGGCCTGGACTCCACCCTGGCCATCCTCATCACCGCCGTGGCCATGAAGCTGCTGGACCGTCCGGCCAGCGACATCATTGCGGTGACCATGCCCTGCTTCGGCACCACCGACCGCACCCGGGACAACGCCATGGAGCTGGCCGAGCGGCTGGGGGCCACCCTGAAGCGCATTGACATCGGCGAGGCGGTGAAGGTCCACTTCAAGGACATCGGCCAGTCCATGGAGGACCACTCCGTCACCTTTGAGAACGGCCAGGCCCGGGAGCGCACCCAGGTGCTCATGGACATCGCCAACCAGACGGGCGGCATGGTCATCGGCACCGGCGACCTGTCCGAGCTGGCCCTGGGCTGGGCCACCTACAACGGGGATCACATGTCCATGTATGCGGTGAACGCCGGCATCCCCAAGACCCTGGTGCGCCACCTGGTGTCCTTCGTCTCCGACGACAAGGGCAGCGAGGACCCCAAGCTGTCCGCCGTGCTGGACGACATTCTGGACACCCCCGTCTCCCCCGAGCTGCTGCCCGCCGTGGGGGGCAAAATCAGCCAGAGGACCGAGGACCTGGTGGGGCCCTATGAGCTCCACGACTTCTTCCTGTACTATGCCATCCGGTGGGGCTTCTCCCCCAAGAAGGTGTTCCGTCTGGCGGAGTACGCCCTGGGCGACCGGTACGACCGGGCTACGATCCTCAAGTGGCTGAACAACTTCTACCGCCGGTTCTTTACCCAGCAGTTCAAGCGCTCCTGCCTGCCCGACGGCCCCAAGGTGGGCTCCGTCACCCTGTCCCCCCGGGGCGACTGGCGAATGCCGTCCGACGCGGTGGCCGCCCTGTGGATGGCAGAGCTGGAAGAATTGCAGTAACGTTTCCCCCAGTCGCCCCGGCCCGCGAAGCGGGCCCGCGCCGAAGGCGCGTCCAAGCGTTTTCGCCATGGGCGAAAACCTTGCCGCAGGGCGGATTCACTCCGCCCGAGGATTTCAAATATCCGGGTCCCCACGGAACGCGGAGCGTTTCGTGGGGCGACTGGAGAATGCCGTTGGACGCAGTGGCGGCTTTGTGGATGGAGGAACTGGAAAGTTTGCATTAACGGAGAGCATTTCGCCGCTCCGGCGGCGAGTTTCTTTCTGGATGCCCAGAAAGAAACCAAAGAGGCACCAGGGGGCAGGCTCAGATGAGCGCTCCGCGCTCATATTCGTCCGTCCCCTGGGCCCCCATTTTTACGGGGGCCGCCAATTAGGCGGGCTTGGCAGTCAACGCAAAGGCGCGGGTGGCTCAGTCGATTGACTTTACCTCGTCTTTCGCTGCCGCTCACTGGCAGAGAACGAAAACTTGGCACTCCCCTTTTTGAAAGCGCCTTTGTTGCGGTGGGGCTCAAGTTGTGCGGTTTGGAAATACCGGGCGGCCCGGTGTGCCGCCCCTACGGTATATGCAGAAGCGCCCCGTCCTTTCGTAGGGGCCGGACACTGGCCGGCCCGCCATATTGAAGATGGGAAAGCGACGCGTCCGGGAGGCCGCGCCCTACAGGGGCGAACTCCCGTTGTGGCGGGCGGCCACATGGGGGCCGCCCCTACGGCAGAAATCAGACCGGGAGCGTTGGCTCGGCCAAGCCAGGCGCACTCCTTGAACCGCACCAGTTCTAATTTTTGCAAACCCAGGGCCCAGTGGCCCGGCGGGAATTTAGAGCGTCACTCAGATTTTGCGCGCCGGAAATGCCGCACAACCTATCAGGAGGGCGTCCTCCGTAACGGGGTCCGGGGAAAGCGGCCTATGGGCCTAGGCGGAGCGAAGCGGAGCCGTAGCCCATCGGATGCGTCCCCGGTGGCGTTTTGCCTTCTTTTTCGCCATGGAAAAAGAAGGTCGCCGCCCGCAGGCGGTGAAATCCCCCCCCCTCTCTTAAAAAAGCAAATACGAAACCTGGGTATTCTTACCCAATGAAAAAGGATGTCATACCATTGAATCTCTATTTCGATCTGTTTCTGACCTTTGCCAAGGTGGGTGTGTGCACCTTCGGCGGAGGCTATGCCATGCTCCCCATCCTCCAGCGGGAGGTGGTGGAGAAAAAGGGCTGGGCCACCGAGGAGGAGCTCACCGACTACTTCGCCATCGGCCAGTGCACCCCCGGCGTCATCGCCGTCAATACCGCCACCTTCATCGGGCAGAAATACCGGGGCAACCTGGGGGGAACTATTGCCACCCTGGGCGTGGTGTTCCCCAGCCTGGTGATCATCACCATCATCGCCGCCTTCCTCACCAACTTCGCGGAGATCCCGGTGGTCCAGCACGCCCTGGCCGGCATCAACGCCGCCGTGGTGGCCATGATCGCGGTGAGCGTCCTCAAGCTGGGCAAGAGCACCGTGAAGGACGCCCCGTCTGTGTGCATTTTCCTGGCGGTGCTGGTCCTGTCCGAGCTGGGCGGGCTGCTGGGCGTGGACGTCTCCACACCCCTGGGCCAGGCGCTGGACCTCCTGTCCTCCCCGGCTGTGCTGGTGGTGCTGGCCGGAATCACAGGGCTGCTGCTGGCCCGCCTCTCCGGAAAACAGAAGAGAGGGGGTGAGGAGAAGTGATCTTCCTGCGCCTGTTTTTTGAGTTTTTCAAAACCGGACTGTTCTCCATCGGCGGAGGACTGGCCACCATCCCCTTCCTCCAGGACATGGGAGAGGCCACCGGCTGGTTCACCAACCAGGAGCTGACCACCATGATCGCCGTGTCCGAGTCCACCCCCGGCCCCATGGGGGTGAATATGGCCACCTATGTGGGCTACCACATGGGCTGCAACACGGTGCTGGGACCCGCCGGAGGAATCCTCGGGGCGGTGATCGCCACCTTGGGCCTGGTGGCCCCCTCCATCATTGTCATTCTCATCATCGCCCGCTTCCTCCAGAAGTTCCGCCACAGCAGGACGGTGGAGGCCGCCTTCCAGGGGCTGCGTCCCGCCTCCACCGCGCTGATCGTGGTGGCCGGACTGAGCGTAGCGTTCTCCGTCTTCTTCGGGCTGCCCAGCGTCTCCTTCACCGGCATCACCGGCGTAGAGTGGAAGGCGGTTGTCCTGGCTGCGGCGGTATTCGCGGCCATGAAGTGGTCGCCCCTGAAGAAGCTCCACCCCATCTGTTTCATCCTGTCCGCCGCCGTCATCGGCGTGGTCTTCCAGTTTTAAGGGGAGCGGGAAAAAATCCGATTCCTTCCCATGAAAATCCAGCCCGGGCGGGCCGCGAAAGAGGCGGCCCGCCCGGATTCTTTTCATAGATTTTTCTTGAATTGCCCGCCGGGGCTGTGCTATACTAGCACCGTGAAAGTCCGCGCTTCTTCCCGCCGCGGCGGGAGGAAGAAATATGGCGCAGAAAGGATGTGGAGCCTCCATGGAAGGCCGAAGTCGCCATCGGGAGCAAAAAGATTGCTGTCACGAACGGAATGCGGCGGAGCCGAGCCCAGAGGCTCCTGCTCCCGCCGCCTGACGACCCACCAGGGGAGCGGCCTGGCTGGAGCGGTCCGGCCCCGGTCCCGTGGTGCGCTTTTCCCGTTTGTAACAGCCACAGGCGCGAGGCGCCCTGTGGTTTTTTTGTGTCCCGCTTTCACCCAACCGTTCAGATCAATTTGAAAAGGGGAGAGCCTGATGCAAGAGAAATATGAGCTGGAACAGCTGATGGAGCTGGTCCAGACCAAACAGTTCCGCAAGCTGCGCTCCATTCTCATGGAGATGAATGAGGTGGACGTGGCCGAGTTCCTGGATGAGCTGGGACCGGAGGAGACCATTCTGGTGTTCCGCCTGCTGCCCAAGGAGCAGGCCGCCGAGGTGTTTGCCGAGCTGGAGGACTCCGACGACCAGGAGCGGCTCATCAACGCCCTGAACGACAAGGAACTGCGGGAGGTGCTGGACGAGCTGTACCTGGACGACACGGTGGACGTGATCGAGGACATGCCCGCCAACGTGGTCTCCCGTATCCTGCGCAACAGCGACCCTGCGTCCCGCAGCCAGATCAACCAGCTGCTCAACTACCCCAAGGACTCCGCCGGCTCCATCATGACCACGGAATACGTGTTCCTCCACCCGGACGCCACGGTGGAGGAGTCCTTCGCCCGCATCCGCAAGGAGGGCATGGACAAGGAGACCATTTACACCTGCTACGTCACCCAGAACCGGGTGCTGCTGGGCGTGGTCACGGTGAGACGGCTGCTCCTGTCCGCCTATGAGACCCGCATCCGGGACATTATGGAGACCAACGTCCTGTCCGTCAACACCCACGACGACAAGGAAGACGTGGCCCAGATGCTCAACAAGTACGACCTGTCCGCCATCCCCGTGGTGGACGGGGATAACCGCCTGGTGGGCATCGTCACCTTCGACGACGCCATGGACGTTATCGAGGAGGAGACCACCGAGGACTTCGAGAAGATGGCCGCTATCCTCCCCTCGGATAAGCCCTATCTGAAGACCGGCGTGTTTGAGACCTGGCGTTCCCGCATCCCCTGGCTGATGCTGCTGATGCTGTCGGCCACCTTCACCGGCATTATTATTACGAAATTTGAGAGCGCCCTGGCCGCCTGCGTGGTGCTCACCTCCTTCATCCCCATGCTCTCGGGCACCGGCGGCAACTCGGGTTCCCAGTCCTCGGTGGCGGTCATCCGCGCCCTGTCCCTGGACGAGATCGACTTCTCGGACCTCATCGCCGTGGTGTGGAAGGAGAGCCGGGTGGCGGTGCTGTGCGGGGTGTGCCTGGCCTGCGCCAACTTTGTGAAGATGATGCTGGTGGACCGGCTGCTGATGAACAACCCGGAGGTCACTCCCATGGTGGCCCTGGTGGTGTGCCTCACCCTGGTGTTCACCGTGCTGTGCGCCAAGGTGGTGGGCTGCACTCTCCCCATGGCGGCGGAGAAAATCGGCATCGACCCGGCGGTGATGGCCTCCCCCTTCATCACCACCATCGTGGACGCCCTGTCCCTGCTCATCTACTTCTTCTTCGCCACCCATCTGCTGACGCTGTCCTGAGCTGTCTCGGTGGGCGGGATTCCGCCGTCTGCGGACGGCGGGTTACTTTGCCCGCGGCGGCAAAGTAACCAAAACGCCGCCGGGGACGGCTCAAAATGAGCGCTCCGCGCTCATATTCGCCTCTCCCCGGACCCCTGTTTACGGGGGCCCCAATTAGGCAAACTTGGCGGTCATCGCAAAGGCGCGGGTGGCTCAGTTGATTGCTTTCCCTTCTATAACCGCTGCCGCTGAGTTTCCGGTCACTTTTTGGTACTGCTCCTATCGGTTGATAGCGCGCCTTTTGGGCGGGTGGGGCTCAAGTTCGGCTCAGGGGGACGGCGTACCTTGAGATGCTTCCGGATTTTCGTAGGGGCCGGTCCCAGACCGGCCCGCGGGAGGGGCATGACCCAGGTCAGTTTCTCTTGCCCCTGCGGGGCAATTCACCTTCAGCTCCCGCCCTACAGGTTCCCCACGAATCTCCCTGATTTGGGTAGGGGAGGCCCTTGGGCCTCCCGCCGTCATACGCATCGGTATCGATGGCTGAGAAAACCCAGGCGCAAAAATTGAGCCGCACCAGCGGCAATTTTTGCAAACTCAGGGCCCAGTGGCCCGGCTGGAATTTAGACCAGCCACTCAGATTTTGCGCGCCGGAAACATTGCAAAACGTGACAGG
>ENA-ORUM01001423-ORUM01001423.1-human-gut-metagenome-genome-assembly--contig:-NODE-1423-length-19437-cov-4.594108_pt1 | contig 19437 bp, 17 predicted proteins | sample MGYA00242083_ERZ509217 | MGnify/ENA primary metagenome ERZ509217 (study PRJEB26280, sample SAMEA2338831) | human gut metagenome | biome: human gut; feature: human-associated habitat; material: faeces... | reverse complement strand
GCATAACCAGCAGAAATCCCTGTCGCACCATTGACCAAAAGGTTTGGAAAGGCTGCAGGTAAAACGGTTGGTTCCTTCTCTGTATCATCAAAGTTCCAAGCCCAAGGAACGGTGTTTTTATCGATATCTTGAAGAAGGTACCCAGCAATCTCTGACAAGCGTGCCTCGGTATAACGCATAGCCGCTGGTGGATCACCGTCCATAGAACCATTGTTACCGTGCATCTCAACTAGGATTTCACGATTCTTCCAGTCCTGAGACATACGCACCATGGCATCATAAATGGAACTATCGCCATGTGGGTGAAAATTACCCATAATGTTACCCACCGACTTGGCAGATTTACGATAGCCCTTGTCATGAGTATTGCCATCCTTATTCATGGAATAAAGAATACGACGTTGAACGGGTTTCAAACCGTCACGAATGTCAGGAAGCGCACGCTCCTGAATAATGTATTTGGAGTAACGGCCAAACCGCTCGCCCATGATCTCCTCTAACGGGGAAATCACCAGGCTGGGTTCTTTTTCGGGTGCTTTATTTTCTTTCTTCTTCATCCTTATTCCACCTTAAACGTATCTTCCAGTGTAAACGCAACGTTCTGCTCGATCCAGGGACGGCGCAGATTCGCTTTGTCGCCCATCAAAATGGAAACGTTGCGCTCCGCCTGAACCGCGTCTTCAATCGAAACCTGAATCAGCGTCCGGGATTCAGGATCCATCGTCGTTTCCCACAGCTGGGAAGCGTTCATTTCGCCCAAACCTTTGTAGCGCTGAATCTCGACCTTGCCCCACTGCTGCTTCACCTCGTCCAGTTCCTCGTCGGGCACTTGGCGCGACGGCCTGGCTCCCGAAAGCCGGCTATTGGGGGAGGCAGTTTCATCGTCAAAGGCCACGTCCTTCTCGTCCACCTCCTCGCCGGGGGCTTGCACGGTGGCATTGGACATCGGTGCAGCAGCCTGCGGTTTTCGTTCAGGCATCCGGAACAGGCTTTTCCCCATGATGTCGCCGGACCTTTCCGGTGCGCCCACATCCTTTTCCTTGTCCTCCTTGGGTACGTTTTCTTCCCGGCGTTCCCAAGTCAGGTAGATGACCATCCATAGGTTGAAGGCCATCATCAGCACGATGAGCAGCTCGGCCATCGTCAGAGCGGTTGCGAGGTTTCACGGCGTAACAGGGCATTGATGTCGTCCCCATAGGTTTGCAAGTGCTCTTCCAGCACATTCTCGATGTACCCGCCAATGGTGCTGCCGTTCCCGCCCAGTGTCCGCACAATGCGGGACAGCTTCCCGTGCATCTCACGGCTGAGGTAAATGCACTGGCGGTGCGCTCCTTGTCTGGGCGTCAGATAGCGGAGGAACACCGCCGCTTTTTCTAATTGGGTGTCGTCCACAATGTGGATGACTACGTCCGCCTTTTCCAGATTGTTCACTTGGGGAGTGTCCGCCTTCGGGTTGCCATTCCCCTTCTTTTTCATTCTCGAATTGAAAAATCCCATCTTGTTTTCGTTTTTTAGGGTGAATAAAATCAATAAATGTCCTCGTAATTTTTCTTGTAAAGTCGGCGGATCACTTCCTCGTATTCGCGGAAGTGCTGCTCCAGCACACGGTCCACATAGACCGACAACGTAAGCCCGTTCTTCCCGATGACCTGCACGATACGCTGTATCCGCTCGTGGTAGCTTTTGCGGATGTAGGCGGTCTTGCCCGAACACACGGGGATTCTCGGTGCATGGAGGAAGCGTTCCAGGTATTCCTCTTCCTTTTCCGTGGCATCCTTGCCCACCTTTGCTTTCGGTTTTTCCGCCAGCCTGGCCTCCTTTGCGGAAGTGTTGCCATCTGTTCCGAGGCTCCCCGGGGAGGCGGGCGCGGGCATTTCCGGACGGAACGAATCCAGGAACTTGCCGGGGTCAATATCGACATCGAGTTTCTTGGCCATCGGTTCAACGCTTTACGATGCCGAGTATTTCTTCCGCGAGGGCATCGATGCCGCTCCCTTTCGCCAATGCCTTGTCCGGCGGCAGCAGCGTGGAGCGGAAAAACGGGCGGTCGCCTTCCTCAGAGCCTTCCTTGCGGAAACGCTTGCTGTCGGGCAGACTGGTGTCCAGCACTTCAAGCCCCATCCCGGCTATCACCTTGTCATAGATGTCGTACAGGTCGGTCTTCTCGCGCTTGTCCACCATGTTCCACAAGAGGCGGATGCCCTTGATGTTCGACTTGCCGGTAGTGATCAGCGTGTCGTTGATGACGCCCGCGTACTTCAGCGAGCTTTCCATGATGAAACGGTCTGCGGCTATCGGGCAGAAGATGTAGTCCATCGTCGCTACTGTCCGGATCAGGTCGAGGTTGTTCACCGTACCCGTCAGGTCGAAGAAGATGAAGTCGGGCGGTGTCGCCGACTCGACAAATGGCCTGACCGTTTCAATCGCGTTGCCGGGACGGCTCCCCACAATCGGGTAGGCGCGTTTGCCGATGCGCTTGAACTGCTCGTATGCCAGCTTGCGCAGGTACGGGTTGCGCTCGATACTTTTCAAGTCGCGTTCGCGCATGTCCTTGATGCTGAACTGGGGATAGTCGCAGTCCACGACCGCCACGTCATATCCCTTCACGTAATACAGGTAACTCGCCATCAGTACGGTGAGTGTCGTTTTGCCTGCTCCTCCCTTCTGGGTGGAGAAGGCGATGAACAAAGGTTCTTTTTTCATGCTTTCTTCTTTTTTATTTGTTAGACATCCGTTTCTTGGTCCGGTCGGCAGCCATCCGCCCGGTAAGCGAGCAGGCAGTCCGGCATCCCTCCCGGTATGCCTGTTCCCATCCATGCCTGTGTGCCGGCAGGCAAGCATAAGGGCAGGCATACCGACCATTCCGCCTGCAAAGGAAAATGACTTTCGCCAAGGTTGTGTCTCTTTGCTGTTGCGTGGCAGCATTTGGCGTTGTCGTGGCAGCTTGTGGCGTTCTTTGGCCACCCTTTCCACCGCTTTTCCTGGCGTTTGGCCCATTGAAACGGCATCCGCCCTTTGCCTTTCCACCAAGCCTTTGCCTGTATGCCTGTGTGCCGGCAGGCACAAGGGCTGGCGGACTGGCAGGCAGGTTGGCAAGGATGTCAGCCCGGAAGCAGGCAGGCGTGCCGACCGTTTCGCCTGCAAAGGAAAGGGGCTTTCTCAAAGGTTGTATCCTTTTGCCGTTGCGTGGCAGCATTTGGCGTTGTCGTGGCAGCTTGTGGCGTTCTTTACCCGGCCTTATCGCCACTCATCTTGCGTTTGGCTTGTGGCCGTTATTTGGCATTTTCACCATTCCGATGCCTGTATGCCAGCGTGCCGGCAGGCAGGCACAAGGGCAAGCAGACTGGCAGGCAGGTGAACTGGCAGGCGGGCAAGAATGCCTGCCACCTGGCAAGGAAGAATGCTAGCTTGTAGGTTCGCAGGCATATTGGCCACAAATAGGTAGAACTTTTTCTATTGTGGCCAATGTGGACTCATGAACATCTTAATTCATTCCTACCAATCGCTTTCCAATAGTTTTCTTGCTTGGCTGATTTTCGCTCTTTGGCATTTCAGCACTCCAATGCCTGTATGCCGGCAGGCAGGCACAAGGGCAAGCAGACTGGCAGGCAGGTGAGCAGGCTGGCGGGCAAGAATGCTTGCGGATTCGCAAACATATTGACTACAAACATGAAGAACTCTTTTTCACTTGTGCTAAATGTAGTCTCGTGGACATCTTAGCACATTCCTCCATCGCTTTCCAACAGTTTCTTTGTTTGGCTGGTTTATGCTCTTTGGCATTTCCCCGCTCCAATGCCTGTATGCCAGCGTGCCGGCAGGCAGGCACAAGGGCAAGCAGACTGACAGGCAGGCAGGTGAACTGGCAGGCGGGCAAGAATGCCTTCCGGTTCGCAAATCTGAAAACGGACAGGCAGGCAACTATGTTTTTTTCACTTGCGTGGCAGCATTTGGCGCTGTCGTGGCAGCTTGTGGCGTTTTTGAGCCGTATTTCAGACTTGGAAAACACCCTACCTTTGCACCCAAGCGGCAGGGCAAAGCCGAAAGCGCGCACCGCAGACCCCGGCTCCGTCCTTCTTTTGGGCAGCAGAAAGGTATCGGGCGACCGATGCCTTATAAATGGGTAATGGCAGGTCTATCCCCAATCCGTTTACCACGGATTTTTGTGTCCTCAAAGACACAGCAAGGTGTCCTTTGAGTAACTCAAAGGGTTTCGGGTTACTCCCGAAACGACCTTGCCCCTCACGGGGAGGGCTTCCTCTCCGAAGTCGGGAAGCCTGTTTCCACCTGCGGTGCGGTTGCCGAAGCTACGCTTATGCCGTGACACCACTAAATCCATTGTAATATGAACGAGAACAAGAAAAAGAACGGGACTGACAGTCCCAAGTGGGGGCGGCATCCACGGGAAAGCCGCAAGTCGCACTGCGTGATGGTGCGTTTCGACGACGGGGAATGGCTCAGGTTCCTCGCTATGCACGGCAAGTCCGGCGTGGAGGCGAGGGCGGTGTTCCTGAAGGCGCACTTCTTCGGACAGCCGTTCCGGGTACTGGTCACGGACAAGACGCTGCTCGACTACTGCACGAAGCTGTCCGCTTTCCATGCGCAGTACCGCATGGTGGGGAACAACTATAACCAGACGGTCAAGGAGCTGCGCTGCCATTTCTCGGAGAAAAAGGCGATGGCATTGCTCTACAAGCTGGAGCAATGCACGAAGGAACTGGCCGCAATCACGCGGCAGGTCGTTGAACTTTCAAGGGAGTTTCAGGAAAGATGGTCGCAAAAATCACGGTAGGCACGTCGCTGTACGGGGCGTTGGCTTACAACGGCATGAAAGTGAACGAGGGCGAGGGGAAGCTGCTCGCCGGGAACAAGGTCTTCGACGATGGCAGCGGACGGGTGGACATCGCCCGTGCCGAACAGGATTTCAAACGGTACATGCCGGAGAACGTCCGCACACGGAACAAGGTCATCCATATCTCCCTTAATCCGCATCCCGACGACCGCCTGACGGACATGGAGATGGAAAGTCTCGCGCGGGAGTATCTGGAGAAGCTGGGCTACGGCGACCAGCCTTATCTAATTTTCAAACATGAGGACATCAACCGCCACCACCTGCATATCGTCTCCGTCAATGTGGACGAGAATGGCAGGCGGTTGAACAAGGATTTCATCCATCGCCGCAGCAAGCGCATCACCACGGAGCTGGAACGCAAGTACGGTCTGCACCCCGCCGACCGCAGGCAGCACCGTAACGACAATTCCTTGCGCAAGGTGGATGCCTCGCAGGGAGACGTGAAGCGTCAGGTGTCGAACACCGTCAAGGCGGTGATGGCTACCTACAAGTTCCGGACAATGGGCGAATACCGCGCCTTGCTCTCCCTCTACAACGTCACTGTGGAGGAAGCCCGTGGCATGGTGAACGGACGCGAGTATCACGGACTGGTCTATTCCGCCACCGATGATGGCGGGAACAAGGTCGGCAATCCCTTCAAGGCATCCTGCATCGGGAAGTCCGTCGGCTATGAAGCCGTGCTGCGCAGGTTTGAGTATCCCAATGCCCAAATCCGCGACAAGCGTCTGGCGGACATGACGCGCAAGACCGTCGCTGCCGTATTGGACAGGACGTACCGCAAGGATGAATTTGTCGCCCTGCTCAAAGCGAAGGGCGTGGATGTGGTGTTCCGCCACACGGACGGGGGGCGCATCTACGGGGCGACCTTCATCGACCACCGCACGGGCTGTGTGCTGAACGGCTCCCGGCTGGGCAGGGAATTTTCCGCCAACGCCTTGCAGGAGCACTTCACTTTGCCGTATGCGGACACGCCGCCGATGCCGTTCACCCTTACACGGGACGAACCGCAGGCGGAAGCCCATACCTATGTGGAACACGGCGAGAGCCATTCCACGGGCTTGGGCTTGCTTGGCGGCGACGCATCGGGCGCACAGGCGGAAGAAGCCGCCTTCGAGCGCGAACTCAAACGCAAGCGGAAGAAACGCCGGAAGGGTTTGGGATTATAAATTATCCGTCCGCAGGGCATCCAAGCAAAGGTCAGACCTTTGGCTATCTAAGGTCAGACCTTTGGTAGCCTCACCTCGGACTTGAGATAGGCTCAGGTCGGACTTGAGGTATGCTTATGTCCGGGGAAAGCCTTGCGGACATATTGTTCAACTTAAAAACAGAAACAGATTTATGTCACAACAGGAAGACGATTTGAGGGCGTTGGCGAAAATCATGGACTTTCTCCGCGCCGTGAGCATTATTCTGGTGGTCGTCCACCTCTATTGGTACGGGTATGAAGCCGTAAGGCTGTGGGGCATCGACATCGGTGTCGTGGACCGGGTGCTGGTCAATTTCGACCGCACCGCCGGACTGTTCCACCATATCCTTTACACAAAACTTTTTGCGCTGTTGCTATTGGCTCTCTCTTGCTTGGGTACAAAGGGCGTGAAGGAGGAAAAAATCACGTGGGGCAGGATTTGGACGGTGCTTGCCGCAGGGCTGGCCCTGTTCTTCCTGAACTGGTGGATGCTCTCCCTGCCGCTGCCCGTGGAAGCCAACGTAGCCTTCTATGCCGCTTCGATGGCGGCGGGCTATGTCTGCCTCCTGATGTCCGGCACGTGGATGAGCCGCCTCTTGCGCACCAACCTCATGGATGACGTGTTCAACGTGGAAAACGAGAGCTTCATGCAGGAGACGCGCCTCATGGAGAACGAGTATTCGGTGAACCTGCCTACGCGCTTCTATTACAGGAAGAAGTGGAACGACGGGTACATCAACGTGGTAAACCCGTTCCGCGCTTCCATCGTATTGGGCACTCCGGGCAGCGGAAAGTCGTATGCCGTGGTAAACAGCTTTATCAAGCAGATGATTGAAAAATCTTACTCGATGTACATCTATGACTTCAAGTTCAGCGACCTTTCCACCATCGCTTACAACCACCTGATGAACCACGGCGACGGCTACAAGGTCAAGCCGAAGTTCTACGTCATTAACTTCGACGACCCGCGCCGGAGCCACCGCTGCAATCCCATTCACCCGGATTTCATGGAGGACATCACCGATGCCTACGAAAGTGCCTATACCATTTTATTAAATTTGAACAAAACTTGGGTGCAAAAGCAAGGCGACTTCTTCGTGGAGAGTCCGATTATACTTTTTGCCAGTATTATCTGGTTTTTACGGATTTATCAGGATGGAAAGTATTGCACCTTCCCACACGCCATTGAGTTGCTGAACAGACGTTATGAGGATGTTTTCCCTATTCTCACCAGCTATCCGGAGTTGGAAAACTATCTTTCGCCCTTTATGGACGCTTGGCAGGGAGGTGCAGCCGAGCAGTTGATGGGGCAAATCGCATCAGCGAAGATACCGCTCTCGCGCATGATTTCCCCACAGCTTTATTGGGTCATGTCAGACAGTGAGTTTACGTTGGATATTAACAACCCGGATGAGCCTAAGATTCTCTGCGTCGGCAATAATCCCGACCGTCAGAACATCTACGGCGCGGCGTTGGGTCTGTACAATTCCCGAATTGTCAAGCTCATTAACAAGAAGGGCAAGCTGAAGTCGGCGGTAATCATCGACGAGCTGCCTACGATTTACTTCAAGGGATTGGATAATCTTATCGCCACTGCCCGAAGCAACAAGGTGGCGGTCTGCCTCGGCTTTCAGGACTTTTCGCAGTTGAAACGCGATTATGGGGACAAAGAAGCGGCGGTCGTGATGAACACGGTGGGAAACATCTTTTCGGGTCAAGTCGTTGGTGAGACCGCCAAAACGCTTTCCGAGCGTTTCGGCAAAATCTTGCAGAAGCGGCAGAGCGTCACCATCAACCGGGAGGACAAGTCCACCTCCATCAACACGCAGATGGAGAGCCTGATACCCGCGAGCAAGATTTCCACGCTGACGCAGGGCATGTTCGTGGGCGCGGTGGCCGACAACTTCAACGAGCGCATCGAGCAGAAAATCTTTCATTGCGAGATTGTGGTGGACGTGGAGAAGGTGAAGCGCGAGGAACAGGCTTACAAGCCCATCCCCGTCATCACGGACTTCACCGATGCCGACGGCAACGACCGCATGAAGGAAATGATACAGGAGAACTACAACCGCATCAAGGCGGAAGTGCGGCAGATTGTCGCCGACGAGTTGCAGCGCATCCAGTCCGACCCGGAACTGCAACACCTCTTGCAGGGCAAGTAAAAACGCCATAGGCGAAAAAAGGAAAATCCTTAACTTGGCTGGATGTTCAGACCGGGTTAAGGATTGTCCTTTTCTCGTTGATTGACAATTGAAATGAAAATTACTGCATTGGTTTCTCCGTTTTATACAGCAGATGGGGCATTTCTTTTCCATTGTATATAATGGTATGGCTGCCGCAAGGTTTCATGGCAATGGCTTCCGCCACACGGATGGAGGACGTGTTTTCGGGACGGATGCTGCAATAGACCTCTTGCAAGCCCAGTTTCTCGAAAGCGTACCGCAGGCATCTTCGGGCGGCTTCCGTGGCATAGCCGTTGTGCCAATACGCATTGTCCAGGATGTAGCCGAGTTCCACCGCTTCATTCCCGTTTATCACGCTTTTCATCAGCCCGGCCTGTCCGATAAGTTTGCCCCCGTCTTTCAACACAAGGGCGAAATACCCGTAGCCGTCCTTGCGGTAACGGGAGAACTGGCGGTTCACCCATTGGCGCACCTCCTTCTTGTCAAAGCCGTGTTCCCATGCGTACATGACTTCCGACTTGCCCATGAGGGCGAGCAACGCGCCCGTGTCCTTGCGGGTGATTTTGCGGATGACGAGCCGTTCCGTTTCCATGATCGTGAGCGACTCGGCGTAGGTCTTTATCTCCAAGCCGTCGTCTTTCCACTCCTTGACCATCTTCCGGACGGTATCATCCACCAGCCTGCGGTAGGCGTCATCGGGAACGGCTTTCAAGTAAAACGTGTCATTGGTTTCCTTCAACACCCAATCGGCTATGTCCTGCAAGTCCTTCCCTTCGGGGATATAGTCCTTGTGTATCATGTACTCGTTGATGTTGTCCTCCAGTAGTTCCTCCATGGCGGTACGGGTGTCTTCCTCCAATTCCGAAAACGGGGTTTCCGCTACCTGAAAAATGTCGTTGTTCCATTCATCCGCTTCTTCATCGTCCTCTTCCGGCACAAAAACGCCCCGTTTCATGTCCAGCATCTCCTGCGCGAATTTTCCCGACTCCCTGTCCTTGTACTTCTTGGCATATTTTTCCAGCAGTTCCCAGTCCTGCCGCCTCATGGGGAAGCGGAACGCGGCGCGTTCCACCTCGTTGCAGCGCATCATGTCCGCCTGTTCGTCCTTTGGAAGCGACTGGCATTCCTTGCAGATGTGCAGCGCGTGTCCTCTGCCCGAGAAGCTCTCGTTGGACTTGTGGCAGCCGCATACCTTGCAGTAGTGTCCGCCGTGTTTCCTTTTCTTCTTCACCATGTTACTCACCCCTTTCCAGCAAAGCCTTTCCTTGTTCGGTGAGCCTGTATTTCTGCTTGGGATGTTTCGGCTGGTCAGGATAGAGCGGTTCCACCAATCCGGCTTCCATAGACGGGTTAAGGTAATTGCCCAAGAAATTCTCCCTGTCCTTCAGTTCCATCATTCCCATCATTTCTTTCAGCGAGCAAGTGTGTTCCCCTATCAGTTCAATGAGCCGGACGATGCTTGTCGGGTACTTGTCGGGTGCTTGTCGGGTACTTGTCGGATGCTTGTCGGATGCTTGTCCAGCCGTTTCCATCTCATAGCGGAATACCACCCATACGGAACTCCCGTCCGTGTGGAATTCCGGGTCGGGTATGCCGGCACGGCGGCACTCGTCTATCATCAGGCTGATGCCGCGACCCCAGCTTTCCAGCAACTCGCTTTTGTAAAGCACGTTGGCTATGATGAGGTTGGGCGGCTCTGAACTGTGTCCGCCAAGCAGTTTTTCAAGGGTCATGTCGGGAGGGAACGCGCCGCTGCTCTCTATTTCCACGCGGTCGTCATAAATGGCGATGCCCACCGAACCGCCCGGACGGTGGTAGGCTCTGTGACAAAAGGCGTTGATGCAACATTCCCTCAATGCCTTGTAAGGTATGCTCAGCTTTTCTTCACGGTACAGCCCCTCTATTTTACCCGACAAGGACAGGTGCTTGAAAAAAAACGACATGGCAGCGTCCAATAGCGCGTAGATGTTCCCTTGCTGTCTTTGGTTGTCTATGAATTCCTCTTTGCTTGTGCCTCTGAACCTTGCCATTCGCAACAGGCATTGGGGATAGTCGTACAGATTGCGCCCGAACAGTACGGCGGCGGCATTGTTCAGCTTCCCGTCATGCAACAGGTCGAATTTTTCAAGGATGGCGGGTATTTCTTCGCGAATGGTGGTTTCCGGCAGGCGTCCGCAGTTGATTCCGGCGCGTACCGCACCGATGATGACATTCTCGTCGAGGTCGCTGATTTGCAGGTCGGGGTTGGGGATTGCCTCCCAACTGTATTTGCCGCCCCTTTGCATCAGCAGGTGGTTGTACTTGTCCTGCGGCATGACAGACGTCACGCTTTCTATCCGCTGGTAAGCCCTGCCTTTATATGTGAACGGACGCATATAGCGTTGTTCCTCAGCATATAAGGCAATGACCTGTTTGTCCGTGTCGGGAATGTTTGCGTATGAGACCGTTATCGTGGCAAACGGCTCGAATAGGCGGATGGCTTCCGCAATTTCCCGTTTCGTCTTGTCGCTCACTTCCTGACCGGTGATTTTCCCGTTGTCAGCCACGCCGAACAGTACCGTACCGCCCTCGCCGTTGAGGAAGGCGCACAGTGTCTCCATGCCGCGCTCCAACTGCCCGGTGATCAGCTTGTATTCTGTCCGTCCCCCTTCATCGCCGGAGGCCAGTTTGCGTATGTCGTCTATATTGGTTATATTCATGCGTAATCGTTTGGAGGGCAAAAATAATCATTTGACCGACAGATACGAAATTTTGGAGCATTTTCTTGCAAATTGTCATTGCTAGAACAGGAAAAAGAAACCGGGAGCAAGGGGCTTCTACCCATACACCTTGTTCCCGGTCATGAATCAGACAGAAAAACTTTCATCTCTTGCGTGCCCGTTCCCGCTCATCGTCTTTCACGATTCGCTCGTTCAGCTTTTCGGAAGCCCGGTCGAAGAAATAGGTACGGCTGTCATTTTTCCGACGACGGATATCCACATAGGCGTTGTAGCACTGACTGGGCTTCAACTCCATGCCGAAGAATCGGGAGAAATGGACCATCAGTTCCTGGATACCGGTTTCTCCGCCGTTGATACATTTCAGGGTGTCGAGCCCGTACAATAATTCCACTAGGTCGGATATGCTGCCTGTCCAACATATCGGAGGGGCATCAGAAGGAGGGGCGCCGGTTTTCTCGCCGGTAAACATGTGGGAGGGCGGCAACGGATGGTATTCCCGGGCAAGGAACCGTAGCATCTTGCGCACAAAGGCAAGGGCCTTGTGTACATGCAGATTCAGTTCGCTCTCATGGCTCCTGCCTTGCAGGGCCTCATGGTATTGCAGCTCCGTTTCCGCATAGCTCAGGGCGTGTACCGGATGTCCGCTTTCGGGCGGGATGAGACAGAGTTGGATGACCCTTTGTGTAAACTCATCGTAGGCCGTGCGTAACCCGGTGCGGCTGTCGGGATTGCTTATCAGACGGAAAAACTCGGTTTCCGTCAAGGTGAGATGTTCCATTTGTTCCTAATTTTTTGTTTTTACTCGGATGAAATGTGCGCACATACATCCATAGGAGCAAATGATAGTCCAATTACAATGTTATGGTGATGAACTTGTATGCAATTTCTTGCAAATCAAGCTCTTGGCAGACGAAAATTTGTTTTAAGGAAGAATAGGCAGCCTCCTTCCCGTGTCCGACTTCCGGACAGGTGTCCGTTTTTCGTACACAGTACCGCCCTTTCTTTCCGCTTTTTTCCATTCCGTTTCGTCCTTTCCCCTGCCATGTCACCTCTTCGTCTGAATCCCATACAGGTCCATTTTCTCGTACAGCGTGCTCCGGCTTATGCCCAGCAGTCTGGCGGCCTCTTTCCGATTATGCCCGGCCTTTTCCAAAGCCTGGCATATCCGCTTCTTTTCCATGCATTCCCCTTTCAAGGCAATGTCAGGATCGGAAGGCTTTCCGGACTCATCCAAGTTCAATTCTTCCGCCGTCACCAATTCCCCTTGGGCAAAAAGCACGGCGGATTGGACCGCCTGTTTCAGTTCCCGTACGTTTCCCGGCCAGTCATGGGCCAGCAACCGTTTCTTCGCCTCCGCATCGAAACCTTTTACCTGTCTGCCATGCTCTTGGTTGTAAAGTTCCCGGAAGAATTCAGCAAGCGGCAGGATGTCTTCCGGGCATTCCCTGAGCGGGGGTACTTTCACGGTGTACTCACTCAATCGGAAATACAGGTCCCGGCGGAAACGCCTTTCCGATATGGCTTCTTCCAGATTCTCGTTCGTTGCGGTGATGATGCGCACGTTGGCTTTCCTGTCTTTTGTGCCGCCGACAGGACGGTAACGCCTGTCCTGTATGGCGCAGAGCAGCATCTGCTGTACGCCGAGGGGAAGGTTGCCTATCTCATCCAGGAACAACGTTCCTCCCTCGGCTTCCGACCAATAGCCTTCCTTGCGCCCGACCGCCCCGGTAAAAGCCCCTTTTTCATGCCCAAACAAGGCGGAAGCGGCCAGACTTTCGGATAACAGCCCGCAGTCCACTGTCACGAACGGTTTGTCCGCACGGTCGCTTTGGGCATGTATCTTTTCAGCGATATGTTTCTTTCCTGTACCGTTCTCACCCCGAACCATCACGCAGATGTCGGCTTTGGCTAGGACGTGGAGACGTCCGAATACTTTCTGGTAGGCTTCGCTCTCCCTTATGAACAGGGGTTCCTCATGGAATGACTGCCTTTTCTGCAAGTCTTGGAGCATGGCGGGAAGCTGGCTGGTCAGCAGTTTCTTGGGGATATAGTCTTCCGCTCCGGATTTCATGGAACGCACGGCGGTAGGCACTTCCGCATAATCCGTCATGATGACGTAGGGATTGTGCTTCCCCTCGCGGCGCAGTTCTTCAAGCAACAGGATGCCGTCACCGTCAGGCAACCGGAGGTCGGCAAGCACGATGTCGTCATCTTCCAGCATTGAAAACAGTTTCCGGGCACCGGTGCAATCGGAGGTACTGACTGTCCGGTATCCGTTTTCTTCCAAAAAATTGCAGACATACCTGCTGTACACAAGGTTGTCTTCCACTACGATTATCTTTCCCATTTCTTCATCTCCTTTCTGGCGGCTTCTATGATGGTTTCTCCTTGTTCCAACACGGCACGGGCTGCATAGGCGACTTCTTCGTCCGAGTACGGTTCCTTGTGGATGGCTTCGTGCAACTTCTGCAAGGGGCGTTCCGTCCGTATCACCATCCATGAGCTCCTCAAATGGTGTACCCAGCTGTTCAAGGCTGTCAAGTCTTTCCTTTCGGATGCCTTCCGGACTTCCTCTATCTCTTTCTCCGTTTCGGCAATCAGCTGCTCCAATGTTTTCCGCTTGTCGCCGAAAGCCAACAGGGCGGAGAAGTCCGGCTGCCGGTTCCCTCTTTCACGGATGCAGTGCCGTGTCGCCTCCATCAGTTCGTCTATGGAAAACGGCTTGGGAAGCAATCCGGAAAATCCGGCTTCTTTCAGTTCCTCCTCCGATACATAGCCGGCCGCAGTAGCTGCCACGATGGGAAGTTCACGGGAATTGCCGATGTCGGACATGCGCAGCAGTTCCAGAATCTCGTAGCCGTTCGCTTCCGGCATTCTCAAGTCTGTTATCAACAGGTCATAATCCTTGCTCCGTATCCTGTCGGTCAGCTCGGCCAACGTAAGGCAGTTGTCGCATGAAACGCCACATTGAAGGTACATCTCGCGCATCAGGCGGAGCGTCACCGGGTCGTTGTCTATGGCCAGCACGGAACATCCGGCCAGTGAAGGACGGACATCCATTGACTTCTCTTCTTCCGGTACTTCTTCGGCTTTCGGCAGCGGCAGGACAACGGTGAAGCGGCTTCCTATGCCAGGTTTGCTCTGTACGGAAGCAGAACCCTGCATCAGCTGTACGAGATTGGTCACAATGGCAAGGCCCAGCCCGAAGCCGTCCTGAGTCACAGCATTGCCCAGACGTTCGAAGGGGGCGAAAATCTGTTCCTGCTTTTCTTCCGGGATGCCCGTCCCGGTATCCTGCACGTACAGGATGAAGTTGCCGTCCTTATAGTCCGTGCAGAGTGTAATGCGACCGCTGCGGGTAAACTTGACCGCATTGGAGAGCAGGTTGCTTCCGATGCGCAATATGCGCTCCTTATCGCCTCCCAGCACTTCTGTCGTCTGGTTGTCAGTCACGAATTCGATTCCTTTGGCTTCAGCCAAAGGGGCGAACTCCGTTTCCAACACAGTTGCTATTGACTCGGAGCGGAATGGACGGATATGCAGCTTTTCTTTATGGATCTCCAGCCTGAAAAATTCCAGCAGCTCGGTGGTCATGGAAGCCATGCGGCTGGCAGATTCACGCACGGTTAATATGTGGCGTACCCGGTCTTCCAGGGCTTCATCCCGGAGCAGGAGTTCTGCATTGCCGCTTATCGCCGTCAGGGCCGTGCGCATTTCATGGCTGACAGTCTGCATCAGGTTGTGACGGAATTGCAGCAATTGCCGGTTCTTCTCATTGCTCGCCTGCAATTCGCCGATAAGTTCTTCGCGTTTCTTTTTTTCGCCATGATTGCGGCGGATTTCCCGGTGGATGGCGATGTGGAACAGGATTAAAAGGAGGATGGCGGTGGACAAGGTAGAGGTGAGCAGGAGCGTGGAACGGCTTTGCGCTTCCATTATCTTATGCTCACGCTGAAAGAAGGCTTCCTGCACTTGCCTGTCCAGATTCTTGATGAGGTGGTTCAGCCGGGCGTTCAATGCCAGATTGCGGGCGTACAGGCTGTCGGCACTGGTTTCCATATCCTCCGTCCCTTCCTGCTGCATGGCAATCAGGCTGTCACTGAATGCGTGCAGTTCTCCGGCGGAAGGCAAAACCCGGACGGTTTTCTTGGCGCCCAACGCTCCCAGTATATTGTCCCTTCTTTTCCTCACGGTGCGTATGCGGGTGGCACGTTCCGCCACTTTGGGCAGATGGTGGACAAGCAGACTGTCAGCAGCATCCTGTATCCCGATGGCTTCCACGACACGGAACAAGTGCATTTCCTTGTCGGCAAGCAGGTGCCGGAGCGTGTCTATCTGTTCGGGACGTACATGCTGCCTGCACCGGGGCTTCAAGGCCAGCAGCAGGCTGTCTGTGGACAGCCGTTTCTGGCGATAGTTTGCCGTATCTGCATTTTCTTGGCTGATCAGGCTCTCGCCCAGCAGGGAAAGCTCGGTGATGTGAAGGTGTGCGGCATGGATGTCATTCCGTACCGATTGCAGGTCATGCACTTCGAAATCTATCTCCCGCATCCGGCTACGCTCACGAAAGAGGATAACCACCATTCCGACTATGGCGGCCAGCAACAGGAAGTTCCCGGCATATATCTTTTGTGTCAAGGATACTTTCATTGCTAGTCATATTATCCGTAGTGCATTCTCTCATCAGAATGTGCTACCTCGTTTATGGGCAAAAATAGAAATTATCAACCACAATCCATGCGACCGGTTCAGAGTTTATGAATAATTATTTTTTTAGAACGATTCAAAACAAATTGAGCCGCACCATGACGGGTGTTTGATTGTAAAATAGTCATTGGGATTATGCAAGCGTAACGCAGGCATCCGAACGAACGGATATTACAACATCCGGCAAGAGTGCAGACAATGCAAAATGCACAGAGAGTCTGATAGACAATGCAACTACTTGCATACAGGTACAACAAAACAATGGCGACTACAACATTTGGGTTCATAGTTGCAGTCGCCATTTCACATGCAAAGGTTGTACCTGTGGTTCCCGAAAACTTACGATTTCTTTCCTGCTTCGGATACAGCTACAAAAATAGCCGTCCTGATTCCGGGCGGCTATTATAACTACTTGCAGGTAATTGCAGACAGTGCTTTTTAATATATCTGTCTACAAGGTGAGAAACAACAATCAATTGTCACTCGTCCCTCCATTATGGTTTCTGTTGTAAGAGGTTGTCACGACTGCCACATCACCGTATTGTCTTCCACTGACGGAACGGTTCAATGCGGAGACGGTCAAAGTGGTCACTTGTTGAGTACCTGCCACGTGCAAGGCCGTACCGACGGGCAAGGTCACATTGATGGGGTAAGTTCCCGTAGCCGTAGTGACACCTGCGCCGGCAATGCGGGCCAGAATCTCAATCAGGTAAGCGGTTATCCGACTGGTCCCGGACGAAGTGATTTCCGTTCCGATGTGATAAGTGAACGAGGCCGAACCAACGGTCATGTCACCCGATCCATACAGGTTGTCCCACAGGTCTTGTTCAAAGGCCAACGGCGTGCTTGTGGAGGAAGAAGTCACATCCGCTCCAAAGAGCAACGTATAGGAAGTGAACTGGTCGGCAAACACGATTACTTGTCCGCCTTCTACAGTATATTCTGCATCCACCCATTGCCCGTTCACGTATTTCTGTGCCGTGATGGATTGCGCCACTTCCGCATCCACATCGTAAGCCAATTCGATGGGACTTGAAAGCGTGGCGTTCGCATCGGTGCAAGCCACGCTTGTACCAATCAGCATGACGCTTTCGGCAGCACGGGAAGTGGCACGGGTATTGGCTTCGGCTTCATCCAGCGTGTAAAGCGGGGTAACCACGATGGAACTTCCCGCAGGCAATTCCGCCGTCTCGGGTACGGTGACAGCCACTGTGACCGCGCCCTCGTCATTGCCTTCGATGGTCTCTGAAGTCACGTTGGCCTCCGTATCGCCGTTGGCGGCTACTTCAATGGTCGTGCCTTCATTGGGCAATGACACGTTCCATACGACATTGGCTCCGCTTCCGCTTTCTGCAACGGTGACGGTTGTTTCCTTGGACTGTTTCCCCGGAGCGGAAGCCGTCAGGGTATAACTTCCGGCATCCACATCGTCAAAAGTGAACGTGCCATCTGCGCCGGTCTGTGTCGATTCGCCGTTCATGCTCACGGTAGCCGAAAGGCCGTTGCCGTCCATGCCGGTGACACGCCCGCTGATACTGTGCGATACGGACACCGTGGGCGGCGTCACGTTGCTGTAATCCGGATCATCGTCACTGCACCCTACGAAACTGGTGCACAAAGCCACACTAAGGAATGCGAACATTCCCCATCTTGATAGATTTCTAAGATTTTCCATTTCTAAAAATAATTAAACGATTAAATTAGGTTATTTTGAAATTCTGTATTCTAGTAGTTATATCCGTATTGTTTGTGTCTTCAATCAGGGTGGGTCTTGCCCAACAGGTTTAACTTGAAACACAGGCCACCTGTGAAATGTTTCCCATTCTGCAAGGTTGCCTGCAAAAAGAGGTGTTTCCACAACAAACAGTCTGCGCCGATGTTGATATCGTCACCGGTATATTCTATCGTTGCCCGAAGGTTTCTGGCAAAGGACGGGCGATAGGTGATACCGGCGGCTATGCCCCGCCATTTGGCATTGAAATCCGATGTAAAATAGCGGTAGGTCAAATGAAAACCAAATTCATTCCGCCTGTACATGACGTGTTTGCTGGCGGCTATATAATAATTCTGGAAGTAGTCGTTGACCGGATATTTGCCTTCGGCATAGGACTCGTTCACCTTGCTGCCGGGATCCTGGGTGCCTATGGCAATTGCAGGCCACCATTTGCCTTCTTTCAGCGGACGCACTTTCAGGTGAAAGTACCGGTCTTTCTTATTATGTCCGACATGGCCATCGTTGTCAATCCCCTTCAGTATGGTACAGACATACGCTATTTCTATCCAAGGGAAGGGGGTGATGGCCAGAAAATGGTTGGTCGTGTTGAATTTCTCTCCTTCATACTGGTAGGTGTCAGGAAGAAATTCCTGATTCAGGAAGAAGAAACCGATACGGGCTTCTCCCTCTGTCGCCATTTCCGCCGTGGGCACGTGGATCATGCCGGTAACGCCCGAATACTCTTGCGCCCTCAATATCGGAATGCAGCCCATCACGACAAGGAGGCCAATCAATAATCTTCTCATTTCCGCCCTCCTTCCTTTTCCGAGAAGTCCGGCTTCATGGTGTTGCTGCCCCATTGCAGGGCATTGCGGTCAAACCAGCCCTCGCGTTCGTTCTCCTCCGGGTCGGTCGTGTACATTTTGTTGGCATAGGCGTCACCTTCCATACTGTATGTCAGGCGGAAATTAGAAGCCGGACGGAAATTGACAGTGCGCCGTTTCCGCTTGTAAGGCGGTATCATCATCACCACCTTAAAACCGGCATTCTTGCCGCCCTCGTTGCTATACTCGCCGTACAATCCGACCGTACAGTGGTTGAAATGCCGCATGGCTTCAACTATGGCTCCATAATCTTCATAGAGGAAACGTCCGCCCCTTGCGCGGAACTGCGTATTCCATTTGTTCAGATAGACATCGGTGCCCAGCAAGGCGGTAATCCGTTTGGGGGTACTTGCTTCCCAGTCCACTGCCATTGAACAATAGCCGGTTAATCCAGCCTGCACTTCCAATGCCAACCAGCGGTTTACGACATACATCCCTTTCAAGTCCAATCCATACCGCTCCCTGCCGAACAAGCCGCCGCTTGCTTTCAGGAACCACCGGGATCGCCAATGCGCCTCTTTAGATAACACCGCCATGTTCAACCGTACTTTCTTGTATCGGTCGCCATAGTCGTTATACACCGGCACTAATGCCTGTGCTGCCGCCTGCCACCCCTTGCCCATGTTCCATTTCACACCGGGAGTCAGATTCAGCAAAATCTCATATATTTTCCCATTGTGAAACAAATCCCGGTAGTTGAAATCCGCCCCTACAAATATATCTACCTGACCAGCGGGTATGGACGGCTGTGCAATTATGGATGAATACCCATAAAAGACCAGCATGAATAGCAAAATGAACAGTTTCTTGCTTATTCTCTCGTAAGCTTTCATTTTTTCATATACGCTCGTAATTGTTTTATTGTTAATTGATGTCATAGTTCATATCCCGGTCATCTTTCATCTGATACCTTTTACCACATTTTCTACGAAACGCAAGTTTCTCTTCATCCTTTTAACCCAATGTGAGCCATCCTGATTTTACTCTAAGATGGCTCACATTGAAACGACACTCGCACAAAGTGCCTTTCAGTCTTTCACCAGAAAAGAGGTGAAAGGTTTATTTTTCCCAATCATTTATTCACACTTTCATTAGTCCAAATATAATCCTTCATGATAAAACTTTGTTTTAGCTTCCACCTTAGGTCAGTTTACAAGGAACTACACGCAGACCGTGAAACGGGCTGCTGACAAC
>ENA-ORUM01001417-ORUM01001417.1-human-gut-metagenome-genome-assembly--contig:-NODE-1417-length-19513-cov-7.753161_pt1 | contig 19513 bp, 16 predicted proteins | sample MGYA00242083_ERZ509217 | MGnify/ENA primary metagenome ERZ509217 (study PRJEB26280, sample SAMEA2338831) | human gut metagenome | biome: human gut; feature: human-associated habitat; material: faeces... | reverse complement strand
ACCTTTCTGAAGAAAGGTTCCCCTTCCCCCGCATTCTCCCTTACCACAAACCTTACGAAGCGATGTGCGCTTCGGTGTCGTAGATGTACAGCGGCGGGGCCTTCTTTTCGATGACCGCGTCGTTGATCACGCACTCCTTCACGCCGGGCATGGAGGGAAGCTGATACATGATGTCGAGCATGACGCTTTCCATGACGTTGCGCAGGCCGCGCGCGCCGGTCTTGCGCTCGATGGCCCTGTGGGCGATGGCACGCAGGGCGTCGGAGGTGAAGCGCAGGGTCACGTTGTCGAGCTCGAACAGCTTCTGGTACTGCCGGGTGAGGGCGTTCTTGGGCTCGGTCAGGATACGGACGAGGTCGTCCTCGCCGAGATCGTCCACGTGCGTCAGGACCGGGATACGGCCCACGAATTCGGGGATGAGCCCGAACTGCACGAGGTCGGCGGGATGCACCTGTTCGAGGAGCTCGCCGAGGGTGCGCTCCTTTTTGGTCTCCACCTTGGCCCCGAAGCCCATGCTGCCGCCGCGCATACGCTGCTCGACGATCTTGTCCAGGCCGATGAACGCCCCGCCCACGATGAACAGGATGTTCGAGGTGTCCATGCGGATGAATTCCTGCTGCGGGTGCTTGCGGCCGCCTTTGGGAGGGATGTTGGCTTCCGTGCCTTCGATGATCTTGAGCAGCGCCTGCTGGACGCCTTCGCCGGACACGTCGCGGGTGATGGACGGCCCGTCTGCCTTACGGGAGATCTTGTCGATTTCGTCGATGTAGATGATCCCCTTGCGGGCCGCTTCAAGGTCGTAGTCGGCATTTTGAAGCAACTGGACCAGAATGTTTTCCACGTCTTCGCCCACATACCCGGCCTCGGTCAGCGTGGTGGCGTCCGCGATGGCGAACGGCACGCGCAGGACGCGGGCCAGCGTCTTGGCGAGGAGCGTCTTGCCGCTCCCGGAGGGGCCGACAAGCAGGATGTTGCTCTTTTCGAGCTCCACACCGTCGTCGCCCTTGAGGGCGTCGGCGTAAAAGACGCGCTTGTAGTGGTTGTGCACCGCCACGGCGAGGATCTTTTTGGCCTCGTCCTGCCCGATGACGTATTCGTCGAGGCGGGCCTTGATTTCCTGCGGGGTGAGCAGGCGTTCGTCTTCGCGGACCTGCTCGATGGCGTTCTGGGCCATCATTTCGTTGCAGGTGGCGATGCACTCGTCGCAGATGTGCACGCCGTCCGGCCCGGAGACGAGCTGGTTCGCCTGCGTTTCGGTTTTGCCGCAGAAAGAGCAGCGGGGTTCGTTCGGGGGAGTGGTATTGGGCATCTCTCTTCCTATTCGGACTTTTCGGCGAGGAGGTCACGGCGGGAGGCGAGAACCTTGTCCACCAGACCATAGGCCTGCGCCATTTCGGCGGTCATGAAGTTGTCGCGTTCGGTATCCTGGGCGATCTTTTCGATGGGCTGGCCGGTATGCTTCGCCAGCAGCCCGTTGAGGGTCTCGCGCATACGCAGGATCTCGCGGGCATGGATGTCGATGTCGGTGGCCTGTCCCTGGAATCCGCCGAGGGGCTGGTGGATCATCACCTGGCTGTTGGGCAGGGCGTAGCGCATACCCTTCTGGCCCGCGCTGAGGAGGAAGGCTCCCATGCTGGCGGCGCGGCCCATGCACACGGTGGCGATGGGCGGGGTGATGTAGTTCATGGTATCGTAGATGGCCATGCCCGCCGTGACGGAGCCGCCGGGGCTGTTGATGTAGAGATAAATCTCTTTTTCCGGGTCCTGCGATTCGAGGAAAAGCAGCTGGGCGCAGATGAGGGACGCCACCGCGTCGTTGACCTCGGAGCCGAGGAGCACGATGCGGTCTTTCAGCAGGCGGGAAAAAATATCATAAGCGCGTTCGGTGCGGCCCGACGTTTCGACGACGATGGGCACCGTCATATCAAGAATATCTTGCATACTGTCTCCATATGATAATTGGGCATCAGGGCTTTCCCCGTCAGATAAGCACGATTGCGCCGTTGTCTCGGGATGAAGCCATAAAAACGGGAAATAGCACAGGGCCCCCATACAATAAAGAGGGGAGTGCGGACACTCCCCTCTCCTTATTTTTCCCAAAAAGCGGGCGGAAAACGGACTAGTCCGCGTTCTTGGGCTCGCTCAGGCTCACGGCGGGGACTTCGTTGATCTTCGCCTTGCTGTAGACCATTTCCAGGGCCTTGTCAGCGAGGATGCGGTCGCGCAGCTCATAGATCAGGCCGCTCTTGTGATAGGCTTCGCTGACCTTCTTGTAGTCCTGCTGGGCGCGCATGGCCATGCCGTAGATGGCCATTTCCACTTCCTGATCGTTGACGGTGATGTTTTCCTTCTGGGCGAGGGCCATCAGGAACACCTGGGGACGCAGGGTTTCGAGGGCTTCCTTCTTGGCTTCTTCGCGCTTTTCTTCCTGAGCCTGGTCCTTGCGGAGGTCGTCGAGGCCCATGCGCTGGAGCTTCATGGCCTGTTCCTGCACCACGCGCTCGACGCGGGCGTTCAGCATGGAATCGGGGATTTCGAAAGAAACCTTTTCAAGGAGGCCGTCGATGAGCTTCTTCATGGCTTCGCTGCGGGCGGCCTGAGCCTTCGTGGCGGAAACGTGCTCGACGATGGAGGCCTTCATCTTTTCCAGGCTTTCCTGGCCGACCTTCTGAGCGAACTCCTCGTTCACTTCGGGCTTCTGGCTGGTCTGGATCTTGTTCACCTTGATGGTGAAGATGACGGTCTTGCCGGCCAGCGGCTTGTGGGGGTAGTCGGCGGGGAAGTTCACGGGGCCGGTCTTTTCTTCGCCGACCTTGGCGGTCTTCACGAGGGCTTCGAAATCGGGGAGGGCCTGGCCCTGGCCGAGGGCCACGCCGAAGTTTTCGCCCTGCACGTCGTCGATCTTGTTGCCTTCCTCATCGGTGCCGGAGTAGTCGACATCCACGGTGTCGCCGTCCTGGGGCAGGCGATCTTCGGTCACTTCGGTAAGTTCCGCCATGCGGCCGCGGAGGTTTTCAATGATTTCGTTCACGTCGTCGTCGGACACGTCGGCCTTGGCCTGATCGACTTCGAGGCCTTCGTAGTTGGGGAACTCGATTTCGGGCAGCACGTCGAAGGTGACGTTGCACTTGAATTCGGTATCGCGGGCGAAGGCGTCATGGTTGTCCATTTCCATGCTGGAAACGGGGGTCAGGCTGGAGTCCTTGAGGGTCTTCTGGAGGAGGCCGTTGATCTCGTCCTGCGTGGCGCGGGCGTACACGTCTTCGCCGAAGCGCTTTTCCACTACGGACGCGGGGACTTTACCCTTACGGAAGCCGGGCAGGGACAGATCCTTCTGGAAGCCCTTGACGGCGGTGTTGATAGCGGCGTTCACATCATCCGCGGTCAGGGTGAAGGCGATCTTTTTCCGGGTAGGGGAAAGGTTTTCAACGACAAATTCCATGGGGATTCCCTCCTTAGGGGAGCCGACCTGCTCAAGGGCGGACGGACGAGCTTTTTATCAATCAAAACACGAAGTTTATGAATGCACCGGAAGGCTTTCTGGTGCGAGAGGGGGGAGTTGAACCCCCACGGAAATCCGCTGGATTCTAAGTCCAGTGCGTCTACCAATTCCGCCACTCTCGCCAGTCGGCACACAAAGGAGGGACTCTACTGCGAAATCCCAAAAATCGCAAGTTCCATCCTGTTCAGGTGGGGTTAGGTGGTACGGGAGAGAGCCGCCGCTTCGTCCTCATACTCCTTCAGCTTCCTGTAGAGCGTGGCGACGCCGATGCCGAGGGCGGCGGCAGCGGCCTTCTTTCCGGGCGTGTCGTCCCCGCAGCGGCGGACGGCGTCCAGAATGGCGTTGCGTTCCAGATCGCGGAGCGGGATGATCCCGCCGGGCGGGAGGGGGGCGGAGGGGGAAGGCGCGGAAGAGGGCAAGGCCCCGCGCACGGAGGCGGGGAGCATGTCAGGATGCAGGACCCCGCCGGACGGGGCCATGTTGACCATAAACTCCATCACATTCTCGAACTCGCGCACGTTGCCGGGCCAAGGGTAGGCGGAGAGGGCCGCGAGCATGTCCGGGCCGAGCGACGGGACCGGCTTGTTGAACCGGGCACTGTAGCGGGCGAGGAAATGGGAGGACAACAGTTCAATGTCGCCGTGCCGATCGCGCAGGGGAGGCACCTGCAGCGGGATCACGTTCAGGCGGTAGAAGAGATCCTCGCGGAAACGGCCTTGGCGCACCGCTCCGGCAAGATCTTCGTTCGTCGCCGCGATAATACGGATATCCACCTCAATGAGCCGGTTGGAGCCGAGGCGGGTGAAGGCCCGTTCCTGCAGGACGCGGAGCAGCTTCACTTGCAGGTAGAGCGGCATGGTGCTGATTTCGTCGAGGAACAGCACGCCCTTGTGGGCCAGCTCGAATTTGCCGATGCGCCCCTTGGCGCTCGCTCCGGTGAACGCGCCGCCCGTGTAGCCGAACAGCTCGCTTTCGAGCAGGGCGTCGGGGATGGCCCCGCAGTTGATGCCGATGAAGGGCTTGTCCCGGCGGCCGCTGGCGGCGTGGATGGCCCGGGCGACGAGTTCCTTGCCGGTGCCGGATTCGCCGGTGACGAGGACCGTGGACGTGGAGCCCGCGATCTGGCGGATTTGCTCTTTCAGCTGGAGCATGGCGGGCGAGCGCCCGATGAGGTTTTCGACGCCGGAAAGGGAGTCCCCGAGGGAAGAGACGCGATCCGCCATGCGCGGCAGGGACTCGAAGGTGAAGACCGTGGCAAAATGGTAGTCCGACGGCGCGAGCGGGGTCATCTGGCCCATGAGCGTGTACTTGCGGCTCCGGGCGGTGACCACGAATTCCTCGAGATCCGAAAAGGATTCCCCGGTCCGTTTGAACTCCACGTCCGTGGGCAGGCCGTCGTCCTTGAGCCCGAGATCACGGCGGGCGATGTCGTTCAGATAGGAAATGCCGCCCTTGGCGTTGAAGATGACGATGCCCCGGCTGTTGATTTCGAGAATCCGCAGCATGATGTCGAGGAATGACCGGGCGCGGAGCAGGTCGGCGTGGTCGTGGAGCTTGTGCAGGATGAATTCCGCGCAGCGCTCGATGAACTGGACGTACACGTCCTTGTGCCCGAGGACACGGGCGCGGTCCTCGTCGGTGGAGCAGACGAGCCCGATGACGCCGAGCACGTCGCTGCCGTCGATGATGGGCGTGCTGATGGAAAGGGTTTCGCGGCAGAGGTCGCGCCCCGGGCAGCGGGTGCAGATGAAATGCTCGCGGGGCGTCTCCATGACGAACGAGCGCCGGATGCGCATGACGTGGCGGTAGGTTTCGCCCTCGGCGCGGATGTTTTCCCCGACCCCGGAGGCATAGAGGCCCGTCCCGGCGAGGCGGTTCAGGCCCGCGTCCACGACTTCCACGTCCACGCCGACCACGCGGGCGATGAGTTCCGCATAGTCGGCCACCGTATCCCGGATGTCCAGCAGCATGGGCATTTAGGCTATCCAGATGACGTTGGCCTGGCGCCCGCAGATCCCGTCCCGGCGGTAGGAGAAGAAGCTGTCCGGCATGGACGCCGTGCACAGATCGAGGCCGAAGATGCCTTCGTCCGGCAGGCCCGCCTCCAGCAGCTGATCGCGGGTCAGCCGCCAGAGGTTCATGGTCTTGTCGCGGGCGTTGAACCAGTTGGCGAAATCGGGGCCCCATTCCTTGCCGTAATTGACGAATTCCGAGCGCTGCGGCCCGAGGCTCGGGCCGCGCACGGCGAGCAGATCGCGGGCGTCGAGGCCGTAGCGCCCGCAGAAGGCCGCGATGCCGGACTGGAGGAAACGCAGGCGGTTGCCGCGCCAGCCGATGTGGAAGGCCGCGATGTGCCGCCCTTCCTTGTGCGCGACGAGGACGGGCTGGCAGTCGGCGGTCTTGATGATCAGGCCGATGCCGGGTTTGTCCGTGGCAAGGCCGTCCCCTTTGGGAAAGGCGGGCGGCTCCACGAACCGCTCCAGCGGCGAGGGCGGGGGATCGAAAACGAGCGTATCGCCGTGGATCTGATCGAGTTCGGCGATTTCGGCAAGCTCAAGAGATGCGGCGAGATCCAGCCGGTTGGCCGAGACGCGCAAGGGATCGTCCCCTACCGTATAGGCGATGTTCCCGCCTCCATAGGGCCCTTCCGAAACGCCCCAGTCGCGGGTCTGGAAGGCGCAGCGGACGCCCGGGGCGCCGGGAAAGGCGAAGGGGATGAAGCTCAGAGCCATATGAGTTCCTTTTCGGTAGCGTAGCCGTGCATGGGAATGTCCAGAGGCCCGGCGGGAAATGCGGCGAGCTGGAGGGAGTGGACCAGCGCGAGCCGCTTCGCGCCGCCCCAGCCGGGCAGGGCGAGCAGGCGGTCGTAGAAGCCCTTGCCGTACCCGAGGCGCGCCCCGGCGGGGCTGATGCCCACGGCGGGGACCAGAATCAGATCCGGCAGCCGGAGAGACGCATCCGTCCCGGAAGGCGGGACGAAGGTTCCGGCGGCGTCCTGCCCCCATCCCGTGCGGGGCAGGGGTACGCACGCGGGGCCGGGCTCGGAGAGGCCGAAGGCGCCGGGCGCCAGTTCATCATAGCCCCGGCACAGGACGAATTCCATGATTCCTTCGCCCGCGCTCGGCGGGAGGCAGCGGGGCAGGAGCACCTGTTTGCCTTCGGCCCACGCGCGTCTGATAATTTCATCGGTGGAGATTTCGTTCCGCACGGCGATATACATGGCGACAGTACGGGCGTCGCGCCACTCGGGGAGGGCGAGGACACGCCGCTGGACGGCGGCGGAATGGCGTTCCCACTCGGCGGGGTCAAGGGCTTTACGGGCGCGTATCAGCTCGGAACGCAAGACATTTCTGTCCGGTACGGCGTGGCCGGAGGGCGTACCCGTCGCGGAAGGGGAGGTCGGGGGAAGGGACATGGCGCACCTTTGTCAAACCTGAAACAATAGGTTAGGGTACGAAAGATCAGTGAAGCGGAATCCCTTGCAGGGAAAGGCAAGCCGGTATACCCTGCAACCCCAACAGTACAAGGAAGTTGCCGACATGCCAAGCGCCCAGCCTCTTTCGTCCTTTGCGGTCCCCGCTTCCGGAACTTCCGGTGCGGCGGCCCCGTCCTCCGGGGTCCGCACATGGATCGTCATGGGCGATCTTCACGACAAGGCAGCCCGGCTTGGCGAAATCCAGGGGCTGGAAGAGGCCGACGGCATCATCGTCACCGGCGATCTGACCGTCACCGGCGGCGCGGCGCAGGCCCGTAATGTGCTTGAGAAGCTCACCCGCTACAATCCCGTCATTTACGCGCAGATCGGCAACATGGATCGCGCCGAAGTCACGGACTGGCTTGCCAAGCAGGGATGGAATACCCATTTATGCGTACGTGAGCTGGCTCCCGGCGTCGCGCTCATGGGGCTTGGCGGCTCCACGTTCACGCCGTTCGGTACGCCGAGCGAATTTCCCGAGTCCCGCTTTGCGGACTGGCTCGAACACATGTGGAGGGAGGCCCGGACGTATCGTCATGTGGTGCTTTCCGTGCATACGCCTCCGCATGACACGCTGTGCGACATCGTCGGGGACGGAATCCACGTTGGTTCCTCCGCCGTACGTGACTTCATTCTGGACGCGCAGCCTGATGTGTGCCTGTGCGGACACATCCATGAATCCCGCGCCGTGGATCGCCTCGGACGCACCGTGCTGGTCAATCCCGGCGCGTTTGCGACGGGCGGCTATGCCGTCCTGCGGCTTGCGGGGGACGACCTGTCGGTGACGCTTCATATGCTGGACTGACCGGTTCGCCCGGATCGTCGCTTCCCCGCCCGGACCGCTGGCCTGTCCGTGCGCAGGGGCATTTGTCACCGCCGGAAAAATTTTTTGGAAACCCGCGTCTTGCGGCCTTGCCCGCCTTCCGTATTCTCCGGAAAGGCTTTCTCCCGGCGAGGCCCGTATGCATGGGGCTCCTTCGGAGACGCCGAGCGAACGGCGCGTCCGAGCCCGCGATTTTTGCGGCCGCCCGCGCCAGCCGGACGGCACCCCGATACTTTTTTGTTTTTTTGAGGAAACATATGACCGATTCTGAAAAGATCGCAGCCCCGGCGGAACAGCCGGCTGCGTCCGAAAAGCCCATGTCCGCCGCTGCGGATGCCGTTGAAACCCCTTCCGAGCCCGCTCCCGAAAAGAAGCCCCGCCGCCCGCGCCGCAAGAAGCCTGCCGTGGAGCAGGCCACGCTGGAACTTTCCGCTCCGGAGAACGCCGTGCCGGCGCAACCCGTGGAGGAACAGTCCGTGTCGGCCCCGCCCGCGCACGAGGCTCCCGCACGGAAACGCCCCGCCCCGAAGCAGTCCGCGGCGAAAACAGCCCGGAAACAGTCCGAGCAGCCGAAACAGCCTGTTGAGGCGCCTGTGGAGTCGAAGCAGCCTGAACAGCCCGTGTTGACCGAACATCCCGTTCAGATTCCCGCCGTCGCCGCTTCCGTTCTGCCCGCCGAGGCGGTTGCGTCCGCCGTTCCCGCCGTGTCCGAACCCGCCGCCGTCCCTGCCGTCGCCTCGCCGGAGGAATCCGCTGCCGCCGATGCTTCCGAAACCGCCGAAGGCGATGCCGCCGCACCCGCGAAGCGCCGCCGTTCCCGCCGCAGCGGTCGGGGCCGCCGCCGTCCCGCCGAAGGCGAGGCCGCCGTTGACGCAGCCGCGCCGGAAGCGGGTGAAACGCCCATTCTTGATGAGCCCGTAGCCGCCGACGCTCCGGCTGAGGCCTTTGCCGAATCCGCGCCCGCCGTCGAAGATGAGCCCGCAGGGGCTGAATCCGGGCAGGAATCCGCTGCCACGGGCGAAGAGGCTCCCCGCAAACCCCGCTCCCGTTCCCGCCGCCGCAAACCCGCGCGTCCCGCCGCCGAACAGGCTGAGGAGACGCTGAAGGACCAGCAGGCCGCCGTTCCCGAGGATGAGGTGTTCGTTTTTGATGATGATGACGACGACGGACCCGCTGCCGCTCCCGCCGAAGCCGAGGGTGAGGAGGCGCGCGCGCCTCGCGTGCCGCGCAAGCCGCGCCGCCGCCGGAACAAGAAGGCCTCGGCTGCCGCCGCGCTGCAGGAAGCCGAGGACGAGTCCGCCGAGGAAGGCGAAGAGGAACAGGACGCCAAGAAGGGCCGCAAGTCCGCCAAGGCCGCCGCGTCCGGCGTGGACCGCAAGATGCTGGTCAGCGTCCTGCCCGGCGATATGGTCGAGGTGGTGCTCACCGAAGACGGCTCCGTGCGCGAGTACTACGTGGAGATGACCCATCAGGCCAAGATCCGGGGCAACATCTACAAAGGCGTCATCAACAACATCGACACCAATTTGCAAGCCGCCTTCGTCAATTACGGGAACGTGAAGAACGGGTTCCTGCAGATCGACGAAGTGCACCCCGAATATTACCTCCAGCCCCACGAACCCACCAAGGGCCGCAAATACCCGCCCATCCAGAAAGTGCTCAAGCCCGGGCAGGAAGTCCTCGTGCAGGTCGTGAAGGAGCCCAACGGCTCCAAAGGCGCGTTCCTGACCACATGGCTGTCGCTCGCCGGGCGTTTCCTCGTGCTGACGCCGGGGCAGGAGCAGATCGGCATTTCCCGCAAGGTGGAGGACGGCGAGGAGCGCAACCGTTTGCGCGAGCTCATCCGGGGCCTTGAGCCCGGCGAAGGGCTTGGGGCCATCGTCCGCACCGTGAGCGCGGGCACGAGCAAGACCACGCTCCAGAAGGACCTCTCTTTCCTCAAGCGCGTCTGGAAGGATATCCGCAAGCGCGCCACCACGGAAAAGGTCCCCTCCCTGATCTATCAGGAACCGGGCCTCGCCAGCCGGAGCGTTCGCGACTATCTGTCCGACGACGTGTCCGAAGTCTGGGTGGACAACGCGGAAACCGCCGAAGCCATCCGGGAGATGGCTTCCCTGCTGTTCCCGCGCAAGGGCGACCTCGTGCACCTCTATGAGAAGCATGACAAGACCCTTTGGGAACACTTCGGCCTTCTCAACCAGATCGAGCAGGTACATTCCCGCGAAGTGCTCATGCCGTCCGGCGGGCGTCTGGTGTTCGACCAGACCGAGGCGCTTATGGCCATCGACATCAACTCCGGCAAGATCGGCGGCAAGACGAATTTTGAGGCTATGGCCTTCCGTACGAATATGGAAGCGGCGACGGCCATCGCCCGCCAGCTTCGCCTGCGCGACATCGGCGGGCAGATCGTCATCGACTTCATTGAAATGCGCGATCCCGAGCATTGCCGTGAGGTTGAAAAAGAACTCCGCAACGCCATGAAGGGCGATCGCGCCCGTCACGACATCGGCAAGATGAGTTCTTTTGGCCTGCTCCAGATCGTACGCCAGCGGACCGGCTCCTCGGCGATCTCCATCAGCATGGAGACCTGTCCCCACTGCAAGGGGACGGGCCAGCGCCGCAATATGGAGTGGCAGTCCGTACAGACGCTTCGCGACCTGCACCGCGCCATGCGCAGCGCTGCGGCGGCGGGGCAGACCGAGTACGCCCACAGCGTGGACGCCGAGCTCGGGCTGTATCTTCTGAATCACAAGCGCGAACGGCTCTCGCTCATGGAAAAGGAATTCCACATCCGTCTGGATATCCGCATCGAGGGCATTTCTTCCGCGCCGGCAGCTCCAGCACAGCAGCAGGGCCATCAGCACAACGGGCAGAACAATGGCAGGTAACGGCAAGAAAGTGCTCCTGCACGCCTGTTGCGGACCGTGCAGCATCATGTGCATCCAGTCGTTGCGCGACGAGGGCTATGACGTCACGGGATACTTCGCCAATCCGAACATCCATCCCGTCTCCGAATATTTTCGGCGGCGGGAGGCGATGGAACAGGTGGCGGAACAGATGGATCTGCCCATGTTGTGGCAGGACGATGTGTATGATCTGCCCGGCTGGCTCAAGATGGTGCACGATTTGGGTATCGCGGACAATCAAGGGTATGCCCGCTGCGGCTACTGCTACGAGAGCCGTCTTGCCCTGACCTGTGCCATCGCCTCGGAGAACGGTTTCGACTGCTTTACCACAAGCCTGTTGTATTCCCGGCACCAGCAGCACGACGCCATCCGGGGAATCGGAACCCGCGTCGCGGCGTCCGGTGACTACGGGACCGACGCCGGATTCGGTTCCGAGTTCCTGTACCGGGACTTCCGCCCCTTGTGGCAGGCCGGGATCGACCGCTCCAAGGAAATGGGCCTGTACCGCCAGAACTACTGTGCGTGTATTTTCAGCGAATACGAGCGGTTTGAGAAGAAGCTGAGGAAGCTGTAGAAGATTGGAGGGGGCGGGGAGAACTTTCTTCAGAAAGTTCTCTCCTCCCTTCCCCCAATCTTCTTTATTCCTTACGCTTCCCGACACCACCAGATGACCTTGCCGATGATGCGGACGGACTCGGCCATGTCGCCGCGCAGATCCACTTCGATGGGCTCGTAGCGCTCGTTGAGGCTGCGGAGAAGCATCCGATGACCGGGCAGCGTCTCAATCTGCTTGATGTAGATTTCCTCGTTGACACCCACGGCGTAGATCGTATGGGGATAAATCTGCTGTTTACTCTGATCTATGAGGGCCATGTCCCCGTGGCAGATCTCCGGCTCCATGCTGTCACCGTAAACCTTCATGAGCACCATCTTGTCGGGATTGCCCTTCCGGCACAGCCAATCGGAACGAAAGGCAAAATAATCCAGTACATCGGCTTCGGTTTGCAGGCTTCCCACTCCGGCGGAAAGGCTCGCCGCCACCAGAGGGATGCACAACAAGTCGAGATCCGGAACCGCCGCGCCCGCAGGCGTCGACGCCTGGGAAGTTGACGAAGCAACCGGAGCATGGGAAGCTACAGGAGTGGATTCGTCTCCCTTCCCGAACATCAGCCAGTCCATCGACAGGCCACACTGTTGCGAGACTTTGACCACCCATCCTTCCGGAATCTTGCGTTTTCGCCGGGCCTGGCTGACGGCCTGCGGCGAAACGCCGAGAAGTGCCGCCAACTGGGCGTCACGATGCAGCCCCGCACCGGAGAGGAGGCGGTCCAGAATGGCATTGGAATCGGATTCGGATGGTATTGTGTTCATGAGCCAGCCTATACCCGATTCTTGATTGTCTTGTCAATCTCAGCTTTCTTTTTACAAGAGGTGTAAATCAATTTTTATTCAATTTATCAATTTTTAATTGACAAACAAGCCGGACTCGGGCACTTTCAAAACGCGCCGGGAAAACGGCGAATTTCGTGGAGCGAGACGACAAGGAGAAATCTCATGGCTATAAGCGAAGATTTGCGGAGCGTACAGGCGACACTCATGCAGGGACTGAACCTCGACAACGCACCGTTGCTGCGTCTGGTGTGCAGCAACCTGCAATCCATCGCGGAGCAGATCGAATCCCTTGAGAACCTCCCACTGGCGACGCGGGATATCGCCGGAAAAGTCGGACGCCGCCGGGGAAAACGATGCGCCCTTGGTGCGGCGTAATGGCAGTGGCCTTCATTGCAATTGCAGTTGATGACAGTAATTAAAATACTACATTAAATAGTTAGATGTGCACAAGCTGTCACTGACTATCACTTGACATCGAAGGAACACTACCGTCCGATCCCTACGGCGGACGTGAAGCCGGGCCCCCTTCGGGTTTACGGCATGGGGTCACGTCGCCGTGGGCGGCTTCGGAAATGAAGAGTTCCCCTATCCGGCTTTCTCTTCATCGCCTGTACCGTAGCCGCAAAGTGTCCCCATGTAACCTCCCCCATCTGCAACTCAGGCATATGCAGAACCATCATGAGATATTCAGGCTATGGAACAGCTGTTGTAACTGGAGGATATAGTTTTTGTAATATGTATATCTGGGATCATTTTCATATACGCAACCCGTTGAGATGTGTTTTCTTTACTTGAACATCCGACACAAACGAAAAAAGTTCGGAACAAAAGGCCTTTTTCCTGCCTCCATCCGGTTGACTCTGGGCTATTCAGTCTTATGTAGTGAAGGTCAAAGAGATTCCGCCAAAGGAGGATTTGGTCATGACGAACAAGGAACTTGAAGTTATTGTTTGTAACGCAATTGACGCCCGTAAGGAGCAAGGGACGCCGTTTGACCGCGACGCGTTCGCAGCCCTCGTCAAGATGGCGCAGGCCCTCTATCCCCATACGACCTATGAACATCAGATCGACGTCGTTGCCCGCATGAAGAGTATCGTCGATCCGATTGACGGCTTCCATCCCCGCTGGGAAACGAACGAACTGTTCGACGCCTGCATCAAGGCCATTGAAGCCAAGCAGCCGTCCTATACCATTCCTTATGAGGACGTCGTCATTTTCATCAACAGCATCAAGATGGCGTTGAAGAGACTTGATCTCAAGGTGGACACTTGCTCGTGCCTCTCCGCCCTAGCTGAAAAGCTGTAAATTTCTCAGCATCATTGCTGAAACAAACAGCCCGAGACGTATCTGAGTCGCGGGCTGTTTGCGTTTATTGCTTCGAAACAGAACCTTCCAAAAATCAAGTGTCGTATAAAAATTGTGTCATTCTAAAGAGATGTAATGCTTTTGGAAGTGGCGAGAGGCTCCGCAGTTTCAGCATGAACCGTCAAGGGAACCTTGGTTCATGTCTCAAACGGCATTTTCCAAAACCTGCCGCCGCCCCTCTCCCATAAGGGAGCCTTTTCTGTGACACCTTAAAAATCAATCTCAGATTAAGTCGCTCACATGTCAATGTTCAACCAGCTCCGAGCCGCCCAGCCTATCAGGAAAGAAATACCCGCCACGCTGAAACTGATGGTAATCATCTCAGTGAAACCGCGCACGAACGATTCCTTCCGCACCACGGACACGAAATAGGTAAAGCCCAAAATGATCAGTGCCGCGTCGAACAGACAGAATCCCAGAGCCACCAGTGGGCTCTCGAACACGATGTAGGGCAGCAGCAGGAACGCCACGGTGATCATGTAGGCCACGCCGGTATACACCGCCGCCTTGAGCGGGTGCTTTTCCGACGTGTCAGCCTTTTTAGAGAGATACTCGGAAGCCGCCATCGACAGCGTCGCCGCCACCCCAGTAATGAACCCGGCCATGCCGACCATGCGGTTATCATTAAGGGCCAGCGTGAACCCGGCCAGAGCACCGGTCAGCTCCACCAGTGCGTCGTTGAGGCCAAGCACCATCGAGCTGATATAGCTGAGCTTTTCCTCATGGATCATGGCCGCGAGCTGCGCCTCGTGGCGGGTCTCGTCTTCCATGATGCTCCGGGCTTCGGGCAGTTCCTCCATGAGCTTCCGGTAATTTTCCGCGGAGTCGTCTTCTCCTCCTTCCATCAGATTGATCACGAACACGAGACCAAAAATCTTCCCAAGCACCACGAACAGCCACACCCGGAACATGTCGGCTTTGGCCTCAATCCCCGTATAGCGGCCCCATACCGCACAATGCAGACCTTCATCGTGCGACATCTTTTCAAGGATTTCGCTGTTTTTCTGCAAACTGGCCTGTTTTGCCAGCGCCGCGTACACGCGCTGGTCAGTGGCCTCGTTGTCCTGCATCCTGCGGACAATGGCTAGCGTCTCTTCTCTCATAATCGCCTCCTCGTAAGCCCCCGGTCTAATCGGCTTCACGGGAAATGGCAATCACTGAGAAGGGCCTGTCAGGGCCTTCCGAATGCGGCGGCGAGAAGCATGACAGCCGTGCCGAGCTGAAGGGGATCGTGCCAGACGCTTGCGCCTTCCGGCGCCCGGAGAGTCCATATGCAAGGCACGCAGGGAGCCGAAATGCACGCTCCGGCGGCAAGCCGATCCAAGGGGAAAAAGTCGTTGGTCGGCGCCGCGTCGAGCAGGCACTCGAACAACGGCAATCCGGACAGGTCATCCGGTGTGCAGGGAGTACAGCCGGAGAGCGCCCCGCAAGCAACGCGGGCCTTTTCCCCATCCATGTCGCAGAGAAAAACCTCATAGCCCGCCAAGGCCAGCGTCTCCGCACCCGCACAGCCCACAGGTCCGGCTCCAAGCACGAGAGCCCGCTTGTCCAGCCTCTTTCGCGCCGCCATGCGGATCAGGGCGGTGGCGAACCCGCGCCCCGTGGCCCGACCGTTTTCGCCCACGGTACCAGTAAGGATGTTCTCAGCGAGATACGTATCGTCATCGGCCCAGATGAACAGATCAAATCCGCCGCTCTTGGCGAGCTGAAAACCGGGCACATCAGCCGGAAGCACATCGGCCTCGAAGCCAAGATGCCCGGCAATGGAAGCCAGCGAGTCCGCGAACCCCCCGATAAGCCCTTCCCCGGATGAAATCGGAATCGCACCTACCCGCAATTCCCGCACGCCTGAGCGGGCGGTTTCGGGATCGATGCCAAGTGTCCGGGCCGCCAGTGTCAGCAGATCGTCGCCCGTTAGTTCCTCAAGCCGCCTTTCATAGGTGGCCCATTCCGCTTCTATGCCGGCAATATCGTTTTCCGTCAGCCGGGTCATAAATGCTCCTTGGGATAACGTGAAACAGAAAAGGGAAAGAGCCCTCCTCTGAAGAAAAGCTTAAATTCCCCACGCCCTCCTTTCTTTTCTCCAAAACTTTCGGCGAGTGGAAAGGCGACGCGGAGGAAATCACACTACACATATAGATGGAGAAAAGAATATGCCGGGAGCGGAATTTCAGCAAAGGTTTTCTCCGGTGCTGAGAAGATGCAGGGGAAACCGTGCCTCACAACAGGAAGAAGAGCGACGGCACGCTGCATCATGAAGGGCACCGGATTAGAGACAGACGGCATGATGGCATGAGCGAACCAACCGTTGCAACCGGCAAGCATGGTTATGTATTCCGGTGCGGTTCTCCAATCTTCAAGTTATCCTTTAAAAATCGTTTTTCCAGTCTGCCTCTCCGCCAATTCTCGCAGATGCTCTATGCAGTCGCTGCGGCGTGATGCCACGTCTTCCGCGTCCTGTCCCGCGAACATCAGGGTTGCGGCCCACGAACCCGAAAGCAGGCTTCCGCCGACAAGCGCTTCATCGGCCCCACAAAAACCGTTTACCGGCTCCAGAGGGCCGAACTGCCCCATGATGTGCTCACCGAGAAAATGCAGCCCGCCGTCTTTACAAAGGACATGTTCATACCGGGCGAAGCGTGGTGCGCCAAGGCCGGACCCCGGAGCATAGGGAAAAAAGCAGGCCGCCAGATGTTCCGCGAGGTTGACGCCCGTGGACAGCCATACAGCCGTGGGCGTCTGGCTCGGGAAACGGGCATCTATTTCCAGTACGCGCATACCTTCTGGAGTCTGGATCACTTCCAAATCCATCAGCCCGTGCAACCGCAACATTTCAGCAAGATTAAGCAATGCGGCTTCCATCTCTCGCACGAAGGACGGTGAAGAGCCGGTGGGCGCAACCACGCCCCGGCAATCGAAGGCTTCGTCCATGAGCAGGTCCGTCACCTGAAAGATTCTGTAGTTTCCGGGTGTTCCACATATCTCCAATGAAAAGGACGGACCGGGGCAGTACGATTCCAAAACCCATCCCTCGGCATCGAATCCCTCAGGAATATAGGCACGCAGTTCGGCTTCATCGCTGAGCAGACGGACGCCCCGGCTGCCGCTGCCTTCCGAGGGCTTGGCTATGATCGGAAATACCCTTGTATCCGCTCTTGCCGCAGGTTGCGGGATCGGCGTACCGCAGCGCAGGAAAAGGTCGCGGCTCCTCAGTTTGGAGGAGGTGACCTCGTAGGCGAAGGGATCAAAGGCGAACAACATGCCTTCACGGGCACACCAGCCGTCGAGCGCGGCAAGCGCGGCGGCATTTTCCAGTGCGGGGATCACGATGTCAGTCCCCAAAATCTGGTGTTCCACTTTCCGTGTCAAGACGCCGGAACCGCCCAGCTTCGTCACGTCGCATTGGGCGAAAACATCCGCCAGCCGCAACGCCGGAGGCGAGGACCTTTCATCCACAAGCAAGGTCTCCCAACCGGCCTTCCGCGCCAGCCAGCACAACTCCACGCCCTGCAATCCGCCGCCGACTATCGTTACCCGCATTCGACCACCGCCCTCAAGAAACTTTCCGTCCCCGGGATCACACCCCATTCCTGTTCCCGGTTGGCCTCGGACTTGGGGTCGTCCCGGCTCACGCATACGTCATTTCCGCAGCACCAACCTTTAAGCCTGCGCCGGAGCGATCTTCCGGCGTCCCCCTCCCCCAAAAAAGTCCGTTTACCGCTCTTCTCCCCGCCTCCGCTGCTCGACCCATGCGCGATACTCGCCGGGCAAGGCGGGTTCGAGCCCGAGTACCCCAAGCTGTCTGACGACAGCGGCAACGCTCCTGCGCTGATTCTCGATATCGAGGTCTTTGGAGGCCACACCCGCAAGGCCGCAACCGGAAGGCACGATGGACGTCACCACGTTCGCCCCAGCCTTGAGCCGCATCGCCAAACCTTCGAGGCCATCCACATCCAGAGAGGCCGGGATCAACCGATCTTCCATAACCAGCCGCATCGCGGCAATGGCCAGCAATTCGTGCGCGCGGCGCTCTTCAAGCGTGTCCCCGGCTGTGGATGGGAACGTCGATTCGTGCGGCACATAGCTCATGGCCCGAACCTGATCCAGCGGTTCACGCGCCATATCGAGAATCGAATCCGCCAAATCCTCCGCCGATTCACCTACGCCCGTGAGCAGGCCGTCCTCGGCGAGCAGGCCGCACCCCGCCGCCTCAAGACGCGTGCGCTTCCGGCGATCATAATCCTGCTCCAGACGCAAACGCGTGAACAAATCCCGGTTGTGCGTCTCCTGATAACAGGCGTACCAGTCCGCCCCGGCCTCACGGAGCCGTACGAGCTGTTCCGCCGAAAGCACGCCCGGAGACACCATGATCGGCAGCCCGGTGGTTTCCTTGAGGGCTGATACCAGCTCCAACAGCCGATGGAATCCGGCGGGCTCCACATAATACGGATCTTCCCCCAAGGTCAGATCGAGCAGGTGTACCCCATCCGCCGCAAGGCGCCCGGCCGCTTCGAGCATTTCCCCGAGCGGCTTGCGGTAACGTTCAAGGGATGAATTGCTCCTCCGGTACTGGCAAAAAGCACAGTCATTCCGGCAATGGGTGCTCAGATACAGGAAGCCGTACAAAAACACCTTGTTGCCGAACGCCCTGTGCCGCGCTTCCCGTGCCGCGTCAAAGACAAACGCCCGCTCCCCCTCCGATTTCGCGGACAGGAGGCCGAGCAAGGCCTCTTTACCCATCTGGGGCTGGCATATTGCTGCTTTCATATCCGTAACCGTATCCCGTGAAGGTAGGAGAGGCTCCGTCCGGTTTTCGCCATCGTGCTTTCCCCGGTCGCGGCCATCGTAAGGCGCTCAAGGCCGAACCCGATGCCCACCCAGTTCTCCATGATGCCCCAAGCCGCATCAAGCGGGTGAGGGCCAAGGGCGGAGGACGCCAGCTCCATACCGTTTTTGTCCACAAAATCCGAAGTTTCGCCATAAACGGCGGAATCCTCGTCCGTCATGCGCCAGCCCTCGATCCCGGCGGCATCAAGTACCATCGCGCCGAGTTCGCGCAGACGTGCATTGAGGTCCGTACCTTCGGGCAAGCCCATTTCCACAAGGTTCAGCATGGTGAATTCGTTGGCGTGGCGTTGTCCCTGCGTCTCGCGGCGGAAGCACGGGCCGACCTCGAACAGCCGTACCGGGCGGGGGCGTAGTCTTCCGACTTCGCGCATGTATTCATACAGATGCGGTGCCAGCATGGGCCTCAGGCAGCGTTTGGAGTCGATCCAGAACACCTGTTTTTCCATGATCGAACCATCGAATACGCCCATTTTTTCGAGGCGTGCGCGGGACAGGATGATCGGAGTATGCACCTGAAGGAAACCCGCCGTGCGCAGAACGGCGGAAAGGCGTTCCTCCAGTTCCAGAATAAACGGCCTGCGTGGGCCTTCGCACAGGGCATCGAGGCGTTCGTGCTGCTCCGTGACGAGCCGGGACTCAAGGCGCTGGAAGGCACGGTTACGCTCTGCGCTGTCCGCAAACCCGGCTTGCAGGTCTTCGGACGCCGCGCCGAGTTCGCCAAGCCGCCGTTGCTGTTCTTCGCTGAAGATCATTGCCCGCCTCCCTCCGCACGCAGGATCGCGCCGGACTTTTTGCGGAACACGGTTCCCTGATATTTCTTGAGTTTCCATTCGGGGATGGCACAAATCGGACACGGATCCGCGAATATCTTGTTGCGGAGCCATCGGCTGGCCCTTGAGGTGCGGGAATCGCGCACGGTGAAGGTCCTGCCGCAGTGCGTGGTGATCACGGCGTGGTCGCCCGCGATTTCCATTGTCCGGATGCCGTGGAGGATGCCCTTCCGGGAAGGCCACAGCTTCATCTTGCCGATCAGGGCGAAAAGAAACTGATTTTTGCGGTAGGTGCGCTGCTTTGGAGCCGGGCGCGTAGTGGGCGTTTCACTCATGGCGATCTCGCTTTTGAGTGTGGAAGGAAAGGAAGATGTGGGGAGGGGAAGCGGGAGATTGGGGAGGGGAGGAAGGGACTTTATGGAGAAAGTCCCT
>ENA-ORUM01001414-ORUM01001414.1-human-gut-metagenome-genome-assembly--contig:-NODE-1414-length-19521-cov-3.479657_pt1 | contig 19521 bp, 17 predicted proteins | sample MGYA00242083_ERZ509217 | MGnify/ENA primary metagenome ERZ509217 (study PRJEB26280, sample SAMEA2338831) | human gut metagenome | biome: human gut; feature: human-associated habitat; material: faeces... | reverse complement strand
GGATCTGCCATCCATTTACCGAATTATGGAGGAGGGGATTTGATGGAGAATCAACAGGGCCTTGTCCACCTGTACTGCGGCGATGGCAAAGGAAAGACCACAGCGGCCATCGGCCTTGGGGTGCGGGCAGCGGGCCGGGGTCTAAGGGTGTTGCTGTTCCAGTTTCTCAAGGACAGCGGCACCGGAGAGCTGATCCCCCTCCAAAAGCTGGGGGTGCGGGTGCTGCCGGGGGTGGAAAAAGCGGTGTTCACCTTTCGCATGACCGACGCCCAAAAGGCGGAGAGCCGACGGTTTCACGACCATAGGCTGCGGGAGTGCATCGACCTCTGCCAGCGGGGGGAGGTGGACCTCTTGATCTTGGACGAAGCAGTGGGGGCCTACAACAAGGGCCTCCTGGACCGGGAGATGCTCCTAGCCTTTCTGGATAACCGCCCCCAGGGGTTGGAGGTGGTGCTCACCGGCCGGGACCCTGCACCGGAGCTCCTCTCCCGGGCGGATTACATCACCGAGATGAAAAAGATCCGCCATCCCTTTGAACAGGGGATCCCCGCCCGCTTGGGTATTGAAAAATAAGGGGAAGAGGGTGGGCCTTTCTTTGGCCGCCCCCCATAGACATGGATAGAATTGGAAGTTCCACTGCGCAGTGGGACAAGGAGGTTTTGCCATTGAAGATCGAACGCATCCCCCCAGGGGAGATTGAGGCTCGCAGCTTTGCCATCATTGGGGAAGAATTGGGAGGCATCCATCTCGATCCCAGGGAAGAGCCCATTATTAAACGGGTGATCCACACCACGGCGGACTTTGAGTTCGCCCGGACCTTGGCTTTCTCCCCTGGGGCGGTGGAGAAGGGGATAGAGTCCCTGCGGGCCGGGGCCGCGGTTGTCACCGACACCAACATGGCCAAAGCGGGCATCAACAAAGGCAACCTGGGCAAATTGGGCGGGGATGTCTTTTGCTTCATGTCTGACCCCGATGTGGCGTCGGAGGCCAAAAGCCGGGGTGTCACTCGGGCGGAAATCTGTATGGAGCGGGCAGCGGCCCTCCGGCGGCCGGTGATTATCGCGGTGGGCAATGCCCCCACAGCGCTGATCCGCCTTTCGGAACTGATGGAAGAGGGGAGAATTTCCCCCGCATTGGTGGTGGGGGTACCGGTGGGGTTTGTCAATGTGATTCCTGCCAAGGAGCTGATTCTGCAAAGCGCCGTCCCCCACATCGTCATCAAAGGGCGCAAGGGGGGAAGCAATATCGCCGCCGCCATTGTCAACGCATTGATGCTGCAAGCCCTCGCCCAGGGAGAGGAATCCTCCATTTTGTAAGTCGGCTGTCTTTTTGGAGAAAAATGTGGTATACTTATACATAAGGCGTGTAGTTTGGCAAATGTGAGTCCAGTTGCCAGCCTGCACGTTTTTCTTTGAGGAGCCCCCTGCGAAAAGGAGCAGAAGGGGAGCCATCCTGGAAGCAGAAACGGAAGGACTTCATGGAGGTGTGACCAGTGTTTGCAGTAGGAGATTGGATCATGTATGGGATCAGCGGTGTGTGCCGGGTGGCCAAGATCGGCAAGCCGCAGTTTGCCAGCGGCGATCACAAAAAGCTATACTACACCCTGGTTCCCGAATATGGGACTGAAACGATCTATGCGCCAGTGGATACTACCGTATTTATGCGGCCTATCTTGACCAAAAAAGAGGCGGAGGAGTTTGTCTCCAAAATCCCCGATATTCCAAAAGGCGACTGCAGCGGCCGTAGCATATCGGTGATCAAAGAGCGGTATGAATCTGCCCTCAAAGCCCACCGGTGCGAGGATCTGGTGGGGATGATCAAAAGCATCTACGCCAAAAGCCGGGAAGCGGCCCGATGCGGGCGGAAGATCGGCCAGGTGGACCAGCGCTACATGAAGCGGGCCGAGGATCTTTTGTACGGTGAACTGGCGGTCTCTTTGGGGATTGACCGGGAGGAAGTTGTGCCCTATATTGAAAAGGCGGCAGGCGTCGCCGGCGAATAACCAGTGTTTGCTGCATAAAAAGGACCTTTCCTTTTGGGGAAAGGTCCTTTTCTTTTTGCTTTTAATATTCCGCAGTGCCCACAGTCCGGGGGAAGGGGAGCACATCCCGGATGTTGGATATGCCGGTGATGTACATGATTAGCCGCTCGAAGCCCAGGCCGTAACCGGCGTGCTTAGTGCCGCCGTACCGCCGCAGATCCAAGTACCAGCTGTAGTCCTCTTCTTTGAGGCCCAGCTCCGAAATGCGGCTGGTCAGAACATCCAACCGCTCCTCACGCTGGCTTCCGCCGATGATCTCGCCAATGCCGGGGACCAGAAGGTCCATGGCGGCAACGGTTTTGCCGTCGTCGTTGAGCCGCATGTAGAAGGCTTTGATCTCCTTGGGGTAATCGGTGACAAACAGGGGCTTTTTGAACACCTGCTCGGTGAGGTAACGCTCATGCTCAGTTTGCAGGTCAATGCCCCAGGAGACAGGGTATTCAAACCGGTCGCCGGCCTGCAGCAACAGGTCGATGGCCTCGGTGTAGGTCACATGGCCAAACTCGGAATGGATGATAAAGTGGAGGCGCTCCAGCAGCTCCTTGTCGTAGAAGTCGTTGAAGAACTTCATCTCGTCAGGGCAGGTCTCCAGCACATAAGAAAGGACGTATTTCATCATGGCAGTAGCCAGCTCCATGTTGTCCTTCAGGTCGGCAAAAGCGATTTCCGGCTCAATCATCCAAAACTCGGCGGCATGGCGGGCGGTGTTGGAATTCTCTGCCCGGAAGGTGGGGCCGAAGGTATAGACCTTGGAGAATGCCATAGCCATAGCCTCCGCTTCCAACTGTCCGGAGACGGTGAGGCTGGTGGCTTTGCCGAAGAAATCCTGGCTGAAATCCACTGAACCGTCGTCGCAAAGGGGCGGATTGACCGGATCCAGGGTGGTCACCCGGAACATCTCGCCGGCGCCCTCGCAGTCGGAGGCGGTGATGATGGGGGTGTGGACATAGACGAAGCCCCGGTCCTGGAAGAAGCAGTGGATGGCGTGGGCCGCCACGCTCCGCACCCGGAAGGCGGCGGAGAACAGGTTGGTGCGGGGCCGCAGGTGGGCGATGGTGCGCAGGTACTCCACGCTGTGGCGCTTTTTCTGGAGGGGGTACTCGGGGGCGGAGGGGCCCTCCACTGCCACGGAGGCGGCCTTCACCTCCAGGGGCTGCTTGGCCTCCGGGGTGAGTACCACGGTGCCGGTGACGGACAGGGCCGCGCCCACGTTCTGTCCGGCGATCTCCCTGTAGTTGTCCAGGGCGCCGGCGTCCAGGACGATCTGCAGGTTCTTGAAGCAGGAGCCGTCGTTGAGCTCCACGAAGCCGAAGGTCTTCATATCCCGGATGGTGCGGGCCCAGCCGGACACCAGCACCTCTTTCCCGCCGAACTGCTCCTGGTCGGCAAAGATCTGTGCAATTTTTATGCGTTCCATTGGTCGCTCCCTCTATTCTTAAAAATAAAGTATCAATGGGTAGTAGTATACCATTTTTCAACCATTTTGCAAGGGCTGAGGGAAAAAAGGCAGGACTACCTCCGTTCGGGTCCGCCGAAGATAAGCGCCTCCCGCGCCTCGTCAGACAGGGTACGGTCGCGGAACCCGTAGAGGAGGACCCCTAGGGCGGCCAGGGCGGCGGCCAGGGCGTACTCCAGGCCGTCCAGCGCGCCGGGGCTGAACGGGAGAAGGATGTTGCCCGCCAGGAAAACCGAGGCGGCCACCCCCAGCACAGCCGTCACCCGCCCGCCGGGCATGCGCACCGGGCGGCGGAGGTCCGGCCGGGCACGCCGCAGGCGGAGCACCGCGGCCAGGGACATGATCCACATGACGATGGTGGCCAGGGAAGCGATATTGATGAAGGGCAGAAAGAAGAGCCTGCCCGTGAAGGGGGTGAGCACCACGAAGGCGGCGGTGAACCAGATGCAGCGGGCGGGGGTGCCGTATTTCGGGTGGAGGGCGGAAAACGCCCTCGACACCAGTGCAAAGCGGGACAGGCCGTAGAGCATCTGGGCGGAGGAGTAGAGGGTGGAGTTCATCACCCCCACCGCGCCCACAAAGGCGGTGGCCAGGAAGAGCACCCGCACGGCGGGCACGCCGGTGATGGACACCAGCACGTCGGCGAAGGGGGCGGTGCGGCCCACCGCCTCCCGCCAGGGCATACACCCGGCCACAGCGGTGGACACCAAGCAGAGGATGCCCGTCACCAGGAACAGGCAGGTGATGAGGGCGGCTCCCGCCTTGCGGGCGGCGGGGCCGGAGGCGTCGGCGGCAGCCTTGGACACCGTCTCCCACCCGGCCACGGAGAACACCAGCAGGGACAAAAGGGAGGCCGAGCCGGCAAAGTCGAAGTCCAGCCCCCCATCGGAGGCGTACACCGCCGGGTCGAAGTGGGTAAAGCACACCGCCAGCCCCACGGCACACATGATCAGCAGCACCACCGTGGCCAGCTTGGCCAGGGAGGCGCACACGTTGGCCCCCCGGAGCTGCACCCACAGGATGGCCCCCGCCAGGGCCAGTTGGATGGCCACATTGGGCAGGGTGACGGGGAAATCCCCCAGCTCATAGAGCACCGCCGTCCGCCCCAGGGCGGGGAACAGCTCGTCCAGCAGGGAGACGGCGGCCAGATCCACCCAGCAGAACACAATGGTGTTCATCAGGATGCCCGCCCACCCCACGGCGAAGCCCCCCCGGCTGCCGAAAGCGGCGTAGGAGTACACCACCTCGCCGCCGGGCAGGGGGAGCATGGGGATGGCCTCCATGTAGGCGAAGGCAAACGGCAGTTCAATGATGATGCACAGGGCGAAGGCCACCACCAGATTGAGCGGTCCCCCCGCCGTCTCCAGCCACGTGCCCGTCAGCAGCAGCCAGCTCGTGCCCAGCATGCACCCGATTCCCATGGCCACCAGGCCGAAATAGCTGATGCCCTTCCCGCCGGACTTTCCCATTCAGATCCCTCATTTTTCCTCAGATGAACCTATTATAGCACCTTCCGGCCGGTTTTCCCAGCCCCCCGGCCCGACTTTCGCAGAGAGACTGCCCACACCAGCCACGCCAGTGCGCTCCCCAGCAGCGGCGCGGCACACCACCACAGGAGCAGGAACCATCCCATGACCATCCAGCCCGCCGCGCTCAGGAAGAGCACCCCTGGCACCGCCAGAAGCGCCAGAGGCACCAGAAGCCGCCACACCGCCCTGGCCCGCCGGCACAGCAGCAGCTGAAGAAAAAACATAGGGAACGCATGGAAGTACAGGAGCAGGAGCTGGTGCCAGGGCGGTATGTTCAGAGGCAGATCGGAAAAGGCCGCGGCAAAGGCCGCAGTATAGACCGCCATGGTGACCGCGAAGCACCCCAGAAGCCATTGATCCGTTCGTCTCATAAGCACACATCCTCTCTCTTCACCGGGAGCTGCCGGTGACGGCTCCGCAGGCCCATAGGGCGGGGGCTTGCCCCCGCCGCTTTTCAAAGGGCGCCCGGCGCAGCTCCACCCCAGGTGCGTCCGGAAAAGGCATCCGGCCCGTTAACCCGTTCCGCCCCTCTCCCGGGGATACGCCCCCGCCGCGTTGCCCAGCAGGGCGGAGATGGATGGCACGAGGCAGAGCGCGGGAGTCCGCTTTCCTACGACGATCAGCAGGCACAGGGCGCACGCCACGGGGAAAAGGGGGCACAGACCGTGCCGTTTTCCCAGGGACATCCCTATGGCGAGGCAGCCAAAGGGCAGGAGATAGACCCCCGCCAGCACCGCGGCTAATTCCCCGGCGAGGCCGCCCAGCAGGGCGGGCAGAAGGGTGCAGGCCAGCAGACACCAGGGGAGCCAGAGGACTGTAGCCCTCAGATTGAGGCGAACCGGGCCGGGCGCAAAGCGCCAGACCAGGGCGGGGATGGCCAGAATCGCCAGCCAGCACGCCAGCGCAACCATCACTCCCCCGCGCCTCCCCTCCGCCGCCGCAGTGCCGCGCCGGTCAGGCCGCCCGCCAGGGCGGCGAGAAAGGCGATGGGGAGCATGTCGGTGTCGGCCACATTGGACACCAGCCTTGCCAGCAGGGCGAAGCAAAACAGGAACCCCGCGCACGCCACGGGATAGAGGGGGCAGAAGCCCTGCCGCTTCCCCAGGGACAGGGCGGAACAGAAGGCGCCGACGGGCAGCAGGAGGTAGGGGTAGAGCAGGCCGGAGAGCACCGGCACGTCGCCGGCGTCGCACAGCCGCAGCACAAAGGGCAGAAGCAGACACAGCAGGGCGGCGAAGGGGACATAGGGCAGGGTCTCCCGCCAGTGGAACAGGGAGGGCCCGGGGGCCAGGCCCAGCCGCTCCCGGATGGCGGACACCTCCGCGTACCAGCCCACCCAGCGGCCCAGCCACACCAGCAGATACACCAGCGCCAGGGGCACCAGGAAGGCCGCCGTCTCACGCACACCGAAGTTGAGCCCCACCCACAGCCCCACGGTGGCCGCCGTCAGGGCGAAGTGGGCCAGCGTCCGCCCCACCAGGGCGGAGCCGTCCCCGGCGAAGGGCAGGGTGGCCACCCCCACCTCCGCCCCGAACAGGGCGTAGAGAGCGAAGGACAGGGCAATCCCCACCCCCTCCAGCCCGCGGGGGAAACCGCAGTTCAGGAACGCCAGCGCGAGGGCGCTGGGCGAGCCCGCTATGAGAGACCCCGCCGCCCAGGCCGCCAGCCCGCCGCCGGCCATCCCCAGCAGAGCCCCTGCCAGCGCCCGGCGGAGGGCCCTCCTCTTGTCGTCGAACAGCATGTCGTTCCCTCCTTTTTACAGTCCCAAAGCCTCTTTGATCTTCCTCACGTACCGCCGGGACACATAGCTCACCGCGCCGCCCTCCAGCGTCACCCGGATGGTGCCGGTAAGGGAGAGATCCAGGGCGGTGATCTTCCGCAGGCTGATGATCTCCGAGTGGGAGATGCGCACGAAGGTGTGCCGGTCCAGCCGGCCCTCCAGCTCGTACAGCCGCTCCTTCAGATCGTACACCCCGCCGGGGGTCTGGCACTTCACGCCCTTCTCCTCGCCGTAGCAGCGGAGAATGTCCTCCGCGGCCAGGGGAACGGCCCGGCCCCCCTGCCAGCCGACGAGGACGCCGCCCCCTTCCAGCCGGGCGGCCAGAGCCTTCACCTCGTCGGTGAGGGCGGGGGCGTTGATCACAACCGACATCCCGTCGCAGCCCGGGTCGATGCGCAGCTCTACCTTCATGCCCTTCCCCCCTTTCAACCCCACTATAGCGAAAAAAGGGCCGTCTGTCCACCGATTTCGGACAGACGGCCCCAATGGGCCGATATTCGGTTTGCTCCCCGCCGGGGCGCGCCACAGAGACCGGATGCTCCGGGTTCAGCGGAACAGGGCGCTCGCCCTGTCCCCTGCAGGGGCGGCCCCTTGTAACCGCCCCTACGCGATGGCCTCGACCCCCACCTCATAGGTCCAGGTGCCGTCGGCATTCTGCCGGGCGGTGCAGTCGGTAAAGAAATACGCCCCCAGGCCGGAGGCCCACTTCTGCGCCTCAAAGCCCTCCTCGGCGGAGCCGGACAGGGAGAACAGGCAACCGTTTTCCCAGCGGTAGAGGGCCACGCTGTCCTCGTACCCCTCCGCCGGCTCGGTCATGGGGGTGAGGTAGCCCGCCTCCCAGATCTCCTCCAGAGTACCGGTGATGGGCATCAGGCCGTGGGCGTTCCCAAACACCCAGGCCAGGGCGGATTTCTCACTCTCAGCCAGGTCGGTGAGGCCGGAGAGATCCACCCCCAGCTCCTCCAGCCCTGTGTTGAGGGCAGTATCTACCTCCCACAGGTCGGACAGCACCTGGAGATACAGCCCGCAGCGGTCATCCGCCGGCTCCTCCAGCACGGTCACGCCGGTCACATGGCCGAACTTGGCGGGATAGGTCTCCAGAATCATTCCGTCAAACCCGACCTCCACCATCGCCCCGTCAGCCAGGGGCCCATCCACCGCCAGCCCCTCTGTATCCAGGGTATACACGTCCCCCGCGCCCCCCGGGCCAGCCAGCACCAGCTCCCCTTCCTCCGCCCCATCCACAATGCGGCAAGTCATTTTTTCGGGAGCCCCCGCAGTCAGGCCGGGCTCCTCCGAGGGGGAGCCCGCCGGGGTTCCCCCCGCGGGGGCGGCCTGGTTTCCGGTGGATGCACACCCGGCCAGCAGGAGCACAAGGGCGAACAGCAGCAGGCTTTTTTTCATGGAACATTCCTCCTTTCCCCTCTTGGACGGCGGGACGTGGAAAAAGTTCCTGAACCGGGGAGATTCCTCTTGACAGAGGCCCTCTATAAGCATATGATTATATCAACAGCTTATGTTTAGGAGGAGAGGCCATGACCCAGCGGGAACGGCAGATTCTCAAATGGATTGAGGAGAACCCCCTGATCTCCCAGCAGGAGCTGGCGGACAAAGCGGGCATCGCCCGCTCGTCGGTGGCGGTACACATCTCCAATCTGATGAAGCAGGGCCATATCGCCGGCAAGGGCTACATCGTCCGCACCGCTCCTTATGTGGTAGTCGTGGGGGGCGTCAACCTGGACATCGGCGGGCGGCCCCACGGGGAACTGGTGGCGGCGGACTCCAACCCTGGCCAGGTGCGCATGAGCCTGGGGGGCGTGGGGCGCAACATCGCCCACAACATGGCTCTGATGGGGCTGGACGTGCGGATGCTCACCGCCTTCGGCGACGATATGAACGCCCAGCGTATCGCCGCCTCCTGCGGCGAGCTGGGCATCGACATCAGCCAGTGCCTCACCGTGCCCGGCGGGGCCACCTCCACCTATCTGTTCATCACCGACGGGCACGGGGACATGGCCCTGGCGGTCAGCGACATGGAGATCTATGAGCATGTCACCCCCGCCTTTCTGGCCGGGCGGGCCCGGCTGCTCCAAAATGCCCAGCTCCTGGTGGTGGACACCAACATCCCGGCCCAGTCCATCGCCTGGCTGGCGGAGAATATCCGCCTGCCCATCTTCGCCGACCCGGTGTCCACCGCCAAGGCGGAGAAGCTGCGCCCCGTACTGGGGAAGCTCCACACCCTCAAGCCCAACCGGCTGGAGGCGGAGCTGCTCTCCGGCGTGCCCATTACCGACGAGGCGAGCCTCAACGCCGCGGCCGACGCCCTGCTGGCCACCGGCCTGCGGCGGGTATTCATCAGTCTGGGGGGCGACGGGGTGTTCGCCGCCGACCACAGCGGGCGGGTACACGTGCCCTGCTGTCCCGGAGAGATGGTGAACACCACCGGCTGCGGCGACGCGGGCATGGCCGCCATCGCCTGGGCCTATCTGGAGGGCACCGGGCTGGAGGACACCGCCCGGGCCGCCATGGCCGCCGGGGCCATCGCCATGGAGAGCGCCGAGACGATCAACCCCGACATGAGCGCCCGGCTGCTCCGCCGGAGGGCGGGCTTCGGGGAGGGAGTGGAGACGCCTTGACCTTCTGGACCGCGCAAATCCTGGGGCTGATCGGCTCCCTGCTCGCCTTCACCGCCGTCCAGACCGGCAGCCGCCGGAAGATCATCGGCCTTCAGCTTGTGTGCTGCGTGCTCTGGGTCGTCCAGTACGTGCTGCTGGGGGCGTGGACGGGGGTGCTCATCAACCTGCTGGGCCTGGCCCGCGGCGTGGTGTGCGCCTACAACGACCGGCCCTGGGCCCGCAGCCGCCTTTGGCTGGCCCTCTTTCTGGCCTGCTATGGGGCGGCCCCCCTCCTCACCTGGGACGGCCCCTACTGCCTTCTGCTGGGCGCGGCCATGATGCTCACCACCGCCGCCCTCTGGACGCGGAACATGCGCCTGACCCGGCTGCTGTTTCTCCTCAACTCCCCTCCGGTGTTCGCCTACAACCTGATCGCCGGCTCCTATACCGGCGCCGCCATCGAGGTGGCCGCCTTCTGCTCCTTCGCGCTGGCCGTGTGGCGCTTTGATCTCCGCCGCCCGGCCGCCGGCCCTTCCTCTCCGGCCTGATCACTCCGCAATCCGTATTTTATAAATATATTTTACAGGAGGTAATCACCATGAATCTCAATCCGTATCTGGACGTCGCCCCTGAAGTAGCCGCCGCTGTGGCCGCGGGCAAGCCTGTAGTCGCCCTGGAGTCCACCATCATCTCCCACGGCATGCCCTACCCCCAGAACGTGGAGACCGCCCTCAAGGTGGAGCAGATCATCCGGGACAGCGGCGCGGTGCCCGCCACCATCGCCATTCTGGGCGGCCGCCTGAAGGCCGGCCTCACCGCCGAGGAGATCGAGTATCTGGGCAAGAAGGGCCAGGACGTGACCAAGGCCAGCCGCCGGGATCTGGCGGTGCTGGTCTCCCGCAAGGCCGACGGCGCCACCACCGTCACCACCACCATGATGATCGCCCACATGGCAGGCATCCAGGTGTTCGCCACCGGCGGCATCGGCGGCGTGCACCGCGGCGCCGAGACCACCATGGACATCTCCGCCGATCTGGAGGAGCTGGCCTCCACCCCCGTGATGGTGGTGTGCGCCGGGGCCAAGTCCATCCTGGATCTGGGCCTGACCCTGGAGTACCTGGAGACCCACGGCGTGCCCGTCCTCGGCTACGGCACCAAGGAGCTGCCCGCCTTCTACACCCGCAAAAGCGGCTTCGAGGTGGACTACCGGGTGGATACCCCCGCGGAGCTCGCCGCGGCCTTCCGGGCCTCCCTGGATCTGGGCCTCAGGGGCGGCATGCTGGTGACCAACCCCATCCCCGAGGAGTTCGCCATGGACCACGAGGTGATCAACAGGGCCATCGACGAGGCCGTCGCCCAGGCCAACGCCCAGGGCATCCACGGCAAGGCCACCACCCCCTTCCTGCTGGCCAAGGTGAAGGAGCTCACCGGCGGCGACAGCCTGGACTCCAACATCCAACTGGTGTTCAACAATGCCCGGCTGGCCGCCCAGACCGCCGCCGAGCTGTGCAGGCTGGGCTAAGTTCCCAATTCCCCAGGTCCCCTGTGCGTCCCAAACGCACGGGGGACCTTTTTTCGGTTTTGGCGGCGGAATATTTCTTTTTCTTAACATTCGCCCCCAATCCGTTGCATCCCGTCCGGCCGGGACGTATAATGGCTGGGAACGGAACAAAGTTTCTCCTTGTATGGAGCGAAAAGAGGCGATTTTGAATGGCGCGGATGCGGCATTTTCTCAAACGGTGCCCGGCGGTTCTGCTGAGCGCGGCCCTGCTGGCCGCTGCTGTCGGCACTGCCGCGGCGGCGGACACTCCCGCCCCCACCCTGGGCATCTACACCACCGGGGACATGGGGGGGCGGCTCTACCGTGAGGACCCCGTGACCGGGGAGGCAGTGGAGTACAGCTATCAGAATGTGGCCTCCGCCATGGAGGCGGAGCGGGCCTCGGTGGACGCCGCCCTGCTGCTGGACAGCGGTGACGCGGTGGACAACGGGCTGGTCCAGGACGGCGGCGCGGCGGAGGCCCTGGCCCTGCGGGCCATCGGCTATGACGCCCTGGTGCCCGCTGTGGGTGAATTCCGCTTGGGCCCGGAGGCCCGGGACGATTTCTTCGCCGCCCTGGGTGAAGCGTCGGAGGACGGCGCCCCGGTGCGCGTCCTCTCGGGCAACTACCTGGACGAGGACACCCAAAGCCCGGAGGAGGATGCCTACGAGGTCTTTACTGTGGAGCTGGGCCGGCGCGCGGTGCGCATCGGCGTGCTGGGCCTGGGCGCCATGGAGGCGCCGGAGGAGCTCCCCGAGTCCTTTGTCTCCGGCGTGCGCTTTGCCCACCGGGACAACACCTCCGGCAGCTATAGTTGGGAGTGGACCGGCTACTGGCAGGAGCGGCTGGAAAAGGAGAACTGCGACTTGGTGGTGGTGGTCTGCCACGCCGGACAGGACGAACTGGCCCGCTTTGCTGCGGAGACCACCGGCATCGACCTGCTGGTGGGCGGCCACGGCGAGGCGGCGGCGGAGGCCCTCCAGAACGCCGACGGGGAGCCGGTCTCCCTGGTCAGCGGCGGCGGCACGTCCCTGACCCGCACCACAATTACCCTCTCCCCCAAGGGGGAGGCCGTGGTGGGTGAGAGCACCCTGCTCCCCCTGTCCGACTATGAGCCGGACGACCGCCTGAACAAGGCCCTATCCGCCGCCCAAAGCGCAGCGTCTGACCGCATGCAGGCTGCCGTCGGCACCCTGTCCGGCGACTGGTCAGAGGAGGGCTCTCCCCTGTATGTGCAGAGCGCCACGGTGGATCTGGTGGCCGAGGCCATGCTGTGGGCCGCCGATGCCGACGCGGCCCTTCTCTCTCCCGCCGCCCTGGGCGGCGCTTCCGCCGCTTCCCGGTTCTCCGGGGAGGATGACACTGCGGCGCTCTCCCTGCGGGACTGCGCCGCGCTGGCCCCCGGGGACAGCCCCGTCGTCCTGGTGGAGCTCACCGGCACCGAGCTGCGCCAGTGGCTGGACCGCAGCGCGGAGGCCTATCAGGCGGAGCCGGACGGCTCCATCTCCGGCGGAGAGGGTGCCGATGTGCCCTATGGTATGGACTACACCCTCTATCTGGGGGCTTCTGAGGGACAGCGGGTGGACGGCCTCGCCTTTAAGGGCGCTCTGGTGGACGACGGACAGACCTTCCGCGTAGCCGTGTCCGCCGACCGCCTGTCCGCCCCCGACTTCCCGGACTGCACCCCCCTCTGGTCCGCCGCCCGTGACAGCCGCTTTGCCGCCCAGAGCGGCATCCCCGCCGCAGTCCTGGCCGGGTATCTCTCCGAGCAGACCCACCTGCTGGGCATGCTCTCCCCCCAGCGGAGCAGCACATGGAGCCTCTACACCGGCTCCGTCAACGGCCCGCTGAACCGCCTGGAGTTTGTCACCATGCTCTATGAGATGGCCGGAAAGCCCAAGCCCGGAGCCAGCGCCGCCTTTATCGACGTGTCCAACAGCGACGCGGCGGTGTGGGCCGCCGAGACTGGCGTGGTCAGCGGCAACGGGACAGGCAAATTTCTCCCCACCCAGACTGTCACCCGGGAGCAGGCTGCCGTCATGCTCTACAATTACGCCAAATTCCTGGGGCTGAAGACCCCGTCCTCCGGCCCCTCCGCCACCGCGCTGCTGGACTGCGGCGAAATCGCGGTCTGGGCCCGCCCAGCGGTGGAGTTCTGTATCCGGACGGGGGCCCTCCCCGCCGCCGGACTGCGGGGGGACCTCTTCCTCCCCCGGGGCACCCTCACCCGCGGAGAGGCTAACCGCTGTCTGGCCGCCTTCGCGGACTACATCGAAGCCAACTGAACCCAATAACAGCAGCCCCGGCGGACAAATCCGCCGGGGCTGTTCAGCCTGTCAAAAGAGTCTTTTCGACAGGCTGCTGGACATTTTGAAACTCCGAAAAAGTTTCAAAATGTCGTTTGATCCGACGCGAAAGGGAACCCTGACGGTTCCCTTTCACACTATCCCTCCCTCCGAACGCTTTAGAAGGAGGGTTAATGGGCAGCCTGAGCAGCTCCCGCGGACGAATCCGCCGGGGCTGCTTTCTATCCTCTCCTACTGCGATGTATCTGCCTCTATGGAGCGTTCGAGGGCCGCAATCCGGTCATTCAATGCCTCTATGTCCGGCGCCTCCACCGGCGCGTTGCTCAGGCCGTAGACGGCCTTGAGGGAGAGGACGCGGTACACGCTCTCGTCCAGCCGCTCCATGGAGATGCGGCCGCTTTCCACCGCCTCCACCAGGGCGGCGTGGGCCTCGGCCAGGTTGTCCGCCCCGTGGCACACCAGCAGCAGATCGCACCCGGCCTCCACGGCCAGTACGGCGGCCTCCCCCATACCGTAGGTGTTGGAAATGGCCCCCATGGTCAGGTCGTCGGTGCATACCACGCCCTCATAGCCCATCTCCTCCCGGAGCAGCCCCGTCACCACCTCGGGAGACAGGGAGGCCGGGTTGTCCGGGTCGATCTGACTCAGGAGGATGTGGGCCACCATGATGGCAGGAATGGAGGTGTCCCCCCCATAGGTACCGTAGACGCAGGTAGTGTCGATGGCCTGTCGGAAGGGCCGCAGCTCCAGCTCCTCCAGTTCCTCCAGGCTCTTGTCCACAACAGGCAGGCCGTAGTGGGAGTCCACCGCCGTGTCCCCATGGCCAGGGAAGTGCTTGGCCACCGGGATGACGCCCCCAGACAGGATGCCCAGGGCGGTCTCATTGGCTGCTCCGGTGACGGTTGCGGCATCTGTCCCAAAGGCCCGGTCGCCGATCACCGTATTCTCCGGGTTGGACCAGATGTCCAGGCTGGGGGCGAAGTCCATGTTGAAGCCGAAGGCAGCGCACTGGGCCGCCAGGGTCTGGCCCAGCGTAAAGCAGGCATCCATCCGAGCCTCGGGGTCGGCAATGGAACCAAAGTCCAGGGCGGAGGGCAGATCGGTCACCTCCGGCGGCATCCGGTCCACCCGGCCCCCCTCCTGATCCACGCAGAGGAACAGGGGGGTGTAGTCCCCGTTGAGCTCCTTCAGCCCGTTGGTGAGCGCCGCCAGCTGCTCCGCGCTCTCCACGTTGCGGCCAAAGAGAATCACGCCGCCCACCTGATAGCCCTGGACGGCCTGCACCGCGTCCTCCCCCGGCTCTGTGCCCTCGATCCCCGCCACCAGGAGCTGGGCCGCCTTCTGCTCCACCGTCATCCCCGCCAGGGCCTCCCCCACCGGATCGGGGGTGGGGGTGGGGGACGGCTCTGGCGTGTGGGTGGGCAAAATGGTGGGCGCGGGGGCGGTGGGCTGAGTCGGTTCTCCCCCCTGTTTTTGACATCCGGCAGGCAGAGCGAATACAATTAGTAATAAAATAGCCAATAGCATCCGTTTTGTCATCGTTTTTTCCTCCCTTTCCGCCCCTTGGGCACATGCATGGCCCGCCTGTCTTTCCCCCGGCGCGGGGGCATCTCCTCCCGGCGCTCCGCCGGACGGGTGGGACGCGGGGCAAGCTGGCCGCCAGGCAGTACAAAATCGATCTGCCCGGTGGCGGGATCGGCGGCGGCGCACACCACCTCCAGGGGCACACCGAAGGTGTAGGCCGTCCCGCCCCCCTCCTCCGTCAGCGTGAGGCGGGTCTCGTCGTAGTGGTAGCCCCGGCCGGGCAAGGCCTCCACCCCCAGCAGGCCCTCCACCCCGCCGGGCAGCAGGACAAACAGGCCGAAGCGGGTGACGCCGGACACGGTGCCGGCAAAGGTCTCCCCTACATGGCCCGCCATGAATTCGGCCATGTAGCGTTTCTCAATCTCCCGCTCGGCGCTCTGGGCGGCCAGCTCCCGCTGGGAGGACTGCACCGCCGCCTTCTGGACCGCGGCGGCCAGTCTTCTCTCCACCCCGCCGGACAGCCTCCCGTCCAGCAGGGCGGTGAGGATGCGGTGGACCATCAGATCGGGATAGCGGCGGATGGGGGAGGTGAAGTGGCAGTAGTATTTGGCCGCCAGGCCGAAGTGCCCCAGGTTTTCCCCGTCGTACCGGGCCTTCATCAGGGAGCGGAGCACCATCATGGACACCGCCGCCTCCTCTGGCTTCCCCTTCGCCGTGTCCAGCAGCTTCTGGAGGGAGGGGCCGTCGGCCTCCTTCAAATCGTAGCCCAGGGGGGCCAGCATGGCCCGCAGCGTCTCCGCCTTGTCCGTGGAGGGCTTCTCGTGAACCCGGTAGACGCAGGGCTTGTCCAGCCGGTTCAGATGCTCGGCCACGCACTCGTTGGCCGCCAGCATGAAGGACTCGATGAGCCCCTCGCTGATCCCCGGCGTGCGGAGCACCACGTCCACCGGCGTGCCGCTCTCGTCGCACACCACATAGCTCTCCCGGGTGTCCAGCTCCAGGGCGCCCCGCCGCCTGCGGCGGCCCTCCAGCACCCGGGACAGCGCGGCCATGTCCTCCAGCATGGGGAGTATCCGGGCGTACCGCTCTGCCAGGGCGGGGTCGCTGTGGGCCAGCAGCGCGTTGCAGTCCTCATAGGTCATCCGCTCCGTGGTGCGGATGACGCTCTTGGCGATGGTGTGGTCCACCACCTCCCCCTCCGGGGTCAGGGTCATGACGCAGGACAGGGCCAGCCGGTCCACCCGGGGGTTGAGGGAGCAAATGCCATTGGACAGCTCCCGGGGCAGCATGGGCACCACCTGGTCGGCAAAGTACACCGAGGTCCCCCGCTCCCAGGCCTCCAGATCCAGGGCGGAGCCGGGGCGCACGTAGTGGCTCACGTCGGCGATGTGTACCCCCAGCACCCAGCGGCCCAGGCCGTCCCGCTCCAGGCTCACCGCGTCGTCCAGATCCTTGGAGGAGGCCCCGTCAATGGTGATCACCACCTTGTCCCGCAGGTCCAGCCGCCCGGCGACGGCGCTCTCCTCCACCGACTGGGGGGTGGCCTTGGCCTCGAGCATCACGGCGTCGGGGAATTCCCGGTCGATCTCGTACTGGTACAGGAGGGCGGCCACGGCGCTCTCCCGGTCCCCGGCGGGGCCGAACACCTCCCGCATGGTACCCATGGGCGGGTGCTTGGCGCTTCCGAAGCTGGTCATGGCCACGGCGGCCCGATCCCCGGCCCGCACCCCCTTCCGCTTGGTGAGCACCTGGATGGGGCCGGGCAGCCGGTCACTGTCCGGCCGGAGCCACAGCCCCCGGTTGTGCCGGACCAGCACGCCGGTGACCGTCTTGTTGGCCCGCTCCACCACGGCGGTAATCCGGGCGGTGCGCCGCCGGCCCTCCTCCCCTCCCTCGTCCTCCGGCCGGGCCAGCACCCGGTCGCCGTGCCACGCGCCGCCCTCCGCCCGGGGCGGAATGAACCAGTCGTCCTCCCGCCCCCCGCCGTCCTCCGGTACCAGAAAGCCGAAGCCCCGGCTGGTGGCCTGATAGATTCCGGCGAGCCCGCCGGCCTGCTTATCCTGTTTCATATCATCGTTCCCTTTCTTCCGCACTCCGGCCCTCCGGCCGGGATGCTCCGGGTGCCGCCGCCCACAGGCGCGGCGTCTGCTGCTATTGTACCATAATTTTGTCTCATCCGGCATCGAAAGATACAAAAACCGCCCTCCCGAACGGGAGGGCGGTTTTTTTGCTTCTTAGAGCAGGCACATGACAAAGGTAATTACCACAAAGCCGATGGCCACCCATTTGGTCAGCTTGGCCAGCTTGGCGTCCCAGGTCTTGGCCCGGTTCTTGGCCATAAAGGTATCCGCCACGCCGGCGATGGCGCCGGACAGGCCCGCGCTCTTTCCGGACTGGAGCAGTACCACGGCGATCAGGAAAATCGCGGCCGCCACGTCCACAATGCTCAGAATCAACTGGGGGATATTCACGCTGCATCGTCCTTTCGGCCCCGGATGGGGCATCATTCGTCCATACGCTATGGTCTATGGGCGCAGTTATCCCGCGCCGCTTTCAAACGTGGATTCTATCGTAGCACATTTCCCCGCCGATTTCAAGCATTTTTTCGCATTTCTCAGCCGCCCCGCACGATCCGGCGGCTGCCCCAGCAGGTGGCCAGGAAATAGCCGCCGTAGATGACCAGCAGCAGAACCGCCGCCACGGCGCTGGAGGCCGCCGCGTCCACCTTCCCGACCTCGGCGATCACCGCGTTGGCCGCCGTCATGCCCACGGCGGCGTGGACCAGCGCCAGGGCCAGGGGCAGGAAAAAGGAGAGGAATACCTGGATATCCACCGACCGGGCCCGCATCCGCTCCGGCGCGCCCAGCCGGGCCAGGAGCTGGTAGCGGGGGGCGTTGTCCGCCGCCTGGGTGAGCTGCTGAAGGGCCAGCACCGCCGCCGAGGCCAGCAGGAACACCACCCCCAGGTACAGGCCGATGAAGAGCACCAGCACCTTGGTGCCCATAACCTCCATCCAGGTCCCGATACGGGTGGTGCAGCCGTAGACGCCCAGGGTGTTCAGGGTAGACAGCGCCTCCTGAAACCGCGCCTCCGCCGCATATTTGTCCCCGGCATAGTCGGCCAGGAAATACCAGCCGTCGATGTGAGCTCCCTGGGCCGCGTCGTCCGGCTGAACGTCCAGGCCGTGGTGCGCCCGGAAGGCGTATGCCGCGTCCTGGCCCCAGCGGCCCGCGATGGCGTCGTGCATGGATTGGGTGATGGCCCGTTCTTCCCCGGTGCGATACACCGGAACGGCCAGCGAGAAGGCGCACTCTGCCTCCGGATCGAAGCCTCCCTCCGCCAGCAGGGCGGGGAGGTCCACCTCTCCCTCCTGCTCCGGGTAGAAGATCAGCTCCACGTCCTGGGGGGCCTGCTCGGCCGTCATCTGCTCCACCGTGTTGTTGAGCCCTACCGAGCTGGCGGTGATGCCAATGGCCAGCAGGAGCATGAGGCAGATCACCGTCATGGAGCGGTAGGTGGTGTTGATGCGGGCGTTGAACTGCCGCAGGACAAACATATTGAGGTTCCTGTAGTAGAGCCGCTTGCTGCTCTGGCATACCCGCAGAAGGAACCCGGACAGGGAGCGAAAGAAGAGCAGGGTGCCCAGGCTGCCCAGGCCGATCATCACCCAAAACAGCGCGTCCACCCGCAGCAGGCCCCGGGTGAGGAGCATGGCGTAGGCGACGGCCAGCAGCCCCGCCCCCGCCAGAAAGAGAACCACCGACACCCCCAGGCTCTGGGCCTTGAGCTCCTGATTCACCCGCCGGGCCTGCATCAGATCCAGGAGCCTGCACCGGGAGACGGCAAAGGCGTGGCAGAGCATTACCAGCAGGAAGATAAGGGAGAAGGCCAGGGCCGTTTTCCCCATGGCCGCCAGGGAGACGGAGAAAGTGAACTCCGTCATGGGCACGGCGAAGAGCCCGGCGGTGAAGGCGGACAGGCCCCAGGCCGCCAGCACCCCCAGCCCCAGGCCTGCCAGCAGGGCCAGCACCCCCATGCACAGGGTTTCCAGCAGGAGCAGGCGGGCCACCTGCCCCCGCTCCATGCCCAGCAGCAGGTAGGTGCCCAGCTCTCCCTTCCGGCGGCGAATCAGGAAGCCGGAGGCATAGAGGATCAGAAAGGCCAGCACCACCCACACAAAGACGGAGAGCATGCCGATGAGCTCCCGGATGGCCTGGGCCGTGGGAGCCTGGGGACCGCTGCCCAGGTATTGGAACACCGCCTGTGTTTCCAGGGAGTTGAACACATAGAACAGGCACACGCCGAAGGCGATGGTGAGAAACCACACTCCGTAGTCCTTCATGCTGCGCCCCACATTTTTGAAGGCCAGCTTAGAGAACATCGCTCTGATCACCTCCCAGGCGGGTCACCACGCCGATGATCTGCTGGAAAAACGCCCGGCGGCTCTGCCCGCCCCGCTCAAGCTGGGTGAGCACCGCACCGTCCTGCAAAAAGAGAATGCGGCGGCAGTAGCTTGCGGTGAAGGCGTCGTGGGTCACCATTAGGATGGTGGCCCGGCCTTCCCGGTTGAGGGCCTCAAACCGGTCCAGCAGCAGCTTGGCGGAGCGGGAGTCCAGGGCGCCGGTGGGCTCGTCGGCCAGCACCAGGGCGGGGTCTGTGATGATGGCCCGGGCCGCCGCCGTCCGCTGGCGCTGTCCGCCGGACATCTGGTAGGGGTATTTGTTCAGGCA
>ENA-ORUM01001399-ORUM01001399.1-human-gut-metagenome-genome-assembly--contig:-NODE-1399-length-19686-cov-5.620294_pt1 | contig 19686 bp, 19 predicted proteins | sample MGYA00242083_ERZ509217 | MGnify/ENA primary metagenome ERZ509217 (study PRJEB26280, sample SAMEA2338831) | human gut metagenome | biome: human gut; feature: human-associated habitat; material: faeces... | reverse complement strand
TCCCCACTTGGGGAGGCGGGCCGTCCAGTTTTTTCAGCTCATACAAGGAAACGCCCAGGATTTATAAAGAGACAATCATTACAGCGGCAATCAGAACAAACAGATAAGTTGACAAATCTTTAACCGCCTGCATAAGACTCTGTCCTGCTGCCGCGCAGCCCGATGGGGATTGGAATTAGGTCAAGAATCAACACACTGGCCTCCGTTTTTATAAGGCACCCGATCGCGAACAAGATAACTAGTAGCGCAATAACGCAGACACGATAGTTCCCTGGGAATGGGACCACCTTTGCTGTGGGCGGAAATACCGGCAGCCGGGCGGGTCGGATTTTGCTAAAAGCCGTCAGTCATTTAGATAACTGGTGGGAGCAATGGTCCGGTATTCACTTGGCGAAACACCAAGTTGCTTTTTGAACAATTTGTAAAATGCACTGTAGTCTGTAAATCCGCACCGAATCGAAATATCTTTCATGGGATATCCCTGCGCAATCATAGACTGGGCGATTGCAATGCGATATTCAATCACATATTGGTAAAATGATTTTCCCAACTTTTGACGGAAAAGATTTTCCACTGTAGCAGGACTGACAAAAAAACACTCTGCTGTTTTGTCCAGGGAAATCCGATGACTGAAGTTTTCCCAAATATAAGCTATTATTTTTTCCAACAGAGGCCTTTGGTAGCCCATTCTGGCCGATACGATGCTGCTGTCTGAGACAGTACGATTCAACTCTACAAGAAAGTGGGTGCAGAGGCTATACAAACTTGCGCTGACGCACAGATTTTCCTGTTGTATCTCATACCACATAGAAAGCAGGCAGTGTTCCAACCGCTCTGCGTGGGCCGGTGAGGAGCAGCGGATCAGGAATTCATTGATCCTTCGGCAAAGCTGAATTGCATGCAGAATGTCGGGATCCTCTAAGACCCGTTTTTCCATAAACTCCTGGGAAATGGAGAGTACATAGCGCTTATATTGACCTGCTGTATCAGAAAAAATCGGGTGGTGCATGACGCCTGGAGGAATGATCAAAATATCGCCGTGCTTTAATTTGTAACTGCGGGAACCCACCACGTAAGTTTCCAGATCTCCCTCACAAAAGTAGAAGAATTCATAAAAAGTATGCATGTGAAGTTCCACTACGGGCGGTTTCTCATCAAACACATACCGCAAGTCTAAATCAGGGCGCTTCATTTCCATTTTAGGGTTGTACTGAGACGGCGATAGTCGAGTGCTCACGGTAGTTCCCGCCTTTCCGAGGTGTATATTTTAAACTGAAAACGAAACAAAAATTCGGAATATATTATTCATATCATACCATAAAATTATAAGATTTGCAAACAAGAATGTTGTTTTTGAAATTGTAGTTTGCAAATATAAGAGTTAGAATAAGCACAACAAGAAAAGAGATCTATTCTTACAAGATAAGCGTCTTATAAGGCAGTTTTTGATCTTCCGACAGGCCAAAAGCAAGTTTATATGAAAGGAATCTGATTTTATGAGTGAAAAAATACAGGAACAGAACACCCTGACCATAAAGAAGTTAAAATCACCTCGGGAGTTAGGAGACTGTTCTGCTGCAGATGTGGCGGATTGTCTGAAGCGGCTGCTGTGCTCTCAAGAGGAGGTGAATATGATTTTTGCAGCGGCGCCGTCTCAAAATGAATTCTTGGAAGCGCTGAGGAACATGCCGGACATTGAGTGGGAGCGAATCAACGCCTTCCACATGGACGAGTACATCGGCCTGCCCCAGGATGCGCCCCAGCGGTTTGGGACTTATCTGAGGGAGCATATTATGGGCTGCGTTCCGTTTCGGTCGGTACATTATCTGGACGGGTCCGCCCAAAATATCCAGGAGGAATGTCGGCGGTATGCCGCCCTGCTCCGCCGCTTTCCGGTGGACATCGTCTGTCTGGGAATTGGGGAAAATGGACACATCGCCTTTAACGATCCCCATACCGCCCTCTTTCAGGACCCAGAGGCTGTCAAACGTGTAACCTTGGATTTGACCTGCCGCAATCAGCAGGTGCACGACGGGTGCTTTTCCTCCCTGGAAGTGGTGCCGGAACAGGCAGTTACGCTCACTATCCCCAGCTTGTTCGCGGGCCGCTATCTGTTCTGCATGGTCCCCGGCGAGAAAAAGGCCGCGGCTGTGAAGAGAGCGGTGGAGGGAAAGATCGAGGAGGCATGCCCGGCCTCTATCCTCCGGCGGCACCCCAATGCCATCTTGTATGTGGACGAGGCCAGCGGCGCTCTGCTGGGAAAGGATCCTTAATATGAAACGAACCAAAATTGTAAATGGCCAGGTCATTACCCCCTATCGGATCTTGTCAGACGGAGTTGTGGAAATCCAGGAGGGGAAGATCGATTATGTGGGAGAGCGGGGCAGCGGTCTGCCTTGTGAAGAAGAGATCGACGCGCGGGGGAATTTTGTCTCCCCGGGATTTGTAGACATCCACACGCACGGCGGCGGCGGGCACGATTTTATGGACGGCACCCCGGAAGCCATTCTGGGGGCCGCCGAGCTGCACGCCAGATACGGGACCACGTCCATCGTCCCAACGACGCTCACCTGTCCCAATGAGGAATTGAAGGACCTGATGGCGGCGTTTCGAATCGCCAAGCCGGCCAATCAGCGGGGAGCAAAATTGCTCGGCCTGCATCTGGAGGGGCCGTACTTTGCGCGCAGACAGGCCGGGGGTCAGGATGTGCGCTATCTCCGGCAGCCTGACCGGGAAGAGTACCTGGAAATTTTAAGCTGGTCGGATGACATCCTGCGCTGGAGTATTGCTCCCGAGCTGGACGGGGCGCTGGAGCTGGGAGATGAGCTGGCCCGGCGGGGAATCCTGGCGGCGATGGGCCACAGCGATGCGGAATATGATACGGTTGTGGAGGCCTGCGAACACGGCTACCGCCATGTGACCCATTTGTATTCCGGAATGGACGGAGTCCACCGGCGCAATGCCTATCGCTTTTTGGGGATGGTAGAAAGCGCTTATTTGATTGACTCGTTGACCGTGGAGATCATCGCGGATGGCTGTCACCTGCCGCCGGAGCTGATTCGCCTGATCTATAACATCAAGGGGCCGGGCAAAACGGCGCTGATTACCGATTCGCTGCGCGGAGCTGGAATGCCGGACGGACTGAGCATTTCCGGCAGCCTCAAACACGGCCAGACCGTCATCATCGAGGATGGGGTGGCAAAAATGCCGGACCGCACCGCGTTTGCAGGGAGTGTTGCCACAACGAACCGCCTTGTCTCCACAGTAGTCCACAAGGCGGGGATTCCGCTGCTGGATGCAGTACGGATGGCCTCCCTGACTCCAGCCCAGATTCTGAAACAGGATGGAGCGATCGGCAGCTTGACCCGGGGTAAACAGGCGGATATCCTGATTTTCGATGAAGCAATCCAGATCTTGATGACCATGATAGACGGCAGGATCATCTATCAGTCCGAGGAGGCAGTGCTCAAAAAAACAACCCAAAACGACGAGAAGAAGTAGGCAGAAAGGCACATACAACTATAATAAAAAGGAGAATGAGTATGAAACGGAAACTTGCAATTGCCCTGGCAATGGCCCTCTCCCTCTCTCTGGCCTGTACGGCGTGTTCCGGCTCCGGGGGAGGCAGCGCAGAATCCCAGCCCCAAGGCGGGACTACTTCTTCCACCGCAAAGAGCTTTAACCTGAAGCTGGCCGGCATCAAAACGGAGGACGATCCCGCTACCCTGGCGATGAACCGCTTTGCAGAGGTTCTGGCCGAAGACCCGGATCTGAACATCAGTGTGACCACCTATCCCAACAGCGTTCTGGGCAGCAGCAACGACATGCTCAGCGGAATGCCCACAGGATTGACAGATTTATTCTACAATACGCTCTCCTGCTACCCCTGGCTGGAGGGAGCCCAGAAATTTAACGCCGTGACCGCTCCTTTCTTGTGGGACTCCCAGGAGGAGTTCCAGGCTTTCCTGGACTCGGACACGGCCCAGCAGTGGTTTGAGGAGGCTGCGCAGGCCACGGGGGTGCGCGTGTTGGCCGCGCGGGGAGAGCTTCCCCCCCGGCAGCTGACAGCCAACGTCCCGGTGGAAAATGCCGATGACTTTGCGGGGCTGAAGATCCGCACGGCGGAGTCCGCTTTGGTCCAGGAGACCATGAAGCGTCTGGGCGCCACGCCTGTTGTGGTACCCCTGGGCGACCTGTATATGGCGCTGTCTCAGGGGACTGTGGATGCCCAGGAGAACAACTTTATCACGGTCCGCAACAGCAGCTTGTACGAGGTACAGGACTACTTCATGGAGACCGACTATATCCGCGATGTCAGCGCGATCTTTATCAGTGAAACTGTGTGGCAGCAGATGAGTTCTGAGCAGCAGGCGGCGGTGAAGGAAGCCGCGAAGCAGGCTGTGGAGTATGAGGCGGAGCAGGTGGCTCAGCAGATGGACGAGACGATGGACTTCCTCAATGAACATATGACCTATGTGGAGATCGACGTCCAGTCCATCCAGGACAAGCTGGGAGAAGACTTCTATCAGGAACTGGACGCGGCCGGCGACCTCTGGCCCACAGGGACCATGGATGAGATCATGGCCTTTAAGGACAGCTATACACCGGAATGAGAAGGAAAGTCCGCCGGATCTGCAGACAATGCAACGCCGGATTTCCGGTATAAGCGCGGTGTTGAGACCGTTCCGGTAACAGCCCGGGGACGGCCGGCCGGGATCGGCCGGCCTCTCCGGGCAGGCGATACGAAAGGATTCTGTTATGGCGATTGTTATCATTTTTCTGGTGATGTTTCTTCTCATGTTCCTGGGAATGCCCGTTTTCGTCTCCATGGCGGTTTCCGGGGTATGCTATTTGCTGGGAACTGGGAATGGACCCTTGTCCATGATTTCCAACAGCATGGTCAACGGTCTGTCGGATATCTCCCTCATGGCGATTCCGTTTTTTATTTTAGTGGGCGAACTGATGAATATCTCCGGGATGACTGAGAGGATGCTGGATTTCTCCATGTATTTTATCGGAAAATTCCGGGGCGGACTGGCCCACGCGTGTATTGTGGTGAACGTGATCTTCTCTCTGTTGTCCGGCTCAGGGCCGGCGGACGCGGCGGCCATCTCCCCGGTTTTGCTGCCCAGAATGAAAAAGGAGGGGTATCCGGAGGAGTTTTCCGCCGCGCTGAATGCGGCGGCGGCTGTACTGGGGCCCATCATCCCCCCGGGAATTCCCATGGTGTTTCTGGCCTTGATTACGAACCTGTCCATTGGCCGCCTGTTTTTTGGCGCCTTGATTCCGGGGCTGATCATGGCTGGCTCTATGCACATTATCGTTCTCTTTGCGACCCGCAAGATGAATTTAAAAGTGGACGAGCCGCAGGAGGAGAACAGGGAGCGCTTTGGATCAGTGTTTAAGCGGTCCGTTCTGTCCCTGATTGCCCCTGTGATCATTATCGCAGGTGTGCTGACCGGAATGGCCACGGTGACGGAAATTGCCATTTTGGCCTGCGCCTATGTGTTGGTGATCGGAATATTTGTATACCGGACCATTACCCTGAAATCCATGTTTCAGGTCTTCTGTAAAATGGCTTTGTTCTCCTCCATCATTATGGCCCTGTTCACCGTGGCGGATATTTTCTCCTATATCATCGCGGTGGAGGGCCTGAGCGCCCAGCTGGTGGCGCTGGTGGAGCAGTACAACATCACTCCGGTCATGTTCCTGCTGGGAATCAACATCTTCTTTCTCTTTTTAGGCATGATCATGGATGCCACCCCGGCCATGCTGATTTTTGGTCCCGTGCTTCTGCCCATTGCCAATCAGCTCGGCATTGACTCCATCCATTTCGGCATGGTCATGATCTGCAACCTGATGATCGGTCTGGTCACGCCTCCGGTGGGCGCGCTGCTCTTTATCGAGTCGAAGCTCTCCGGCGTCTCCTTTGAGCGGATCACAAAGGCATCGCTCCCCTTTATTGTGGCGCTTTTGGTCTGTCAGCTGATCATTACCTATGTTCCATGGACTGTGACCTGGCTGCCCAATCTGATTTTTGGAATAGGAGGGGGATAAATGATGTTCAAAAAATTGCTGGATGGCCTGGCCGCGATTCAAACCTATATTTCCGGAACACTTTTCCTGGTCATTTTCTCGATCAATACCATGGAGATCATCAGCCGCACGTTTTTCAATCACTCCTTCCTGTGGGTCACCGATATCAGCACGATCTGCATTGTGTGGATGATCATGCTGGGAATGGCGGTAGGAGTCTATCAGAAGGAGCACATTGTCCTGGATCTTATCATCAGCCGCTTTCCCCATAGGCTTCGCCACGTGGTCACCGTCGTAATCACACTGCTGACCTTTGCGTTTTTTGTCATGCTGTTTGTCACTGGCGTGGAGATGGCGGGAACCAAGCGGATGCTGATTTTTCCCACCATCCGGTGGTCCATGATCTGGGCCTACTCCGCCCTTCCGGTGTTTTCCCTGTCCGCTGCGGTCTTTATGATCCCGGCTCTAATCGAGCTCTTCCGGGGCAAAGAGACCTACAAGGAGTCGGAAGGAGGGGACGTTCGCTTCCTATGAGTCTTTACACCAAGGAGACGGATTCCCAGCGAGTCGTGTTTGATGAGTACCGATTCATCCCACTTCTGGATCAGGAAAACGGCTGTCAGGCCGGCTGCCGGTGCGGAATTTTGGAGTATACGCAGCTGGATTATCTCCAGGGCGGCACACATGAGGATCAAGAGGTGTTTTTTGTCCTAAGCGGAACCGGCCTCGCGGTAGTCGGTGACCAGGAGATCCCCCTCTCCCCTGGCGTCTGTTTTGTAGCCCCGCCCGGACGGTATCATTCCATTAAGAGGGATCAGACGGTTCCGTGTGTCCGGCTGTTTTTCTTCCATGCGGCCGTGTAGCTACTGTTGAACGCCAATATGACAATGAAAGGAACGCAATCATATGAGTCAGGACATGAAATCTTACAAGCAGATCATCACAAGTTTACTGGACGAAATCTGCGCCGATGAAATGGAATCCATCCAAAGAGCGGCACAGGTAATGGGCGATTCCATTATGCGGGGACAGGTGATCCATGTTATCGGCCCCGGCGGCCATTCCAATATGGCTGTGGAGGAGATGTTTTCCCGCGCAGGTGGATTGGCCTGTATCAACGCAATTTTAGATCCTGGAACTAATTTGAGTCACGGCGGTTTTCGCTCCATGAAAGTAGAGCGAGTTCCAGGCTATGCAAAAGCCGTTTTGGAGTCCTATGGTGTGGGAAAGACCCCTGGGGAGGTCCTTCTGATCATCAACGCATACGGAATCAACAGCATGACCATTGATTGTGCTTTGGAAGCAAAGCGGCTTGGAGTCACCTCCATCGCCATTACCTCTAGTTCTTTTGCGGAGCGGGTACCCAAGTCCCATTCCTCCCGCCATCCGACCGGGGCAAATTTGTACCAAACCGTCGATATCTACTTAAATAACCACCTCCCCTACGGCGACGCCATTTTGGAAGTAGAGGGATGTGAGCAGAATATTGGCCCCACCTCCACCTTCTGCAACTGTTTCGTGGCAGACTGCCTGGTCCTGGAAACCTGCAAATATCTGGTGTCAAAGGGATATACCCCTCCCGTATTCCGAAGCGGGAACATGCCCGGCGGTGATGAGTATAATCAATCTCTTGTTAATCAGTATCATGGGAAATCCATCCTACTCTTTTAAACGCAATTTCCTAATACTACATCGTAAGCATTGCTTTTCTCACCACACACATTATATGGAATATGGACAACACTTTGCTTTGAAAGATGGACTCCGGTTTTTACTGGAGTCCATCTTTCAAAGCAAAAACGCCGTTACTTTTCCACCGCTGCGCGGCGGAAAAGTCCTCGCTGCGCTCGCTGACCGCCTTGCCATGCAAGGCATTCAGGGCATTCGATTCCACTCGAGGCGGGCTGCCGCCCCCTCGAGCTCCCCCACCCAAGCTGAGGCTAATTTTACTCAACTAAGTTTTTTCACAAGGCGCCGTCTACAGAGTTTATTCAGATGTTGTCTCCTCTCGGAAAACCAGGTGGACGCTCTCGCTGTGGGTCAAGTATACCATCGTGGCGTAGCACAAGTCAAACTCCAAAATATCGCCCACCTGAATATCCCGGACCGTGTTCTGCACATCCACCAGGGTGTGGTCGGAGGAGGCCCCCAGCATGATAAGTCCCGGCTCCCGGGAGACCAGGTCCTCACACTCCCCGTAGTCCACCCGGCCCATGGCCAGGAGGGCCCGGCGGCGGTGGCCCCGGTCCACATAGGTGCGGGTCCGCCCGAAGGCGTCCACCGACAGCTCGCCCACCGGGTGGGAGGGTTTTGTCTTGACCTCGATCACCTCGGCCCGGAGGGTGAACACGTCCTTGTGGAGCTCCGGCATGTCGCAGCCCCACACCCGGCCCAGCAGGAGCAGCTCCCCCACCCGCAGGTGGTTGATGCGGCTGGGCATGGTGCCATCCAGCACCATGTGCACCGAGGAGGAGGCCCCACCGGAGATGACCTCCAGCCGGCGGCCGATGGCCGCCTCCACCGCCTCGGCGGCGGAGATGAGCTCCTCCATCTTCTCGGGGGTGGCCTGGACGGAGCCGTAGCAGCCCAGGTTGGTGCCCACCCCCAGCAGGTCCAGGTTTTCCAGCTTCTGCTCCACCTCCAGGGCGGCGGAGATGAGCTCCTCCCGGTCCCAGAAGCCCTCCCGCAGATCCCCCAGGTCCACCATAAGGATCACCTTGTGGCGCACCCCCGCCCGGGCGGCGGCCTCGTTGGTGGCCCGGAGCACCGAGATCTCACTTTGCAGGCTGATATCCGCCCACTTCACCAGCTCGTCCACCTCGGAGAGCATGGGGATGCGGATCATCATCAGCGGCGTGCGGATGCCCGCCTGCCGCAGGGTGCGCAGCTGCTCCAGGCGGGAGGAGCCGATGCTGTCCAGCCCCGCCCGGTCATAGACCTTTGCCGCCTCCGGCAGGGCGCAGAAGCCCTTTACGATCCCGGACAGCTTTAGGCCAGAAACCTGGCAGCGCTCACGGAGCGCTGCCAGGTTTTCCTGTAACTTTCCGAGATCGACTTCCAGCTGTGGATACTGTTCTTGTCTCTCTCTCATAACATTCGATTCTGTGTTTCCTCTGGATCAGACAGCAGCCTTGCGCTTCTTGTAGGGCTTGTTGTCCATGTCCTTCAGGGTCCAGCCGAACCAGGCACAGGCGGCGTTGATCACGGGCATCAGCCAGTTGAACATGGCGAACATAGCGTACTCGGGAACCGTGATGCTCAGGGTGTTCTCAATGTACACGCCGCAGGTGTTCCAGGGAACCAGGGCGGAGGTGACGGTGCCGGCGCCCTCAAGGGCAGAGGACAGGACGGAGGGGTGCAGGCCCATCTTGCGGTACTCCTCGGCGTACATACGGCCGGGGACCACGATGGAGATGTACTGCTCGGGCATGGTCATGTTGGACAGCACGCAGGTGACCTCGGTGACGGTGACCAGGGCAGCGGGGCTCTTGGCCAGCTTCTTGATCTGGTTGACCACCACTTCCAGCTGGTGGGTACCCTCCATAATGCCGCCGAACATCATGGCAATGATGGTCATGGCCACGGAGGACATCATGCCCAGGATACCGCCGCTCTCCAGCAGGGTGGTCATGGTCTCATAGGTCTCGGCGCTCAGAGAGCTCTGGAGCAGAGCGTGCATGTCGTCGGAGAAGGAGAAGCCGTTCATGCCGAAGGAGAACAGGGTACCGGGGTCGCAGTTGCCGGGCTGGAAAATCAGGCCCACAATGGCTCCGGCAAAGATGCCCAGGGTGATGCCGGGGATGGCGGGCATCTTCATGGCCACTGCCACAATGACGATCACCGGGGGCAGCAGCAGGATGGGATTGATGTGGAACACGCCGCCCTGAGCGATATTCAGAGCGTTGGCGAACTCGGTCACGCGGCTCATATCCGCGTCGCCGCCGTGATACTGGGTAACGCCCAGCACACCGAAGAAGATAATACAAATGACATAGGTAATGGCCGTGGGCAGCATCATGGCCTTCACGTGGCTCATTACATCGGTACCAGCCATGGCGGGCGCCAGGTTGGTGGTGTCAGACAGGGGGGACATCTTGTCGCCGAAGTAGGCGCCAGAGAGGATCGCGCCGGCGGTCATGCCGGGGTTCATGCCCAGGCCAAAGCCGATGCCCATCAGGGCCACGCCCATGGTGCCCATGGTACCCCAGGAGGAACCGGTGGCCAGGGAGGTGATGGAGCAGATCAGCAGGGTGGCGATGAAGAAGATGGTGGGATGCATCAGCTGCAGGCCGTAGTAGATCATGGAGGGCACCACGCCCGCGTTGACCCACACGCCGATCAGGATGCCGACGATGATCAGGATACAGATGGACTGGAGGGCCTTGTAGATGCCGTCCATCATCATCTTTTCAATGTCTTCCCACTTGTGGCCCAGATACAGGGCCATAATGGCGGCCACACACACGCCCACAAACATGGGCACATGCACGTCCGCACCATAGATTACGATACCAACTGCCAGAACTGCAACCAGAAGCACCAGGGTAATCAGGGCTTCCCATACCTTTGGCATTCGGGGCTCTCTGGATTTCTTTGCCTCACTCATGGATCATTACCAACCTTTCTTTCAATACTTTGCATAGCTTTGCATGACATTGCATTGGCTTGCTTTGGCTTTGCATTTCTGCATTTTTTGATTCAGCGTTGGAATTCCTGGATTGCGGCGTTTCCCCTTATCAGCCCTCCTTCCCCCTCTAATTTACAACCGACACAAAACAGGTGCAAGTCCAGGGCGCCCGGGGCGCGCAGACGCGCGCCCCGGGGCTTGGGATCTCACCCCGCAGAACCGTGTTTGCTGCTCGAGTGCGGGGTGTTTGCTCAATAACCCAGCTCGGTCATGGCCTCGTCAATGGCCTTCACGACGATATCAACTTCCTCCTCGGTCACGATCAGAGGCGGAATGAAGCGCAGCACGTTGCCGGCGGTGCAGTTGATGAGCACCTTCTTCTCAAAGCACTTGTTCACGATCTGGGGACCGACCTCGTTGTTGGCCAGCTCGGCGCCGTTGATCATGCCCATGCCGCGGACCTCAGTGATGCAGGTGGGGTGCTTCTCCTGGAGCTTGCGCAGCTCGGCCCGGAAATACTCGCCCACCTTGGCCGCGTGATCCATCACGCCGCCGTTGATCATGGTGTCCAGAGTGGCCTCAGCCAGGCCGCAGGCCAGAGGGCCGCCGGCGAAGGTGGAGCCGTGGGTGCCGGGGGTCAGGGTGTAGGCCGCGTCGCCCCGGGCGCACACCGCGCCGACGGGCACGCCGGAGCCCAGCTCCTTGGCCATGGAGCAGGTGTCGGGCTCCACGCCGTAGTTCTGATGGGCGAACAGCTTGCCGGTACGGCCGGAGCCAACCTGCACCTCGTCGAACATCAGCAGGATGCCCTTCTCATCGCACAGATCGCGCAGGCCCTGAAGGAACTCCTTGGTGGCGGGACGGACGCCGCCCTCGCCCTGAACGGGCTCGGTGAGGATGGCGCAAACGTCGTCGCCCATCTGCTCCTTCACGGACTCCAGATTGTTGAACTCAGCATAGCGGAAGCCCTCGGGCAGGGGGGAGAACCACTTGGGATTGTGGACGATCTCCTGGCCGGTGGCGGTGGCGGTGGCCAGCGTGCGGCCGTGGAAGGACTTCAGCATGGAGATGACCACATAGCGCTCGGGGTGGCCGTGGTCCACGGCGTACTTACGGGCCAGCTTGATCTGACCTTCGTTGGCCTCGGCGCCGGAGTTGGCGAAGAACACCTTCTCGAAGCAGCTGTTCTCGCAGATCAGCTTACAGACCTGGATGGCGGGCTCGTTGTAGTAGTAGTTGGAGCAGTGCATCAGGCCCTTGGCCCGGTCCAGCGCCTTCACAATGGCGGGGTGGTTGTGGCCCAGGCCGTTGACGGCGATGCCGCCCACAAAGTCCAGGAACTTGTTCCCGTCCAGGTCCCAGACCCAGGCGCCCTCGCCGTGATCCATCACGATGGGCATACGGGCATGGTTTCCGTACAGATACTGGTCAGCGACGGCGATGGCTTCGGCGTTGCTCTTGAACTTCTCAATCATGGGAATCGTCCTCCTTTATAATCATGATACGTCTATTCCTGCCCGGGGCGGGAGCCCCGCCCCGGGACCTCTCCCAATGGCGCTGGGGGATTATTTCCACTTGATGCCCACGCTGGGCGCATCCTTGCCCACGGTGGTGCCGATGCCCTCGTCGGTGAAGGCCTCGTACAGGATGCTGTGGGGTTTTCTTCCGTCGATGATGTGGACGTTGGTGACGCCCTCCTCAATGGCCTGGACACAGCAGTCCACCTTGGGGATCATGCCGCCGGCGATGGTGCCCTGATCCTTCAGGCCCTGCACGTCGGCGATGTTCAGATAGCTGATCACATCCCGGAGCTTGATATCGTTGCACAGCCCCTCGATGTCGGTGAGGAGCATGAGCTTCTCGGCGCCCAGGGCGCTGGCCAGCTTGCCGGCGGCGGTGTCGCCGTTGATATTGAAGCTCTGTCCCTTTCCGTCGGTGCCCACGGGGGCCACCACGGGGATGTAGCCCGCGTCCAGCAGGGCCTGCACCGGGGCGGCGTTGACCTCCACGATGTCGCCCACGAAGCCCAGCTCCTCGCTGCGCTGGACGCACTTATAGATGTTGGCGCTGATGCCGGACAGGCCCACGGCCTCGCCGCCGATGGCGTTGATCCGGCCCACCAGCTCGCTGTTCACCTGGCCGATGAGCACCGCCTCCACCACATGGATGATGTCCGCGGAGGTATAGCGCAGGCCGTTGATGAACTGCACGGGGATGTCCAGCTGCTCCAGCATCTTGTTGATGCCGGGGCCGCCCCCGTGGCTGAGAACGGGCCTCATGCCCAGCAGCTTGAGCATCACCACGTCCTGGAGGACGGCGGCCTTCAGCTCCTCATTGATCATGGCGTTTCCGCCGTACTTGATGACGATAACTTTGCCGGCATACTTCTTCAGATAGGGCATGGCCTCCATTAAGGTGGCAACTTTGCTCGCTACATCGTTCACAGCACGCCCTCCTTCTTAAGACCGGTAGTCGCCGTTGATCTTCACATAGTCATAGGTCAGGTCGCAGCCGAAGGCGGTGGCCTGTCCGTCGCCGCTGTGGAAGTTCACGATGACGGTGATGTCGTGCTCGGTGAGCACCTTCTTGGCCAGCTCCTCGCTGAAGTCGGTGCCGAAGCCGTTCTCCATGACCACCACCTCGCCGGCGGCGCTCTTCAGGATGCAGTCGGCCTTGGTGGGGTCCACGTCCGCTCCGGAGTAGCCGGCGGCGGCCATGATGCGGCCCCAGTTGGCGTCCTTGCCGAACAGGGCGGCCTTGAACAGGGTGGAGCCGGCGATGGACCGGGCCACCAGCTTGGCGTCCTTCTCGGTGGGCAGGCCGTAGGCCTCCACGATCATCAGATGGGTGGCGCCCTCGCCGTCGGAGGCGATGCGGCGGGCCATATCCATGCAGATCATATCCAGGATCTCGGCGAAGGCGGCCTTGTCAGCCTCAGTCTCCACGGCCACGCCGGAGGCGCCGTTGGCCAGCAGGAACAGGGAGTCGTTGGTGCTGGTGTCGCCGTCCACGGTCATCATGTTGAAGCTCTTGTCGGTGCTGGCCTTCAGCATGGGCTGCACCACGGCGGCGTCGATCTTGGCGTCGGTGGTGATGTAGGCCAGCATGGTGGCCATGTTGGGGTGGATCATGCCGGAGCCCTTGGCGCAGGCGCCGATGCGGATGGTGCCGCCGGACAGCTCCAGCTCATAGGCCACTTCCTTCTTCACCAGGTCGGTGGTCATGATGGCCCAGGCTGCGTCGGTGCCCTTCTCCACGCTCATGTCGGGGACGATGCGGCGCACGCCCTCCAGCACCTTCTCCACGGGAAGCTTCTGGCCGATGACGCCGGTGGAGCACACGAACACCTCGTCCTCCCCCAGGCCCAGCAGCTTCTCCGCCTCGGTCTCCACGGTCTTAGCGTCCTTGATGCCCTGCTCGCCGGTGGCGGCATTGGCGTTGCCGCTGTTGATGACCACGGCGCGGGCCTTGCCCTTCTTCAGGATCTCCCGGTCCAGGATGACGGGAGCGGCGCAGAACTTGTTGGTGGTGAACATGGCCGCGCAGGAGGCGGGCTGTTCAGAGTAGATGATGGCCACGTCGGGCTTCTCGCTCTTGCGGCTCTTCACGCCCACATAGCAGGCGCCTGCCAGGAATCCCTTGGGGGTGGTAACGCCGCCGCCCTCGATCAGTTTATAAGCCATACTGCATACTTCCTTTCCGCTGTTTGGATGAATGGATCAGGGATACATGGGGGCGATCTTCAGGCCGGTGGTCTCGTCCAGGCCGAAGATGATGTTCATGTTCTGGATGGCCTGGCCGGCGGCGCCCTTGCCGATGTTGTCAATGACGGAGCTCACCAGCAGGCGCTTGGTGCGGGCGTCATAGGTGGGGGTGATGCAGCACAGGTTGGTGCCGGCGGTCCACTTGGTCTGAACGGGCTTGCTGGCGGGGTACACATGGACGAAATACTCATCCTTGTAGTACTTCTGATACAGCTCATACAGCTCGTCGTTGCTGATGTCCTTGTTCAGAGTGGCATAGATGGTGACCTCGATGCCGCGGATCTGGGGAGTCAGGTGGGGCTGGAAGTTGATGAACTGCCAGGTCTCGGGCTTCATCAGGTCCTTGCCGGTGATGTAGGCGATGTTCTGCTCGATCTCGGGGGTGTGGCGATGGGTGCCGCCCAGGGAGTAGGCGCAGAAGCTGTTGCTGGCCTCAGCCAGGAGCTTGTTGGGGGCGGGACGGCGGCCGGCGCCGGTGTAGCCGCTCTTGGCGTCCACGATGATGGTGTTGTCCACCACCATGCCCTCCTTCAGGACGGGGTACAGGCCCAGAGTGGTGGCGGTGGGGTAGCAGCCGGGGTTGGAGATGAGGCTCTTGCCCTTGGCCAGATCCCGCTGGATCTCGGGGATGCAGTACACGGCCTCCTTGGTCATCTCATAGTTGGGGTGGTCCAGGTGGTACCACTTCTCCCAAACCTTCGCGTCACGGAACCGGATGTCGGCGCCGAAGTCGATGAACTTCTTGCCGCCCGCCAGCACCTTCTCGGCAATGCCGCACACGGTGCCCGCGTCCACTGCGGTAAACACGACGTCGCTGTCCTTGACGATCATATCCACGGTCTCGTCGTTCAGGGGCAGGATCTCCTGGTCATAGAAACCAGCCAGAGCGGGGTGCTCGTCCTGGATCTTTCGGCCGGCGGCGAAGCTATCGGCCAGGTGGGCCACCTGAGTTTCAGGGTGGTTCACCATAAGACGGAGCAGCTCACCACAGGCATAGCTGGCGGCACCACAGATGGAAAAACGGATCATGACACGATTCCTCCTTTTAATTTTCGGCTTGCGCCGTTCTTATAGGATTCCATTTCAGCAGTCAATTCCAAATATTCAAAACTTTCCCGAATATTCGGTATAGATTCTGTTGAATTTTCCTGTCACCTATTATATAATTACTGGGCAGTATACACAAGAAATTCTTTTTTCTGCTGTTCATTCCAAAGGGGAATGCTTTTGGGAATCCTATCCATACTGCTAAGGAGTTATTTGATTTATGAGTATCCGTAAGTACATTGCCTATCTAAAGACCATCGAGACGGGGAGCATCACCCACGCCGCCGCCCAGCTGGGCTACACCCAGTCGGCCATCAGCCGGATGATCGCCGACCTGGAGGACTCCTGGGGCGTCAAGCTGCTCACCCGCAACCGCTCCGGCATTGAGATCAGTTCGGAGGGCCTCACCCTCCTGCCCAAGCTCCAGGCCATCTGCAAGGACTATGAAGATCTGAACTACGCCATCTCTGAGCTCCACGGCCTCAGCTCCGGCTCCATCCGCCTGGGGGCCTTCTCCAGCATCTCCAGCGGGCGGCTGCCCCAGATCATCAAGTCCTTCCACGAGCTCTATCCCCACATCGACTTTCAGCTGGTCAACGGGGAGTACAATCAAATCGCCACCTGGCTGCGGAAGGGTCTGGTGGACTGCGGCTTTGTGAGCCTGCCCGCCCCCAACGATCTGGAGGCCTCCTTCCTGCTCCAGGACAACCTGGTGGTCATTCTGCCGGAAAACCATCCCCTGGCCGACGCCCCGGTCTATCCGGTGGAGCGCCTGTCCAGCGAGGATTTCATCAATCTCAAGGAGGAGCAGGACTACGAAATCACCAAATTCCTGGACCATCTGCAGCAGAAGCCCAACATCCGCTATGAGGTGAGCGACGATTACGCCATCCTCTCCATGGTGGAGTGCGGACTGGGCATCAGCGTGGTCCATGAGCTTATGCTCCACCCCAACCGCTACCGCGTGCGGCCCAAACACTTCGACATCCCCCAGGTGCGGGACATCGGCATCGCAGTCAAGAAGGACGTGCCTCCCTCCACCATCACCCGGCTGTTTGTGGCCCACGCCAAGCAGTGGGCTCAGGAGCACCTCCCCGCTGAAATCATCTGACGGGGACTTCTGTAACTTTCGTACAGAATTCTTCCCTTTCACTCCCATCGTTTGGTACAATCATACCACAACCCTGCACAAAAGGAAAGGGAAAATTTCAAAAATTTTTCCTGAATGTATAGTCTTATTTTATGCATCATTATTCAATCTCCCCTGGATTCTCAAGGAGCTGCCGGAAGTTCTTTTCCTTCTTTCTTTCTATTTTGAGCAAAAATTTCTTCATTTGCCCGCATTTATATCTGATTTGTTTTTAATTTCCTGTTTCTCAGGTGGATTTTTCCGCTTCCGCGCCAAAATGTCTCCTGGAAATGCAGCGAGCACGGACCAAACATTTTGCATGGTCCGTGCTCGCCTTTTGCATAAGCTTCCAGCTTATCCGATTTCTTCCCACTCTTTTTCCCGGAATCCTACCTTGACAAACCGCTCTCCCACCAGAATGGGCCGCTTCACCAGCATCCCGTCGGTGGCCAGCAGGGCCAGCTGCTCCTCCTCGCTCATGGCGGGCAGCTTGTTCTTCAGGTCCATGGCCTTGTAGAGCTGTCCGGAGGTGTTGAAGAACCGTTTCAGGGGCAGGCCGCTCTCCTGCCACCAGGTCCGCAGCTCCTCCTGGGTGGGGTTCTCCGTCTTGATGTCCCGGAGGGTGTAGGAGATTTCCTTCTCGTCCAGCCACTTCTTGGCCTTCTGACAGGTGGTGCACTTGGGATAACAGACAAACAGCATTGATATTCCTCCTTTATTGTGAAACGCGGACGGCTGTGAAAACCGCTCCGGCAAAAACAGCCCCGGCTTCCGCCGGGGCTGTTGTAAGATTTAATAATTCATCTGCTTGCGGCGGGACAGGTTCATGGTGCCGTCCTGCATCTGGTCCAGGCTGTCCAGGCTCTTGCCGGTGCCCTCGGCCACGCAGGAGATGGCGTCCTCGGCCACGTGGGTCTCGATGCCGGTGTGGGCCTCGATGAGCTTGTCAAAGCCCCACAGCAGGGAGCCGCCGCCGGTCATCACGATGCCGTTGGTGGAGATGTCGGCCACCAGCTCGGGGGGCGTGCGCTCCAGAACGCCGTGGATGGCCTCCAGGATGCGGCTGGAGACCTCCTCAAAGGCCTCGATCATCTCGCTGGAGGAGACGGAGAACACCCGGGGCAGGCCGGTCATCAGGCAGCGGCCCTTGATCTCCATGGTGACCTCCTCAGGCCGGGGGAATACGCAGCCGATGGACATTTTCAGCTCCTCGGCGGTGCGGTCGCCGATGAGCACGTTGTGCTTCTTGCGGATATACTTGACCACCGCCTCGTCGAACTTGTCGCCGGCGATCTTGATGGAGGCGGACTCCACCACGCCGCCCAGAGAGATGACGGCAATGTCGGCGGTGCCGCCGCCGATGTCCACCACCATGTGGCCGTCGGGCTTGGTGATGTCGATGCCCGCGCCGATGGCGGCGGCCACAGGCTCCTCAATGAGGTAGGCTCGGCGGGCGCCCGCCTGGATGCCGGCGTCCACCACGGCGCGCTCCTCTACCTCGGTGATGCCGGAGGGCACGCAGATGAGCAGACGGGGCTTGAACAGGGAGAAGGTGGTCACCTTCTTGATGAACTCCTTGAGCATCCGCTCGGTCATGTCGTAGTCGGAGATAACGCCCTCCCGCAGGGGACGCATGGCCACGATGTTGCCGGGGGTGCGGCCCAGCATGGCCTGGGCGTCGGTGCCCACCTTCAACAGCTTGCCGGTGTTCTTATCCATGGCCACCACGGAAGGCTCCCGCAGGACCACGCCCTTCCCCTTGATATATACCAGAACGGACGCGGTGCCCAGGTCAATGCCAATGTCCTTGCTGAATAAATTAAACATATCGCTCCACCTTATTGATGATCATTTCCGGCGTTAGTATACCCGCGCCGGTTTGTGGTTATATCCAAACTAGTTTTCATTATAGCGGGTCCCACGCCGGTTTTCAACTATTATTTCGCCATTTTTCCATGGTTTTCCGGCCCCTGTGTGATTCATTTTTTCCGGGCCTGGGCCAGGGTCAGCCCCCAGACCTCCGCCGCGCCCCCTTCCAGGAGCAGACGGGCGCACTCCCCCATGGTGGAGCCGGTGGTCACCACGTCGTCCACCAGCAGGACGCGCAGGCCGGACAGGTCCTCCCCGGTCAGCCGGTACACCCCCTGGACATTGGCCCGCCGGGCCTCCTCGTCCTCCAGGTGGGACTGGGGGCCGTTGTCCTTTCCCTTCTCCAGCAGCTTCCGGGCCGGGAGGCCCAGCTCCCCGGCCGCCGTCCGGGCCAGCAGCTCCGCCTGGTCAAAGCCCCGCTTTCTCTTCCGCCTCCGGCTCAGCGGGGTCCAGGTCACCACATCCACCGCTCCGGTCAGGCTGTCCTGGGCGCACTGAGCCATGAGAAGCCCAAAGGGCTTCCCATAGCTGGGATTTCCCGGGAATTTGTACCGGCGCACCGCCTCGGGCACCCCGTCCCGGTAGGCCAGGGGCGAGAGACACCCCGCCGTCCCCTCCACCGCCCGCAGGGCGTCCTCCCCCAGAAGCCACGGGAGCTTCCCCTGGCACTCTGGGCACACCGGGGCCCTGGGGTCGTCCAGAATTTTCTGGCAGAAGGGACATTTCGGCGGGAACAGCAGGTCCAGAAAGGATTCCCACAGGTTCATTGGGGGGAGTCCTCTTTCTCAACCGGGATCGGGCCATTTTCTTTTTCAAAGTCGCTGACACACTTCCGGATCAAATATAAAATCTGCCGGCTCATGGAACGGCCCTCAAATTCTGAAACAGACTTGAATTTATCGTGCAGTTCAGAGTCCATTCGTATGCTGAGATGGGTTCGTTTCTTCATAGCAAACCGCCCTTTTTTCGGAATATTCTCAGCATACACAGAGCCGTTATTTTTATTTAAAAGTTAGTGCATTTTTACGGCTTAAAATTTTACTGTATAGAGCGTTCTTAAGCCTTCCCCCCAGGGGGAAGGTGCCCCAGTGCGCACACTGGGGCGGATGAGGGGGCGATAATGGAGCGGTTTCGTTCCTCGCAGGGGGGATTTCGCCGCCTGCGGGCGGCGAGTTACTTTGCCCGCGGCGGCAAAGTAACCAAAACGCCGCCGG
>ENA-ORUM01001391-ORUM01001391.1-human-gut-metagenome-genome-assembly--contig:-NODE-1391-length-19802-cov-18.450752_pt1 | contig 19802 bp, 18 predicted proteins | sample MGYA00242083_ERZ509217 | MGnify/ENA primary metagenome ERZ509217 (study PRJEB26280, sample SAMEA2338831) | human gut metagenome | biome: human gut; feature: human-associated habitat; material: faeces... | reverse complement strand
TTGTTTCGTATGACACCTAACGGAAATCATATGCTTCGGCTTTTAACTCACAGCTTATAGCTGACAGCTAACAGCTGATAGCTTTTATCTCCTTACCGCTTTTTCCACCATGAGTACAGATTTTTCGCACAGTTCTGGCAGACACCCTGCCATGAGTTTCACTTTTACCGGAAAACGAAAAAGGAGCAGGCACCATCAGCAGTGCCTGCTCCTTTCTTACTAAAAGTTCCTTACTTCTTGGCAGCGAGAGCTGCTATCTGTGCCTTTAATTCTTCCAATTCGGATTCCATATCGTTGATCCTCTTATTCTGCGCTTCAATACGATTCGCCATTTCCACTTTGGAGTAACGGGTGTAAACGTCGCCGCGTCCCAGTTTTACGGAAATTCCTGCATTGAGCATGTTCCTGTCATCTCCCATGGTCCAGCCGAGACTCATCATCGTTCTTTCGTTCGGCCGATAGAAGAGGCCTACCGCCGCAGCGCTGGCGTTGCGATAATTGCCGAAGCCTGCCGCGATGTCCCACTTGTCATGGGGGTCGAAGTCCAGCGGATGGAGGGCTGCCAGTGCTGCCGCCCCTGCTCCTACTTTACTGATCCGGTTGTCCAGGGTGCCCAGCTTTCCGTTCAGATTGTTGATGGTATTTCCCAGGTTGGTAATGTTGGTTGTATTCTTGCCGACCTGTTTGTCCAGTATGGTCAGGTTGTCTCCGGCACTGTTCTCTTTCTTCACATAGTTGCCGTCATTCTTCACATGGGTTTCGTGGTACACCGTATTTCCGCTGACAATCTTTGTGCTTCCGTTTTCCACTTTTCCATCGGCTTTCACGTTGACCGTGTATTCCGTTCCGCCAAACGTATTGGCAGCTGTGTCAAGTGTCACATTTTCACCGGCTTTCACGGTGTTTTTTGTGTCTTTCGTAGCCACGGTAACTTTGTTTTCTTTTCCGTCACTGCCCTTTAACGTAATGGTGGTGGTGTTATCCGCGTTTTGTGTGCCGCTCATGGTATAGGTGGTATTAGTATCAATCTGCCCCGCGATGGCGGACAAGTCTACACTGCCTTTTACTTCGTTTCCGGCAGTGTCCTTTATCTTCATGGACAGTTCTTTTCCGTTAAGGGTCAGCGCATTGTTGTCTCTTACCAAGGTATCATTGCCGTCTGCAACGGATGAGAGATCCACGCTGCCCTTCACTTCATTTCCGGCCGTGTCCTTTACACTCATGGACAGAGTTTTACCGCTAAGGGACAGCCCATTGCTGCCACTTACCAGTGTGTCATTGCCATCCGCCGCTCCGGCTACCGCTTTCTTCAGCTGCGCTACATTGACGGCATCGGTATCTGCCGCGCCAGCTGCTACGTTTGTAATCTGGCGGGTGTAACCTTCCGTCTTGTCCCCTACAGAAACGGCACCAAGAGTTGATTTCCAGGCAGCAGACGTATCTGTGGAAGCCGCCTGGGTAGATGGATCATAGCCGCTCACACCTGCTGCCGTATCTGCCACACTCCACGAGCCAAGCGCCACGCCGCCGGAGACCTTCGCATGAGAATCATAACCAAAAGCCATGGAAGTTTCTTTCTCCGCACTGCTCTTTGTACCCATGGTAATGGCCCAGCCCGCGGTCGCGGAAGCATCTGTGCCTACAGCTACCGCTTCTTCGCCCTTAACTGTCAGACGATTTCCCAAGGCAAGACCTCTCTGGCCGCCGCCGTCATTAGAACCGACGATTTCGTTTCCATATCCGACAGACGTTCCCAAATCATCTACGAGGGAATTCTTACCAAAAACCATACTGCCGCCATTGACTGTATTTGTCATACCGACAGCCACGTTCTGGTCGCTGCCGCTGGATTTCTTGGTGTAAATCCATTTTGTCGGATCGCTCGGATCTTTTTCTGCCGTATAGCCAACCAGGTTCCCCAAGCCGATGACCGTATTCTCCTCCCCGAAGACTTTTGTCAGTTTATGGTCATAATTGTTGTAATCCGTGCCGAATACGGCATTATGGACGCCTTCCACTTCCAGATTCTGGCCGGCGACGATACTATTGTTTCTTCCGTTTTTCACTCCGGTCAGTTTGTTATTATTGCCAAGAACGGTGCTGTTCACCCCTTTCGAAGAAGAGGAAATACCGAGCACGATGCTGTCTTCCGCCTCGGCGCCGTCATTGTCATAGTTGCTGCCGGCTCCCGTTTTTGTAGACTTGGCGCTGTAATAATGCACTTTCGCCGCATCGGCAGCTGCCTGTACCTTTTTCAGCTGTGCTACATTGACGGCATCGGTATCCTGCGTGCCGGCTGCCACGTTTGTAATCTGGCGGGTGACTGCCGCACTGGTCGGAGTTGCCGCTTTACCGACAGAAACAGCAGCGGCCGTCGCTTTCCATGTTGCTGACGTATCCGCAGAAGCCGTATCGGTCGATGGATCGTAACCGGCAGCTCCCTTATCAACAGAGGCGACGGAATCCGCACCGATCGCTACGCCGCCGTCTTTTTCCACATCCGTATTGTAGCCGAGCATCACCGCATTGCTTATATTCGCCGTATGCGATTTAATCGGTACATTTTCCGTCACCTTATATTTCTTTTCACGAATAACATTGCCCGAAGCATCTTTCCTCGTATACGTTTTCGTTACAGTCTTCTTTTCCGTCGCCATGGATCCAAGGATTACATTGTTTTTACCGCCGTCCTTGTGGTGATAATCCCCGATCACTACATCGGCCGTACTGCCGGACATATTATTCCCGGTCCCCATCATAGACATACGTTCCACATTCCTGCCTGTATTTCCATATCCGTTGATCGTATTATTGATGCTGGGTGTATTTGCTGTACCTGTAAGGATATTTCCGGAGCCGATAATCTGGGAATGGACGGCATAATCTGAAGTATTTCCGTTCCCCATGGTGACCACAGAGCCGCCTCCAGTCGACATGGCCAGCCCCATCGCTTTCCTGAGCTCATCATGACCCGACTGTCCGGTTCCGCCGGCATATCCCTGTCCCTCAAATGATATGATATCACCCCAATATTCGTTCATACTGTTTCCATTTTCATCGGTCGGCGCCGTCCCGAAAGAATGCGTAACGCTATTGCCCGCGCCGAAAACGAGAGCCCCATTGGCGCCTTCTGTTTTGTTCAGGGTACCGACGACGGTGTTTGCCATCCCATCACTCTGGTACGCCTTATTTGACGCTACGGTATTAAGACCGCCATAGACAGAAGCCAGATAGCCGTCAAGCCCGGAATCGCCTGCCTCCACAATGGATTTGATCCCTGTCACGGTCTCCTGCCAGCCATAAGCTTTTGCGCCATGGCCAAGAGCCACATTCATTCCGCCGCCGTCTCTGGTCCCGCTCTGGGCATGATACCCGACAACGACACTGGCATGTTTCTGCTGGATATCGGAATCGGCCTTTTCTTCCGGTGTCATGGACCCGATAACAACAGATTCTTTAATCGCCCCAACTTTCTGGTTATCCCCGATCACGATACCCGCGCCAGGATTGACCATTTCGTTATTATTCCCGATGACGGTCAGGCTCTCATACCCTTCCATATAGGTACTGTTGCCGGAAATATCATTTCCTTTGCCGATGACAAGGTCGGACACATTCTTTGTCCTTTCTTCCTGTTTCCCGGAAATCGTACCGGCATTTCTACCAGTAATTTTATTGCTGTCCCCGATGACGGTCTGGCTCTTGCTGTTTTCAACGGTATTCTGAGAGCCGCTGATTGTAACATTCATTCCTTGTGAAACGGTATTTCCGTCGCCGGTAACAAAGACATGGCTTCCCCATTTGCCGATGTACTTACCCAGAGGCTTGCCATCCATCATCGCCTGCGCCAATTCCTGCTGCTCCGAAGCGGAAAGTTGTCCGAACTGATAAGAATCGGACACATGGTTAAACGCGCCGGTCACGAAAGCGCCATTGGACTCCTGTATCGTATTGTTGCTTCCGAGTATACCATCATTAGAGCCGGCATGGTCTTTCGTGCCGCCTTTATCAACATTTTCCGTACCGATGATAATGCTGCTGTTTCCTTTGGAAGCCCCCCGTTTTGATGCATCAGGAATCAGGCCGGATGATTCGCCAATAACGATACTTCCGGAACCGTTGGACTGGGCATTAAAACCCATGGCAACCGCACTACTTGCCGTCGCCTCTGCATTTGCTCCAATCGCAATGGCTCCGGTCTCTTTTGCCCCATCGTTGTTATAATTGACTGATGATGCGTTTCCGCCTTTCACGGATACGAAATGAATACTGCCCGTACCTCCGGCAATAGCTTTCAGCTGCGCCACATTGACTGCATCGGTGTCATTCGTGCCGGCTGCCACACCGGTAATCTGCCTTGTAGCAGTACTGCCATTACCAACAGATACCGCTGCATGCGTCGCTTTCCATGCGGCCGATGTATTTGCAGAAGCCGTATCGGTCGACGGATCGTAACCGGCAGCTCCCTTATCAACAGAGGCAACGGAATCCGCACCGAGCGCTACGCCGCCGTCTTTTTCCGCATTGGCTTCCGAGCCGAGTATAACCGCCTTGCTGGCGGTTGTAGTAATACCGCCGGCAGAAGAACCCATCACAATCGTATCTTTTGCATTGGAAACCGTGCGGTTCGTACCGATGACAGTTACACCGCTTACATTGGTACCTGTATTTCTATAACCGTTCAGTAAATTGTAAGCAGCCTTTTCCGCTGCGGTTCCTTCCAGAGTATTTCCCACCCCGACCAGCTGGGAGCGGTATGCGTAGTCTGCTTTATTTCCTCCGCCGATGGCAAGGACAGCGCCGCCGGAATCATTTCTCCGTATATCCTCCCTGAGTTTTTCTGCCAATTCCTTGGGACTGTTGATCCCCAAAAACGACATGGGATTTGCTATATTGTCCACTGAATTGGTCACTTCATTGCCCGCGCCGAAAACCAAGGTACCGTTTGCGTTGTGGGTCCGATTGGCAGTCCCTACGACCGCATTGGCGATTCCCGATACACTGCTGCCCGCCGTTTTTGATTCAATGCTGTTAAAGGATCCGTTGATGACCGCCCCGAAATTCTGAGCGGCAGATCCCTGGTTCGTATTTCCGTCATACGCATTCGTCATGATGGAGTAGGCGCCGGTCGTCGTCGCAAACGCACCGGCAGAATAACTGTTCAGCCCGACGGTGGTCGCGCCTACCAAGACGGACAGTTTGCGCTTTTCATCATCCGTATTGGAATTTACCGTGGTATCTCCCAAGGCGCCGACATACTTATGGTCGCCGATCATCAGACTGCCGCTGCGGGCATAAGTATTCTGCCCAATGGCAATCCCTGCCGGCAGTAAATGGTCTGTACGGGAAGGATCCGTCGAATGCATCCCGAAACGGAATATTTTGTCCTGCGTTCCCCACATGTTTTCTACAAAAGCATTCTTACCGATGGCAATACTGCCTTCCTGCATAACATAATCATCAATCTGGGCGTGATCGCCTATCGCAATGGCACCGTTTTTCGTACTGTTATTTCTTAAATCAATATCATTCCCGATTTTAATATTCTGATTCCCCGGTTCTACAAACGTATTGACCCCGTCAAGCGCCGCAGATACAGGGCTTACAGAAATCCCTGTCAATAAAAAAGCCGCCAAAACTGCTGCCAGCGTGTTTTTAGAGACTCTCACCCTCCCGCTTTTTCTCGCTGTGCCCGCAATTTCTGAAACGACGACATAACTGTTCTTCACTCGACTCCAAATGACTTTGTAGATGTGATTCATGTTTTCCTCCCATAAAAAAACAATTTAATTTAGAAACGCAATAAAAAGAAGCAACATCCCCATGCTGCCGATACTGCCTTCACACCACCTTTCCCCATGACACTTCATTTGCCTGAAAAGCCGGGTACAGAATCCGTAAACAGGAAAATTCCTGCCGGGTTTCCCCGCTTTCCTTTCAACACTTATTTTATTAAACAACCTCTGTTCTCATTATAACAAAACATTTATCTTATTTCTATATAATTCATACCATTCTACGAATACCTCTGCTCATACCGCTTTCTCATCCACGGCCTCAATGTCTCCCACTGTCATTCAGCACTTTTAGCTGACAGCTCGCAGCTAACGGCTAACGGTTAACAGCTCACAGCTGATAGCTGATAGCTTTTATTTTCTTACCGTCCGTCATCACTCAGAACGGGGGCAGAAAAAGAATCTTCATTCTATTCTTTTGCGTCATTCCCCCAAGCCAGTATCCTCCGTCCGGCTTCGCCGGCCACCTCCTTATAAACAAGGAGGCTTGCCCAATCCCTATTTTTCCCGTTAGAATCCCTTTCCTTAACACTGTAGCAAATCTTTTGTTGGCGCTCCGGGTGACACCTGACCGTCCGCCGTCATTCAGTACTTTTAGCTGACAGCTGCCAACTAACGGCTAATAGTTTACAGCTCACAGCTGATAGCTTTTATCTTCTTACCGTCTTCCCCCAACATAAAAACCGACCCATTATTTGTATGGATCGGTTCTTGTGTTGGGATCAAAGGGTTCCTGTCGTTTTGAGCCGTGTCAGCGCACGCTGGAGAGCGAGTTTGGCACGATCGACATCGATTTCTTTGCTCTTGGACGCGAGCCTGTCTTCCGCACGTTTCTTCGCGGCTTGGGCACGGGCAATATCGATGGTATCCGCCAGCTCCGCCAGGGGGGCTACGATATTTACCTGATTGTCCTTTATTTCCAGGAAACCGCCAAATACAGCCACCTTTTGTTCCTTTCCGCCTTTAACAATGCGCACAGGGCACATTTCAAGAGCGGCTGCCAGAGGCAGATGGTTTTTCATGACGGCAAATTCGCCGTCTGCTGCACGGGCCACCACCATTTCCACGCCGGTTTCTCGATAAATTGGTCCGTCGGGGCTGATGACTTCCACGTGCATGGGATTCGTAAGGGTATCAGCCATGGCTTATTCCCCTTTCTTCATCTTTTCAGCCTTTTCGATCGCTTCATCAATTGTGCCGACCATGTAGAACGCGCCTTCAGGCATATCATCGTGCTGGCCTGCAAGGATTTCCTTGAAGCCGCGGATGGTTTCCTTCAGGGATACGTATCTGCCGGGGGAGCCCGTAAACTGTTCAGCTACGAAGAAGGGCTGAGACAGGAATCTCTGTACCTTTCTTGCGCGGGCTACGATGACTTTGTCATCATCGGAAAGTTCTTCCATGCCCAGGATGGCGATGATATCCTGCAGTTCTTTGTAGCGCTGCAGAATAGCCTGTACGCCACGGGCCACTTCGTAATGCTCTTCACCCAAAACGTTCGGGTCAAGGATACGGCTGGTGGAGTCCAGCGGGTCTACTGCCGGATAGATGCCCAGTTCCGCGATGGAACGGCTCAGTACGGTGGTAGCGTCCAAGTGTGTAAATACGCCTGCCGGAGCCGGATCCGTCAAGTCATCGGCCGGTACGTATACGGCCTGGATGGATGTGATGGAACCGTCTTTGGTGGAAGTGATGCGTTCCTGCAGTTCGCCGATATCGGTAGCCAGTGTCGGCTGGTAGCCTACGGCGGACGGCATACGCCCGAGCAGCGCGGATACTTCGGAACCTGCCTGTACGAAACGGAAAATATTGTCTACGAAGAGCAGGACGTCCTGTCCCTGTTTGTCGCGGAAATATTCAGCCATGGTCAAACCGGTGAGAGCTACACGCATACGTGCTCCCGGAGGTTCGTTCATCTGGCCGTATACCAGCGCAACTTTGGAAAGAACGCCGGAGTCTTTCATTTCTCCCCAGAGATCGTTCCCTTCACGGGTACGTTCGCCGACGCCGCAGAATACGGAGCAGCCGGAGTGTTCTGTCGCCACGTTATGGATCAATTCCTGGATAAGAACGGTCTTACCTACACCTGCACCGCCGAAGAGCCCGATCTTACCGCCTTTTGCATACGGAGCGATGAGATCGACGACTTTGATGCCGGTTTCAAAAATTTCGGTTGCCGGAGACTGGTCTTTAAAGGCCGGTGCCGGACGATGAATAGGCCAGTAGTCGGATGCCGGTACTTTTGTATCGTCATTGTCGACGGTCTGTCCGAGTACGTTGAAAATACGTCCCAGGCATCCGTCGCCGACCGGTGCTGCAATAGCACGGCCGGTATCTACTGCTTTCATTCCGCGTACCATGCCATCGGTGGAACTCATCGCAACGGTGCGGACTACGCCGTCACCTAAGTGCTGCATGGTTTCACAGATAACATCTACCGGAACAGTGCCTTCTTCATCTTTGACATGAATTGCGTTATAGATGGCAGGAAGTTCCTGATCGTCGGAAAAAGCGATATCGACGACAGCGCCCATGACCTGTACGACCTTGCCTACCTGTCCCTGCTGTTCATTTGCCATGAAGAAGCATTCCTCCTTAATCAAATTAAGCCGGTTTATTCGAGAGCTGCCGCACCGCCGACAATTTCGGAAATTTCATTGGTGACCTGTGCCTGACGCGCTTTGTTGTACGTAAGGTTGAGGTCGGCAATTCTTTCCGTCGCGTTGTCAGTGGCAGCGGACATGGCCGCCATACGGCTGCCCAGCTCGGACGCCGCGGATTGCAGCATCGCATTATAAACCTGTACTTGTATATATTCAGGAAGCAGTTTAGAAAGCACTGCCGCCGCATCGGGAAGGAAAATATAGGGATCTTCCTCGATACGGAGGAAATCCTGTCTTTCTTTTTCCCATTCGCTGGCAGCCGCTTTTGCTGCTTCTTCCGTTTTTCCCTCAGCCGGCGCTTCAATGGGGAGCAGCCGGTCTACCCGGACCTGCTGGCGGAGGGCGGTGATGAATTTGGTATAAATAATATAAACTTCATCGACTTCTTCTTTTGTGAAGTATTCCACCATCTCTTTGGAGAGATCGATGGAATCCTGAGCCGACGGCTTATCAGAAAAGCCGAAATGATAGGTATCGGGATCATACCCGCGGAATTTCAGATAATTCTTCGCCTGTTTCCCGCAGACATATAAAGCGTATGCAGAACGATCCTTTCCGGAGATTTCCTGCAGGGTACGCTTCATCACGTTGGAGTTATAAGCGCCGGCAAGGCCTTTGTCGCCGCAAATGACGAGATATCCGACCTTCTTTACTTCGCCTGTCCTGAAGAGCGGGCTTGTAAATCCGGGTGTCACCGAAGAAGCACGGCGCAGGAGCTCTCCGATCTTTTCCGCATAAGGACGGGAGCCGTTTGCCTTTTCCTCCGCTTTGCGCAGGCGGGCGGCGGCTACCATCTTCATGGCTTTCGTGATCTGCTGGATGTTGGTGACGGATTTTATGCGCCCTTTTATATCACGCGTACTTTCCAATCAGATCACCCCTCTACCGTTTCAGACTTTTTTTCTGTTTCGCTTTGTGCCTTGTAACGTTTCTTGAATTCATCAAGAGCTTCTCTGAGTTTCGCTTCATTTTCATCTGTCAGCTTCTTTTTATCCACGATATCAGCGCCGATTTCCGGATGGCTGCTGTGGAGGAAATTCAGAACCTGCTGTTCAAACCCGACAACCTGGTCTACGTCCACGTCATCAAGATACCCCTTGACGGCCGTGTAGATCGCCATAACCTGGTCTTCGACCGGATAGGGGGAATACTGCGGCTGCTTCAGAATTTCCGTCGTCCTCTGGCCGCGGTCGATCTGCGCTTTGGTGGCAGCGTCAAGATCGGAACCGAACTGGGCAAATGCCGCCAATTCACGGAACTGTGCCAGATCCAGACGCAGCGTGCCTGCGACCTGTTTCATGGCCTTAATCTGCGCGGAACCGCCTACACGGGATACGGACAGACCGACATTGATGGCCGGACGGATCCCGGAATAAAAGAGTGCCGTTTCCAGATAAATCTGTCCGTCCGTGATGGAAATGACGTTTGTCGGAATGTACGCACCGACATCGCCTGCCAGTGTTTCAATGATCGGCAGCGCGGTGATGGAGCCGCCGCCCAGTGCATCGGACAGACGTGCCGCACGTTCCAGCAGACGGGAATGCAGATAGAATACGTCACCGGGGTAAGCTTCGCGTCCCGGCGGACGGCGGAGCAGAAGGGACATGGCGCGGTAAGCGACGGCATGTTTGGAGAGGTCGTCATAGATAATGAGGACGTCTTTGCCCTGGTGCATGAAGTGTTCCGCAATGGATACACCGGAGTACGGTGCAAGGTACTGCATCGGAGACCCTTCGGAAGCACCGGCGTGTACGATGATGGAGTAATCCATAGCGCCGGCAGCTCTCAGCCGTTCGTATACACGGACGACATTGGAGTTCTTCTGCCCGATGGAAACATAAATACAAATGACATCCTGCCCCTTCTGGTTCAGAATGGTATCAATAGCGATGGCGGTCTTGCCTGTACCGCGGTCGCCGATGATCAGCTCACGCTGTCCGCGGCCGATCGGGACCATGGAGTCGATACATTTCAGACCGGTCTGCAGCGGGACGTTTACCGGCTGTCTGTCGGCAATGCCCGGAGCTTTGATTTCAATGTCGCGATAAGCGTCAGTCTTGATTTCGCCTCTGCCGTCAATCGGCTGTCCCAGCGCGTTGACCACGCGGCCGATGACCGCATTGCCTACGGGAACCTGCATCAGACGGCCCGTTCTCTTTACTACGTCGCCTTCCTTGATGGTTTCCGCATTCCCCAGAAGAACGGCACCTACATTGCTTTCTTCCAGGTTCATGGCCATGCCGTAAACGCCGTTCGGCAGTTCCAGCAATTCACCGGCCATGCAGTTTTCAAGGCCATATACATGGGCGATACCGTCGCCGACTTCAAGAACCGTACCTACTTCATCGACATTGAGGTCTACTTTGTAATTTTCAATCTGTTTTTTAATGACAGATGTGATTTCATCTGAACTGATTTTCATATCCTGTAAGTCACCTCAATCTCTTTGCATCATTTGCGAGCGGAGCGCCGCAAGCTGGCGGGCTACGGATCCGTCAATCAGACGGTCTCCCATCCGGACCGTAAATCCGCCTATCAAAGATGCGTCTACTTTCTGTTTCATGATAATTTTGCTTCCCGTGATTTCCGCAAGTTTGGCTTTCAAAGCGTCCACCTGGGATTTGGTCAATGGAAACGCGGAAGTTACCACCGCTTCCTCCATGCCCATCCCATGATGCGCAAGATTGGCATAGACATCCGCCATGGCAGCAAAATCAGCGATGCGGCCTTTGTCGATAACAACATAGCAGAACTGTAAAACTATCGGCTGCACCTTATCTGCAAATAACTTATTTATAGTATCTTTCTTGACATCCTTAGCAAGCAGAGGATGGTTCAGAATCTCCCCGAGCTCTTTGCTTTTCCCTATGGTATCGGCAATGAGGCGGAGATCTTCTTCCGTTTGTTCCAGGCAGTGCTGCTCTGCGGCAATTTCATAGATGGCTCGTCCGTACTTCTTTGCAAGGATTACGTTCTTATCCATGATTACTTACCTGCCTGCCCGGCATCCAGTCTTGCGATGCTTTCCGCTATGAGCCGGTCATTTGTATCCGGCGTCATATTTTTGCTGATGATCTTCGATGCAATATCACAGGAAAGAGCGGCCACCTGCGTCTTCAGATCCTCCAGGGCATCCTTGCGTTCCCTTTCGATCTGTTTAGCAGCCTGGACTTTTTCCCTCTCAATAGCCGCATGGGCCTCATCGATCTGCGCCTGGGCCTGTACCTTGGCCTCTTTTACGGCTTTGTCCACGATCCCCTGTGCGGCGACCTGGGCATTGGCAAGTTCCGCTTCCAGATCGGATTTGAGCTTGGCCGCCTCCGCGCTGGACCGGGCCGCGCTGTCCAGATCATTCCGGATCTTGTTCCTGCGGTCATCCATAACCTTCAGTATCGGCTTATAGCAGAAATGCGCCAAAACGGCAATGAGAATGATAAAGTTGAGGATTGAAATCAGCAGCGTACCATTTAATTCTACCAATGAAATCCCCTCCTTAGGCTAACAATGAATTGGAATTAGCCGAGGAAAGGATTGGCGAATACGAGGACGAGAGAAATAACGATAGCGATAATCGGAATAGATTCTACCAGGCCGATGCCGACAAGCATGGAAGTGAAGAGCTGGCCCTGAATTTCCGGCTGGCGGGTCATGCCGTCGATAGCGTGAGATGCTACTTTAGAATCGCTGAATGCAGCTGCAAATGCGGCAACTGCGGCAATCAGCGCAGATGCGATAAGGGAATACTGAACAACAATAGTCTGATCCATGGTAATGATTCCTCCTAAAAATGTAATGCCCCGGTTTTTCCGGATATAATGAGTACCGTTTCGCGGGCGGCGCCGGGCATTTTACGGAGTGCCGCTCCCATTCACCTGCACACCTTCACTTACTCCACGCTCTCCTTGAGATAAATGGAAGTGAGCGTAGTGAAAATGTACGCTTGGATCAATCCGACCACAAGGCTGAACACGACCCAGAGCAAAGGTACAAGCACAGGTGCCAACGCGTAGAGGATTTCCATCAGGATTTCCCCTGCCAGAATATTGCCGAATAGACGCATTGCCAGTGTCACCGGCCGGGAAAGTTCTTCTACGATATTGATGATTACGAACGGCGGCATCGGTTCAAAGAAATGTTTCAGCCATTTGCCGAATCCCCTGTTCCTGATATAAACGAAATGAATACATAATGTGCCGGTCAGTGCCAGCCCCAGGGTCGTATTCACATCATTTGTCGGAGACGCCGTCAGATGGGCTGTCGGCAGAAGCCCGATTTCATTGGCCACAAAGATGAACATGAAAAGCGTCAGCAGGAAATAAACAACCTTTTTATAATGCGATCCCATATTCTTCTCAAACTGGGAGCATAGCGGCTCAATGATCATTTCCACCGCATTCTGGATACCGCTTGGAACGAGCGAACGCCCCCGGCTCGCAGCAAAGACGATAATAAATACTATGAGAGCAGTAAGCCATTGTGTAAAAATCGTATCCAGATTGACCGACATTCCGAAAAGCTGTGCAACCATATGTGTACCTGTATGAAGATGCATAGTCTCACCCCCTCTCTGTTTTGGACGTCAGGAAAATATTATTATTCTTATTCCACACTATTGCCTTGCCCAGATAGTAGCAGGGAACAGTGACAATAAGCCCGCCAGGAAGCCGAGAATGGAAAGCGGTGTCCACAAAACCACCGCCACCGCCAGCCCCGCTTCCACAAAAAGCCGGGAGCCGGCAAGCGCGGCGCCCATCTGGCCTATGTAGGCCGCGTCCCGCTCTTCTTTCTCCCAGTGGATGTAACGCTGTTTCATGTACAAGAAAAAAAGAATATGAAATACGACGCCGGCGGCAAATCCTGCCGCTACAGTCCATTCCCATTTCAAAAATGCGGCGGCCGCGCCGACAGCGCCTATGGCTGCCAGACGGCTGACCACTCTATCCGCAAAAGCAGGGAATACCGTATCATACTTCATTTCTTACTTTCCTATCATTTTTCTAATTATGGCCCACAATCCGGATATGGCGCCCAAAAGGGATAACCCGATAAGGCCGAAAGGATACGTCCCCAAGTATTCATCACACTTTAGTCCGCCCCAGATACCGAGGCCGATGCAGGAAAGAAGGGTCATGCCCGCTCCGCCTGCCACAGCGATACTGCGCATCGGATTGAACTCTTTTCCTTTATCTCCCTGTCCTCCGGCATTCTTCATGGCCATCTCCGGCATGTGCATATCATGAAAAACTGCACGCAAAATACGTACAGCTCTACCCATACAAAGTTATTGTAACATATGCGGATTTACTTAGCTATAAATTTAAACGGTTTTTTATGAGAAATCCCCTCCGCATACAAAAGCGTCTCCACGATGCGCCCGGCGGATCTGCCGTCACCGTAAGGATTCACTGCTTCCGCCATCGCATGATATGCCGCCTCATCGGTCAGCAGCCGGTATGCCGTCTGATAAACCTTCTCTTCCCCGGTGCCTACCAGTTTTACCGTCCCCGCCTCTACCGCTTCGGGGCGCTCTGTCGTATCGCGAAGGACAAGAACGGGTTTCCCCAGACTCGGCGCTTCCTCCTGTATGCCGCCTGAATCGGTCAACACAAGGGCGGACCGCGCCATCAGATTCGTGAAAGGCTCATACTCCATCGGTTCCACAAGATGGATGCCCGCCGCGCCGTCCAGCTCTTCCTCCACCGCTTCACGGACAAGAGGATTCCGATGGACAGGAAATACCACTTCCGTATCTGGTACGGTTTCCACCAGCCGGCGGAGCGCACGGTACACATGATGCATGGGCGCGCCTAAATTTTCACGGCGGTGGGTGGTCACAAGGATGACGCGCTTGTGTTCTTCAATCGCCTGTATTTCTTCATCTTCAAAAGTATAATCTTTCTTTACCGTCGAAAGGAGCGCATCAATGACGGTATTCCCCACGACAAAAATATTTTCATCCTTTTTATTTTCACGGAGCAGATTTTCCCGCGCTGTTTCCGTCGGGGCAAAATGAAGACTGGCCAGGACGCCCGTAAGCTGGCGGTTCGCCTCTTCAGGAAAAGGGGCCGCCAGATCTCCCGTGCGCAGCCCCGCTTCCACATGTCCGACTTTGATTTGCCTGTAAAAAGCGGCAAGCGACGCGGTAAACGTCGTCGTCGTATCCCCATGGACAAGGACATAATCCGGTTTTTCCTTTTCCAGTACTTCTTCCAGTCCGCGAAGGACGCGGGAAGTGATGTCATACAGGGACTGTCCGCTCCTCATGATATCCAGATCGTAATCGACGGGCAGCTTGAAAAGATCCACCACCTGATCGAGCATTTCCCGATGCTGCGCCGTGAGACAGACCTTTGTTTCTATTTCGGGATGCGCCAGAAGCGACTGCACGACAGGAGCCATCTTTATCGCTTCAGGCCGCGTGCCGAAAACCGTCATGACTTTCACAGGACTACTCCTTTTCATAAAACAAGCTGATAAAATGAAATATTTCTGTCAATTCCTTTTTTATTTTTCATCCTTTTCCGTCGGCGGAAGAACGACCTCTCTCATGACGCCGAGTTTCTTCGCCCAGAAAATAAACACCCCGAGTGCGAAAAGGATCACCGCCACACCGAGAAATGGATTCAGCCTCACCACAAGGAGCGCCGCTGCCGAGAAAAAAGCGGTCAGCGCGTACATCACCAGCACCACCTGTTTCTGCGACAGGCCTGCCGCCAGAAGACGGTGGTGGAGATGATTCTTGTCCGGTGAAAAAATCGGCACCCCTGACTGCCTGCGCCGCACGATAGCAAGTACCGTATCGGTAATGGGCACGGCCAGCGCCACCAAAGGCACGATAAGGACTGCGGCAGCCGCCGTCTTCATAGATCCCATGACCGACACCGCGGCAATCACATACCCGAGGAACATGGATCCCGTATCTCCCATGAAAATTTTAGCCGGATTAAAATTATACTGCAGAAAACCGAGGCACGCCCCCGTCATGGCCACCATAGCGGCAGCCGATACCCACTGCCCCATCTGGAATGCGAGAAGGGCAATGGCAATAGACGCTATCGTGGCAATCCCTGCAGCAAGCCCGTCAAGGCCGTCAATAAGATTAACCGTATTGATAAATCCGATGATCCAGAAAATAGTAAGCGGTATGGAAATAAAGAGAGGAAATTCAATAATCCCCACATAGGGAAGATCGATCCAATCAATATTCACATCAAAAAATATCACAAGCACGGCGGCGGATAAAATCTGTCCGAGAAGTTTCACCTTGGCGGGAAGAGACACGATATCATCTGCAATCCCCACAAAAACAAGACAGGTCGCGCCGATCATGATCCCTGTCATTTCATAAGTAAAGCCCACCGTAAGGATGACGGATACCATAAACCCCGCGTATATGGCAAGACCGCCCAAACGGGGCACCAGTCCGTGATGCACCTTCCGTGCGTCCGGCTTATCCACGGCGCCGATCTGCACCGCGAAATTTTTTACGGCCGGCGTGAGAATAAACGTCACGGCAAGCGCGGCAAGGAACGTGAACGCGTAAGCGAACAACGAACCACCTCCCCTTTCTATGTATATGGTTATTTTAGCACAACTGATGAAATATTGTTGCCCGCCTGCGGCCTCGAAATAAAGAGGAGCCCAAAAGAAGCGGGAACCGCAAAAGAAAGGCACACGAAACGGATCACAGCATTTCCGGATCCCGCGCAGCAAAAAACCTCACGGCTGTTTGATCGAAATCATTCCGCCATGAGGCTTTTCATTTTTACTGTTTCGCGCGAATCACGACGCAGCGGTACGGCGCTTCTCCGTCGCTTTCCGTAGATACCGCGCTGTCATTCTGGAGCGCCAGGTGGATCATACGACGGTCACCCGCCGACATCGGTTCAAGACGGATTTCTTCCCCTGTACGCTTTGCTTTATCCGCCAGACGGTGCGCCAGCGATTCCAGGATCTGCCTGCGGCGCTGCCGATAGTCTTCTACATCAAGAAGCACGAAGTAATGGTGACGGAAATTTTTATTTGCCGCCAGATTCGTCAGGTACTGGAGCGCGTCCAGCGTCTGGCCATGCTTTCCGATAAGAATGCCCAGCCCCTCGCCATGAAGGTTGAAAAGAATGCGTTCTTCATTTACCATCTTTTCAAGCTGCACTTCCATCTTCATTCCTTTGAAAACGCCCGTCAGGAAACGTTTCGCTTCTTCAGCGGCTTCTTCCTGCTCTTCCGCGGAAAACGGAGTTTCCTCACGGCCGCGTTTTTCCTTCTTCGCCGTAAGAACTTCTTCCGTATCGCCGCCCATGACGTTTTCCCCCGGCTCCTCCGCAGCAGAAACGGTTTCTTCCTCTCCGTCTGCAGCCCCGGCAGTCTCCGCAGCATCTTCCGTTTCCGATTCAATCGCGTCGATTTCGACAACGGCATCTTTCTTGTTGAACAAACCGAAAAGTCCGCTTGAGGGCTGTTCAATGACACGGATCACTGCTTCTGCGCGGGAAAGCCCCAGCTTCTTCAATCCTTCTTCCACTGCTTCGTCAACGGTTTTTGCGGTAATTCTGACAGTTTCCATAGTTATCCCTCCGCTTTCCCGAAACTATCCCCGGCCTCTGCCGTCTTTTCAGCAGAAGCCGTTTTTTCTTTTTCATCACCGGCCTTCGGTGCTTCATTGGCTGCCGGTTTCTTTGCTACCTTTTTAATAATTTTTCTGCGGATAATCTTTTTCCTCTTTGTCTTAGCCACAGCCTCTTCATCGGTATGGACAGTGACTACGCCTTTTTTCGAAGGCCCGTTTATCATTTCCTTTCCCTTTTCCCCGCGGAACATGATAAGCTGCTGGAAAAACTGGTAAATATTGCTCACCACCCAGTAAATCACCAAACCGCTCGGAAAATGAAGAGACATCCAGCCGATCATAAGAGGCATCATGAAAAGCATCGTCTTTTGGTTGCCCGGCGCGTCTTTCGGCGTCGTCTGCCAGGAAACAAGGAACGTGGACGCGGCGGAAAGAACAGGCAGGATGTACGTACCGTCTTCCGCTGCCAGACTTTCAATCCAGAGGAAACCCGCATGGAGAGGGTCATAACTGAACCCCTGAATCGCATAGTACATCGCGATAAGGAAAGGCATCTGTATGAGCAACGGCAGGCATCCCGCCATGGGGGACGCATTATGCTCTTTGTACAGACGCCCCATTTCCTGCCGCATCATGGCAGGGTCATTTCTGTACTTCTTCTGGATTTTCTGGATCTCCGGCTGTATTGCCTGCATCGCTTTCATGGAACGGATCTGTTTCACCGCGAGGGGAAGCAGCAGCGTCTTGATGAGTATCGTCAAAACGACGATAGCGATGACGTAATTGGGAAATCCGAGACCGGAAGTAAATTCATAACAAATCTGCAGGCCGATGCGCATCAGATCGGCAATCATGCCTACAATAGCCGAGAGTACGGGAATCTGGAAATCAGATCCGCCTCCGCCAAAGCCAAGATTCATAATTTCTCCTTATACGGCCTCTATTTCAGCCGCCTAAATGTTCCTGCTTTCTGAATTTCAAAAGCAGGATGAGACAAAAATGCAGAAACTCTGCAAAATTCATGGCGTGACAGGATAACAAAACGCGAAAGATGAAAAAAGCGGCGCCTTATCAAAAGCGCCGTACATTGCCTATCGGAAAAGCCTTATGGAACAGGGTCATAACCGCCCTTATGGAAAGGATGGCACTTCAAGATCCGCTTTAACGCGAGCCATCCGCCTTTCAGCGCGCCGTATTTCTCCACCGCTTCCAGCGCGTAAGTGCTGCAGGTGGGAGTGAAACGGCAGCATGGCGGTTTCAGGGGAGAAACATATTTCCTGTAAAATCGAATAAGAACGATCAGCACCGTCTTCATCATGCCCCCTCCAGCATGCCCGCTTTACGCCACAGCGCAAGCAAAGCCTTTTCCGCCTCGCTATACGTCGCTGTCGTCAGAAAAGCGGCGGCAAGCAATATGGCTTCATAATGGGAAGAAAGTTCATGACGATGGAGGCGATAAACCTCTTTCATCAGGCGCCTTGCCCGGTTGCGCGCCACGGCATTGCCGATGCGCTTCGTCGTCACAAACCCGATCCGGACAGGTTCCCGTTTCGTCCTGACCACGTACATAAGTCCCGCGCGGTTGCTGAAACGCCGGCCGGACGAGTATATACGCCGGTAATCCCTGTTTTGCCGGATACGGAAATCACGGTGAAGCGGATACTTCTTCTCCTGCTTCGATTCTGACTCAGGCACTTAATACCTTTCTGCCCTTGGCTCTTCTTCTTTTCAGAACAATACGGCCGGCTTTCGTCTTCATACGGGCGCGGAATCCGTGGGTATGTTTTCTCCAGTGGTTATTAGGCTGGAATGTCATTTTTGCCATCAGTGAACACCTCCTTACTGCGTCCTGTGTATTCATACACCATAACATGCTAATTATAGCTAAACGGCCATCAGATGTCAAACGAAAACACTTCACACACTCCGCTTTTCACGAAGAAATCAGTACCGCATTATGACGCCTTATCGTTCCCCTCATTATGACACTCTCTCCTTCAATCGTCATTCTGAACGGTGGCAAAAATGCCTTGAGGGAAAGATGGGAAACAGGATGGTGACACGGAGTGAAGAATCTATTACCTCACTTTCCCCTCTTGATTCCTGATAAAGAAAAAGGAAACGGTCTCCCGTCTCCCTTATTTTCCTTTCCGCATCACCTATTACAGTGCGGACCCCTGCAAGCTTCCCGGTCATCACCGCTTCTCTCCGGAACACCGCAGACTCCCCGCTCACCGTTTTCTCCGATGGGACAGAGCTGTACGTTTTCATCCTGCGGCGGATTATCTCCGCCATCATACGCGGCAAAACCGCCAACTACGCCACCTGCAAGCAGTGCCGCGGCAAGTATTGTTTTCTTCCACATAAGAACACCTTCTTTCAAAACTGAAGCTTATTCATATATTTATATATATCTATTATAACATACCCTGTATAGTGTCTTATTGACAGGGAACAGCAAAACGCCATCTGAAGCGAATGTGAAGGATCTATTACCGTAATGGGGAAAAGCGGTAAGGCGTCATGAGAGTCATAGATTCTTCACTCTGTGCCACTATCCCGTTTCCCATCTTTCCCTCAAGGCTTTCTTGACTCCGTTCAGAATGACAGCGGACAGCAAGGCGTCATCCTGAGCGGCAGCGAAGGATCTATACCCGTGATGAGGAAAACGGTAAGAAGATAAAAGCTATCAGCTGTGAGCTGTCAGCTACAAGCTGTTAGCCGTTAGCTGTGAGTTAAAAGCCGAAGCATATGATTTCCGTTAGGTGTCATACGAAA
>ENA-ORUM01001387-ORUM01001387.1-human-gut-metagenome-genome-assembly--contig:-NODE-1387-length-19816-cov-3.875968_pt1 | contig 19816 bp, 23 predicted proteins | sample MGYA00242083_ERZ509217 | MGnify/ENA primary metagenome ERZ509217 (study PRJEB26280, sample SAMEA2338831) | human gut metagenome | biome: human gut; feature: human-associated habitat; material: faeces... | reverse complement strand
CCTGACCCGGTTCGTAAATTCCTGTTGCGTAAGACCCAAACGTCAACGCCACTTATGAAGGGCTGCTCCGCAAAGAGATAACCCTCAGTTTGATATCACCCCAGCTATAGCGGATTGCTGGTTCAGGGTACCGCTGCCACCCCGGCTGCTCGGAGATTTAAGTATAGCTTATAATAACCTTCATTGTCAAGAGTTCACAGGGAATCTGTCACCGTTTCCTGTTTTTTCCTCTTTTTCTTTTCTCTTAACTCCCGGAAAAAATCAGACAACATCGTCGAGCACTCTTCCTCCAAAACGCCTTTTTCAATCTCCACCTGATGGTTAAATGCAGCCATCTGTAAAAGATTCAGCACCGAACCTACGCATCCTGCCTTCGGATTCATCGTGGCAATGACCACTTTTTTCATGCGGCTCTGCACGATCGCTCCGGCGCACATCTGGCATGGCTCCAATGTCACATACATCGTACAATCCTCTAATCGCCAGTCACCAGTCTTTTTGCTCGCTTTTTTGATCGCGGTCAATTCCGCGTGTGCCAACGTATTTCCTTCGGTGTTTCTTCTATTATATCCTCTCGCAATAATCGTGCCATCCTGCACGATCACGCACCCGATCGGCACCTCATCCAGGGCATATGCTTTTTTCGCCTCGCGGATGGCTGCCTTCATATATTTTTCGTCCTGCGTCATTTTCATTTTTCTGTTTTTCCTGTTCTGGTACTCTGTATACAATGATACACTATTTATCGCATCACTACCATAGAAATATTTTTGCTTTTTTTGTGGTGTCGTATATAATGTTATATAAGAATTTTTCCATTCGAGGTTTTTATGCAGAATCACACACAACTACCCACCGGGCTTTCTTTTTCCTACGAAACAGAGCGGTTAATTTTACGGCTACCCTCCACGGATTATCTGCGGGAAATCCATGATTTTTTATATCGTAACCGTTCCTGCTTTGAAAAATATGAACCGACCGCTCCTGAAAATTATTACACACTCGATTTCCAGCAGACGCTCGCCAGGTGTGAGTTAAAACTTGCACTCAAGCTTTCCAGTGTGCGCTTTTATGTTTTTTTGAAAGAAGATCCATCTACCATCATCGGTACGGTCTGTCTGCACAATATTATAAAAATGCCTTATTTCACGAGCGAGGTCGGCTATAAATTCGATGCGTCTTATCAGCATCATGGATATGCCCGAGAAGCACTGTCTATGGCACTGTCTGTCGGCTTTTATGGTCTCGGGCTCCATAAAATCTTTGCCCGCTGCATGCCTGAAAATACGCCTTCCAGAAACCTGCTGCATGCCACAGGTTTTTTCGAGGAAGGAATTGAGCGCGACAGTATTCTCATTCAGGGAAAATGGGAAGATCACATCCGCTACGCTATCTTAAATCCCGATGAAATCCATTCATAAATGGACGGCTTCCTCTCAATTATTGTCCTGTATTATTCGTCTAACGTGTGATACCAATAGCCAAACTGATTGATGTGATCGGTCGTCATAAACTCCGGGAAACCAAAGATTGCTGCCATCACGCGCTCCTGCTGCTGATAAATCCCCGGGACACCGATAAACCATTTGTCCTCTTCGAGCTTTCCCAACACCAGATAGCGGTAATTGAAAAATCCGTGCAGCAAAAAGCTGTTATTTCCAAGATACCAGTATTTTCGCGGCAGTTCACGCAGGTCTTTCAGTTCAATGCGCACACACTCCACATTTTTATCCTCCGGCAATGTAAAATAGGGATACGTGTTTTTGAACCGCTCCCACGTGTCCACCCAGACAAACTTCGGAAAAATATTGCGCATTGGCATTTCCGTTGCATGAAGCTCCTCTGCAGCATTTTCTCCGTTTTTATCTGCAGGATTTTCCGTTTTTTTCGTGGTCACTTTTTCCGCGTTCACTCTTTCAGCGGTCGCTCTTTCCGCGATATTCTCGTTTTTCTCATTTTCTTTCTGGTTTTCTGTTCCACCCACGTCAAATCTTTGCGGTTCCCACAACCTGATATTTTCTGTTTTTACTGCAAATGGCTTTCCTTCCGTCCAGCGTGTCATAGCAATCGCGCCTTCCTCTCCTGCAAAAACCATTCCATCCATCTCGGCAAACGAGTATTCTGATCCTCCAATCTGATCTGCCTTTATAATTGTTCCATAATCTCCGCTTCCTTTTATCATTCTCATCTCTCCCATCGGGAACGCAAGCATCTGCCCTCCCTCTACTTTAAAAAGGTATACCTGATCCATTCCCATCCGAATTGGTGTTCCACGCAGATGCACTTCAATCCTGCATTCATTTCCCCTGATCTCCACTTTTGCAAATCCCGCGTTGATTCCTTTTGTTCCGTTTTCGTATGCATATATATATGTAATAAAACGTTTGATTCCTGCCATCGGATGCTCCCGGCATTTATTTTGTTGCTACTATATATATTCATTGGTCGGTTATGATATGCGTGATTTTTCAAAAAACTTACATTATGAAGCGTGGCTGAGTGATCACAGAAATGTTTAAATTTATCTTCTTTATTCTTGACAGAAGTATTGTTCTCTGCTATTATAATATCAGTAACAATTACTATTATTAAAAAGAAAGGGTGATTATCATGCTAAAATATAGTAGACAACGCGAAGCAATCAAAACCTTCCTTGCCGGCAGATATGACCACCCTACTGCTGAAACTGTTTATCTCGGCATCAAAGAAGAGTTTCCGAATATCAGTCTCGGCACTGTATACCGTAATCTGTCATTACTTTCTGACATCGGTGAGATTCAGAAATTATCGACCGGTATCGGACCTGACCGTTTTGACGGGAATCCGGCTCTACATTATCATTTTATCTGCAAACATTGTGGCAGCGTTTTAGACCTTTCCGTAGATGGTCTTGATCATATCAATGTCCTTGCAAATCAGGGATTTGACGGTGAAATTGAAGGTCATATTACATATTTTTATGGGAAATGCGCAGACTGTAAAAAGAACAGTTAACGGTACAGTTCCAGTTGTTCTGCGAACTGTACAGCTTTCTATAAAAAATATAAGAAAAAGTATTGACAAAATATATTTTTTAAATTAAAATCAGTAATAGTTACTATTATTAAAACTAAATAAAATTTAAATAAGAAAAGGAGAACAAAATTATGACAAAATGGGTTTGTACAGTATGTGGATATGTTTATGAAGGAGATGCTGCACCAGCAGAGTGTCCAGTCTGTCATGTAGGCGCTGATAAGTTCAAAAAAGTAGAAGGAGATCTTACACTTGCTGCAGAACATGAATATGGCGTTTACGCAAAAACAGTAAAAAACAATCCAGAAATCAGTGATGAAGACAAAAAATACATCTTCGACCAGTTAAAAGCAAACTTCGATGGCGAATGCTCTGAAGTTGGTATGTACCTCTGCATGGCTCGTATTGCTCACCGCGAGGGATATCCGGAAGTTGGTCTTTACTGGGAGAAAGCTGCTTACGAAGAGGCAGAACATGCAGCAAAATTTGCTGAGATGTTAGGTGAGGACTTAGAGCCAAACATGAAAGCTACTACAAAAGATAACCTGAAATGGAGAGTTGACTGTGAGTTCGGTGCTACTGCAGGTAAATTTGATCTTGCAAAATGCGCTAAGAAAAACAACCTTGATGCAATCCATGACACTGTTCATGAGATGGCCAGAGATGAGGCTCGTCACGGCAAAGCCCTTCAGGGATTACTTGAGAGATACTTTGGATAAGCCACAAGCCGAGTAAGGATAAAAAGGAAAGATGACAGAATGGGGAATTTATTCACCAGACTGTCATCTTTTCTTTTTATTCTTATTGGGCGACAGCCCCAACAGCGAGAAGGAGCATAGCGGATTCGAGCTGGCTCGGCTTGTAGCGCAGCGGATTCCGAATGGGCATGGCTTTTCATTATCCTTATTATGCGACAGCCCAACAGCGAGAAGAAGCGCAGCGGATTCGAGCTGGCTTGCTTGCAGCGTAGCGAGATAATCTTGCCCGGCACATCTGATTTTATTTTTCATTCTTTCCTTTGATATTTGAGTAAACGGTTTTGGCTCCAATCCCATCCAAACGTCCGATTTTTCCTGACAGAGCATTGATCACATCCTGCGGCGCATCAATTGCCACGCTGATAATGTTTACTTCACGCTCTCTGTATGGGATTCCCATTCGACCAATAATATACTTTCCATATTCATGCAAAAGATGATTCAACGCCTCGATTGATTCTGGATTCTCCACAATAATTCCAATTAATGCAATTCTTGTTTCCATGATACTCCTCTTTCTCTAACACCGGTTACTTATACTTTCAACTGCCAAAATTACAATGTAAACTCGTGTTTTTCCTTTATATATGCCAGCAAACCTTCACAGCCATTTTTCACATCCCGATAGGTTGCCTCAAAATCTCCGGTATACCACGGATCAGCGACATCTCCCGCCTCCGACAGCCTGTGCGTGTGTTCATATCCCACAAAGGACAGCATTTTGTAGATTTTTCCCTGACTGTCCTCGCTTCCGGCGATTTTTATCATGTTACGGATGTTCGCAGTATCCATGCCGATCAGATAATCATAGTATAAATAATCGTTTCTTGTCATCTGACGCGCCCTGTGCGGGATGAGTGGAACGTTCTCTTCCCTAAGTTTCCTTACTGTTCCGTAATGTGGTGTATTTCCGATTTCTTCGCGGCTTGTCGCCGCGGAATCAATTTCAAAATAATCTGCCAGGTTCGCTTCCGCCGCCAGATGGGCAAAGACACTCTGCGCCATGGTGCTGCGGCAGATGTTGCCGTGGCAGATGAATAGTACTTTAATCATAGTTTTATTTTTCCTTGTTTTGCCCTAGAATACCCTGTTTTGCAAGGGTTTCCGGGTTTCGTGTAGTTTACTCTGAAATTACAGATTGTGGCAAATCAGAGCAGAACCCTGCAAGTTGTTACTACCTGTTAGTAGTAAAATTGGTAGTAAAAGGGAAATTCTTACTACTAAGGGTTTTTCTGTTCATTCTGCATCAGCCCAAATACTTCATCCCATTCTTTCTCATCACGCCACTCATCATTTTCTAATATTACTGCTTTTCCGGCAGCATTATACTTGGTATTATCTGACGCCATTTTATAAGATTTTTCACTATATTGAGTCATTATGTGTTCCTCCTTTTTTCACTAGATTGCCTCATCTTTAGAAGACATTCAGAAACCTCGTAGTAATCATGATTTTGCTCTGAAATGTGGGAAGTTAGCAATTCAAGGCAAGATTTAGCAAGTTGTTATTATTACTTAGTAGTAAAAATATTTTTCTTACTTATAGAATATTTCAAGCAATTGACGCAGATTTCTTATTATCTTTTCTACAATCTATCAAAAAAATCGATTCATCAATAGCCAATTTATACCCTGAATCTTCAATGACTTTTTCTGCAAATCTTTTTTCTTCTTCTGTAAAATAAAAGATAACAACCAAACTTCCATCCGTACAATTAGCCGCCTCATATATTTTTATTTGCGTAAATACATGTCCTAAACTACTATTGCTAGCCAATTTAAACTCAATAATATTTTGATTATTCATTCCCTTTGATACAATAAAATCAGCCTGCCCTCTTCCATTATTAGGTTCTGCATCTACCTTATACGAAGTTCCATACCATACAAACCTAAATAATCTTTGAAGATCTTTTTCTTTTGCAATCTGTTTTCCATTGTAATATAAAGCTAAATATCCATCACATTCTTCTATAATGTGCTTAAAAAATTTCAATCTATTTTTTGCTTCTTCTCTTGCTTCGATATCTTCTTGAATAACATAACCTTCATCAATTACTTTTGCTATAAGTATCTTTGAGTTACTGTAGAATTTTTCCAATTCTTCTGTACATTCCTCATGTGCAAGTTTGCTTACTTGTTCTGGATTATTCTCTACATACTTTATATAATAGTCATATAATTCAGGATATTCTTTTGCTAATTCCTTAAATGCATCTTTCTCTATTTTTTTAACACTACGCTCGTTGACACTTCTCTTATTTCTTTTTTGATTATCTTCATATTCAAGAATTGCTTTGGCAATATAATTATTAACGTATGCTCTTAATGAATCATTATCTATCATGCTTCTTACATCATCATAACTGTCAAGAAAATCTTTTCGATTAATCGCTGGTTCATCCTCTCTCAAGATATCTTTAGGAGTTAATAATACATATTCCTTCTTACCTTTTTCACTAGTTATATATGGTAGTTCGTACTCTTTACTCACAAAGCTTTCTGTTTCATAATTAAAGTATGCTTTTTCAACATGAAACTTTTTTATGTACTTTTTATCAAGATATTTTCTTGCAAATTCTTCTGTGTAACTGCATAAAAAGCCCTTTATTAAGTTTACTGTCAAATCACTAATTTTATCCTTACCACTTCCTTCATACAAGAGCATAATCTTTTCAATATGATTCGATTTAGTAATATTATTTGTATTTGTTGCAAACCTTATGTTTTTATACAAAAATCTTGCATATTGTTTTCCCAATGCAGCTCCCTTATTTCCTGACATAGAATACCCTAACCAATTATTAGGAACCTCATTGAATTCAAACCACGCTTTCAACTCTTTATTTGATAAGCCGTCACATGCTTTTTGATATAAGAAATGAAAATACCTTATTATTTCTTCATGTAGCTTTTTATATTCCTCTTTTTCGCTATTGAATATCAACATTGGATCAATGAACAATGGAATGTCACAAACAAAAGATATATCAACAGCACCATAATGCTCCACTACAGAAGAATCAATTCCATAATATTCTGAAAAAAACACTTGAATCCCTCCTTAATTATATAACCGAGCAAACCCTAATTATATTATAATCTTATATAATCGTTTTTTCCACAAAAATAACGCCCTAGCTGTCCGGTCTGAGAAGATCATTGCTCATCAAATCTGTATTATGAGTTGTTGTAAATATCTGAACACCGGATATCTGGTTCCGGTAGAAGATCTGTAGAAAATTTCAACTTATTCCGTATTTTTTTACGGCATCAGCGATCAATATGCATAACTCACCTGGGCCTGTCTCATTCATGCTGCAAAACCTTAAACAGATTTTCCGTTTTTATTTTGGTTTTTCGCACGATATACTACCACATTCTGAATTTATCTACTGATTTTCCGTTTTTATTTTTAGTTTCACTATAATTATTCCATATGCAAAAGGATCTCACTTATCCGAAAATTAGCAGAACAGGTTGGATGTAAAACAGTTTTGCTTACAAATAAATCTCCTTCAGCAACTCCACACCCCTATCTCTATCAAAAGGCATTCCCATCTGCAAAAGTCTTACTTCCAATTCATCTAGTACACTGATTTGCTCGATATATCTATGTATACTCTCTGTCACCAGCCCTTCTGATTCAACTTTTGTTCCAGCTGTGACAATCTGCAGCAAGCGGAATACATCGTACTTATGCTTCTTTAAATCCTTTTCATTGACATGCTCACCGGCTCTCTTTCGTTCTAAAAGATTAATCCACGCATACATTTTGAATGGAATCAGATGCTCTGCTCCCAAAACACCAATACCATCAACCACTCTACGTCCGGACATCATAAATTTATAATAGTCATCGTTCAGAAGAATCGCTGATAAACTGAAAGTATCATCATCAATATGAATCGGTATAATTCCCTCTTCAATTTCAAGAAGATATCCCGGCTTTCTTGAAAACAACTCAATCATAGTAGGATAACCGAATTTGCCTTCTGTGAAGCGGTAAAAGTGCATATTCTGTTCATTCTTCCATCCGCACTTATAGCCGCCTTCTTTTATGTATTCCCAGAATATGCTCGCAAATTCTGGGAAGTTGTCCTCCATAATCAGGATCATATCAATATCTTTTGTCGCTCGAAACGGCAAGTCTGCCTCTGAGAGTAGAATATCGCGGGCAGTTCCGCCGATAATAGTGTAATAATCCGTATAATTTTTAAATTTTTCTCTAAAAGAGTCTAGCCCTGGTACCATTTATAATTCCTCCAGCAGTTTCTCAACACTCATTTCTATTCTTTCGTCTTCGTTACCTTTGAATGTACATGCAAGCGAAACAGGATCAACACATCCTTCTCTTGCAAAATAAGAAGGATTGTATTTCCATAATTGTACCTTCAAGCAGTCGTCTATGTCTTCCAATCTGACATCCACAATTTCCAACTGGTCAACAACTTCCTCGCCCTTGTAGATTGCCCGTTCCTCAATTCTAGGCGGATTCAATTCTGACTTCTGACTAAGAGCGGTTTCTCCTGCGCTAAATGATTCAAAGGTTGCTTCACATCGCATAATTGTAATCTCTTTCTGGACCGGATTAATCAAATATGCTTTTGCATTTTCATAATACTCTTTGCGTGAGTAATTTCTCTTAATAGCAATCTCTGTTCTGGATTTCATCTGGCGGATGAGTCCCATTCCCTCTAATTGGGCTGTTGCTCTTGTAATGGACGTCTTGGTAAGATTCAACTTGTTCGCAACTTCACTTTTTAACACAGATTCCTCATCATCCATATATAACAATTCAAGAAACACCATCTGTGTTGCAGGCATCATCTTATCTGCCTTGACAAGCTGCTTGCGATACACATCCTGCAATATAATTCCCATAAATGGTAAAAATACATTTCCCGGCAGATCCACAAACGGAACTCCGCTGTTTACCAGAGCATTTCTCATGGATACGCTATTTAACGCTACTTCATATGCTACCGGGCACTGCAATGCTTCCTCATACTTTGCTTTCTGCTTTTTCATTGCAGCAACACTTAGCTCCGTTTCCTTCATAACATCTATTATGGCAAAGTTAACACCATATATTTCAACCATCATAATGTCACGCATAGTCATAAAAATCGGCAATTGTAATTTATTCTTATATTCTGCTATTTTTACTTTGCAGCCGAAATACTGCTCTAATTGCTTTTGCATATGACGTCTCCTTGTAACATGTTTTTATATATGATAACATATTTCTTGTTACTTTTTAATCATTTATGTTATTTTATTGTGATCAGCTTGGTTTCTATGCATATTTAGGTAAGGTATACGATTATTATTAAAAGTACAACCACATATATGTATTGCAGTCAAATATCATAAACAAACCGACACTTAACCGACATTCAAACCGACATTTTTATGTAAGTGAAAAGAAGTCCCCGAAGGAACTTCTTTCGCCACAAATCATATTCTTTTTTATCGAGGGAAGTCCAGTTGATAATCCTACTGTTTTACAAAATAGGAGTACAATAGGGGTACAAATCCCATCCACATTTCCTAAAAGCCTTGATTTTAAGCCTTTTCAGCCAAAAGTACGGTTTCTGGGCAAATTATAGCATATTGTTGCAAGTCTATTCTTACAATTCCATCAGAAAATGTTCATGCAGCGCACGTTTCACCTGATCGAAATTACCTCGCTCCGGACATTGAATGGAAACAACCAATCCCTTCTCTGGGAGAATCGTTGTAATCTGTCCGAATGCGCCATCAGCACGATAGGATCCTGGATATGGACTGATCCAGAACTGATAGCCATATCCTACATGCCAGAGATCTGCAGATGGCTCGAAGGTAAATTTCGGGGTGGACACTTCCTGCACCCAGTCCCTGCTGACAATCTGCTCGCCCTTCCAGTTACCCTCAGCCAGATAGAGCTGTCCCAGTTTCATCATCTCGGTACAAGTCAGATACATACCTCCGCCGCCATTCGGATGTCCCTGTGGATCATGCTCCCAGAGCGGCCATCCCATATCAAGGGGCTGGAATACCTTCTCATACAGATACTCTCCCATCCGCTTGCCAACGGCCCGTTCTACCATATGAGCAGCCAGAATACTGTCGGCAGAGGAATAACAGAATGCACTGCCTGGCTCCACAGGAACCGGCTGTGCCATCATATATTTCTCATAATCCGGTGCGCCGATGCCCGGACGTCTGTCCGCATTCATCAGAAGTGCCTTACCAAAGCCACTGGACATGCAGAGCAGATGTTTCAACTGAATCTTCTCCAGATTTGGATCCGGATTTGAAGGAAGTTTATCTTTAAACACTTCCGCCACATGATCTTCCAGGCTTAGTTTTCCCTCTTCCATTGCGAGTCCAACTGCTGTTACCGTAAAACTCTTGGTATGTGAATAAATATTTCTCGGTGCATTTGCTGCGTAGTGCATCTCACAGAGTACCTTGTTCTCATCTCCGACACTGATAGCTTCCAGCGGCAGATTGTGGCTGCTGGCATAACGATGAAATTCCAAAAACTTCTCTTCCAGTAACATAATACCTCTATCCTTTCCGGCAAATCTCTGATGTCAGTCCGATATAACCGATGCGACGTGTCGCAAGGTTAAAACCAATCTATCTGACATCTCCAATCTGGTTCTATTATCTCATACACATCTCTGCATCTGTCGGCAGTGGCATCAGCGGTGCGGACGGCAGGGTCTGATACCAATAAGCAACACTGGTGTAATCATCGTAACGCGGTCCGGTCCAGCCCATATTGTCGAGTGTCATACGAAACTTATTCTCAAAACGGATCGGGTCTGCAATATGGAAATGATACAGCAGGAATCTCTGCTGTCCGTTATAGAATTCCCGGTTGTCTCCATAGATTGCATACATGCCGGTATATAAGCCGCTGAAGGTCTGATAGCTCTTGATGATGATGTCATTTCCAAATCCATAGGAACCGCCGAAGTAGTCTTCAGTTCCGGTATAGTGGATAGACGGATACGGATCATCGTCCAGATACATGCGGGCTTCGCCTTCTACCCAACAGCTATTGTTGCCATTCATACCAGTTGCCAGAGTCACACCGACAAATTGTCCCCTGCCTTCGATTCCGTCAACGATTGTGTAGGTACGACCCTTCTGAACCGGGTGCTCTTGGCGATAGGTGGCATGGAAATAACCAGCCTCCGCCGGAATCTCCTGATAAGCTCCGGTGATAATATAAAAGAGCTCTTCATCCTTGTCACCACGGTTTTCCATCGTGATCCGAGCCCTCTTATGGAACGGCATCTCAAAATAGCTGTTATAGCCGCGACCAGGAGCTACCAGCATCATGGCAGAATTCAACACCGGATATTTGCCATCCCGGTCCACGAAATTTTCATCATAGGCACATCCGAAGAATGCAGAGAGCGGAGCTTCCACAGACGGATATTCCTGATCATCCCAATACATACGGATGATAAAATGGTGCCCGACATATCCGGTGAACCACATATGCTGGATCACACCCGGTCCTGCAGCATCTACCAGAGTTACGGTTTCCCCTGCAGGAATTGTCACGGTCGGACGAAGCTTGGTGCAGTCACCGCCCTGGGAACCACCTGCGCGTACACCGGTTGGATTCTCTGCGGAAAATGCAAACGTTTTGGAGTTCTGGATCATACAATAGTTGTTCATATTCTTCTCCTCTCTGATCAAACCTAGATCATCTGAAATTATTGCTTACTACGCTATCGCGTTTCTCTATTCACTATAAATTCACTATAACATTTATCTCCCATGAAGTGACGGAATTACAGAATCATTCCGTCTGCGCCTTCTCATTTTCTTCCCGGATAATCTCCTTTAATTCTTTTCGCATCACATCCAGTGGAGCCTTCTGTCCGGTCCATAATTCGATCTAAGCAGCCCTCTGGAACTGGACATACCAAGACCATTCAGGATTTTGCATCCCTTCTTCTCAGCATTTTTCAGGAATGCGGTCTTGGACGAGTTGTAGCAGGCATCAAAATAAAACTGTCCTGACCTGATTAGTTCAAATCTTTGTATATGGGGTTTTATATTGCCCGTGGTTTTGTGTTCTGTCACCGTATTGAAGGTTTTTCGTCTTTCTCATACGGTCATAGAAGTAATCAACGACAAACCTGACAAAATACGGCATATTCCGCTGCATCCGATCTCCATTTTTTCTCTCGACGATTTCTTCGACAACTTTTTTCAGCGGCTTCTCCGCATAATCATTTCGTGCCGATACTTTTTCGTGATTGCTCAGGTCAAAAGTCGATGTCCATGTATCCGGCAGTTTATAAACCGAGCCCATTGTATAGACACCGCTGCCTTTTTCGGCTTTCTTAAGTGACTCCCTTGTGATCTTTTTCATATCAAGGAATGGCAGCCCGGATGATGCGTCTGCTCGACAATCTCCAATACAAGACCGCCATCAATCGGCATATTCATCATGAGGCATATAAGGTGCTGGCGGTTCTCATCCCCGATAGCGTTCAGCAGCTTCCGGCATTGTTTAAATTCCGCCTCCAGTTTATGGACCTCTTCGCAAAACAGATTCATGGTATAACCATCTCCTTTATTCAAGCGCTTAAACTGATTATACCATAAATCTATGAACAAAGTTTATCTGTAAAGAAAATTGATACAGAGTTTTTCAAAATCGGTCCATCTGCTCCTGGGTAGCCACCTGCCTACAACTTGTATTGCTATTTCCTATCGTTCCGAACAATGCAACCATTGTCCGGCAGCTGTTTCAGGTACCAACAATTCATACGCAATATATTCATAAATGTCCCTCAAATCCTGTCTTGCTTCAGCGGAATATGCCACATAAAAAATCATATGCCAAAATCTCTTTTCATTTCAGCTTCAATGGCATCTGCTGAGTAAACTCTGCCAGCTTTTACATCAGACATACCTTTTTCAATTTCTTTATCAAATTGTTCTTTCGTAAGAGAACCATAGGTCAACGGTGCCGTTCTTGGTAATTTCATTTCAAATGGAATTCCCTTTTGCAAAACAATCTGCCGTAGCAACATTCCTACTGCATTTGACATTGGAATTCCTAACTGATAAATCAACTGTATAACACATCACATTTTTATCCGAATACTTGCTTTAACAACTCCACAATATCCTCATTTTTCAGTCCATATCTTTTCAATGAATTTTGATCAAATGGTTCCTGCTCCAACAAATCAATAAAGCTATGTATATCGGCATCTACTGCTGTCGGCAATTCTTCTACTTTTTCAAGCATAAGCTCCGAAGCAATACGCAAAACATCTTTTTTATGCTTCTTTATGTCACTGGAATCCACTTTCTCACCTAAATCTTTTCGTTTTTGCAAATCAAGATACGCTTTTGCTTTAAAAAGAATGATATATTCTGGTCTTAAAACAGAAAGTCCTTTTCTCACTTCTTTTCCATCGAGAAGTGCCTTATAGTAATCATCATTTAAAAGAATTGCTGACAAACTGGAAACTTCATCATCAATATAAATTGGAGTAATTCCTTTCGCATCTTTTAGTTTAAAATCACTTCTACAAAACAATTCGATCATTTTCGGAAAGTTATCGTCTTCTGGCTTATTAAATCTATAAAATTGAGGGTTGCTACCGTTTGTCGCTTTGTTTCTATATTTTCCATCAACGATAAACCTCCAAAATTTTTCTCCAAACTCCGGAGTTAATGCTTCAACAATCAAAACCATGTCCAGATCTCTTGTAGCCCTGAAATTTACTTCGTTGCTTTCAAACAGAATATCACAGGCTGCACCACCTATTAAAACATACTGTTCTTCATAATCTGCAAAGTACTTCTGAAATGTATCTAATCCTTTGACCATACATATTCCTCCAACATCTCATTAATAGAAATATCTATCCGTTCCTCTTCTTGCTCTTCTCCTGTAAGTGACAATACTACGCTCAAAGGATCCTGCAATCCTTTTCCTGAAAAATCAATGAAATATCCCAGTTCCAAAACAGCACAGCCAATTTCTTCCAATTCACTTACTTGTTTTGTCACTCCACTAGCTTTCAGTTCTTTCTTCGTTACCGCATAGGTTAGATAAGCATTATCGGACAAAAGAGAATACTCACATAAAGCAGAAATGCCTGCTTTCTTTTCAAGTTTCATATCTTTTCTCAATATAAATCTTCGAATCACTGGATTTCTTAACATATGCTCAATCTGCTGCCATAATTGTTTTCGGTCATTCGGAATATTTATTACTCTTGATTTACCTTTCATGCCCAACACATCAATATTTAAATATTCCAGTTCATCAAAACACCGGCTTGCAGATTTTGTTGACACTCCCATTCGTTTCGCTGCACCGGATACTTTCACTTCATTCCATCGTTCATAAATAGCCATCAGGAGCATTTTTTGCGTCAAAAATGAAATCAAATGAACTGGTGCTAATTCTCTTTCATTTTCCTTACTCAGCAAATATCCAATAAATGGGAGAAATACTTGCTTTCCGTCTATTACAAAAGGAATTCCTTCTTCTATCAATTTTTCTTTTATATAAAATGTAGTTCGATCAAGAAATATTGCACAGTTTAATCCTGTCATTTTTTCTACACCAGCTCTGTCTCTACGTAACATAACAAGTCCGGCATCATCTTTTGGATGAATAGCCATCCATAATACACCATTCGTCTCTACTGTAAAAATATCATATCTTCCACGATATGCTAACGGGAGCTTTTTATATACCTCTTTATTCTCCGTCATTATTACATTTTGCCGTAATATTTTTTCCAAAAATTCTTTCATATTAATCACCTTTTTATAAACGTGACACTTTTTACGTCACATTTATAATTTATCATATGCTATTTCATTTTTCAAGTAATTATATGCTTACATAAAATCCAAGAAAAAGACGTAAGATTCATCTCACGCCTTTCCTGTTCTAACTTCTTTCAACACAATTTCTAACTGTTCCTATCCCACTTCCCGCCTATACTCCTCAATTACCTCAAGAAACCGCTCTCCATACTTCGCAAATTTATTTTCGCCCACACCTGAAACGTCCAGCATTTCAGGCTTGGAAGCCGGCATTTTTGCTGCCATATCGATCAGGGTCTTGTCACTGAAAATAATATACGGCGGCATGCTTTCCTCGCGTGCAATTTCAAGGCGGAGTTTTTTAAGCCGCTCAAACAGCTTGTAGCCGGAAGATGTAAGTGTTTCCACACTCTTTGCTTTCTTTTTCGTTTTGGCTGCCTTTTCCGGCTGTTTATCTTCATCTGTGATCTTAATGGAAACAGAAGCCTCTGGATTTTTAAGGCCACTGATATCGCCAAGTTTGAGGACCTGATAATCTCCCACATGAAGATATCCCTCTAATACCAGCTGCTCGATCAAACGTCTTAACAGATTCTTGTTCGTTCCTGCCAGAACGCCGTATGACTTGTAGCGAACAGCTCCTATTTCCTCCAGCCTTGCCGTCTTAGCTCCGGCAACAGTGTCAATAATGATCTGCCTTCCATATCTTCCCTTCGCTTCGTATACGCAGTTGATCACTTTTTTGGCTGCTTCTGTCATATCCAAAGTTTCAAATTCCCGCAGGCAATTGCCGCAGTCCTGACATGGTTTTTCCGGATTTTCCCCGAAATACTTTAAAATATAATTGCGCAGACATTCTGTTGTATAGCAGTATCGCTCCATCACCTGCAGCCGCCGGGCATCCCTTTCCCTGACCGTCTCCCTATCCGCCGGATCGAGATCCTGCATTTCCTTATGATCCAATAAAAACCGGTTGATCACAATATCCTGCGGTGAAAATAAAAGAATGCACTTAGCGTCAAGCCCGTCACGACCGGCTCTTCCTGCCTCCTGATAATAGTTTTCCATACTCTGCGGCATATTATAATGAATGACAAAACGGACATTCGATTTATCAATTCCCATACCGAACGCATTTGTCGCAACGACAATACTTGTGTAGTCGAATACGAAATCATCCTGCATTTTTTTCCGCTCCACAGCACTCATTCCTGCATGATATTTTCCCACAGAAATCCCCTTGCTCTTAAGCAGTTCATATATATTGTCAACGTTTTTCCTTGTTGCGCAATAGATAATTCCGCTGTCACCGCTATGCCCGGAAATATATTTCAAAATGTACTGTTCTTTATTCTTTGGCTTTTCCACCTGAAAAAACAAATTTTCCCTGTCAAATCCATTTACCAATGTAAAGGGATTCTGCAGTCCTAACGTGCAAACAATGTCTTCGCGGACGGTTTCTGTTGCTGTAGCTGTAAATGCACTGATGATCGGACGGTTCTCCAATGTTTTGACAAATTCAACAATTTTCATGTAGCTTGGGCGGAAATCCTGCCCCCACTGTGAGATACAGTGTGCTTCGTCCACTGTCACCATTGAAATAGGTACGCTTTTTGCAAGAGCGAGAAAACCCTCTGTGACGAGCCGCTCCGGCGCTATATAAATAATTTTGTAAACGCCCTGTCTCGCTCTCCTGATCGTCTCATTATAATCTTTTTCAGAAAGGGAGCTATTGATAAATGCTGCCTGCACTCCTGCCTCATTTAATGCTTTGACCTGATCCTGCATAAGCGAGATCAGCGGTGAAATGACCAATGTGATTCCCGGCAAAAGCACTGCCGGGATCTGATAACACACGGATTTTCCTGCACCTGTCGGCATGACTGCAAAAGCATCTCTCCCCGCCAAAATGCTGTCAATGACAGATTTCTGTCCCGCTCTGAACGAATCATATCCAAACAAAATTTTTAATGCCTGTTCGGGGGTATGGTATTTGTCATTATTACATGTATCTTTTGTTTCGGTGTCCGAAGCATTTTTTGATAATATTTTCATGTGTCATCCTAACTAAAATTGTGTTTGTTTCTAAATCTTTTTTCTGCATTGATTGGTTCATTTTTTTTACAACAACCGACAATATATCGCCTTTATTGTATTCTTTTATCGAAATAGTTTCAAGGAATTCATGAAAACGAAAAATATCGTTGGTTTTGCTTCTTCAATAACCGCATTTCATTGAGCACCTATAGTTCACATCTTGCTTTGTCAATTATAGTATTAAAATTCTCGCAAAAGTCAGCATAATCCGTATAACCTCGCAAGATCATTTTGTTATTCATTTCGGCTAGTGCTTTCTTAAATTCTTCCTCGTATCTTTTACGAATTTTGCAGCTTATAACACAATATCTACTGTTATTTTTGCAATATTCTTTTCCGAATTTGACTGGTACTTTGTGTTTTATAAATAATTGATCTGCCAGATATTCATCACAATCCAGAAATATATAAGAATATGTAAAAGGTGACATTGTTTTTAATTTCAAATAATTATTCAAGATTCAACCTCCTTTTTTTACTATAGTAAACAGGTAAAATCCTTTCGTCGAGCAACTGCTGGTTGGCTATGCTGCAAATAAATTACCCCATAATCATAACCACCGGCTAAGCCGGTGGTTATGATTTTAATAATAATTGTTATAAAGAGTTTATAAATAGATTCAAAATCTGTTCTAAAATCAAAATTTTGTAGTAAAAACGCAGAGAGAAAATATAATATACGATTGTTGAATACTGAAAGTAATGTTAAACTATTCATAGCAGTTAGCCATTTATAAGATTGGTAAGATAGGACTACTACATTTATTTGAATAAGGAAATGAGAAAAATGAAGGTTGGTATTCAGAAAAAGTTGATTTTAATGTATCTATTTTTTTATGGAGGCTATGTAGCATTTTTTCCATTTTTGTCAACATACGCAATAAAGCATGGATATGCATTGTCAGATATAGGAACTATGGGGATTTTTATTGCATTAATAAATTTCTCAAGTATGTTCACAACCCGTTACTTTTCAAAAAAAATAACATTACGAAAACAGATGATTCGATATTTGTTTTTTTCAATTATATTTACTGGCTTATTTTATTTTTGTGTTCAGAAATTAAGAATGGTTATTTTAGCAGTAGTACCAGTCACTTTGTTTGATTTTTCTATGTTTTCATTGCTTGACAGTTATGTGATAAAAGCATCATTAAGTGATTCAAAAATAAAATACTCTGATATGCGATTGGTAGCTTCGATTACAGGGATGCTTGGAACAGCATTATATGGTAGATGTTATTATAAATGTGGAATATCTACTATGATATATATCCATGCGATATTAATGATGGCAGCATTTCTATGTGCAATAAGACTTCCGGATGATGTGAATCAGAAGAAGGAAAAAATATTGACAGATATTGTGGAAGAAGGAAAAAAGGATTCTTTGAAGATGAAAAAAAAAATATTCGGCATTCTTTTTTCAGGAGCATGCATTTTTATTGGCTGGCGAGAAATATTAGGATTTCTTCCGGTAATGATATTGGATAAAGGCGGAAGTAGTCAGGATGTTGGTGTTTATAATAGTGTTATTTCAATGGCAACAATGGTAGCATTTGCAATTTATCCAATATTGAGAAGACGATTTTCTATTTACCAGTTAATGATTTTTGGTGCAGTTACTATGGGGATACGACTTATATTAATATGCATAGTTTCATCTGTGCCGATGCTTATTACAATTCAGTCTTTAGAACTATTTTCCTATGGATTCTTACAACAATCTGTCATGGAATTAATACCAATAATTTCAGCAAAAAATCAGATTTTGTCTATAGTAACAATATGGACAGGGGTTCAGATGGCTTTATGTTCGTTATTAGCTAATTGGTTCACTACATTGATGTTAAAAAAAATAACATTAATAAATATATTTTTTATTATATTTGTGGTGGAAGTATTAGGAACTTTATTTTTGATTTATACGATGAATAAACTAAAAAAAGAGAAGGAGTATTATGGAGCTTTATAAGAAGATTAAATTGAGCGATGTGGCAAGAAGAGCAGGTGTTTCTAATGCTACAATATCCAGATATATAAATAATTCTGGTTACGTATCAGAAGAAAAAGCAAGATTAATAAAGAAAGCCATGAACGAGCTGGGGTATACAGTCTCAGAAGGAAAAGAGGAGAAAAGATGTAAGGTTTTTGCAATTGTGCTTCCACCCAGTGGAAAGACGTTAGTCGGATCAGCCTATCAGTCGAATTTCAGTGATTTAGCACAGGAATGTGGATATAAAGTTATGCCGGAAATATATGATCTTTGTGAAATGTCGCTTATTGATGTGTTAAAGATTATATCAAAGCAGAACATAAGAGGGATATTTATACCTTTTATGCCGATGTGTGAACTTGAGAATAATACAGTCAATTATATAAAAACAAGTAAAATACCTATTGTTATGATATCAGAGTTTCCTAATATTGTTTATCCAGAGATAACAAGTATCATTCCAGATTTACAGTTCGCGGGGAAAGCCGCTGTGAAAAAGTTGTATGAAAAAGGTTGTAGAAAATTGGCATTTATAAGTACAGACGCGAAAAAAAATAAATCATCGTATTTACATTTACTTGGATTTATGGATGCTGTTAGAGAACTTGGACTTTCAGATGAAAATTATGTAATAGCAGAAGCTGATATTTATAAGGAAAAAAGTTTTACAATTGCTGGATATAAAGCAGCTGAAAAGGCATTTGAACTCATGCCGGATATAGATGGGATTCTTGGATGGACAGGATCTTTTACAGCAGGAATTATGCAGTATATATATAAACTTGGATTAAGAATACCAGATCAGATAAAAATCATTGGAACAGATGATGATGTGGCAAACTTTTTAAGCCCACCGCTTACCACTGTGAATATTTCCATACATAGACGATGTTTAGAAGCATTAGAATTATTGCTCAGATTGCAGGATGAAGATGAATGGAAACATAAAAAACAAATTTATTTGTCACCGTCTTTTTATTATAGAGGAACTTTGTGTGATTGATAAGGTACTATTATGCAGATGAAAAAATGTGAAAATTTTCATCTGCATTTTTTATAAAAAAAATATGAAAATATCATGAAAAAGTACAATTGATGTGAAAATAATTTTCATTATAATTATAATTATATAA